>WNGG01048930.1_pt1 | contig 10869 bp, 14 predicted proteins | sample 5400661 | NCBI WGS metagenome assembly WNGG01 (sample SAMN13153372, study PRJNA577476) | soil metagenome | isolation source: 100 cm soil or saprolite under Garry oak tree replicate 1 | place: USA:California | collected 2016-06-15 | reverse complement strand
CGCCCGGTACTGTCAGGGCGGCTTTTACGGCAGCGTCGCCTTTCACGTAGGCCGCTGCCCTTGCGGGATTGAGAACAATGCGGTTGAGAAACTCTACCGCGCCAACCGCAGACCCAACGATGGCAAGATTGCTGGTCCAGCGCACCCAACCTGGGTTTGCGGATTGCAGGCTCTCTGAGATTGCCAGAATAACCGCGATGGTCAAGAGTGCGTCCAGCGCGGCTATCCCCAATGACACGGTGTACCCTGTGGAGTTTTGCGCCAAAGTCTCCAAGAATTGCCCAGGAGGAATCCCGGCAGCGTCTTGGACTTTGACTGGCGACAGGAGATAAACGGCCGCGGCCACAAGATACGAAACACCAACGAGGATCGAGCAGGTTCCTCCGAGTTTGCTTAGCGTGTTGTCCTTCATGTTTCACTCCTATTCGGCGAGCTGACCCACTTCGAGCGCTGCGACCTTGACTCCGTGGTGGTCAGGGTGCGTCGGCGGTGGGGGGCGTAGCCACCAGGGGGGCCAACAGCTCCCTCCGGCTGCGGACCCCTGTCCCGTTAACAATGATCCGTCGACTCGCGTCACGCTGCCCGAGCGTGCTCGTGAACGAGACCACCGATGCGATCGATCCGGATGATTTGAAAGTTGTTAGATTCGCTCGACAGCTGAGGACCTGGAGTTGGCGTCCGCTGCCGTAAGCCTTGGTGTGGGCGAGCCCTGTGATAGTGGTCGATGAACTCCTGCTCGTCGAGGCCAGCGGCGGCATCGAACTACTGAACGTCGAACTCGTTCCCTTCGGGATCGACCATGTTGACGAAGTACTCGCCGCGCACTTCCCTGGATTGGAGCTTGTGAGCCCCGAGGGCGACGAGGCGCTCGACCTCGGCATCGATCCGCCGGCGGCGCTCGTCTTCGGGCGTCGCGGTTCTCGCGCCTCCCAGTTGAGGTCCAGATGAACGCGGTTTTTGACGACCTTGCCTTCAGGCACCCGCTGGAAGTAGATCCGCGGACCCGCCCCGTCCGGGTCGACCACAGCGCTCGCTGAATTCCACTCGCTCTACGGGATGCCGTGAGCCTTGAGCCTGTCCTGCCAGGTGGCGAAGCCATCAGGAGGGTCCTGCAGCTTGTAGTGGAGCGCCTCAGCCCAGAACGCCGCCAGGTTCGCCGGGTCGGCGCAGTCCATGACCACCTGGATGCCGGTCGCCATGGCTCGAGCTTATCAGGCGACCATCTCAGGCTTGAAGTTGCGACCGCCGGCCCGGCTACTCTCCCGCAGCCACGACGCCACGTCGATGACGAGGTTCCCATGGAATCTGTGACCCGGCTGTGACCCGTCGACTCCTGACAGCCCCCGAAAAACGCCGATTTTGAACTTGATTTTGGTCGGGGGCCCGGGATTTGAACCCGGGGCCTCACGGTCCCAAACCGGCGCAATGGCGTGTCCTCTCGTGTCCTGTGGTGTCCGCGGGTTTCCTCCTGTACTCGAATTGGATCTTCTTCGTGTCCTCCCGTTACCTCGTGTATCCGCCGGGTTCCGTGAATGCGTGACACGGCTGTGACCTCCAGGGCTCGGAGACTGACGCCCGATCGTCTGTCGTACCGAGCTTCGACTCCTATGCGGACGGCCGCAGCTCGTACAAGGCAAACCAGATCGCGTTTGGTGGGCGGTGATCGGTCTGAGTCACCAGGGCCGTTCAGCCCTCTGAATCCGGCCCCGCCAAGGATCGGGAGTCGAATTGATACCACCGTGTGCCAGCGAATCCATGAAGAACCGGGCCCCGTCCCGTCACCCGCAGCGATTCAATTGAGTCGGGCCCTTCGGCGGTCGCCCCGCTTTCGCCAATGATCGCCAGTCCGTCGGCTCCCAGCTTGCCAAGAGTTGTCCGCGTCCGATTCGGCGGGTAACCGCCGAATAGAACTGCGCGATCATCGAGCATCGCGAGTGCGTGCGCGCCCGCCACATTGGTCGCCCAGCCCTTGACCTCCCGGCTATCCAGCGCCCCATCAACGTGGACGATGGGAAAGGATCCGTAGTAGTAGGCCCAGACGGAACCTGGCCCTACCGCATTTAGGGCATAACAGTCGTCAATCACGTCGAAGCCATCGGGAGGTGCAAAGCTCCATGCGAGGCCTCCTGCCTCGTCGAACTCGATCAAGCCCGGCGAGCCCAATGGCTGGTCCCAGCCCAAGTTGCCGTAGACTCCCTCATCGAATTAGCTGACGCATAGGTGATCGTCGGCAGTGATCTGTACGTCTTTGATTCCGTCTCCGGTCAGAAACTGACCGATCACAGATCCGTCAGGCAGGTAGATCGTCGCGCTTGGGTCGTGCGATCCGTCTGGCCTCTTTCTGCATCTCCGGCCGACCACGACGATCGCGCCATCGCGCCGGCGTTGGGCCACTGGCACGTGCAAATCGTCAGGCCAAAGCGCAACCATCCGCTCAAGTTGATGACCTTCCTGATCCGCGACCGCCACTTGCAGTTGATTCCGATACCGTCCGAGGACTATCGCTTCGCCATCAAGTCCGACGTTGATTGATTGGAGCTCCGCTTTCCCCAGAACGGCGGCCAGGTCGCAGGCGAGACGAAAGGCTACCTCCGCTGGGTTTCGTGGAGGCTAACGGGCTTGGAATTCTCAACCCGATCGTCTCACGGCCCTAGGGCCGTGCGCGTGCTGATATATCGGCCTTGGGATAGCCGTGAGCGAGTTCGATTGAAGGTTCGAAATCCACTTGGATGGTGCTGCCGCCACCTAGTTCCAAGAAAATCTGTGACCTCCCTGTGACCCCCGCGCGCTAGACGGTGAATCGCCCTGAGTTTCTTGGAGACTTCCCCGTTTGGTTTTCACGCAACGGCTGACGCCGCGCGCTCGCGATAGTAAGTCGCCTCGAACTCTGCAGGTGGAACATCCCCGATAGAGCTATGGAGCCGGCGCTGGTTGTACCACTCGACCCAGCGGGCAGTCGCCAGCTCGAGCTGCTCGAACGAGCGCCACGGACCTTGCTTGCGGATGAGCTCGGTCTTGTAGAGACCGATGACGGACTCAGCCAGCGCATTGTCGTAAGAGTCACCGCGGGATCCGACCGAGCAGACCGCACCGGCGTTGGCCAGCCGCTCGGTGTAGCGAATGGCCAGGTACTGGACGCCGCGGTCGGAGTGATGGACCAGACCCTTGAGGTCGGTCTTGCCTCGTGACCAGATCGCCATCTCCAATGCGTCGAGGGCGAGGTCTGCACGAGGAGTGGTCGAGACTTTCCAACCGACGATGTAGCGACTGAAGACGTCGGTGACGAAAGCCGTGTAGACGACACCCGGCCAAGTGCTGACATAAGTGAGGTCGGCAACCCATAGCCGGTTCGGTGCTGTGGCACTGAAGTCGCGGTCGACCAGGTCGGCCGGCCATGAGCCGGCCGAGGACGGAATCGTGGTCCGCCAGGTCTTGCCGCGGACCGCCCCTTCGAGTTCGAGTTCAGCCATCAGGCGACCTACGCGGTCACGCCCGACCTCGATGTCCTGGCGCGCGAGCTGCTTCCAGACCTTCTCGGTGCCGTAGACGTCGAAGTTCTCTTGGTGCACCCGAGCAATCTCAACCTTGAGCTCGTTGTCCCGGCGCTGGCGCTCCGATGGCGGCCGCGAGAGTGCGGCGTAATAAGTAGACGGGGCGACCTGCAAGGTGTCGCAGATCGGCTCGACCCCGAACCTTTCCCGGTGTTCGTTGATGAAGCTCACTACTTCGGCAGTCGAGGGTCGAGCTCCCTCGCGAAGAAAGCCGAGGCCGCCTTGAGGATCTCGTTGGCTCGGCGGAGCTCGCGAACCTCCTTCTCCAAGTCAGCGATTCGCTGCTGGTCCTTGGTCGTGATTCCTGGTCGCTGACCGCCCTCGATCTCGGCTTGCTTGACCCAGTGACGCAGTGTCTCTGACCCCAGCCCCAGCTGGACCGCGATCCGCGTCACCACGCCGTGACGCTCGCCGGTTTCCTTCATGGTCTCCTGGACCATTCGGACCGCCCGCTCTCTCAGCTCAGCTGGATGTTGGTGTCCCGATCCGTGCTTCGGCGTTTGCTGCTTCGATGCTGCCATGGGCTACATCCTCCCAAAGAATGCAGCCTCCATCAAACCCAGGGCAGTTCACGGAGCAGGCGCAGACCTCGATTTGAATACGATTTTTGGTCGGGGGCCCGGGATTTGAACCCGGGGCCTCACGGTCCCGAACCGGCGCGGTGACGTGTCCTTCAGTATCCTGGCGGGTCCCCCAGTGTCCTTCTGTACTTGATTCGCAGCTTCGCCGTGTCCTTGCGTGTCCACCCGTGTCCTCCTGGTTCCGCGAGTCTGTGACACGTCTGTGACACGGCCGGCCTGTGGGGCACACTTATTCGTCGGAGGCTGGCTACGCGACTACTTCGACGGGACCGGCGTAGCAAACCACGAATCCGACCACTGGCTTGCCCTACTACTGAAAGTCGCACCATCTACCGCCATTGAGCGACATTGCGATCGACACGTTGCTGCGCAGAGGTCTCAGAACGTGCTCCGCGGTGCGATAAGCTCGACGCCGAGCCGTTTGTCGACCAGTGCTGGCTCGACGTCACGAGCCGCAGTTCAGGAGCGCAACCAGTGGAAACAAAGACCGGTGAAACCGAACCGCGATCGAGGGCCGAAAAAAACAAGGAAGTCGTGAAACGCTGGACGGATGCATTGGAGCGACGAGCCTTCGATGAAGCGGTGGGCTGTTGGGCTCCGGACGCAGTCAATCACGCCTCGGGACGTACTGCACCGGCTCCGTCCCCGCCGGAGGCTATCAGGAGGTTGGTGGACGCCCTGAGGGTGGCCTTTCCCGACCGCCGTTGGCGGATCGACGACATGATCGCGGAGGGCGACCAGGTGGCCTGTCGCATGACAGTCAGCGGAACATTCGGGGCAACACCGGTGCCTCCGGGTCCCTTGCCCGCGGGTTACCTCGGGCTGGAAAGCACGATGCTGGTCCCGGCTTCGGCGGCGGGGAAGCCGTATTCGGTGAAACACATCCATATCTTTCGGATCGCCGGCGGCATGATCGCGGAGCACTGGGCGGCGAGGGACGACCTCAGCCTATTGCTGCAGCTCGGCGCCATCGCCGGTCCGCCCTAACGTGCTTTCGTCTCGTCGGGGCGGTCTGGAGCCCACGCCCGGATTCGAACCGGGGCCTTTTCCTTACCAACAATGCGCTCTCTCGGTGGACTGGTGAGTGAGGTCATCTCGATCTCAAGAGGACCGCTTCCTTGCGGAAACCCTGTCCTGGAATTTCTCCGCAAAGACACGCGAAATCAACGGAAATCTCCGAAATCCTGGCCGGCCCGCGCGATCCGCTAAACGGTTGACGTCGCTGGTTTGACGTTCTGATTGAGCCGGAACACGTTCCTGGGGTCGTACGTCGCCTTCAGACAGGCCAACCGCTCATACTTCGCGGACCCATACGCCGATCGAACCCGATCAAAGCCTCGTCGCCCAGGAAGTTGACGTAAACCCCGCCCGTCGCAAGAGGCCGCATCGCCTCAAACATCCCGCGCGCCCACGCCGTGTCCTCGTTCGCGTCGTCTGGGCCGAGCCACTCAGCGTTGATGTTGATCGCGCGCTCGGCATCTCGGCCGCTGAAAGCGGTTGCCATGTCGCCAACGCGGCGCACAGCGCCACCCATGTGGAAGACGATCGCGTAGGAGTGGGGCGAACGCTTGGTCCAAGCATGCTCGACGGACTGCTGCCTTCGCCCAAAAGCGCAGGGCTCGGCCCGCTCGGTCCCTCACGGGTTGTTCTTTCGACGCGGCAGAGTTCACCTAAGTTGCGGCCTGCAGCTTCGCTTCTCCTCGCTTCAGCGCCAGACTCTCATCCGACGCTGGAGGTTGACTTCCGGGCTCCTCTGGCGGCTTGCCCGGGCGGGACTCACACCCGCCGATCGTTCGGCCCTTCGCTGGGCACACCGCTATTCGAACCACCTAAGCGAACTCGAAAGGCTCGCCAGCGGCACCTTTCCGCCGCCGATCCCGTGACCCGCCAACCTGAGGGTCAGGAATGTGGCAGGATCACGAGGTGAGCTGGGTCCCCAATGTTCGCGGCCTCGACTTCATCGAGTGGACCCAGCCATCAGCAGACGGACGTCGGTTGGCCCGCGTGGCCTCGCTCCGTGCAAAGGGAGGTTGTGCCCATGTCCACTGAACAGAACAAGCAGCTCGTTCTTCGCTGGAAAGAGGCGTTCTGGAATGGAACTGGAGACGTGAACCTCGTCGATGAATTCTTTGCTCGTGACATGGTCTGCCATATGAGTGGAGTCCCTGAGCCAATCCGAGGCCGCGAGGCATTCAAACAACTCCTCGCACAATTCGTCGCGGGCTTCGAAGATATCCACGAAACCCCCGAGTTCCTGGTCGCGGAGGGCGACATGGTGGTGATCCGCGAGACCGCTCGCGGCAGGCACACAGGGGAGTTCCAGGGGATCCCACCGACAGGTAAGGAAGTGAACATCGCCAACAACGAGATCGACCGGATCGTGGACGGCAAGATCGTGGAGCAGTGGGCCGCGTTGGACATGCTCAGCCTTATGCAACAACTCGGGGTCCTCCCCGCAGCACGGCACGGGGGAGGTTAGCCGTTCAGCCAGCAAAATGATCCACGGACGAAAAACAGGCCGACAACTGCCGTCTCGTTGAAGAGAGCCGTGACGTTGCGCCATTGCTGAGAGAGCGCGGCCGCTCGTCGGACCGTGGGGGTCGTCAAACGGGGCGTGCTCCAAAGGTAGCGCCACGGCTCCCGCGCGGAGGCTGACGCCAGCCGGAACAGGTACCTGGGTGTGGACCCGAAGGGGTGGGCCGCAGTGGACTCGAACCACATACCTCCGCGGTGGACGGGCCTGTGCAGCTAGCGCGTCACGTGCGCGGAGACGGCAAGCCAGCTTCCATCACGGCGCGCCCAGACATCCGTGTAGCGGCCGTTCCCCTGCTCGCCGTTCGCCGTCCTATAGCGGGTGCGGGCGTGGATGACGGCGACATCCCCCAACACGCGCACTCGGACGTCCTCCGCCGAGAGGCCAGCGATTGTGGTCGGCCGAGCCGTGTGTTCCAGGAACTGCCGCTTGTCGACGAGCGATCCATCGGTGTTGGAGCACAAAAAAACATCAGCCAGGATCTCGTCAAAACGCCTGACATCGCCACGCTGCACAGAATCGACGCAGTCGCCGTTGAGGGCGATCAGCTGACTGATGTCGCGTTGCAGCCCGGCGTCGGGAGCCCTCTCCACACCAAGCATGTTTGCATGTTTTATGGCCAAGCACAGGTCTTGCATCATGCCAACCTTTGTGCGATGAAGACGCTGCGCTTGAAGACGGTAGACGTCTACGTTGCGTTCGACTTCGAATGTCCGACTAGCGCCGCTCAACCCCTTGACCCGCCGCGAGGCCGTGGGCTCCCCATTCCTACAAGCGCCCGGCCGAAGTTATCCGCTTCGGGCCGAGAGTGCGATCGAGCCAAGAGCTGAGTGTAGGATCGCACCAGGCGGAGATGAGTTCTCCACCTCGAAGCGGTCCGTCCTCTTACCGGAGGGTGGTTGCAAATGCGCGTTCTATTCACCTCTCTTTCTGGGCTTGGGCACGTGCATCCGATGCTGCCGCTCGCCCTAGCGCTACAAGTGCGGGGTCACGAGGTGCGCTGGGCTGTCGCAGCGCAGACTTGTTCGCGCATCGAGCAGGCGGGAATCAAGGCCATCGCGGCCGGACTCGACTTCAGCCCGGGGGTGGAGGAGTACCGACGCCGCTATCCCGAGGCCGCGGCACTGCCACGGGAGGAGCGTAGGGCGCACGCGTTCCTCAAGCTCTTTGGCGAAATCAACGCACCACCGATGATCGCTGACCTCCTTTGGATCGTGCAGGAGTGGAGGCCCGACGTAGTTGTGCACGACGCCGCCGAGCTCGCCGCGCCGATTGCGGCGTCCTCCGCGGGAGTGCCCCACGTGACCCACTCGTACGGGGCGGTCATTCCGCCGCAGATACTGGCAGCGGTCGGTGAGGAGGTCGCCCAACTGTGGCGTAGCGCCGGGCTCGCCCCGCGGCCATTCGGGGGTAGCTACGACCATCTGTACCTGGACATCTACCCGCCCAGCATGCAATCCGCCGACATGACCCATATCCCATGGAGGCAGCCGCTGCGGCCGGTTGCGTTCGACGCGGTTGGCGACGAAGGGCTCCTGTCAGAGCTGGTGCAGGTGTCCGACCGACCGTTGGTGTACCTGACGTTCGGCACCCGCTTCAACGACAACCCGACCTTCCATGCGGCCGTCGAGGCGATCCGCGAGTTCGACGTACAGCTGCTCGTGACCGTTGGGCCGTCCGGCGACCCGACCACGTTCGGCCCTCAGCCGGTGCACGTGCGCGTTGAGCGTTACGTTCCCCAAACAGTGGTGCTCGATCGCTGCGATGTTGTGGCCTCGCATGCAGGGTCGGGAACGCTGCTAGCCGCACTTGCCCGCGGCATCCCCCAGTTGTGCCTGCCGCAGGGTGGGGATCAGTTCGGGAATGCGGCAAGTTGTGCGCGCGTCGGTGCGGGCCTTGCGCTGCGGCCCGAGGAGGCGGACCGGAAGGCGATCTCCGAAGCTCTCCAGCGATTGCTCGCTGACCCATCGTTCCGGCGTTCAGCCGCCATGGTGGCCAGCGAGATCGAGGAAATGCCGTCTCCCGAACATGTGGCCGACGTGGTCGAGGCGCTGGCGTAGGGAAAACGAATCCAATCGCATTGACCAAGCGTGCCCGGAGTTCGCATTGTGGGAGGTTTGGTGGGCCGCGGTGGACTCGAACCTGGTGGAGTAGGCGACTGGTTCGGCGAAGCGCCTCGCCAGCCGCCCCTCATCGAACCGGGCGTGCGGTTTTCCCGCACACGGCTCTCCGACGGTGTTCACGTGCGCGCTGTCGCAGAAGAAAAATAGCGGACCGTCCCAGAGAGGCGTGATACACGCAAGCCTGCGAACCAGGCTTTGGTGTGCACCTCCGCCCATCTTCGCCCGGACCGTTGACGCTTCTTGCTATCGAAGAGCGCCAATCGTTCTCGAACGTAGTCGTCGATCTGGGAGAACTTCCTCGCTGAGTTGCCCCAGCGAAAGTAGTTACCCCAGCCCTTCAGCACCGGATTGAGCTCTGCCACCAAATCTCCAATGGGCCACTTAAGTCGGTAGCGAGGCGCCGTTATCTGTTTAACCTTGGCCCGGATACTTGCCATCGCGCGACCCGAAGGCCACCTCTGGCAGTACCACCTCGCATACCGATGCGACTTCACCATGCGATGGTGAAACCCCAGGAACTCAAAACCCTCGGCGCCGTGCTCGAGCCCGATCACCCGGGTCTTGACCGGATGCAAGCTCAGCTTGAGCGCCTGGGCTGTTCTCTGGAGCCATCGGTAGGCGTGCTGCGCGTCGGCCTCCGACCGACACAGGATCAGCGCATCGTCCGCATAGCGGACGATGCTGCCGAGATGGCGCGCCTCCTTCGCCCAGAGGGCATCGAGGGCGTGGCCGTAGACATTGCTCAGCAGCGGCGATATCGACCCGCCCTGAGGAACGCCGGTCGCCGCGGAGACCGTCAGACCGTCCTCCATCACGCCCGCGCTCATCCACTGTCGAATCAGCCTGAGCACCCTGCGATCACTGACCCTCCGCGCCACCAGGCCCAACAGCAGGCCCGGATCGAGACTCCCGAAGAAGTCCTTGAAGTCGACCTCCACCACCCACCGCGCCCTGGCGTTGACTTCCTTCCGGATCAGCTCCAGCGCCTGATGGGCGCTGCGCTTGGGACGGAAGCCGAACGAGCACGGCAGGAAGCTGGCCTCGAAGATCGGTTCGAGCACCAACCTGGCCGCGGTCTGGAGAACCCGATCCCGGATACGTGGTATCGAGAGCGGCCTCTTTTCCGACGGCCTTCCCGGCTTCGGGATGTAGACCCTGCGCGCCGCCTGCGGTCGATTCCGCCCTTGCTCCAGCAGAACGCGCAGCTCCACCAGCATTCGCTCGACCCCGTACGCCTCGATGGCTTGGAGGGTCTCGCCGTCGATGCCGGCGGCGCCTTTGTTACGCCGGACCTGTTCCCAGGCCCGCCGCAGAACATTGGGCAAAGCGATTCGGTCATATAGGGCGGGGAACTTCCGCCGACCGTTCCGCTTCGCGGCCACGTAGAGCGCGCGCTGAAGTGCACGGACTTTGTCTATGGGGGGATTGGCCTTGACCATGCCCTTACCCGTCCCTTGCAACACGCGCGTCACCGAAGTGCGGGTCCTTTCCTCGCCCCGAGTTGTGTTGTCTCGGGGGTCCTCAGTACTACGACCCGCTCCGACTCCCTCCGCACCGCCCTGGACTTCGGTGTGGCCTTATACCAGGACATGCTCCGCTTTCATCGACCTCGATCGCGGGTGCGGGAGGGCCTCCCCAGTTCGCCGATCAGCCTTTGCTGCATGCCGACTCCTCTACGCCGGAGCGGTTCCGGGCTGCTCCAGATTCCATGGCCCGGACTGCTGCCTTCGCCTAACCCAACCGGGCTCGGCCCGCTCTGTCCCTCACGGGATTTATTTTCGACGCGGCAGAGTTCGCCTCTCGCTACGGCCTGCAGCTTTGCTTCTCCTCGCTTCGCCGCCCGGCTCTCACCGGACGCCGGAGGTTGACTTCCGGGCTCCTCTGGCGGCTTGCCCGGGCGGGACTCACACCCGCCGGTTGATCGGCCCTATCTGGGCAACACTCAGGTTCGAAAATCGCGTCACGCGGCTACCGGCACTCGGCGATAGTCACTGAGCAAGCCGCCGAGGCGAGTGGCGCGCTGGACCTGGCCACCAGCCATCTGCGTAGGATCGCTGCGGGAAGCTGGCGGTCGTAGGTTG
>WNGG01009097.1_pt1 | contig 10869 bp, 9 predicted proteins | sample 5400661 | NCBI WGS metagenome assembly WNGG01 (sample SAMN13153372, study PRJNA577476) | soil metagenome | isolation source: 100 cm soil or saprolite under Garry oak tree replicate 1 | place: USA:California | collected 2016-06-15 | reverse complement strand
AATGAAAGACACAGGAGCCGGGGCAGGAGCGGCGAACAGAATGACGCTGCTGACAAACATCCCGAAACTCCTTTGTTTCGTACGCTGCATGCAGTAGAGGGTACCCTCGCTGGTGCTTACACATAAATATCACGTCTACTGCCATTATACGTGACTCAGAGATACCCCCGCAAGTGAACAAAATGCACCTTTTTGGAGATAGACAGGTTCCCATGCGCCATGTTATGATAGGCAGGGCAAATTTGCCTGGCTATTATCGATCTATCGTGTCGTCAAGAATTACCAGAGCAAAAGGAGAACCCATAATGTCTTATGATCCTAACCAGCCACCTAATTCAGGGTATGGTAACCCTCCCTATGGTCAGCCACAGCCCCCTTATGGTCAGCCGCAGCAGGGTCAGCCACAAGGCCCTTACGGACAACCGCAGCAAGGCCCCTATGGCCCGCCTCCGCAGGGACCGTATGGCCAACCTCAAGCCCCCTATGGGTATGGAGCTCCTCCGCAAGGGCCTTATGGCGCTCCCTACCAGGAACCGGGATATGGCATGCCACCAGTGCAAGCAGCACCTCTCCCGCTAGGCGAGGCGATCCGGCAGCTTCCGAACCAGTACATCAGAGTATTGACCAAGCCGTCTGCGGCAACGTTTGCCGAGGAACAGGGTAAGGCGGCATGGAACATTGTGTGGATACAACTGATCATCTATGCTATTGCTGCTGCCGTGCTAGGGTATCTTGCCATCTTGATTTCACCCAATCAATTTTCTACAGCAGGTTCCAGTACCCTTAATCCTGGGATGGTTCAGGCCATTTCATTGAGCGCTGGTTTCGGGCTGATTCTTCTTGTCCCAATCTTCTTCTTCATCGGCGTGGGCATCTACTACCTGATTGCCAAGGCCTTTGGTGGGCAAGGAACATTCCTGGCGCAGAGCTACACTACGCTCCTGTATGGTGTTCCAATAGGCATTCTCTCTTCTGTGCTTCGTCTGATCCCCATTCTCGGTTCTCTGGCTGCCATAGCACTGGGCATCTATGGTATCGTACTCCAGGTCTTTGCCATTATGGCCGTCCACCGTCTGAGTGGGGGCAAAGCGACAGCAGTTGTACTCATTCCAGTAGCTATAGCTTTCGTGCTGGTGTGTGTTCTTGTCATTATAATCATCGCTGCCGTAGCATCACAAGTACCAACTCACTAGCTCCGGGAGGTGCACATTCTTACAGCGAGATATAGAAATGATGGAAGAGAAGGCGATGAAGCAGGTCGCCTTCTCTTTTTGGCCAATCCTCAAGAGTTTCTCAAGATTCACTAAAAGTGCCATCACAGCCTCTATGAAGGATAGACAGTAAAGACACCCCATGCTATGATGAAAACAATAAGTGCCTGGTCAAATTGGCCAGCTTTTCTTATTGCAAAGCATGTGAAAGCAGAACGCAGGAGGCCAACCACCAGTGGATACTCTCGTTGGCACGTCCCTTGGCGGATACACCCTTATACGACTGCTGGGCAGCGGGGGCATGGGTGCAGTCTACCTGGCGGCAGACTCGACCATTGGCCAGCAGGTAGCCATTAAGATTGTGCGTACTGACGCTGCTGATTACCCGGATATCGCTTCGGCGATTCGAGCGGCGGAGCGTTTCAAGCAAGAAGCACGAGCTGTAGCCAGCCTGGATCACCTGCATATCCTGCCGCTCTATCGCTATAGTGAGGAGCAGACGGACAATGGCCAGCGGGCATATATGGTTATGCAGTACCGGCCGGAGGGTTCTTTATGGGATTGGATACGGCAGCGAGCAAGCCAGGCTCTTTCTGATTCACACGGCATATCCCCTATGCGTTCACCCGGCCAGGACTCCCTTGTAGTCGCTCATGCCTGGCCATTGGATGTGTATGAAGCCTCCGAGTATCTACGCCAGGCAGCCTCCGCGCTCCAATACGCGCATGACAGGGGCATTATCCACCGCGACATCAAGCCTGCCAATTTTCTGCTACGCTTTGAAGAAGGCCAGCCAGTACACCTGCTGCTCTCCGATTTTGGCCTGGCAAAGTTCTTCGCTTCAAGCTCCGCGACAAGCCATATCTTCGGCACGCCAATATATATGGCCCCCGAGCAGTTTGACGGAGAAGCAGGGCCAGAGAGCGACCAATATGCGCTCGCCATCATGATCTACTACTTGCTCACCGGGCACCCACCCTTCGAGGGTGACCCCATGCGCCTGATGCACCAGCACCTCTTTACAGAACCGCCGCTCCCGCGCGGGTTTAATCCCGCCCTGCCGGAAGGTGTTGAGGCTGCATTGCTACAGGCTCTCTCCAAGAAACCGTCTGAGCGCCACCCCTCCATCGCAGCATTCGCCAATGCCTTCGCAGAAGGCATTGCAGAGACGACCGTGGTGCCCATACGTAGAACACCTTCCCAGGCGGGACCGCAACGAAGCCTGCCTTTGCCAGTAAAGGTGCAGGATAGTGCAAAGCACCTACAAACACCACTGCCGGGCAACTCTCATCAAATAGCAGCGCTTAATCCTCTCGTTGTGCAAGGACAAATGATCTCCCAGGTAGCACCGGAGGCGCCCACAGTGGCAAACAGCTCGTCAGCCGTGCAACCAGCAGTCCCGCAAGCAGGATTGTTACAGGCATCACCAGATACACCGACAGTTGCACAGGTAACTCCCGCGCAGGCAAGCGCGGCACTGGCTCCAACGGTATTTCCCTTGACACCTCGAGTGGGCAATAGTGATGGACGGGCAGAAACACCTCGTGGCAGGACCTCTCCTACATTTGCGCGACCATCTTCTCCTGGTCAGCAGCTCCTGGCAACACCCGTGCCAGCACAATCTACCCAGGTCGGCCTGCCCCCAGTGCCTGACCAGCAGCGCATGAGCCGGCGCAGTGCCCTCGGCTGGATTATCGGCGGAGTAGCAGCCGTGGGGACAGGCAGCGGTGTAGGCATCTACTTTTACACACGGCACCGCATCCCTCGAGATGCTCTGTACATCCTGAGGGGACATAGCGATACGGTCACAAGCCTCAACTGGTCACCCGACGGATTTCAACTGGTATCAGGTTCCCGCGATGGCACGGCACGCATCTGGTTGGCTAACGATCAAACTTCCCCTGTTACCTACAAAGGTCACTCTGCAGCGATCCTGGCTGTAGCATGGAGTCCCGACGGTACGCTATTGGCATCTGGCGGGGAAGACAAAACTGTACAGTTATGGAACACAGAAGGAGCACTGCTGCACAGCTTCTCCGACTGGGGAGCCTCTATCAGTTCCCTGGCCTGGGAGAATAATGGCAAAGCACTCTTCGTTGGCACGCTCGGCGCGGGAGTGCATGAACTACTCCTGAACACGGGCGAGCGACCTGGAAGAAGCAATAAGACATATATTCACGCAATAGCACTCTCGCCCGGTGGAAACTACCTCGCTGTCGGAGCAGCCAGTGGACAGGTAGTCATTGTCAATACAGTAGCCTTCAAGTATGCTTTCTACCGGCGTCACACGGGTCCTGTCCTTGCTCTCGCCTGGTCTCAGGATGGTACCATGCTGGCCTCGGGAGGCAGCGATAGCACCGCTCAAGTATGGGATCCTACGACAGGCGCTACCCTGCATAGCCTGCCACATGATGGAGCAGTGAACGGAATCGCCTGGGAGCCGGGCAATACGGGTCGCCTGACCAGCGCTTCCGCCGATAGCAAAGTGCGCGTGTGGGATATCAATAGCGGCGATTATAAGGTGTACACCGGCCACGGGGGCGCGGTTACCTCGGCAGCCTGGGGTCTCGGCGGCCTGGCCACAGGCTCGGCGGACACCGACATTATTGTCTGGCGGGTATAGGTCGGCCAGCCGCCGAGATCGATCACACTATTTGCCGCCGAACCGTCAGCGAGCTAAGCAGCACCATCAGCAGCGCGAATACCACCAGCGCAATCAACTGCCCTGATATCTCACTGAAGCCATCGCCCTTGAGCATCACTCCACGCAGCGCGTCATTTGCATAAGTCAGTGGGAGAACGTAGGAGATTGGCTGCAAGAGCGCCGGTAACTGCGCAATCGGCCAGAAGATGCCCGACAAGAAGACCTGGATGCCAAAAACCAGCGGCATGAACTGCACGATCTGGAACTCATTCTGCGCGAACGTCGAAAGGAAGATACCAAGGTTGACACTGCCTATAGTGAGCAGCACAGAGACCAGAAAGACCAACGCCAGGTTTCCGCTGTAATGCACCTGCAGGGCAAAGACGACGAAGAGCAGGATTACCAGCGATTGTATAAGGGCGAAAATGGTAAAGCCACAGACATACCCAATGACAAGTTCTGCGCGCGTTAGCGGCGAGGCCATCACTCGTTCAATCGTACCCTGCGAGCGCTCACGCAGGAATGCCACCGAGGTCAGCAGGAACACGAAGAAGAACGAAAAAATGCCGATAAACACGGGAGCAATGGAGTCATTGAAGGTATACTGAGGACCACCGTACAGGTAACGCGGATCGTTCACCGTAAACGGCATATTGCCAACAGGGTTTTTCGGTGTACCCTGCAGGCTTTGTTGCGCCTTCAATGAAGAAAGGGCTATTCCCAGTTGATGCGTAAATCCTTCTGCCAGGTCGCGCATGGCGCTCGCTACAGTCGGATCAGAACCTTCTAAAACAATCTGCACCATAGGGTTCTGACCTGTGAACACGTGCCGGGCAAAATCCGCCGGGAAAATCACGGCTGCATCCGCATCGCCGTTCCTGAGTGTAGCATCCACCTGGTCGGCCCTGATATTGATGGTTTTTAGCTTGTCCTTCCCTGGCAACAGGTTATCAATGAGAGTATCGATGCGATCACTTCCCTGCCCGCTGGGCCGTACCAGGGCCAGCGTATGAATACTGCTCGTGTTTGTGAGCACCAGGTAGAGCAGGGTCATGACTAAAAGCGGGGCAATGAAAATCAGCGCGAGCGTCCGTCTATCGCGCAGTACTTGCCGGATGATGCGGCTGGCAAGAGCTACGATACGTGCGACATTCATGACTGTACCTCCTTGTTATTCCGACCGCCAACGCCCCCTCGATAAATCGGGGGGCTACGACGCGACTCCTCTTAATTCCGCTCTGACGCTGCGCTAACAACGCTGGCGCGTCTAGCACTTCGTGCTCAGCAGAGCGGAGAGGAATTACCTGCGCTCAGGCGGTCGGAGAGGAAGCTCCAGGTGCCTGGCAAAGTGGAGAAAGGCATCTTCCATGTTGTCTTTTCCCGATTGGCGCAGCAATTCCTGGGGAGCATCCTGTGCCAGCAGCGCGCCATTACGCATCAACCCCAGGCGCGTACAACGTGAAGCCTCGTCGAGATGGTGCGTGGATACGATGATGGTCACTCCTTCCCGGTTCAACTGGTCAAAATAGTCCCAGAAAGAACGGCGAAGTTCGGGATCAACTCCTACGGTTGGCTCGTCAAGTACCGCCAAGCGGGGATGATGTACCAGTGCGCACGCGAGAGAGAGGCGCTGGCGCATACCACCGCTGAAGGTTCCCACAACATCGTTGGCGCGCTCAGCCAGGGCTACACGCTCTAACATTTCCGAGATGCGCTGACGCTGCTCTTTACCACGCAAGCCGTAAATATTGCAGAAAAATTGCATGTTCTCTCTTGCCGTCAGGTCGAGGTAGAGAGCACTGAGTTGGGTCATATACCCCAGGTAGAGTGAAACCCTGACGCTTGGTATCCGCTCACCCATAAGCTGTATCGTGCCGCTCGCCGGGCGTATCAAGCCCACCAGCATGCGAATAAGCGTGGTTTTCCCTGAACCATTGGGGCCAATCAAGCCGAATGTCTCACCGGCATTGATAGTCATACTGAGCTTATTCACTGCATATAACTTGCCAAATTGCTTGACAAGGTTCCTGGCAACGACCATGGGCTCGCCATTCGCAATACCAGTTGTTGGTCCTGGCATACTCTGCCTCCTGCTCAATACTGCTCAGCGCCTGCGGCGCTTCGCAAACTTTTTTATTGTGGACAAGGCGGCTTCCAGCCGCCTTGTCCACAATAAAAAATAGGTGAGCCACCGCAGGTGGCGAGACGACCTGAAGAGTTACAAATTACGCTCGCGGGGCAATGCCGGAGAATAGTGTGTCGACGATGGCATCCGCAATCTGCTCAGGTGTGTACTGTAATGCCAGTGGATCACGTATAATGTGACGACGGAGTACAAAGCCCATGACGCTGCCTAGAAAAACTTGTGCAGCCAGCGAAGCGTCCGACCGCCGCAACTCACCAGCCTCCATTTTGGACTCAAGGTAGCTCGTCAGGAAACCCATTACTCGTTGAATAAAACCAGCCACCATCGGTGTCATCTCCGGGTTATGCACAATCTCCGGAAGCATTACCCGCATTACCCGAATAAAATTTTCGCCCTCGATAATGCTCAGTATCTGGCGGATTATGAAACGCAAGAACGCTTCCGGCGGCATTGCCAGCACCTGGGGCGTGAGAGACGTCAGCAACCGTATGGGCGAGCGACTCTCAACCATTGCCTCCAGTAACTTTTCCTTGCTTTCAAAGTAGTAGTAGATCAAGCCGGAAGTGATGCCTGCTTCATGAGCTACGTCCTTGTTTGTGGCTTTCGTAAAACCTTTTTCTGAAAATACATGCATGGCTGCATCTATAATTTGCTCTCGACGATCCTCTACTACTTTCGGCGTCCTCGCCATGTTTACAACCGTTTCTACTGCGCCACAGTCCACAGGATAACTTTAATTGACTGACCGATTAATAACAAGTATAAGGCGGAATGGGAGAAAAGTCAAGGAATGATAGCTCTGAAAAGCCTGCCTTAAGAGACTAACTCGAACTGCTGCACATTGAGCACGCGCGCCAGCAAGCGTACGTGATACGGCTGGGGGTCTTCACGTCCATTTTCCAGGTGGGCGATGGTATCCCGGCGAATGCCCGTCATATCTGATAGTTGTCCAAGGCTCAGTCCTTTACGTTGCCGAAGAGTGCGAAGATGGGGTAGTCCATGAGGTCTAACGACCCTCTCCTTTGAGGCTCGCGGTTTCATACCATGCTCTCCTTTATGGAATACAGTAACTGTCATTCCCCAGCGACACTGCTGAGGACAAAGTGAATGGCAACAGTTCGTTTGCACACTCATATTACTGTACCCCCTCCTCAATCATAGCATAAAGGCCTCCAGGCGTCCAGTTTTATCAATAGTTACGATACCCATTGCTACTTCTGGTTGCCTCCCCTATAATGTTGGTGGAGCTATATTCATGCTTATGCAAAGGACTTATTGAAGATGGATATCGAAGGAACTTATACGCTTCAAGCACCACCAGAAGAGGTCTGGGGTTGTCTGAAGGATCAGCAGGTACTCCAGCGTACTATCCCTGGAGTAGAGCGAATAGAGGCACTGAGCGAAGAAAAATATGCCGTTGCCATCCATGTCGGCCCAACACCATTGACTGGCTTATATCAGGGGCAGGTTACAGTTACCGAACGACAGCCCCCCTACTATTACCGCATTGCCATCGAAGGCGAGGGACAGCAAAGCTCGATCAACGGTGTAGGAGACATCCATTTGAGCAGCCAGGGTGAAAACACTATCGTCTCGTACAAGGGGGAGCTGAATCTCGGCAAATTAGACGCGTCTTTGCCAACACCTGTAATCAGAGGAACTGCGAAATTGCTCATTCAGCAATTCTTCACGGCACTGGCCGATCAGTTACGTGCCGCCAATCCTACACCTGCTGCTGTGACAGAGGAACACGCTAACGGTATAACTACGCTGGGGCAGCCCGGCGGGAAAATAGTTATCCTACCAGCCTCACCTCACTCGACATTTCTGGAGACCATTGTACATCGAGTGGGATTGGGAGCAGGCGACCCTGCTGCAGAAGCACTTTGGGTTAACCGTCTGAGAAGGACCGGTATCCTTCTAGGCCTATTGTTGCTCGTTTGGATTGGTACCAGAATACCGCGGAAATAAGCCAAGCATTGCTTCAGTCGCAGGTTTATTCGTCCATTAATGCGCGTAGACGAGCCTTCCATTCGCTCTCATCTTCGCCGCTGCCTGCCCCGCTCGTTTCGCCAACTGTCCAACTGCGTACGCCGTCGGCGAGCTTAGTAGGGGCCAGACGCTGTGGCTGCTGGCGCTGTGTTTGGCTATTCAGATTGCGCAGGGCCGTCTGTGCCGCTTTCCGCACCTCATAGACGGGATCGCGCAGTAAGGGGCGGGTCAGCTCCTCCGCCTGTGGAGCATGCAGTCGACTGAGGGTTCGCGCCGCTGCAGCGCGTTCTTCAGAGGCTTGAGCATGCAATAGAGGCTCGATCTCCGGCGCCAGTTGCATGAGTGATAAATCGGCAATCAGCCGCAACAAGCGGTTTCGCCGCATTGGCTGCACTAATGTCGCGAGAGCTGTACGGCAATCAGTATACAGTTCTTCCTCGCTCAGAAGTTCCTGAATGCCAGCGATCGCCACTTCTGTTGGCACAGGCAGCGTTCCATGCAAGAAAGGTTCCATCCATGTAGGAACCGCTTCTTGCTGACCTGTATGTTCATGAAGCTGTAATGCCCAGTGATAATGCTCATCCAACCAGTAGTAGAGCGCTAAAGTCATCTCGGCATCCCTGGCAGCATAAGAAACCATTGCCGTTGGCAGTGGACGGCGTGTCCAATCGGTCCTCTGCAGGCTTTTGTCCAGGCGAACATTGAACGCACGCAGCAGCATGGCTGCAAGTGATGATTCGTGCTGGCCGAAGATGGAGCGACTGGCAGCCTCTAAATCATAGTAATGCGCCACGCTTAGACCCCGTTCTGCCATGACCTGCATATCGGCTCCTGCTCCGTGGAGCAGGATAGTGATCTCTGGGTTTGCGGTTACGGAAGCTAAAGGTGAAAGATCACCTAAGCGCCATGCATCGACTATAAAGCAGTAATGATCAATAGCAAGTTGCAGCAGTGCCAGGCGATTGGAAGAGATCGATGTGGGCGCAGAAGTAGTTCCGGCCCTCGGTGTGAATGAACGAACCTGGGTAAACTCAGCATCGATGGCGATCACACTGGATTGTTTGAGCATCTGAATTGCTTGCAGTAACTGGTCAGGGCGATCAATCCAGCGGCGCTCCCCTTTCGTAGGAGGTGGACCCACCGGAGGAGTTGTACCAAGATAGCCGGGTTGAACATTCTCCAGGTCCCCTGGTTCTACCGGCTGTGCTTTATCGCTCAACGTTACCGCCATTCTGCTGCATCAAGTCGACGATGGTTTCTATAACAGGCTATCCCTATACATTTGGATGTGTCATAAACTATAGCAGATTTTTGAGTACAGGTACAGGGTCAACTGCTTGTGAGGGCAGTCGTCATTGTGCTAAACTGAAGCAATCCGAAATAGATAGCCGAACATATAATGATAGAGGTATCGCTATGACACAAAATACACCGATAACAGTGGCTTACGGTGATGGCATTGGCCCAGAAATCATGGATGCTACCCTCCACGTCATCAAGGAGGCAGGGGCGCGTATAGAGATTGAACAGATCGAAGTTGGCGAGAAGGTCTATTTGCGCGGCAACAACGCAGGTATCGAGCCGAGTGCATGGGAATCGCTGCGCCGCACCAGGGTATTTCTCAAAGCACCCATCACTACACCCCAGGGTGGCGGCTATAAGAGCCTCAACGTCACAACGCGCACCATGTTTGGTCTCTATGCCAATGTGCGTCCTTGCGTATCCTATTACCCGTTTGTCGATACGAAACATCCTGACATGGACGTGGTCATCGTCCGTGAGAACGAAGAAGACCTCTATACCGGCATCGAGTATCGCCAGACCCACGACATGATGGAGAGCCTCAAGTTGATCAGCCGCCCCGGCAGCGAGAAGATCATCCGCTATGCCTTTGAGTATGCCAGGAGCCATAACCGCAAGAAAGTAACCTGCTTCATGAAGGACAACATCATGAAGCTAACCGACGGCCTGTTTCATAAAATGTTCGACAAGGTTGCAGCGGAGTACCCGGATATCGCCAGCGAAAACTGGATCGTCGATATTGGAGCCGCCAAACTTGCCGATACGCCAGAGGCATTCGATGTCGTCGTCATGCCCAACCTCTACGGTGACATTCTCTCCGACGTAGCGGCCCAGATCGCGGGTTCGGTTGGCCTTGCTGGCTCTGCAAATATCGGTGACTATTGTGCTATGTTTGAAGCCATCCATGGTTCTGCTCCCCGCCGTGCCGGTCAGAACCTGGCCAACCCTTCCGGGCTCCTGCTCGCTGCTGTGATGATGCTCGTACACATTGATCAACCCGACGTGGCTACGCAGGTAAATAACGCGTGGCTACGCACCATTGAGGATGGCATCCACACCTACGATATTTTTACCGCAGGGGTCAGCAAAGAACGCGCCGGCACAAAAGAGTTCGCCGAGGCCATTATTGCCCGCCTTGGACAGCAGCCGCAGAAGCTCAAAGCGGTCAACTATAATGCCGCATCAAAACACACCGACAGTGGGCACGTCATCAGCAGCATGTCTACAGAGAAAAAAGACCTGGTCGGGGTAGATGTATACCTGGACTGGCACGATGGAACGCCCGAACAGTTGGGTGAAGCCTTCAAGCAAGTCAGCGGAGGTGGCTTGCACCTACAACTGATCACCAATCGCGGAGCTAAAGTCTGGCCACACGGCTTGCCGGAGACCTTCTATACTGATCACTGGCGCTGTCGTTTCATGGCCCAGCCTCCCGGCGCCACAATCAGTCACAACCAGATCATTGCATTACTCCAGCACGTAGAAGAAGCAGGCTTTGACTTCATCAAAATTGAGAACCTGTACACCTTCGATGGCCACATAGGGTATTCTCTCGCCGCGGGCGAGTAACAAAG
>WNGG01009096.1_pt1 | contig 10869 bp, 9 predicted proteins | sample 5400661 | NCBI WGS metagenome assembly WNGG01 (sample SAMN13153372, study PRJNA577476) | soil metagenome | isolation source: 100 cm soil or saprolite under Garry oak tree replicate 1 | place: USA:California | collected 2016-06-15 | reverse complement strand
TTGATCTCCCCGACCAGGTTGTTGTACGGGTCCCGCATTTCCCACTGGTCCGCGACGAGCGAGGACGAGAGGGCCCTGCGGCGGATGTAGCCGAGGATCGCATTCGTCGAGGAGTCCACGATTGCGAACGTCCCCCAGATGTCGAGGATTTGGGTCTGCCGGATCTGGAACAGCTCCTGCGCCATGGTCTCGTCCGAGTACACCCGGATGTCTTCTTTGAGGCGGAACAGCTTCTGCTTGCTGTACGCGAGCTGGTTGCGTGCCTGGTCCTCGATCCAGTACTGGCCCGCGATCGCCAGGACTTTCTTTCGAATTCGGTAGAAGTTCTGTGTCCAAAGGGCTGGAACGGGCTGGGCCGAGGCAGCCATTGCGGCCTGGGCGGAGGACGGACTCGCTGAGGTCGTCCCCGTCGCGGGCGGCCCGCCCGGCGGATAGTACTTCCGTTCGTTGCCACACCACCACTGATTATTCTGTCCATTCCAGGCCAGCGGTCCACCGCACCCTGGACACGGCGTCGTCGCGATCCCTCTCACCCCGTTGCCGAATACGCGTCAACCGAATTATCCTTTCCGGCCCCGTGAGGTAGTGACTGCGAGACCGGTATGAACCCCCTAATTAAGCCAAGGAGCCGAAGCGTCTTCCGAAGTACGCGAAGCGCTCGTAAGAGTACCCGACGGTGGCAGCTCACACAGAGTAAGTCTCGACATGCGTTCAAATCCCGTTGGGAGCACTGTCCTTCTCTGGCCACATATCCGCCGTCGCATGCCGGGGCGGCGTTCGCGGCAAACCGTTAAGCCCGCTCCCACGGATGCGACGAAACGGCGGCGGATGCGAAAGGATCTCGTCGGAGGCGGCGCGGCCACGCTGTCCCTGATGCTCATCACGTACATTCTCCTGCGTTCCGCGACTCTCCCGGTTCCCGGCGTGATGACGGACCTCGCCCTTCTCGTCGCGGCGGTCGGCGTCGGGCTCTTGGTGATCGGAATCGTCCTCCCGTCGCCGCGCCCTCGCAGGGATCCAAGAAGGATTGGCCGATCGCGTCCATAGGAGGGATCGGGTCGGCACGACGCAACGGGTCCAATGAGACGGCCGGTCTCTCCGGCATCGGTTTCTCGACAGTTCATCGCCGAGGACAACTCCTTGCACTCGGTCTCGCGACATCCCTCACTCGGGGAGGGGCGATTCGAACGACGATGCCTTCCAGCCTACTCGCTCGTCGTCCTGCCCGAGGCGCCTTCCTGGTCCGTCCGGAATGCGATGCCCCGGTCCCGGCACTCCCGGGCGACGGCCTGGATGAACGGGACCATCGTCTCTCGATCCGTGAAGCGCGCGAGCTCCGTCTCCAGGTCCGACCCCGCCAGACGTCCGAGCATCGCGTCACGGGCGCCCCACCGCGGATCGAGGAGTCGCGAGAATCCCTTCCGGATGCCGATTTCCTGGAACGTGTCCGCGATCGTCGCCGCCGTCCAACCGCCCGTGGGCGGATATGCGGGCGAGAAGCTCACGAAGGTCGTGAGGCCCGCATCCGCGAGGGTCCGGAGACACCGCAACCGTGCTTCGATTGGCGGCGCCCACGGCTCGAGCAGAGCCCGTGCCCGGTCGTCGAGCGTGGGGACCGACATGCCGACCTCGATCGAGCGGAATCGTGAGAAGAGATCGATGTCACGCATCATGAGCGGCGACCGTGACAGTACGGAGACGGGCCAATCGGCTCGTAGGAGAACCTCCAACGCGTGCCGGGTGATGCGGTACTTCCCCTCGACGAACTGATACGGATCGGTGGCGGTCGAGATCGCGACGAGGCCCCGGGGCAGTTTCTTGACTTCACGCGCGAGGACCGTTGGCGCGTTCCGTTTCACCGCCACAGAGGTTCCCCAGTCCGCGCGATCCGTCTGCAGAAGTCGCGGCACATAACAGAAGCTGCATCCGTGGTAACACCCGACGTATGGGTTGAAGGAATAGTCGAGCCACGGGAGCGGATCCTTGCGAAGCGCGGAATCGACGTGAATCTCGCGGATCTCGAACGAATCCCGCGGGCTCGGCACGCAGATGCCGAACAGCTCTTCCACGGCGGGGGAGGATGTCGCGGATCGTATGGCGTTGCGCGTGGGAGTTGGGCGAAAGTGTTCGAGCCGCAGCGTGCGACGCGAACCGAGGACTTCGAAGGAAAGGCTATAGCGGTCCCGGTCCGTTGCGGAGACCCGGCGGGGGATCCCGCCACGGTTCTAGGAGGCGTTCGGTGTTGAAGACGGACCGGTGGCCTCATGCCGGCCACATCGCCGGCGCGGTCGTCGCAGGCCTCTTCATCCTGGTCCTCGCCTCGAACGTCCTATGGCCGGGGGCGCCGCCCACCACCGGCGACCAGCCCCGCTGGCCGTCGACATCGAGTCCCTTCCCCATTCTGCCCGCCGGACCGAATCTGCACGTCATCCCAGTAGGACCGAGCACGAATCTTTCGACGCGCCTCCTCCTCGTCTCCCTCCAGGGACTCGCGAGCCGAACCGGGGCGCACCTCTACCTCGACCTTCACGACGAGGTCTCGAACGCGTCGTCGATGCTCTCGTTCCTCCTGTCGAAGTACGGTCTCTCGGTCGACCACATGACGATCGACGACGCCATCTCGGCCTTCCTCCCGAGCGCAGCGGGAATTGCGGTGTACGACCCCGCCAGGCCAGAGTCGATGAACGTCGCCACGATGAAGGCCGGGCAGCAAGGGGCGGTCCTCGTGGGACCCGATCTCGGCGAATGGCTGCGGGCCCGCTCCAACCTGCCGATCACATTCGACTATGCGACGAGCGACTGGGCGCCGCTCGGGCCGATCGCTGCCACTGACCGGGCGCTCCGCGAGCTCCTCCCCGACTCGGCGCCGAGCCTCCTCGCGATCCTCCCACCGGACCGCTGGGCGATCCGGGACTACCTTATCGCGACGCGGACGTTCGTCTTCTACGAGCCGCAAGGTGCGCTCGCGACGCCGGCCGAGACCGCCGCGACGATGCGCGTCCTGCACGCGACCCGCCGAGGCATCCCGATCCTGGGTTGGTTCGACAGCCCGACGCTCACGGAAGAGAACTCGTTCGTCCAGATGGCGTCGGCGGAGGGCAAGTTCCTCGTCGGCGTGCAAGAGCTCCCGAACCTCTCCGTGCTCACCGCGTTCGGCCGGGCCAACACGCACCGCCAGGTCCCGTCGTCCGCGCCGTCGCCGGTCCTCGAGGACAAGACGTACGTCGTCCTCGCGGTGCCGGATGGGGACAACGTGGACTTCGTCTCGGGACGGATGCGGGAGCTCTGGTCGGAGCCGGAGCGCGGCAACCGGACGATGCCCCTCACGTGGAGCATCAACCCGCTCCTGGTCGATTTCGCCCCGCCGCTCCTCGACTGGTATTACGACACCGCCACGCCGTTCGACCGGTTCATCGCGGCGCCGAGCGGCGCGGGATACCTGTATCCGGACTACACGGGCCCGGGCGACCTCCCGGCCTATCTGGCCCTGACCGACCGGTACATGGCCGCGGCCGACCTGGACGTCGTCTGGCTCCTGAACGCGTTCACGGCCTCGGAGATCCCGTACTCGGACGAGACCCTCTCCGCATACGTCGGCGGCGTGCATCCCGTCGGGATCGTTCTGGACTACGACGACCAACCGCGCACCCGCGACTCGTGGGTGGCCGCGGGAGGAGGCAACGCGTCGCCCGTGATCCGATCGACTCACCTCTGGACGACGGAGGACAACTTCTTCGGAAAGGTGGACGCTGCCCTCGCCGCTTCGAGCGGCGGCCCGCGGTTCCTCTGGCTCACCGTCTACGCGTTCCGTCACGACCTCCGAGAGACGCGCGGCCTGGTGGACCGGCTCGCGGCTCAGGTCGGGGGGAGCCTGGAGATCGTCACGCCGACGACGTTCTTCACGCTCCTCCGCCATGAGTTCGTCCGCGAAGCGGGGGCTCGGCTCGAAGCCGCGTCGGCAGATCCGATCGCGTCGACTCTGTTCGCGGCATCTCTGGATTCCGCCGCCGCGCAGATTGCCGATGCGCGGACCGCCATGTCGAGCGGCGATGCGGATCGTGCGGCCCGAAACGCATACGTTGCACTCGAGACCCTCCGCGGAATTGGTGCGAGCGAGGCGCTTCTCATCTCGGTGCTCGTCCTCCTCGCAGCGGGAGCGCTTGCGGCCCTCGCCCAGCGGACATCGCCGCCGTGGTCCGCCGCACGCGAGCCGATCGACCTCGGCGCGCTGATCCTCGTCACGGCGGCGGTCGCGTTCTTCGTGTTCGCGCTCCGCGAGGCTGTCGAACAGAACTTCTGGACGTATCCGTCGATACTACTCGGCATCGCGGTAGCCGGAGTCCACCGTCCGCTCGGGCGGTACCTGGACCGCGCGTATCCCGCACGGGCCCCCATCGTCGCCGCGCTCGCGTGCCTCGTCTTATCGAGCCTCGCGATCCGCACGACGGCCGCCTTTCCGCTCGCGATGATCGGCGCACTCCTCGCGATCGATTCGTATCTTGTCCGGAGGCCTTCGACGCCCTCGACCCTCGTGGTGGCGCTCGGGTTCGGATCGGCGATCGGTTTCCTCGGCTCGTTCGACCTCGTAACCCTCACCGCCACGGCGGTACTACTGGTGCTCCCGCCGATGTTCCTCCCCGCGATGGCGGTTCGCATCGAACCGCGGGCCGGACCCCGCCGGACTTTCTATCCCGGCATCCTCATGGCGATGCCCCTCGCCGCGTACGCGCTCACGTCGTCGTACGTGTTGAGCCTTCGACTGCAAGTTCAAGGGGGCCTGCTCTCGACGACCGCCGCGGCGATGCTCGTCCTCGGTCCGACGCTGGCTGTCGTCGTCGATCGAGCTCGGCCGCGCCTCTCGCCGATGGTCGTCCGGGTCGGAGGCCTCGGCCTCTCGGTCGCCTTTGCGGGGCTCGTGCTCGCGTCCGTAGGCACGGTCCCGACGACGCTCGCCCTCCTCGGGCTGTTCGCGAGCCTGTCCCTCGCCGCGCTCGCAGGCCTGCGGGAGTTCGCGTCTCGCGGCGGGGCGCCGCATCGCGCTCTCGCCACGGCGATGGCCTTCCTCCCGCTGATCGTCCTCTTCTTCCGCCTCCCTCCGGTCGTCTACTCGCTGACGATAGCGCCGCTCCCGGAGGCGGTCGAGTACGTCCTCTATACGCCGCCGGCGATCATCGCGGCAGCCGTGCTCGTGCTCGTGGCCGTCGGATGGGTCCGCCCCCGGGGGCGGCAGGTCGCAAAGGATTATCCCGGGGAGGCCCATGGTGGGCCAGGCGGGCCATGAGGAAGATCCCGAAGAAGCGGTTCCTTGAGGTCGCAGGACAGATCCTCCGGAACAAGATGGCCCGGGAGGCCATCTACCCGTTCTACTGCTCCTTCAAGCTCACGCGCCGATGCAACTTCACGTGTTCGTTCTGCAACTGCTGGCACGTGAAGAACCGCTGGAAGGACATGCCGACGGAGGACGTCAAGGCGGTCCTCGACAACCTCGCGCGGTCCTCGGTGATCGTGTGCAGCTTCGAGGGCGGGGACCCGCTCGTGCGCGACGACATCGGGGAACTCCTGCGGTATCAGTACGAGAAGCCGTGGTACCTCCTCTTCACGACCTCGGAGAGGGACATGGAGCAGCGCTACCCGATGCCGGAGTACGGGAAGTACATCGACTTCCTGCACATCTCGATCGACGAGGGTCACAAGAACCTCGACATGTACGACGACCTCGAGGAGTACACGAAGTGGGGTTCGATCGTCACCGTGCAGATCGTCGTCACGAAGAACGACATCGGCGCGCTGGAGCAGAAGATCAAACGGTGCCACGACGCCGGGGTGAAGGCGGTCGTGATGTGCGCCGTCCACCTGAAGAACACGAAGGACCACCTCCCGGACCTGTGGCAGATGAGCCGCGTCGGGATGGAGATGAAGAAGAAGTATCCCGGCGTCATCATCTCGCCGGACGGCTACTTCGACCGGATCACCTGGGACCACGGCTGCGACACGTCGTCGATCATCGTCGACGCGGACGGCTTCCTCTGGTATCCGTGCCGGGTGCTGGAGGAGAAGACGATCAACCTGATCGACTCCGACTTGATGACGTACATCGAGTCGCCCGATGCCCGGGAGCGACGGCAGCGCATGGCGGCGTGCGACATCCAGTGCGCCTGGTACCAGTACTACGCGACGCAGAGCTTCGTGAATCCGCGGGAGTTGCTTTCCGCGTGGATGCCGTACTACCGTGACCTGCTGAATGGCGGGAAGCAGCCGACGTTCGGGGCGCCCGCCCTTGCGACGAAGGACCCCCGCGACATGATCCACGCCCAGATCCTCCAGGAGAGCGCGATGAGAGGCCTCGACCTGGACGACGGGCTCGTGCAGCTGCCGACGATTCGGCCTTGATCGCGATGCGCGCGGCCGTCACCGCCCGCTTTGTCACGTGGCGGTGCGGTTGCTGCGGGAGGTCTCAGCCTGGCCTCGCGCACGACCTGCCACGGCTCGGGAGCAGCGTCTGTCGCTCCTGCCTTCGAGTGGTGTGCTTGTCGTGCGGGCTCCGTCACCGATTGAGGGGATGCGGCGCGTGCTCCCATTGGTCGTCCGTCCCCCATCTACCGTCTTGAGAAAAACGACAAATAGGCGCGTCCCCCTTGACGCCCCGATGGGATGCCCTTCCGGGACGAGCTCGAGGACGCATGATTGACTCCACCGAGGCCGTCCTCCGGCTCCTGCTCGTCTTCGCGCTGGCCTTCGCGGTCGGCCTCGAGCGGCAGGTGCGCCGGAAGCCGGTCGGGTTCGGCACGTTCATCTTCGTGTCGACCGGCGCCGCGACCTTGACCCTCCTCGCGATCACGATCGAAGAGGAGAACCCGCTGCCGCTCCTCGGCGGCGTCATCACGGGGATCGGCTTCCTCGGTGCCGGCGCCCTGATTCGGAGCAACGACCGGGTCTTCGGATTCACGACCGCGGCTCTCGTCTGGGCCATGGCGGCCCTCGGCGTCGCGGCGGGCGCGGGGCTGTACCTCCTCGTCGCCGTCGATTATGGCATCGTCTGGGCCGTCGTGGTGACGGACCGGGTCCTCGAGGGCAAAGGGTTCGGCTCCCACGCCAAGGTCGTCCGCGTGACCGTCGCGAACCCCGTGACCCCGGAGGAGCTCGATGCCCTCCTGCCCGCGGGGCTCACCCACTTCGAGCGGGTCCATGTGGACAAGGAGGCCCACCGGGTGAACGTCACCGCGGAAGTCCGGATCCGACCGGCGGACGTCTCGACCCTCCTCGAGTCGCTGCGGTCGAACGACAAGGTGCGCTCGTTCGAGCTCGAGTAGGCCTACGCCGTCGAACCCGGTTCAAAGAAGTCGCTGTACGAGGACGACATGAGGTCTTCGTCCGCGATCTGCAAGTACCGTCGCAAGGTCTCGAGCTGATTGACGCCCGCCTCGCGTTCCGATTCGTCCGTGAGGATCTTCTCGAACTCGACGAACCTCCCCAGTCCCTCGACCGTGTCGAGGTGGACCTGGACGCCCTGGAATCGGAAGATCTCACGGGTCTTGCGGACCTCCGCCTTCACGGGGAAGATGCGGGCCAAGATCTCACGGACCGTGGCGGCATCCGGAATCGATGCGAGGAGCACGCGGCTCTCCTTCACGCCGCCGACGTCCGGGCGTTCGTAATAGATGAGTTGGCCTTCGGTCGCGCCGGCGACGGAGCGAAGTTTCAAGCGGCGATCGCCGAGGGAGAAGTACGTATCCACCTGACGGAAAGTCCCGACGCGTTCCGCGCCGGCCAGGAGGGCCCGTGCCTTCCCGAGATCCTCGTACCTCGCCTTGAGTTCGACGAGGTGCTTCGAGCCCGCGTCCACGCGGGGCGAGACGAGGCGGATGAGAAGAAGCTTGCCGTCGTCTCACGTCGGCGGCTGGACCGCGGATTCGTCCGGATGCGACGTCCTGGTCGATCGAACGCCATGAAGCTTCGGGACGGTCGCGAGGCGCTTCGCGGCATCGAGGTGCCCCTTCGGCTGGGCGACCGCCTCGTTCAGCCGATCGCGGTGGGCCTTCAGGCTCCGCTTCGCCGCGCGGAGCGCACGCGCACCGGCGAGGGTCGGGTTGGCGGCCGCTGCCTTCAGACTCCGCGCCATCACGATCGTACGGAGGACGAAGATCGCGATCGCGGCGGGAATCACGAGCCACAGGAGGTCCACGGTATCACGCGTCCGTCGAGGGACAATATCCTTTCTTTCCCGGGTTCTATAAAAAGGTCCGGTTCAAACTATCGCAGTGCGAGGCGTGCGAGACGAAGACACGCACGGGCTCATTTGCCTCCCGTTGGACGCGTGCGCAGCTTCGGGGACGAAAAGCGCCTCATCCCCGAACGACCATCCAGACGAATAAGATCGCGAACGCCACGCCGAGGCCCGCGCCCGCCGCAAGGACCTGCCGCGCTAGGCGTTCGATCTGCGCGCGGGTCGTCCGCAGCTCGGCGTCGTTCCGAATCTCAGATGACTCGAGCTGACGAATGCGGGAGAGGAGCGCCGCATCCATGGTCCCGAAGACGGCGAGGAGGCCGACGAGGACGGCAAGGCTCGACTGGAACACGAACTGCGCCACGACGAGGCCGGCAGCCAGGAACAGCACGTAGAGGGGCGCTGTCCACCGGATGTAGGAGCGGAGTTGCTCGAGCCGAGCGTGGACTTGCAGGACGTCTTGCTCGATCGACGCGGTGCTCCCTCTTGGCCCCCGCGTCCATGGGTCCGGCGGCTAGATATCCTTTGAGGGTCAGGCGGAGTGCCGTCGTCGGGTCTGCGCCTTCGCCGCCTTGAGCGGCGCATCGAAGCGGTCGACCGCCTTCATCTCGGACTCGAGGCCTTTGCGTCGGTCGTCGACGGCATCGGCGAGGGGCGCCTTGTAGGTCCGGAGGGAATCGCGGGCCCATTCGATCGTGCCGTCGCGGGCCCGTCGCGCGCCGTCGAGGGATTCCCGATGGCGGTCCAGCGCTTTCTTCGCTTCCTCCAAGGCGAGCACGTCGAGCGCATTCGGATCCCGACGGGCGGAGCGACGGCGCGGGTTCGGCACAACCTTCCGAGGGCCCTCCGAGGTATTGAAGACATCGCCCCCGAACGGGCCGGGAGTCCCCTTTGGCCTCGTCGGCTCGAGTGCATCCCGCAGGCCGTAGGAGGGTCCGGCCCGCTCGCATAGTTCTACCTCTGTTCAGAGGTAGATTCCGGACGGTGCCCGCGGGATCGACATGGCCCTACGCGTATGCCGTGATGCGCCGCTGCGTCCGGAGGTACGCCCGGAGCGCGCTCGCCCGCCACCAGTTCTCGAGGCGCAGGCGCAGCCGCCGGGAGAGCTCGCCTTCCGCCTCGGGCAGGCTCGAGAACCGAACCGCCTTCTTCGCGAGGGCCGCGCGCGCGAGCTCGCGGTACCGCCAGACTCCGAGCGGGATCCAGTCCTCGTAGACCTCCATGAACACGATCGCACCCGCCTGACGCCGGCGCGCGGCGAGGTGCTCCAGGACCGGGAGGCGGGTCGCGTGATAGGCGCCCGCGATCCGGTCCGGGTACGTCGTGCGGCCTCCCGCGAACTCGTGGTCGTGGGCGGGCGTGGGGTCGGCGCCGAGGTTCCACGCTTCGAGGCCCTCGAACATGAACGCTTGCGGAAACAGGAGGACCGCGACGTTGTTCGCAAGGCCGCTTGCGCTATACACCTCGTACTCGTCGATCCAGGGATGCGAGCGGACCTCGTCGACGAGCGCCTTCGCGAGGATGTCGTCCACGGCCGTGATCGACCACTCGGTCGGCACGAGCCGGCGGCGCTCTTTCGTCCCCAGCAGGCCGACGGAGAAAATCCGCGTGATCTGGCTCTGCGTGATGCCGTGATCGTACAGGTCCGCGACCGCTTCGCCGGCGTGGACGTCCGTATCGGAGATGAGGTCGTCCACCCGCCGCGGCACGGACGGGTTCGAGGCGAGGTCGATCTTCGCGATGTCTGCGCTCGGCCCGCTTGGGGGCGCGCGGGCGGAGAACGGGCTCACGAGGGACGGCTTCTTCGTGAACCACATCTCCGTGTCGATCGGCTTCGCGGCCATCGCGCCCTCCTGCACGGTCGAGAGGATCGAATCCGGCTCTCGGGCCTCGGCGACGCGCCGGGGCGCCTTGCCGCGGACGAGCGACAAGCGGAACCGGAGGATCTCCGCGAGGTCGTACGCGAGCCACGATTCCGAGGCGTCGAGGATCGAGGTGTCCTCGTCCCGGACGGGAGGGACGAGCGGCCCCACGAGGACCTTCGGGTAGCCCCACGAGCCGACGAACGCGCTCGGCGGCGACGCGCCGTAGAGGTTCGTCGTCTGCAAATCCCGCCGGCCTTCGAACCATCGACGGACCCGGTCGAGGTACGGACAGATCGCGAGGCGGCACCGCTTGATGTCCCCCTGGCAAACGCGGCACGCGACCTCCCGCCGCACCTCGGCGAGGGTCTCCCGGATGCCTTCCTCCCCGCGGGGATATCCAGGGGAGGCCGACGGGGTCATGGTCACGCGGACGAGGCGGGGGTGGCCGGGGTCGGAGGAGCGGGCTTCGGGACAGGCCGCGGCGTGACGATCGGCTTGTCTTCGGGGATGACTTCCTCCCACCGCGCGTAGCAGAGGGGGCACACGTGGATGATGCTCCCGGCCGCGTTGCACGGCTGGGCGCCGTCGTTCGGGCAGTGGTGCTCCTTCGCCATCTCATCCCTCCGATGGGGCGGCTCCACTTATTCCTTTCGGGCTCTCGGACTCGATGCCGTACAAGCGGTCGCGATTCGCCTCGAGCTGATCGACACGGTCCCCGCGGAACTCCGCGGCGGTCAGCACGTTGACGTCATGCTCCTCGCCCACCGTGAAGACGGACGC
>WNGG01009094.1_pt1 | contig 10870 bp, 11 predicted proteins | sample 5400661 | NCBI WGS metagenome assembly WNGG01 (sample SAMN13153372, study PRJNA577476) | soil metagenome | isolation source: 100 cm soil or saprolite under Garry oak tree replicate 1 | place: USA:California | collected 2016-06-15 | reverse complement strand
TCGCCGCGTTGCCGCCCGGCGCGAGCGAGGTGTACTGCCATCCGGCGGAGGGCGTGCGCGCCCGCGATGGCGCCGTACCAGCAAGGGTACGACCGGCTATTCGGCGAGAGTTCTCTCAGCCTCCCGCCGCGTGCAGCGTCTCCGGCTCCTCGGGCGCCAGCTCGCGGACGACCACCGGGGCAGGCGCCGGCGCGCCCGCCGGTACCGCCCCCACCGCCACCATCCGCCCGTCGCGATGGATACGCAGCACCTGCCCGCTCCAGCGCACCTGATTGCCGAGGAAGGCGGCGGCCCACATGAGCGAGTTGAAGAGGTCCTTCGCGGGGACCAGCCAGAGCCAGCGGAGCGTGTCGTGCTCGCCGAGGAGCCGGAGCACGCCCACCAGCCCCACCAGGCGGCCGCCGAGCGCCCAGGCGAAGGCGGCCCAGCCGAGCGCGCTGCCGCCGGTCACGAGGAGCGACAGGCAGCCCCAGAGCATCGAGTGGGTGATCACGGCGCAGAACCAGCTCACCGGCCGGCTCACGCGGTAGGTGCGCGACCAGCGGAGCAGGTGCCGCCACACGTCGCCGAGGGTGACCGAATCGAGCACCGTCTCGACCGTGTAGGGGAGGAGCACGAGCCGGTAGCCGGCGCGCGCGATCCGGTTGCCCAGGTGGTAGTCGTCGGCCAGGTAGTCCGCGAGCGCCGGGAAGCCGCCGATCGCCTCGAGCGCCTCGCGGCGGAACGCGATCGACGCGCCATACGCGTACTGGAAGCGATCCACCAGCTGCGCGGCCAGGACCATCGGCATGAAGTCGGTGTTGATGAAGAGCGACTCGAGGACGGTGGGGAGCCCGAAGCGCCCGAGGCCGCGGTAGAGGCAGGTGGTGAGGCCGATCGCGGGGTCGGCCGCCGGATCGACGAGCGGCCCGACCATGGCGCGCAGGTAGTCCGGCCGGACCCGGATGTCGCCGTCGCTCACCACCAGGATGTCGTGCCGGGCGTGCCACATCATGTGGCAGAGATTCGCGACCTTGCGGTTCGCGCCCGGCATCGACCCGACCGAGAGCACGATGTCCCGCTCCGAAAAGTCGCGCTGGATCTGCCGCACCACCGCCACCGCGGGATCGCGCGCGTCCTCGACGCCGAACACGATCTGGTAGGCGGGGTAGTCCAGCCGGCAGAAGCTCGCGAGGTTGTCGTAGAGGTCGATGCCGGGGCCCTTGAGCGGCTTCAGCACCGTCACCGGCGGCAACGCCACGCCCGGCGGCAGGGCGCGGAAGGTCCGCGCCGCGCGCCGGAAGAACCACCACGCGGCGAACCACTCGAAGAGGTGGTACCCGCCCGCGACGAAAGCGCAGGCGAGCACGAAGGCGACCCCCGGGTGCATCAGGCCTGCGCGCTCGTCTCGGGCTGCGCGACGCCCTTGCGCGTCGTGTTCGCGATCCGCCGCCGCTTGGCCATCGAGCCGATGAACTGCACGCCCTCGCCGAGGAGCCGCTTCGCCTCCTCCCGGCTGCTCGCCATCTTCTTGACCGACTTCCAGATGTAGCGCGGCGTGAAGTAGTAGCGCCGGTAGAAGGTCTCGACCGCCTTGAAGATCTCATCGGCGGAGACCTCGGGGTACGAGACCGTGCACTTCTGGTAGCCGGTCTCGTCGACCAGGCTGTCGACGGTGAGGTAGTTGTTCTTGGTCACGAAGTCGTAGAAGGCCGTGCCCGGGTAGGGCGAGGCGAGCGAGACCTGGAGCGTCTCGGGCTGCATCTCGCGCGCGAAGCGCATGGTCTCCTGAATGGTGTCGCGGGTCTCGCCCGGGAGGCCCAGGATGAAGGTCCCGTGGATCAGGATGCCGAGCTCGTGGCAGTCCCGGGTGAAGCGGCGGGCGCGCTCGACGCTGACGCCCTTGCGGATGTTCTTCAGGATCTGCTCGTTCCCCGACTCGTAGCCGACGACGAAGAGGCGGAGCCCGCCATCCTTCAGGACCTTGAGCGTCTCGCGGTCGACGTTGGCGCGCGAGTTGGTCGACCAGGTGATGCCCAGCTTGCCGAGGCCCTGCGCGATCTCGCGCGCGCGCGGCGGGTCGGCGGTGAAGGTGTCGTCGTCGAAGAAGAGCTCCTTCATCTTGGGGAAGCGGCGCTTCAACTGCGAGACTTCGTCCAGCACGTTGCCCACGCTGCGCACCCGGTAGGTGTGGCCGGTGGTCACCTGCGGCCAGAGGCAGAAGGTGCAGCGCGCCGGACAGCCGCGCCCCGTGTAGAGCGACACGTAGGGGTACTGGCAGTAGGGGCTGTTGTACTTGAGGTAGTCGAGGTCGCGCTCGTATACCTCGGTGACGAAGGGGAGCGCGTCGAGCTGCTCGGTGGTGAGCGGCGGCGGCTCCTCGTTGTGCACCACCGTCCCGTGCTGGCGGTAGCTGATGCCCTTCACGTCCGCGAAGCGACGCCCCTCCGCGACCGCCACCACGGCCAGGTCGAACTCCTTGCGCGCGACGAAGTCGACGACCGGCGCGTAGCGCAGCGACTCCTCCGGCATGGCCGTGACGTGACCGCCCACGAAGCCGATCGTGACCGCGGGGTTCGCGTCTTTGATTGCCTGCGCCGTGCGCACGTCGGCGCGGAAGGAGGGCGTGCTCGTGTGCACGACGACCAGGTCGAAGTCACGCGCGATGCGGACCGTCTCCTCGAGCGAGACGTCGTGCGGCGGGGCGTCGAGGACGCGTGCGCCGGGTAGCATGCCAGCCGGGTAGCAGAGCCAGGTGGGGTACCAGAACGACCACACCTCGCGCTTCGCCTGGTAGCGCGAGCCCGCGCCCCCGTCGAAGTCCTCGTACGAGGGCGGGTTCAGGAAAAGCGTGCGCATCTCGTCCCTCCTGGGCGCAACGCGGCTCGCGGCACCGCCCGCTACCGACTCACTAGCCTTAGAACAGTCGTCTTGACCGAACGGTCAATGGCCGGGTGTTATACCAAGGATCACGGCCGCGCAAGGATTTCCGGCTGTGACAGTGTTTCACAGAAGAGAACGCAAGCTTGCACCTGCTGGGGACCGCCGGCTATAAGCGGCCACCCGCGAAGCGGGAATTGGCACCTATGGGTGAATCGCGGCGGCTGCTCCTCCGGGGGCCGGGCATCGTCCTCGCGGCGGGAGCGCACGACGCCCTCTCCGCGAAGCTGGCCGAGCAGGCCGGCTTCGACGCCATCTGGGCAGGCGGCTTCGGCATCTCCGCCGTCCAGGCGGTCCCCGATGCGAACATCCTGACGCTGACGGAGACCCTCGAAGCCGTGCGCCGCATCGTCGACACGGTCGGCATCCCGGTCGTCGCCGACTGTGACAACGGCTACGGCAACGCCATCAACGTCATGCGCACCGCCGCCGAGTTCGAGCGCGCCGGCGCGGCCGGCATCTGCATCGAGGACAACGAGTTCCCGAAGCGATGCAGCTTCTACGCGGGGGTGCGTCGGGATCTGGTGCCGGCGGAAGAGCACGCCCGGAAGGTCGAGGCGGCGACCGCCGCCCGCCGCGACCCGGGGTTCCTGGTGATCGCCCGCACCGAGGCGCTCATCGCGGGCCTCGGTCAGGAGGAGGCGCTGCGCCGCGCGAGAGCGTACGCCAACGCCGGGGCCGATGCCGTCCTCGTCCACTCCAAAGCTCATGATTTCACTGAGTTACGTGCCTTCGCCGCGGCCTGGGACCGTCCCGTCCCGCTGGTTGCGGTGCCGACCACCTACCCCACCGTCGCGGCCGCCGAGCTCGCGGCGGCCGGCTTCCGGATGGCGATCTTCGCCAACCAGGCGCTGCGCGCGGCGATCGTCGCCATGCGCGACGCGCTGGGGGAAATGCGGCGCAGCGGCACGGCGGCGAGCGTCGAGGAGCGGATCGCGTCGCTCGAGGAGGTCTACGCCCTGGTCGGCGTGCCGGAGCTCAGGGCGAACGAGCAGCGCTTTCTCTTTGCGGGCGACGAGGCGCCCCGCGCCGTCGTCCTGGCCGCCGGCTTCGAGCCGCAGCTCCTGCCCCTCATCCAGGATCGCCCGAAGGCGATGCTCGAGGTGAAGGGTCGCACCATCCTCGAGCGGCAGGTGGAGGCGCTCCGTCACTGCGGCGTGCGCGACGTGGTCGTGGTGCGGGGCTACAAGAAGGAGCGGGTCTCGCTTCCCGGGCTCCGCTTCGTCGACAACGACCGCTACGCCGAGACGGGCGAGGTCGGCTCCCTGTTCGGCGCCGAACGCGAGCTCGACGGGCCGTTCGTCCTCCTCTACGGCGACATCCTCTTCGACCCGGCCATCCTGGTGAAGCTGCTGCAGACGAAGGCCGACGTGGCGGTGGTGGTCGACCGCGCCTTCCACGACGCCTACCGCGCCGGCCTGGGCCTCCCAGCCGGTCCGCTCGACCTGGTCGTCACCGAGACGCCGCCCAACGGCCGCCGCTTCGTCGCGCCCGAGGGCGGGAGCCGCATCGTCCGCATCGGCCCCGAGGTCGCGCCCGAGGAGGCGCACGGCGAGTTCATCGGCCTGGCGATGTTCTCCGCCGCCGGCGCCGCGGCGCTGCGCGCCGTCCACCGCGAGCTGGCCGACCGCGGCACCGAGGGGCTCGAGCGTGCGAGCGTGACCCACCTGCTCCAGGCGCTCATCGACCGCGGCCGCCCGGTCGTGTCGGTCGACATCCACAAGGGCTGGATGGAGATCGACACCATCGAAGACTACCGCCGGGCATGCGCCGAGGTGGCGCGGTAAGCCAGGTAGGGTGAGAGGGCGCGTGAGCGAGCCGCGCCTCCTGTCGTCGCGTCGGACCTGCTATAGCGCTTCGTCGAGGGGAAACCCGCGCAGGAGGACCCGATGATCCAGCTCTACGACAAGGAGACGGGTGCCTCGCTCGGTGCGATCACCGAGGAGCAGCTCCAGTTCCTGGCCGATCAGCTCGAGGAGGAGTCGCCCCAGGATCAGGACTACTACATCAATGAGCCCACGCTCGACGCCTTCGAGGAGGCCGGCGCGGACCCTGCCCTCGTCGCCCTGCTGCGCAAGGCCCTCGGCGAGCGGGAGGAGATGGAGATCCGGTGGGCGCGGTCGTGACGAAGCAGCTTCCATGAGCGGCAGCCTTCCCGCCGACCACTTCGTCGACCGTCTCCTCGCCGCCGGCTTCGACTTCTTCGTGGGCGTGCCCTGCTCGCTGGTGAAGACGTTGCTCGTCGAGCTGGAGCGCCGCGGGCTCTACCTCGGTGAGACGCGCGAGGACGCGGCGCTCGGTGTGGCCGCCGGCGCCTACCTCGCCGGGCGGACGCCGGTCGTCGTCATGCAGAACTCGGGCCTGGGGGTGTCGCTCAACGCGCTCGGCTCGCTCCACCTGCTGTACCGCATTCCCGCCCTGCTGCTCGTCACCTGGAGGGGCTACCAGGGCGAGGACGCGCCCGAGCACCTCGTCATGGGCGAGGTGCTGCCGCGCCTGCTCGAGGTCTTCGGCGTCCCGTTCCGGGCGCCGCCGCCGGAGGCGCTGGAGGCGGACGTGGACTGGGCGGCGGCGTGCATCCGCGAGACGCGACGGCCCGTCGCGCTCGTCGTCCGACCGGGAATCTTCGAATGACCCTTACCGACGCCCTCGCCCTCCTCACCCCCGCCATCCCCGACGGCACCGTCTGCATCCACGCCAACGGCCACATCGGGCGCGCCGGCTGCGCCGCGCGCGACCGCGACGAGTGCTTCTACATGATCGGCTCGATGGGCCTCGCCTCCTCGATCGGGCTCGGCGTCGCGCTCGCGCAGCCGCGCCGGCGGGTGCTGGTCCTCGACGGCGACGGCAACCTGCTCATGAACCTGGGCGCGCTCGCCACCATCGCCGCCGCGCGGCCCCCGAACCTGCTCCACGTCTGCTTCGACAACGGCGCGCACGCCTCGACCGGCGGCCAGCCGACCGTGTCGGACCGCGTGCCGCTCGACGAGGTGGCGCGCGCGGCGGGCTACCGCTTCGTCGGCCGGGTGGAGACGCGCGCGGCGCTCGCCGCCGAGGCGCCGGCCTTCCTCGCGCGCGAGGGGCCCGCCTTCCTCCTCGTGCGCATCGCGCTCGGGCCGCCGGGACCGCCGGCGCCGCGCATCCCGCACGCGCCGGAGGCCATGACCGCCCGTCTCCGGCGCGCGCTCGGCGCCGGGCGATGATCCTCCTGAATCCCGGCCCGGTGAACGTCTCCCCGCGCGTGACCGCGGCGCTCGCGCGCGGCGACCTCTGCCACCGCGAGCCCGAGTACGGCGACCTCCAGGCGTCGATTCGGTCGCGCCTGGTGCGCGCCTTCGCGCCGGCGGGCGGCTTCACCGCCGTCCTCATCACGGGCTCGGGGACGGCGGCGCTCGAGGCCGCCGTCACCAGCGTCCTCTCCGCGCGCGGGCGGCTGGTGGTGGTCTCGAACGGCGTGTACGGCGAGCGCATCGCCGCCATGGCCGCCGCGGCGCGCCTCCCGCACACGGTGGTGGAGGGCGCGTGGACCGAGCCGCCGGACTTCGCCGCGGTCGAGCGCGCCCTCGGCGCGCCCGACGTCGAGGCGGTCGCGGTCGTGCACCACGAGACGACGACCGGGCTCCTCAACCCGGTCGCCGAGGTCGGCCGCCTCGCCCACGCGCGGGGGAAGCTCGTGCTGGTCGACTCGGTGAGCGGGCTCGCGGGCGACGCGCTCGACCTCGCGGCGGCCGACCTGGTCGTCGGCACGGGCGGCAAATGCATCCAGGCCTTCCCGGGGCTCGCCTTCGTGCTCGTGCGCGAAGAGGCGATGGCCCGCCTCGTGACCCATCCCCGGCGCTCGCTCTACCTCTCGCTGCCCGTCCACCACGAGGCGCAGGAGCGCCGCACCGTCCCCTTCACGCCCGCGGTGCAGCTCGCCTACGCCCTGGACGAGGCGTTGGCCGAGCTTCTGGAGGAAGGGGTCCCCGCGCGCGTCGCGCGCTACGCGGCGGCGGCCAGGCTCCTGCGCGACGGCTTCACGAGGCTCGGCCTCGGCTTCGTCCTCCCGCCCGTGCGCCGCTCCAACTCGCTCACCTCGCTCTGGCTGCCCGCCGGGCGGACGTACGACGCGCTCCACGACGGGCTCAAGGCGCGTGGCTTCGTCATCTACGAGGGCCAGGGCCGGCTCGCGCGCGAGCTCTTCCGGGTCGCCAACATGGGGCAGCTCGTGCGCGCGGACTTCGAGCGCTTCCTCGCGGCGCTCGCCGAGGTGCTGGGCGCGTGACCGCGATCCTCCTCGCCGCCGGTGTCGGCAAGCGCCTCCTCGCCGTCTCGAACGGGCGGCCGAAGTGCCTGATCGAGGTCGGGGGGAAGAGCCTCCTGGTGCGCCTCCTCGAGGGCCTCGCCGCCGCGGGCGTGCGCGAGGCCGCCGTCGTGGTCGGCTTCGGCGAGGACGCGGTGCGCGCGGCCGTCGGCGCCGGGCCGCACGGCATCCGCGTGCGCTGCCTCTCCAACCCGCGCTTCCGCGAGGGCGCGATCCTCTCGCTGTGGACGGCGCGCGAGCTGCTCGACGGCCCGGTCCTGGTGATGGACGCAGACGTCCTCTGCGCGCCCGCCATGATCGCGCGCCTGGTTCGCTCGCCGCACCGGAACTGCTTCCTGCTCGACGCCAGCGTCGAGGTGACCGGGGAGGAGCAGATGCTCCTCGTGCGCGGCGAGCGGGTGATGGACATCGTCCGCGGCGGGGCGCCCGGGTACGAGCTCGCCGGCGAGTCGGTCGGGTTCCTGAAGCTCGCGGCGGGCGCGGCGCGTGTCCTGCGCGAGCTGCTCGAACTGCGCGTCGCCGCCGGCCACACCGCGATCGAGCACGAGGAGGTCTACCCGGAGCTGCTCGAGCGCGTCGTGGTCGGCTTCGAGCGCGTGGACGGCATGCCGTGGACGGAGATCGACTTCCCCGAGGACGTGGCGCGCGCCGAGCGCGAGGTGCTGCCGCGCATCGAGCCGTGACCGGCGCGCCGCCCATCCGCGAGGCGATCATCGTCGCCGAGGCGGGCGATCCGCTCCGCCCGGTGGCGCGAGTGCCGCTCCTGGTGCGCACGATCCTCGCGCTGCAGCGTGCTGGCGTTGAGCGCTGCACGCTCGTCGGGTCGCTCTCACCGCCGGCGGATGCGCGCATCCGCTGCGCGCTCACGACCGCCCCGACGCTCACCCCGCCGGCCGACGACGCGCTCCGGCTGGTGATCGGCGCGGGGACGGTCATCGACCCGGCCCTGGTGCGCGACCTCCAGGCGCGCGCCCGCCCGGGGCAGGCGCTCGAGGTCGAGGCCGACGGCGCGCGCGTGCGGGTCGCGCCGGGACCGCTGGTCGCCGGGAACGGCGGAGCGCGGCTCGGCCCCGGCGCCGGAACGCTCCGGCGCGCGGAGAGCGCCGGCCTCGAGCAGGCCCTCCTGTGCGCCCTCGAGAACCCGCGTGACGGCTACCTGGACGGCCTCCTCCGCCGCCTGTCGCGGCCGCTCACCCGGCTCCTCATCCGGACGCCCGTCACGCCGAACGCCGTCACCGTGATCGGCATCGCGATCGGGGTGGCAGGGGGCCTCCTGCTCGGCGTGCCCGGCGTGGCGGCGGTGGTGGCGGCGATCGTCCTGCTCGAGGTCTCGGGGGTGCTCGACTGCTCGGACGGCGAGCTCGCGCGCCTCCGCTTCGCCGAGTCGCGCCTCGGCCACTGGCTCGACGTGACGGGGGACACGGTCGTGCACATCGCGGTCCTGGCGGGGATCGTCCGGCGCGTCGCCCGCGCCGGCAGCGCCCCGGGGTGGCCGCTGCTGGCGGCGCTGCTCCTGGGTGTCGTGGGTGCGTTCGCGACGATCAGCTGGAGCGACGCGACCGAGGCGCGCCGCGGGCGCGTGGCGGGGTGGGAGAACCGGCTCCTCGACCGGGTGCTCTCGCCGCTCACCACGCGCGACTGGCACGTCTTCCCCGTCCTCTTCGCGCTGGCCGGACGCCTCGACCTCCTCGTGCCGGCCGCCGCGGTCGGGGCGCATCTGTTCTGGGTGACGGGGCTCGTCCTCCTGATGCGCGTGCTGCGGAAGACCTAGTTTAGTATGCTTGGTTGCTCGCGGCTTGAGCCCGCGGCACCGGGCGAGTAGACTCCGCGTCGATGGCGTGGTGGCTGTGGTTGGTGCTGGGGCTCGCGCTGCTGGCGTCCGAGGCGTTCACGCCGGGCACCTTCTTCGTCTTCTTCTTCGGCCTCTCCGCGATCGCGGTCGGCCTCGCGGTGTGGCTGGGCCCCCACATCCCGGGCTGGTTCCAGTGGTTCCTCTTCTCGCTGCTCTCCGTCCTCTCGGTGGCCTTCCTGCGCGGCCCGCTCCTCCGGCGCATCATGCCGGTCCGGCGCGAAGGCCTCGCCGTCGACTCGCTCGTCGGCGAGGTGGCCGTGCCGCTCGAGGACCTGGCGCCGGGGGCGGTCGGCAAGGCGGAGCTCCGGGGCACGGCGTGGACGGCCAGGAACGTGGACGCCCGCCCGCTCGCGCGCGGCGAGCGCAGCATAGTGGCGCAGGTGGACGGCCTGGTCCTGTCCCTGCGCGGGCAATAGCGGAGGGAGGAGCGCAATGACCGGAGCCCTCGTCGTCTTCCTCGGTCTCGCCCTGCTGGTGATGATCGTCATCTCGCGCACGGCGGTCGTCGTCCCCCAGCAGAGCGCCTTCGTGGTCGAGCGCCTCGGCCGCTACCGCGCCACGCTGGACGCCGGCTTCCACATTCTCCTCCCCTTCATCGACGCGATCCGCTACCGGCACTCCCTCAAGGAGCACGCGGGCGAGATCCCGGAGCAGATCTGCATCACCAGGGACAACGTGCAGGTGCACGTGGACGGGGTGCTCTATCTGAAGGTGCTGAACCCCGAGCGCGCCTCCTACGGCGTCAACGACTACCTGTTCGCGATCACCCAGCTCGCGCAGACCGCGCTGCGCAGCGAGATCGGCAAGATCGACCTCGACAAGACCTTCGAGTCGCGCACCCAGATCAACCTCGAGGTCGTGAACGAGCTCGACAAGGCGACCGAGCCGTGGGGCATCAAGGTCCTGCGCTACGAGATCAAGAACATCACGCCCCCGGCCGACGTGCTCGCCGCGATGGAGAAGCAGATGCGCGCCGAGCGCGAGAAGCGCGCCGTCATCCTCACCTCCGAGGGCCAGCGCGATGCCGCCATCAACACCGCCGAAGGCGAGAAGCAGCAGGTCATCAAGGCCTCCGAGGCGAAGCGGCAGCAGCAGATCAACGAGGCCGAGGGGCAGGCCGCGGCCATCCTCGCCGTCGCCCAGGCGACCGCGGAGGGCATCCGCAAGGTCGCCGACACGATCCGCATGCCGGGCGGCTTCGAGGCGGTGCAGCTGCGCGTCGCCGAGCAGTACATCGGGCAGTTCGGCGAGCTGGCGAAGGCCTCGAACACGCTCGTCCTGCCCGCGACCGTGAGCGACGTCGGCTCGATGCTCGCGCTCGCCATGAACGTGATCGGGCGGCGGCCGGCGGGCGGGGCCGGACCGCCGAGCGCGTAGCGCCGGCGGCGGGACGGCCTCACCGAACGGCGCCCGGCGCCGGGGCCGCGAGCACGCAATGGGTGCCGCGGTAGATCGTGGGCACGCACTTGTTGCAGTGAACGCAGAGCGCCTCGCGGGAGGCGCCGCTCTGGAGCCGGTTCACGAGATCGGGCTCGCGCAGCAGCGCCCGTCCCATCGCCACGAACTCGAAGCCCTCGGCCATGGCCCGGCGGATGGTATCGAGACGGTTGATCCCGCCGAGGAGGATCAGGGGTAGGTCGAGCGCGGCCCGGAACTCCCGTGCGTAGGGCAGGAAGTACGCCTCCTCGAACGGGTACTCGCGGAAGAGCCGCCGGCCGAACCACCGCAGCGCGAGGCGTGCCGGCGCCGGCGCCACGGCCGCCATCTCGGCGATCGGCGCCTCGCCGCGAAGGAGG
>WNGG01027739.1_pt1 | contig 10871 bp, 10 predicted proteins | sample 5400661 | NCBI WGS metagenome assembly WNGG01 (sample SAMN13153372, study PRJNA577476) | soil metagenome | isolation source: 100 cm soil or saprolite under Garry oak tree replicate 1 | place: USA:California | collected 2016-06-15 | reverse complement strand
CCAGACGAACGTGGCGAGGATCGCATCGCCAAGGTGCGGGTTCGTGGGGTTGAACCCCTTGATGAGGACGTTGCCGCTCTGGTTGAGCGCGCCGTTCATCTGGTCGAACGTGATGCCGCTTGCTGTAACGTCCGTTTGGGGGGATCGGGGACCGACGGGACCGGGGCCGACCGACTCACTGCACGCCGCGGCCACGAGCGCGGCTGCGAGTATCCTCGGAAGCCCCGCGACCGTTACCCGTGTGCGCATCATCGGGCGCCCTCAGTGGAGAGAGCGCGCTCGCGCGGGATTGGTGTCCGCTGCCGCATGACGGCCGCCACGTTATGAAGTGTGCGCCCTGCGCCTGCACCCACCGAGCAGCTCGGCTGGCTCCGGCGCTTGTCAGTTCCTATTGCTGCAGCACTACCCCCTAGGTAGACCTCGTGTCAGGCACGCACATCAGAGCCCGATGTTGAAGCCGGCGCTTTCGACATTCAGGACCACGACGCCAGACGTTGCCCGTAGCGTGTACGAATTCCCGGGCAGGTTGGGCTGGTCGATACACAGGTTGCCAAACTGAGCGACGCCGTTGACGGCGGAAACCGTCAACGTGCCGGACAGCGTGCCGGGCATGATCGCCCCGCCATTGTGCCCAATCGCCATCGTAACGGGGCCGTTAAACGCCGTGACAGTCCGGCCCTTGTCGTCCTGGGCCGTGACCTGCACGGGCGGCATTGTCACCGGGCAGGGCAGCGAGCTACTGGGCTGGACGGTGAATACCAGCCTCGTCGGCGCTTCGTTGAGCGAGAACACGCTGGCGAGCCAGCTGCTCGGCGAGTTGAAGATCCAGTTCCACCGCGGCTCGACCGTGCCCGCGCTGGCCTGCACAGCAGTGTCGGCCTCGTCCACAAGGAACGCATCGGACTGCTGGGCGAAGACCCCAAAGCCCGGGGGCGGCTCGCGGCCGACTACGCTGTTCGCACTGGTGATGGCAAAGGCGAGCGCACCTGCAGCAACCGCAACCGGGCCGGGATCGGCGACCGTGGGATACGCGGAGCCAGTACCCGTGGCCGACCGGTGCGCCCCCAAGGCCCCCGCCAGAATGGGGTAGACGCCGCTCCACGCCGAGATCATCACACCGCCATCCGAGACCGGCTGCGACAGGTTCGCCCGCACCGCAAGGATGTAGGCATCGCTCGGGGCCGGGTCGGGGAAGTTCTGCACGTTCGTCGCGACGTACGTGGCCATCGAGACGCCGCCCGCGGTGACGTACTCGACCAGCGTGTACCTATTCCCGACCGGCGTATAGGGACTCGTCGTGAGGACGTCGTCAACCGAATCGATGATGTTGGTCGAGCCGAGCCAGAGGAACGTGGCGATGATCGCATCGCCGGGGTGCGGGTTGGTGGGGTTGAACCCCTTGATGAGATAGGTGCCGCTCTCGCCGAGCGTGCCGTTCATCTGGTCGCCCCCGACGTCGAACACTGGGCGTCTGAAAGCGCTGCCACCCGGCGCCACTGACTCGCTGCATCCCACGACCAGCAGGCCCGCTGCCAGCAGTGCCGCCAGACCGGCGATCGTTGTTCGCTTGTTCATACCGCTGCCTCCTTGTGGAGCGCCCGCAACACACCGATGCCGCCGAGCAGGGCGCACCGACCGGCATCACGGGCCCCCGCTGAGGCAAGGTTCAGGCCAGAGGGCCAGTGCGCTCGATGCAGCGGAGTCGCGCCCGGTGCGGGGCGGATGCCGCGCCCCCGCTGCACTATCGTGCGGCAAGCGCGGTGCGTGAGCGCACCGATTGTTGGGTGACTCCACCGCGCGCGTGAAGCGGCGGTGGATTACGGCCTGGAGGTCAGAACCTGCACCAGCTCGGCCACGCAGCGCTCGATGCGCGCGTAGCTCTCCTCGTACACTTCAACGTCTTGGTCCACGGGATCCCGGATGACTGGCGTCGAGATTGACATCGGGTCCAAATCGCCGAGCGCTACGATATCGCGGTACAGCCGACCGAATCGGTCATGGATGAGGCGTCCCTGGGCCGGGTCCATGACGACGATGAGGTCTGCGGAATGTGCCAACTGTGCGGTCAGCAGCGTGGAGCGGTGCGCAGAGAGATCCACGCCGCGCCGTGCCGCCACCGTTACCGCCTCCGGCGGGCACGGGCGGTTGGGGGCGAAGAATCCCGCGGACTCCACGCGCGCTCCCCCCGGCGCGAGCTCGGCGGCCAGCAGCGCGGCGGCGAACGGGCTGCGGCAGATGTCGCCGTGGCACACGACGAGTACCGCGGCCGGCGCAGGGCGCCGCCGCAGCGCGTCCAGCGCGTGCCGCCGGCGCAGGGGGTGCAGGAGCCGGCCGGGCGCGTCGCGGAGCCGCGTCAGCACGTCCCGCGCGAGACGAGGCGTGGCGTCATGACTCCTTCGGTCCTTTACGGTCCTTCGCTCGATTGCCGTATCCATTTGCCCTCCAATTTCGCCAGCTGCAGGGCGCGCGCGGCGCGCGCCAGCAGGTCGTTGGGCTCGACGGGCATGTAGCGAACGTTGCCGACGGCGTCATAGCCGGCACGCAGCTCGAACGCCGGTCGCGCTCCAGCCTCCGCCGTTCCACCAGCCGGCACCGCACGGCGGAATCGCTCAGCGAGTTTGACCGCGCCCGCGGCGTCCGTTCCTGGCGCGACTACGGCGAACTCGGTGGGCCCGACTCTTCCGATCGCGTCTGAGCGGCGCCCCGTCGCTTGAAAGAACCGTGCGATACCCCGCACCAGCGCCGCGGTCACCTCGCCTCCGCTGTCGCTGCTGTCCGGCTCGCCTTCGACCTCCGGCGCGAACATCACGCACGCCGCAGAAGTGTTGTGCTGTGACGCTTGGTAGATCAGGTCTCGCGCGCGGCGAGCCAACCCCCGCGCAGTGTACAGACCGGTGACATCGTCCACCACCTCCGCCCGAGGAGCGCGGTCGGCTTCCAGCTTGGCGAGGACGAGCGTATCCAGCCTGAGCAGCAGCTCGTGCGGGTTCAGCGGCTGGGGGAGCAGCTCCCAGATCCCCGCTCGCAGCGCAACAATATGCTCTTTCGGTGTGGGTTGGCCCCTCGTGAGCAGGAGGATCGGCGTGCTCATGCCGATCAGGGGATCGTCCCGTAGCGTGCGGCTGAGGTCGAGGCTCTGACGGTCGGCGAGTTTGTCGTCGAGCACGATTACATCGGGGCGCACGGCCCGGGCGCGCTCGAGCACGGGAGCGCCCGCGTAGAGGCGGAGGACGACGTAACCATGTTGGCCGAGGAAGCTCTCGAGATCCCGCACGCCAGCATTCTGATCGCTGGCGATCAATATCCGTGGGGGACGAGAGAGGTGCTGGCGATCGGGCATACGAGTTCGTTACGGTCAGGTCTCTGCGCGAGCAGCGGCTTGGCCCTCAGACTCGCACGGCCAGGAACGCACAGGAGGGTCGCGAATTCCCCAGCAGGGCATCAGTAGCACTTGGCGATGCCAATGTTTGAGGAGGCGTGTTCCGCGGTCACGTTGAGGCTGGCCACCGATGCTACCCCCTTCGCAAGGGTTGATCCGGAGCGTGCCAGCTACGCCAGCGCAAACTCGGTGCCACGGCTGCTTCTTCGAGCCGCGCGACGACGTGCCTCCCCGGCTCGACATTGCGGCTTGGACACCACATGGCGATCAGCCTACGTGCGCTGCGTCACCTCGAGCAAACCGCGGGACAGCAGCCACCCGTGATGGCCCCGCGCGCTGCCGCGCGATACAGCCAGCAACGCGCCGAGCCGTCGCTCCACAGCCAGCGACAAATCGGTACAGCGGCCCGAAGGCGCGGAGCGACGTGATCCCCACGAAGTACAGCCCAGGCACACTGCTTCCGAACTCGTGGTTCAGGACGGGAATCCCCAGGTCGGTCCGGATGTCGGCCCGGAGCGATGGATGGATCATCGTCAACTTGTCCAGCTCGACGCGGTATCCCGTTGCCAAGACAATGTGATCGGCCCTCAGCTTCGCGCGATCGGAGAGGGTCGCTTCGACCCTCCCGTCCACGACGTCCAGGCGCGTCACGGTCCGGCCCTCGCGCACGATGGCCTTCCCGATGACCCTAGTCCTCAACCAGTCTGTCGCTCCGGATTCGTAACGCTGGTTGTACGCATCTTTCCACTCTTGGGGGAAGCGATAGAAGAGGTAGGGCATGTGATCCAACGCCCAGTTCTTCCAGCCCGGCGCGATGCTCGCGTTCGGAGCCACGACCCGTTCCACCAGGGTGCGCGTGTTGGCGCGATCAGGGTCCAGCCACAAGATGCGCCGTCGTGCTACCACTTGGACGGCCGCGCCAGCCTCGTGGAGCAGCGCGGTGAACTCGATGGCACTCTGGCCGCCCCCGATCACGATAACGTCCTGTCCCTTGAAGCGGCTGAAGTCGCTGTGATCGGAAGAGTGCGAGACCAGTCCGGCCGGGAGGCGGCCGAATTCCGCGGGCCGATTGGCATAGTAAGCCAGACCGATCGCCATCACGACCGCCTGGCTCTGTACTTCGCGCCCATCGACCAACGTCAGGAGAAATTGACCGTCCTCGCGCTCGATCGATGCAACGTACGTCTCCTCAACGTGAGGCACCGCCCGCTGCTGGAACCACAGTCCGTAGTCAATGAACGCTTCGATCGGTAGCGGATAGCCCTTCTTGTGCTTCGAGTCCTTGAAGAAGCGCTCAAACCCATAGTCGTGGCGCGGATCGGACAGGTTAGTAGCCCACCAGTGGGACCGCAGCAGCATGCCGTTCGGCATGTGCTCGCGCCACATTTCCAACGTCCTGCCGAATACCGCTACCTTGAGTCCTCGTCCGAGGAGGTGCGCGGCGGCGGAGAGGCCGTACGGCCCCGCCCCAACCACCACGGCGTCATATGCGGGTCTCATGCGAAGCTCTTCCTCATGATGTAGGACAGCAGTCTCCTCGTTGCGGCGCGCGTGAAATCGGTGGCAGCTCTGACCGCGGGAAGCGGATCCTTCCAATCCAGGTAGTCGTACGCCATCGGCTTGAGAAACGAGAGGCCAAAGTCCAAGACCGTCCGTGCCGGACGAGCCACACCGGGCCTGCCGCGCTGCTCGAGCGCCGTGAGCGTCGTCTCGATGTCGCCTCCCAGATGGCGGATCCAGCCGCCGACGCGATAGCCGTTCATCTTCTCCACGGGCCCACCGCTCGCCCACTGGTAGAGGAGATACGGAAAGTCGACGCCGGCGCGCACCGCGACCTCGACCGAGGCGGAGAGCCGAGGGTTGATCTCCATCAGATAGGGAACACCGGCACTATCGCGCCGGAACTCCACCTCGGAATACCCCTCGAGGTTGATCTCGCGCACGAGCGATTCGGCCGCCCTCCCCACGTCGGGTGGGATGGCGATGCTCTGCCGCAGGACCGATTCCCCTCCCAGCGGCGGCCTGGTTCGCCGTGCCCACTGCGCGAAGCGCGCGTACATCTCGCCGCCGGCATACAGAAAACTGACCGCCTCACGTCTTCCGGTAAGCAGTTGCTGGACCTGGGCCGCACCGCCGAGCGACGTCACCGCTGCGACGGCATGGCACGCCTCCTCGCTCGTGACGACGAGTTGGGGGGCTAATCGCACGCCCTCCTGGCCGCGCCACAGCCAAGACTCGCACGGCTTGATCACCGCTGGCAGCCCGATTTCTCGCAGGGCCGCGGGCACGTCGGCAACCGCGCGCACGACGACTTCACGCGGGACATGCAGGCCGAGGCGCCGCGCGACTGCTAGGGTCTGCTCCTTGTTCACCGATGCGTCCGAAGTAGCGCGATCGTGCCATCGTGCGAGGAGATGAGTACACGCGCACCCGTGCGCTCCAGCCACTCCTCCAGGACGGCAAGGTAGGCGCGGGGCGCTTCCTCGGGTGGGAACAGGAATCCTTGCCCACACCAGCGGGACGAAAACGCGGGGGCATTGGGGTGCGCTCCCGCGGCGGCGACGCGCAGCCCCCGCCGGCCGAGGGAGCGCACCGTCACCAATGACTGCCGCCACGGTGCATTGAGCACCAGCGCGTCGAAGGTCATCAGTTCCCGGGACGGGCGCAAAAACTAGGCCAGGACAGGAGCGCGACCGCGACAGGCTCGCGTCAGCCCCCGGCCACGCGCTCGAGGATCTCGGACAGCTCTTGCAGGCTGAACGGCTTCCGCAGGACCGGGCGCTCGGAGCGCTGCAGCTCGTCGCGTGTGTGCGCGGAGATCGAGTCGCCTGTCGTGAAGACGATTCGCCGCTCCCGGCCACGCCCTTCCATTCGCAGCTGCTCGAACAGATCGAACCCGGTGTGTGCATCGTCGAGGTGGACGTCCACGAGGAACACGTCGTAGCGTTCGGCGGACTGTTTGAGGCGCTGACGCGCCTCGGCGAAGTTGTCAACGCTGATCACATCGTGGCCCAGACGCTTCGCGAGCAGCACCATCCCCCGCCGCACGTTGTCCTCGTCTTCCACCACGAGTACGGCGAGCCGCCGCCCAGACGCGAGCGGTTGCGCGGCGGCGCCGGCCGCAGGCGCGTGTGTCGTGTCGAGCGGCAGCTCAAACGCGAGGCGCGCCCCGCCACCTTCGACGTTCTGCATCCACATGCGCCCGCCCATGCCGCGCACCAGTCCGAAGCTGATCGCGAGCCCGAGTCCCGTCCCAGCGTCGCCCTTGGTCGTGAAGAACGGCTCGAACACGCGATCGAGGATCTCCGGGGGCACACCCGCTCCCGTGTCCTCGACGGTCACGAGCACGTAACCGTCGGTGCGCTGCCCCACGATGAGCACCTGCCCCGGCCGGCCGGTGCCTTCGATCGCCTGGCGCGCGTTCACCACCGCGTTGAGCACGACTTGCTGCAGCTCCTGGGGATCCCCGATCACGGCGGGGAGATCGTCCGGCATCGCGACCGCGGAACGCACGCGCGCCTTCTTGAGGGCGGTGCGCTGGAGGGCGAGCACCTGCTCAACGACCTCGGCGAGATCCACAGCGGCGCTGACCCGCGGACGCTGCCGCGCAAAGTCGAGCAGGGTCCCCACGATGCGACCCGCCCGCAGCGCCTCGGCCTGGATGATGCCGGCGCTCTCCTTCAAGTCTGGAGTGCGCGCGCTCGCCGCGAGCATCTCGGCGAACGCGGCGATCGCCGCGAGCGGGTTGTTGAGCTCGTGAGCCACGCCCGAGACGAGCGCGCCGAGCTGCGACAGGCGGTCCGCCTGCAGCAGCCGGCGCTGCAACAGGACTTCACGGGACACGTCCACCGCGAGGAACAAGAGCTTGGGAGGCTCGGCCGTCCCGGCGAGATTCACCACCACGGCCTTGACTTCGCGCGGCGCCTCGCCCGCGACCTCAATGTCGAGCTGGAGGTCCTGCCGCTGGACGGCGGCATCACGCAACCCCGCCGCGAGGCGGGCCCGCTGCAGCGCGGGAACCCACTCGCCGAGCGACCGCTTCTGGAGCGCCGCGACATCCGTCACTCCGAGGAGCATCCCGCCCTCGGCATTGGCATCGAGGATCGCACCGTCGTCGCCGAGCAGCAGCGTCGGCGTCGGCAGCGAATGGAACAGCTTGATGTAAAGGCTGCGCTCGGCCTCGACCGCGTTGAGCAGCTCACCCGCCCATACCTGCGGCCGCCGGTGCTCGGGCGCCGGCTGCAGCACCATCGTGAGGTGGTTGCCGGGGCCGCGAGTCACCTGCACCGTCACCGCGAGCCCCGGGATCCCGGGCACGCCACGCGGCAGCCGGGCGATCCGCGGCCGGCCGTCAGCCAGCACCTGACGGAGCACGCGCTCGGTTTCCGTCCCCTTGGCCTGAGGAAAGGTGTCCCAGCACTCGCGCCGCAGGGCGCGGCCGGCCGGGAGACCCATGATCCGCGCCGCCGCGGCGGACCAGTCGACGATCTTCCAGTCGGGAGCGATCGCCACGACGCCCACGTCGAGGCTGTCGAGCAAGGCTCTCGTATCCATCGAAAGGGAGGGGATGCAAGAAGGGCGCCGACTGCAGGGTCAAGGCCACATACGCGTATGAAACGGGCCGGGGTGTTGCGCGGGCGCAACGGGCGGAACCGGCCGGCCGCCCGGCTCTAGAGAATGGTCAGTGACGCCACCCCGCGGTGCGGAAGGATCCCGCGCGTGCAGCCGTGCCGATGCCGGGGGCCGGCGGCGCAACGAGCCCCCGGGTCCGCGCCGCGACCGACCGCGCGACCCGCACGACGCCCGGCACAGCCACGGCGGTCATCGCGCGCGCTACTGGCAGCGGACCTGACACCGGGCCTGACCTCGCGGCGTCACGCGGACGGGTGGCGAGCTGCGCGGGAAGCGGCTGCACCCAGGTTGGGGCTCTCGTCCGCAGCGGTCGTTGCACGATCACGATCGGCGGCAGTGTCCGCACGCCGCTCGCCGGGCTTTGGGCGAGCGGGTTGCCTCCGCGGTACAGCGCGAGCGCCGGGGGCGCAGGGGTGGCGACCGGCGCCGGAGCTGGCCTGGTAGCCCGGTGGTGCGAGCGTGGGAAGAAGTTGAAAGGAAGCTCCTCAACCACCACTGTGGTCGCCTGAACGTAGGAACACCCGATGCACGCCGCGGGGGGGGCGGGGGGCACGGACGCAGGGGCCGCGGCGGTCTCCGCGAGCGCAAGCGCCGCCTGCGGCGCGACGGTGTAAGTAACGAGATCATAGTTGAATGATCCGTCGCCCAGCATGCGCTGCACAATGTCCGTGAGCGAAGCCTCGGCGGAGCCGTCTCCCTGCCAGGTTGCGGTCAGGGCGCCCGCATTCCAGGTCCCCCCGCGCACGAATTCCGCGAACCGAAACGGATCGGGCGAGAGCGCGGCGAGCACTGTCCCTCTCCCCAGCGGGCCGGCGACCGCCAGGACTGGGGCCTCGTCCTGCCCCCGAATCTCGTAGGTGCCGGCGCGCGCGAACGGATCAGTCTTGGGGTCGCCCGGGAACAGGACATCCACGCCACCGTCCGGACGGCGGTGCAGCACCACGAGGTACCCGTCGGCATCGGTCTGTACGAAGACACGCACCCGATCGCCCGGCGCGAACGGGCCGCCGGTGCCGAGCCAGACGCGTACCGGCTGTTCGCCCGCCCCGGGGGCCATGAGAGAAAGCATAAGGAAAGCCGCAACCATCATCCGCCTTGCCTCTACCGATAGGTACGCGCAGGCTGCGGGCGACGTCAAGCGCGCGGGCCCTACAATGTCGTGCGCTGGCCGACCTTGAGCACCATGAGGCGCCGGTCTCCCGCAAAGGCGGCCCGGACGTCAGCCTCCTGCGCCAGCACAGGGAACGTGCCGTAGTGCATCGGCACGATCAGCTCCGGCTGGAAATACTTCTTGATCGCCAGCGCCGCCGTACGCGGGTCCTCGGTGTACGGGCCGCCTCCGACGTTCAGGAGCACGATGTTGGGATGGTACAGCTCCTGGATCAACGCCATATCCCCGAAGATCCACGTGTCCCCCGTGTCGTACAGGGTACGGCCGCCCGGAAACTCGAGCACGAAGCCGATGGGGCGCCCGTCCGGTACGCTGCCGTGCATCGCCGGGACGAGGTGGATGACCACGTCCCCCGCCTTGATGGTCCCACCGACGTTGCCGCCCAGCTGCTGACTCTGCGGCAGACCGAGGGACGAGACCCAGTCAAAGGCGCCGGCGACTGGGGCGCCGCTCGCGAGCGCGATCGCCTTGGCGTCCGATGAATGGTCGAAGTGCGAGTGCGTGACGAGGATGAAGTTCGGGCGGTAGCGGCTCAAGTCCTGGAGCGAGTCGGGCGTCGCCGGGTTGCCCTTCAGCCACGGGTCGATGAGCAGCCGAGTGCCGCCGGGCGACACGATCAGGAACGCGGCATGGCCCAGCCACGTCACTTCGATCTGCGCGGCATGAGCGGCCGCGCGGCGGGCCGGTGACCGCGCGCTCACCAGGGCTCCCACGCCACACAACAGTAGGCCGGTCGCCACGCCCGGCCACATCTTTACGCTTCGCATCGTTGCCTCCGTTCCATGGTCCGGTGGAATGTACGGTGAGCAAGCTCACGAGCCACCACGGTACGATGTGCCACGCGGTGTCGCGGCGGCGCCGCACTGGCTAGGGCACGAGAGTTGCTCGTGTTGCGAGCAGCACATCAACCTCATGCTGCGGGGGGAGGTTTGATGGATTCGAAGGCCAAGTAGTCCGGACTCCATCAACCTGAGGCCCACCCCCGCAGCACCAGTGATCGAGCCGGGCTCGCGGAGGGTGACGGTGAAGCAACGCAGTCAATTCGTCTGGTGGGAAGAGGCAGTGATCGCCCTCGCCTTGTGGTTGGCGACGCTGCTTGCCCTGCTCCACGTTGAGCCCAGACGCCCCGCAGTGTGAGACCCCACCTGCTGCGTATGCGCGGACGCTACTTGGTGCCGCGTCCGCTGACTCTGCGCCAGCTCGGGGAGCGCCTAGGCTGCAGCCTGGTGCGCGTGCGCGCCCTGGTGCGCGCACGGTGCTTCCCGCACGCCTATGTGGACTGCGAGGGGAAGTGGCGCATCCCTACGGCCGATGTCGCTGCCTATGTTCGCACGGGAGCGGCGATCGGCGCGCCGTTCGCGCTCGTCATCGGATGATGACACGACCGCGTTGGTGGGTCATGGCCGGCGGGTTCGCGCTCGCGTGGCTCGGGCCGTTCGTGGCGCGGTGCGCCGGTCACCGCGCCGCGGGCCATTCGCTGCTGGGTGCCGTGCTTCTCGCCTTCCCGGGCTGACGGGAGCGCACGGACGCCGCTGCCCTCGGGAATCCGGCTCACGCCTTCTCCAGGTAGTGCTCGTCCCACGCGATCGCAAAAGTCTGACTGCAGCGCGGGCACAGCTGCTTCGCAACTTGGGTGACGGGCAGCGGGACGCGATCGCGGCATCCTGGACAGATGAGGTAGCCTCGCCG
>WNGG01026073.1_pt1 | contig 10871 bp, 8 predicted proteins | sample 5400661 | NCBI WGS metagenome assembly WNGG01 (sample SAMN13153372, study PRJNA577476) | soil metagenome | isolation source: 100 cm soil or saprolite under Garry oak tree replicate 1 | place: USA:California | collected 2016-06-15 | reverse complement strand
CGCCAGGAGTTGGACCCTCGACGGAATCCCACCGATTATGATCGTATAGGTACTATGAGTACCAGTATGATCATGTTTCCTCGTGCTTACGTTCGTGCCTATTGTAGTGCCCAACTGGGTGCTGATTTGATGGATCAATGGATCAAGGATATTGAGACGGGCTCAATTTCTGGAAGCGAACTGGATAATCAACGAGCTGAGGCCAAGAGGGCCGTGAGCAATATTGAGAGATGGCTTAAAGATAGTGAACCGCGTCCTGGCGCTAATGGTGATGAGCCTCTAAACGATGATGAAGGAAGTAGGTGGCCGACCCTGGCTATTCTGAGACGGGAAAGCCTTCCCCCTGAAGACCAGTTAAGGTACAGGCGACTACGAGATCAAACCAGGTACCTCTTCGAATTGTTCTCTTACGAGGCTATTGCTACAACCTATAAGGATAGCAGGAAGCGTGATGATCTTTGGGTGAGGTTTGCTGTACAGCGTGCAGATAATGCCGTCGGTGTCTTCTCCAAGTGGGACCAGGTAGCTACTATGGCATGGGAAGTCGCACATGTAGAGGTTTGTCGCCAGGTACGGGATACACTTGATCATATCTGGCCCAGCAGCAGTAACGGTATCAGGCTGGCCAGGGTATATATTGATGAACTCGATGATAGGTTGGGACAACTGGCAAATCAACTCGGTAACTGGCGCGAGTCTCACAAGCATGACTACGAGGAGGCAATCAAAGATTTTGCGATGGCTGCTCGTGGCCCCTGGGACAACAAGGGACAGAGTATCGTCGGAGATAAAGACCCTGGAGCTCAACAACTCAAACCTGTTGGTGCTGCTAAGGGGGGTGTGGGAAACGCCGGTGGACCTGTTATCTTTGGGGAGGGTGCGGAAGCCCAGGAAAACCGCAACCAGGCTGCAGCAGTATTTCAGCATATGCCCAGGCGTGAGCGTGAAATTGCAAACCGGTTGGGACAGCGTGTCTTATGGAAGCAGAGCCTGGTACCTAAACTTCCTGTTTTAATAGCACTGGAATCTATGGTCGCTCCGCTTCTGGCGATAATACTCTGGGGTATGTTGTGGAAGTTGTTTCCTATCCTGATGAACCGGCCTATATGGTTTACGCTCGTCCCTGTGCTGCTGGTAGCTGTTGCGCTTATTACGTTGGGAAATGAGATCTTCCGTCGGAGACTGCGAAAAGATGTCAAGGAGGCACGAGAGGATTTGCTTAAATTCTATCGTCGCTACTTTGCTTATCGTTGTGAGGTACGTGAGGACTTTTTGCGTCTTAGACTCATGGGGCCACTTCGTCGCAGAGTGCAAAGGATGCGCGAGCGGCTTGACAGCATGAACGACTTTCTTGGCGACGTAAGAGAGGGGCTTGAAGAAGAAGCTACTCAAGCCGACCACGATCTTTTCAATGGACCTTCGGCCTCACGTGATATCTTTATCGCGAATGGGGAGCGTCTTGAGCAGGTAGGAAGCAATACGCTTGAGCAGTTTGCCGGACATCTTGCACTGCAGCGTCGTCGCAATCCAGTGCAGATCTGGCACCGCACTCGCGAAGAGATGCGAGATGAACTGCTCAGGGTATTGGTGCAACATCCCAGGAGCATCATCGATATGGACGAAATGAACGAGGAGGATGCTCAGGAGTTTATCAATAACTTCACCCAGGCTATTGTTGAAGCGTATCTCAGAGGTCCCCTCGTTGATATTCATGCGGCGTTAGATAAGCCTGAGATCTGGCAAAATGTACAGTTCCGGGCACAGAGAGCGCTTTATGGTGCGCACGTAGGTGCACGAGAACCCCAGATGTTGTTTATTTGTGGGCGTAACTTCGACCTCGCCCAGGGCAGGCCATATATTCCAAACGAGGCTAACCTGGTTGAGACCAGGAACCCTGAATGGCTCCTGGTTGCCGCATTTTTCCGTGGCAACCCATGGAGAGAATTGAATTTCCTGAAACTGTTTCCAGCTAGGGCAAAGTCTACCAGTCTTTCTGTCGGTTCATAGATGGGGGAGATATACGAGTATGATGGATCAAAGTCCGCTTCCGCCAGCGCCTGATATCTTCGATCAACCAGTACAACCTGATAGCAGTGTTGGGGGTATACCTATCGTGCTGCGAGCACAAAGCAGCCTCTTGTACCCGCGCTGGTGGTTGCTCTCTGCGATCGCCTGTTGTCCACTGGCGCTCCTGGTTTTTATCCTTTCCGTTGCGCCTCTCCCGTGCAGTTTTCTCTGCCAGGCCGCTACGCTGCCCGATGTTGTGCAGTTCTGGGGTGTCTACCTGCTCATTTTACTCATCTTTTCAATCGGCAGATTGGTGGCGATGAGCCTTGGGCTGGGAGCCATCGAAGCACCGGATGTGCTCCTCGGCCGTACTGTTAGCAGGATTGCGGGCTTCTTTCGCAATATCTCGCAATTTGAGTCAATTCGTTGGCTTCTTGCTACCTACGGTGGGCTAGCGGTTGTCCTGGTAATTGTCCAGTTGTTTCTGCATATCTATAATCCTATTACTTTCGCCCTGGCAACTGTCGTCGTGTGGGTCTCTTACTGTACAATCTCTCATAAACCGTTTCAATCAGTTCCCCAGCTAACGGTAGATGAGCAGAAGAAGCAAAATATTGATCGTCTACTCTCCCCCGTAAATGTACTACGGACCAGGTGGCCGATACGTTATATCTTTCCTCCTCGACCTGTGACTGGTGCCGTCAATTTTACCGTGCCAGGAGGTGGTATGCAACAACCACCACTGTCTAATACACCCTATAACGATGAGTGAGGAGGATTGGGATTAATCATGTATAGTCCAAGTTCTGGTTCACAGACCGAGACTTATGCTTATACCAAAGAAACAGTAGAAGTCAGTGTCGTTCCTCGTATCGTCACCCAAAGCGAGCAAATCGCCCGCTATTTCACCGAGGATCTGCATACATTTGTCGAGGAGATGTATGTTGACCTGGTCAGGTGGCTTGAGATCCCACCTGATTTTCCACAGGATAATAAAGAGATCGTCGAACTGCTGTATGCTGACCTCTCACATATGCTGCGGGATGGCTTGATTACGGGAATTCATATTCTCTTGAGTGATATGGAGGTTGACCCAAACAGGCATGGCTACCCGGTGCGCTACCATGCCAGGTACTGTATTCAGCTTCCAGAGCGTCATCTCAGGTTAAGCGAAGCGAAACGTATTGGCGGGAAGCTTGCTCCACCCAGGGATGTCTGGATCAATGCACGCTTTGCTCTGCTCATTGACTGGAATCCGAAAGCCACTTTGCGTGCCGGGCTGGGGCCACCGGACTATGTCTTTGAGTGGGTAGTTGAGTCGGCACGCTTTGATGTCAGCAGTCTCGTTCGTTACCGCGAGGGTGGAATGACTATTGATAGTGCAAAAGTGGACCGCCACGAAGCTGCCAGCCCAGGGGCCTTTGGAAATTAGTCTGTAAAGGAGCGACGGATAGAGAGGCATATGGATACAGCGCAACGCTATCTCAACATCTATATTCATCCACGATCTGGTGGCCCAATCACCCCTGTAGCGATTGATCTGAGCCTGGTTGAGGAAGCTGCTTTCGGAGCGCCCTTCGGCTCCAACCGCGATGATTTTCGTGCTCGTGCCATCGCGGCTCAGATCCGCAAGCAGTTTCCCGATGTCAAACCTGAGAGTAATATGGAGGGCATTCGCAGCATTCTTTCACGGCTTTCTGCCTTCTACGCCTTTAGTGGAGTTGTTCTGTCTCTGCCGGGGGAGATTAAGGGAAGCGAAGCTCCTTCTTCCAATTCATCTGACCTTATCAGTCAAGTCGAGCTCCTGAAGAAGCAGATCATTGATCTCAAAAAGCAACTTATAGTGGAGCAACGGAACATTCAGCAGGTGAGAAACGAGAAAGCTGGTGTGGAGAGTGAGCGCGAACGAGTTTCTCGCGAACTCACAGAGGCATCTACCAGGGCCACTGGCCTCGAAGTACAGACCCGCCTTGATGGAAGAGAGGATGAGCTCTCACTACTGCGAGTCAATGACACCAGGGCTAAAGATGAAATTGCCGGGCTGAATAAGAAGTACAAGGAACTAGAAGACAGGTACAGGGAACTGGACGATAAGTACAGGCGTCTTAGCGATGAATCAGCCTCTAATAACCCCAATGAGAACTCGGAACTCTCCATTGATGGATATCTGGACCCGTAGAGCAGTTGAGAGATGATGTATAAAACTTCTCCGAGTTGTGATAGGAATGCAGATGATGCAAAAGCCACCGAATGAAGCTCAACGGCTTCTCCCCGCGTTGCCTCCCGGCGATTTTGTAGATAAGCCAGAGGAGATTGATCGTTTTGTGGTACGAGTCTGGCCGGATGGAAGTCTGTATTTCAAAGGAACACGCGCACGCATTGAGGAGTTTTTGCGTCTCTGTACCGAGGCTGGTATTGAAGTGCAGGTTGATCATATCTCTTTATGTGGATAAAGAGAGGAGAAGCTGGTGAATTATCCTGGACAAGGGACCTCTGAAGGAGTGCGACCGGGCTGGATAGAGGACCTGACCACTTTCTATCGTGGACGGATTGCCCGCCAGTTTGTCCTGCATTTCAATATCACGGACTTTGTGATCGATCTCAGTGAGAGACGCGAGTTGGGGAAGGGTGAGTATATCCGCACAGGCGATGTTGTTGGAGTCACTGATCAATTTCAGACAATGCGCGAATACCTGCATCGCTTTCTCTTCGATACTCAAGCTCGAGGTTTAGGTTGCCAATCCATCTACACGTATTCGCTTGCTGGTGGGCTTGTTGCCAATGATGTGAAGCAGGGAGGCAGCACGGCGCTGGATCGTGAGGTTCGTCATATGCTGCGCCAGAAACATTACCATAAGCCCGACCTTGGTCCAAATGATCCAGAAGCACCAATCGCTGTTATTCTGGACTATGTGGAGAAGCTCATCCCTTACCACCTTGGCGAAGGACAGGGCGACCGCGAGCAGTTGCAAGCGCTCGAAGTAATCCAGCGCTGGGCACTTGATCCCCTTATTCGACAGACAAGAAATATCATCATCCTGCTCACAACCAATATTGGGCAGATTCCTTCTGGAGTCTACGCAGAGGGAAGTGGTTGCCGGGCTATCCGTATTCCCCTGCCCGATGAGCGTGAGCGTGAGGCATTCATCCGCTTCAAGTTGGATAAAGCAGAGAGAGCACGCAGGTCGGGTCAGTCTCCACCTCCATTTGTGCAGCTGGATACTGCTGATTTTGGTGAGAGGATAGAGGAACAGGCACGTCGGCTTGCTCGTGCTACCCAGGGCATGCGCCTCACCGATATTGACAACGTGAGCCGTCGCGTTATAATAGAGTCCTGGAAAGGTAATCGTTCTTCGGACAGGATGAAGGTGGATGATGTGCAACGTGTGAAGGGCGAGGTCATTCAGGCCCAAAGTGCACAATTGCTTGAAATTGTCCCTCCTGTTCGTGGCTTCAATGAAATTGGTGGCCTGGAGAATCTGAAACAATATCTGCGCAAGCGCACAGCCTTGATGCTCAGTGGAAAACATTCCCCTCTCGTTCCCAGTGGTCTGCTGCTGGCAGGGCCTCCGGGAACAGGCAAGACCATCATTGCGGAAGCGCTGGCTACGGAGAGTGGCTTCAATCTTGTGAAGATGCGCAACATCCAGGATAAATGGGTGGGTAGTTCGGAGCGGAACCTGGAACTGGTGCTCAACCTTTTGAAAGATCTGCATCCAGTGGTTGTCTTCGTGGACGAGATTGACCAGGCGATGGTCCGGCGTGATAGCGGGCAGAGTGGTGATAGCGGTGTGGGTGCCCGCATGTTTGCGCGTATCCTTGAGGAAATGAGCAACGGGACCAATCGTGGGCGTATTCTGTGGGTGGCTGCTACCAATCGTGCCGACATCATTGACGAGGCGCTCCTACGTCGCTTCGATCGTGTTGTTCCACTCTTAACTCCCGACGTTAGTGAGTCCTGTCGCATCTTTGCCACGATCATCAACACTATTATGAAGCAGAGCGCTGGAGACATCAAGGTTGCCTATGGGGGTGATCTCCAGCAAAGCGGGGCACATGATGAGAAGGGGCGAACGAGTCCAACCCAGGAAGACCTTGATAAGTTTCTCCCTGTTGCCGAGGAGACCACGAAACTTGGCCTGACCGGGGCGGGTATCGAGATTGTAGTGCGGCGTGCCATCGAAATGGCCTACGAGGAGATGATGGATAAGGGGATAGAGCCGGGCGATGAAACGTTTTCGCTTATTGAGCTGCGACACCTTCTTGGAGCCGTGCGCGATTTTAAACCCAATCACAAACGCCTTGCCTACGACTATCAAAGCCTTCTCGCCATTCGTGCCTGCAACTTCCGCTCGGTTATCCCCTCCTTGTCCAGGAATGGCGTTTTCGGGCGTATCCAGCGGTCTGATGGGGAGATCGATCCCGACAAGCTTGAAGCAGAGATCAGTGAACTTGAGCGTCGCCTGAACAGCCGCATGGGCCTTTAGCTCACAAAGTGCAAATGAAGGGAGCATTAGTATGAGCACAGAAGCAGGAGGATTAAGTACTTGTGTGGCTGTTGGCGGTGCTATGGTTGTCCTTGTTGTTGATGGTGTGATGTATGTTGGTAAACAACTGAAAAAACACTATGACAATGTCTGCAAAGAGTGGACAGAGCGATCTAAGCCAGACTATCCAATCGAGGATATTCCTCATTTCCTTACAACTCAGGTTGATTACATCGCCTTTGTCAGTTCAAACCTGGCACCTGCGGATACGACTCCACCGGATGTAACTGAAAGGTTTGCCCATCTTCGTAGGACTCTTGAAGACCCTGAAGTTGCCCGACGAGTTCAAGCTGAGACTGAGCGGGAGCTCCTCAGCTATCGCCTGAAACTGGAGATTGAGGCTGCTCGTGGTGTCCTACCAGCAGAGAAGATTGCGGCAGCAGAGGCGGCATTGGACGGCTCTACAGAGACAATACAGAGTACCCTGACAATGCTGGAAACTGCCTGGAAGGAAGTCCAGGATGCTCAAGCGCAACGGGATCGCCAGGTCTTTCAGGTACGCCAGTTGCTCAACATCTTGACTACTCAACTTGGGACAGTTGATGCATTGCTGCGCGAGACAGGCAAAGCGCAGGACGTGGTCTATGTCAATCAAAGGCGAGCGATCGAGATGCAAATTCGGGATGTCGAGGCTCAACTTAGCACTGGCCTGGCGCAAGCACTCGCTACTGCACAAGCTGCCCAGAAGGCTCTCCATGAGCTTACAGAGTCGGTATCTGCTGATGCATTTCGAGCCTGGGAGAAGACACGCACGCAGATTATCTCTCAGCAGGGTGCTCTCGATACTCTGGAAAAGATGTTGACAGAGGCGGTTGCACTCAAGCTCGTTGATGCTCAGAAAGCTGAAACTATCAAGCGACGTATTACAACGGCGCAGCGTGAGGCAGAGGACCTGTTGCAGATGGCATCCACATCCCCAACGGTGCAGCGCAAGCTAATACTTCTAACGGATCGTGTCGAACAGTTGAAAAAAGAAGTGTTTCGTGTTACCCAGGGCGGCCAGCAGCAGTATATTGCTGAAGCCGTTGCAACTACCCTTGAAGAGCTTGGCTTTCAATCTCAGACTGGTGGACAACTGGCCACGGAGCAGACCACTGATGGACTGCGCATTGTAGCAACACGTTCAGGCGATACACCAAACTTTGCACGCGATGATAAGCTCGTTTCCTTCACTATCTCGCAGGATGGTGCAGTTTCCTACGACTTCAGTGGCTATGTCGGTGATAGCTGTGTAAGTGAGGCTGAGAGGGTCTTTGCTGCTCTACGTGCCAAAGGCATTTTCATCCTCGACTCGGACACTTTAGATAGTTTGCAAAGGATTCCTGCTGAGAATATTACCCTGGATACCCTTCGCCAGACTTCTTTACCACACATAGTTCAGAACAAGCCCCAGGCTGAGCTAGCGGTGCGTCTGAGGCAAGTTCTGGAGCGAATGAAGTTTTCCAATATTCGGGAGAGTGTTGTCGGAGGCACAATTGATCTTGAGGCTTTCAATGGCCCGCTTGGTTACCGCGTCGTTTTGCCCCCAGATGGCTCAGCACAGGTCTTTAAAAATCGTGCTGATGTGTCTAATGACGCTAGTGATCCCATTGCTACCGAGGCTCAACGCGAAGTCGAGGTCCTGGAAGAGATTGCTCCTGCTTCAGTAGAGGGCAAAGCGAAAGATACAGGTGTCGGGCGACAACAAATAAATATTCGAAAGCAGCAAGAGTTACAATATTGATATTCCCTAATGGAGGGTCAATATGGCAAGTATGCCACAGTCGAGTGGTCCAGCACCTATCGTTGCGCGGGATGTCCTTTGGACCTTTCGTGGAGTCTCTGAAGAGGAGACAGAGAAACAATTCTTTATTGATCTCGAGGAGAATGTTGCTGCCGAGATTGCAAACCGTTTGCGTAAAAGGGGGGGGCGGATCTGGGTAGGACGTGAAATGCAACTACGTGTGGGCGCTTATACTATACGTGCCCGCTTGACCAATGTAGAACCTGTACTCGCCACAACTATTGATAGCTCTACCCGCTTCCAGGCACAATACCGTGAACGTGGGAAGGATGAGGGCCAGGATGTCTCGACCTTCCTTTCGGAGGTTATTCGTTATCCTAATGAACGTTTTCGTACCGTCTACGATTCACTGGTCGGTCTTGATACTATCAAGAGGGATATGTTTCGCAAGTTAGCACTCTTGCTGAATCCTTCCTATCTTAATAGATGGATCGCAGATTCCTATCCTGCGAACTCGCCACAGACTTTGGTGCAGGCGTTACGTGATCGCTATCCTCTCATCATTCTGGAAGGGGAAGTCGGTTCGGGCAAAACAGCTCTTGCTCGTAGCATAGGATATCGTCTTGCAGTAAAACTACCAGGTGAACTGGCCCTCTTCGTTGTCAATGCGCAAGTGCGTGGAGGTGGCCATGTAGGTGAACTGACACAGAATATCTCACGGGCATTCACTGAGGCTGAGAACTGCCAGGAGCGTGAACAGATTCCCGTCATGTTACTTGTAGATGAAGCTGATGCACTTGCGACTGCGCGAGGTGGTCAACAAACACATCATGAAGATGACGCTGGTGTAAATACTTTGATTCAGCGCATAGATCGACTGCGAGGACGCCCAATGGCTGTCATCTTCGCGACAAACCTCGTTCAATCTCTGGATGCAGCTATTTTACGTCGCGCCATTGCCGTCTATCACTTTGATCGACCTACTCCTGAACAGCGAGCTGATACGTTCAGACGGCTTCTTGCTGATATCAACCTTCGCGACCAGGATATTGCCTATCTTGTCGAATGGACTAAAGAACGTCCATTGCCTGGGTTTGGGAATATTAAGCATAGGTACACCTATTCTGACATCTCTCAGCGCATTATTCCCTATGCGGTAGAACAAGCCATTTATGCCCAGACGCCCCGGCCAATAAGTATGGATGACCTCTATAGCGCCTGTCTGGCTGTCATGCCAACGCCTGAGAGACAGTCGGTGCCATAGATACTCTACCCACTCACCGGAATATACCGTTCGAACCACCCACAGGCCAGCCGTGCCACCTCGCGCAGCGTCTCGGACTTTTCAAAAAGATTCGTCACGCCACCGATCGTCTCAAGCTGCTTATCAACGGTAAGTGATTCCAGAGCCTTCCGATTTCTATCAACTGCTTGCGAATCGTTCTCTCCGACGATGAAGAGTGTAGGAGCAATGACTCTGGACAGGTACGGCTCGGCAAGGTCGGTTCGCCCAGCGCATGAGACGACAGCGACCACGGCATCGGGACGTTCTGCTGCCGCCATCAGGACCGCAGCACCAGCGACTCCTGCTCCGAAGTAGCCGATCCGCAGGTTTTCGGTCTCCCGGTTCTCCAGCAGCCAGTTTGCCGCACCTATAATTCGCTGGTAAAGTACATCGACGTTCTCTCGGAAGAAGCCAGTTTCCCTGTCCAGTGCTTCATCCTCTGCTGTGAGCAGATTAACCAGCAGGGTAGCAAAACCTGCCTCATGGAACAACTCCGCCATATCATTGTACACATCAGGGGATGTGTCCGGGCTGCTTGAGTTACTATGTGCGAACAAGACAATCCTGCGACTATTTGCTGCTATGCTTAAAGTGCCTTCAAGCATCACAGCGCCTGCAGCAACCTGCACAGGGCGCTGTTGAATCTGCTGTTGAATGGTTGATTCTGATGTTTCGTCCACTGTTGTGTCCTCCCTGGAAAATGTTGGGGTCCCTGAAAGATAAACGCCTTCATTTATTCTCTGCTCTACTTTGGTCACGAATGAAATTGGCTATCAGGTTCGTTATTGTTGAGAGCAGGCAAACCTCCTTGCAGAGTTAGCCAGATTCGTGCTATATCTCTTTTGGAGAACTCTAGAGATTAGCAAGGAAAGCCTTTTATGCGACTACAAGACTCAACACAAGGTAAAATGCTCCATCAAACGGATGCCGAGCATGGAACGAGTAGTGATGCCTCTCTTGAGAACTATAGCAGATATCGTTTTGGATTAGCCTATGGTCGGCTGATCTATCGTTTTCGCTGGTTCATTATTGTGCTGTGGGTGGCGGGTGTGATTGTAAGCGTACCATTTGCTGGCAAACTCACATCTGTACTCAGTGGTGGTGGCTTCTCGTTTAGTGGGAGTGAGTCAGTCCACGTTGCCAATATCATCACGGATAAGCTCCACCAACCCTTTTCACAGTTGTTCGTTGTTTTTCAGTCCTCCGGCACACAGGTCAGTGATCCCGCCTATCAGCAAGAGGCCAACGACTTTGCCAATCGAGCCAGTATCTTCCCGCATGTCACAGGTGTGACTACTGGAGGTACCGG
>WNGG01022511.1_pt1 | contig 10873 bp, 8 predicted proteins | sample 5400661 | NCBI WGS metagenome assembly WNGG01 (sample SAMN13153372, study PRJNA577476) | soil metagenome | isolation source: 100 cm soil or saprolite under Garry oak tree replicate 1 | place: USA:California | collected 2016-06-15 | reverse complement strand
GTGCAAAAAGCGGCCGATCAGGTGCGGGTCAATGTGCAGTTGATTAACGCGCAAACCGATTTTCATCTCTGGGCAGACACCTACGACCGGAAGTTGACTGACATCTTGGGAGTTGAGAGCGAGATCGCCAAGCGAATAGCGGAATCGTTGCAGGCGAAGCTCACCGGTCGCGAGGAGCAGGCGTTAGCAGTTACACCGACCGATAATCCGGAGGCTTACGATGCGTATCTGCGCGGCCTCGCTTCTGAACGAGCCCATTCCTCCTCCTTCTCTTATGATCTCGCAGAGAAAGCCATCGGTTTTTATGAGCGGGCAGTGCAGCTTGACCCCAATTTTGCGCTTGCTTGGGCGCGGCTTTCTCGCGAGGACGCGCTTTTCTACTTTAATCTCGAAATGCCTAACCGCGCCGCTCGGGGCGACGCAGCGAAACGTGCATTGGAGAATGCGCAGAAACTGGACCCGAACTCGCCTGAAACCCTGCTCGCCCTGGGTTATTACCAATACTGGGTGCTGTATGATTATGAGCGCGCCAAAACGACATTCGGTCGCGTGGGCAAGATGTTACCGGGCAACAGCGAGGTGCCAATGGCCCTCGGCAGAATCACTCGACGCGAGGGACATTGGGATGAAAGCATTGCGTACTGGGAACAGGCCCTCGCCCTGGATCCACGTAATGTAGAGTTACTTGTGAACGCGGCATGGACTTACACCATGCTTCGACAGTCCCCAGTCGCGATTAAGCTCTACGATCAAGTGCTGGACATTACGCCAAACAATCCGGATCTGATGGCGGAAAAGGCCGGCATTTATCAAGCGCAGGGCAACCTGCAAGAAGCCGCCAGGTTCCTATCCGGAGTGAACGAGCAGACTCTTTCGGAGGATAACTTTGTAATCAAGATCGCTCAGTTGAGATTTGAACGAAATTACGGTGAAGCCGTTCGATTGCTGCAAGCCCGACAGGCTCAATTTCACTTTGCTTCTGAGATCGACAAGGCCCGTGATCAGGTGCTGCTTGCTTTAACGCAGCGTTTTGCTGGCGATACGGCTGGCGCAAAGGTTACCGGTGGACAGGCGCGCAATACACTCGAGCCGCTCTACAAGGATCAACCAAACGAGGTACTTGCGCGAAGCCTGTCTCAAGCCTATGCCTCGATGGGCGAGAAGGACTCGGCCCTAAAGCTCGCAGAGCATGCAATCATGCTTTTGCCCCGTGCGATAGATGCTGTCGACGGACCTGCCGTAGAACAGGACTTGGCAATGATCCAAACGATTTTCGGCGAGAACAGCCGTGCGATCTCAACTCTCACCGAACTGTTACAAACGCCCTATGGCTGGGGTTACGGCCTAGCGCCCATTACGCCGGCACATTTAAGGCTCGATCCGATTTGGGACCCGTTGCGCGGCGATCCCGCTTTCCAAAAACTCTGCGAGGAAAAGCAGCACTGAATCTCGGCTGAAATAACTGCTGTGGTGGCAGGCGTGGCGCCTGCTGTGGGAGGACTCGTCTTTTCGCGACCGACACGGCTGTCTCTACAGCACGGCAGCCTCTGCAACTTTCCGCGTAACCTCGCGCCGGATTTTACGCACTACCTCAGTGAACGGCCAGAAATGAGTTCTCAATGATGAGAAGTCACGGAAGGCCAAAACAACGAAAGGAAATAACACTTATGAAAGCAAAATTAGTTAAGAGTATAATGGCTCCCTTGGTGGTCGCCTGTGCGTCACTCACCATGGTTGTCGCAACGGCGACCGGGCAGGGCACGCAGGGTGGAACACTTCAAGGGACCTGGGAGATGCAGATAACTCTGACCGATTGCGCAGGTCACGTGATAAGGAGTTTCCCGTCACTAATAGAATTCGCGGCGGGAGGCACGGTGGTGGAGTCGAACGGGGGGACACCGCAGGCTCAGAAGACGCCTGGAGAAGGTGTTTGGCGCCACACCACTGACAATAACTATGCGTTTCGCTTCAAATTCTTCACGTTTAATTCCCTAAACGTCTTTACGGGCTGGACGATCATTGCGGGTGAAACAACCGTGGATTCGACAGGACACGCCAATACGGGGTCCGCAACCGTCGAGGTCTATGACCCAAACGGCGTGTTACTTGCAACTGTATGTGCCGAGACTGCTGGCACGAGATTCGCGCTCTGACGGATCATGGGATTTGGTGCGTTCCATCCGCGCCAGACCCCAACATCCGACGACTGCCACGTCGAAAAACCTTGAGAAGCCGGGACATGTAACGCGCAGTGTTCGACGCCTATTTTTCCATCCCGGCAACCGCATGCGCGGAGTGTTCATGCGCACCATGATTGTGCAGTGACGGGCGAATGCGGAGAAAAAATTGGAACGCATAGCCGAGATCGTCGTCGTAGTAGCGATCGAGGCGGTCGGGGCGGTCGTTGATGGTAAATTGCGTGCCGAGTCCGATGTCGAGTCCGTTGCCGTGCGACAAATTGCGGACGTATCCGATGGTGTAACCGCTCACTGGAAAGATGCGCGATTCATCCGGTGGATCGAGCACCAGCTCGTGACCGGATTTCTCCACGCGTTCCCAACGCAAATAAATGGTGTCGCGACCGCGCTGATAATTTGATTCGATCAGAAACGATTGCGTTTTGCCTTCGCCGGTGTCGTGGTTTTGGCCCCAAACAAAGCTGTTCGACCAATTGCTGTCCGCTCCGAGCGGCTGGTTATAAATGATCGACGCTGTTGTGCGGTGCCGTTTCAGATCAGGTTCGAGCGCTTCCGGACTTTTGATGTAACCATGCGAAACTTGCAGCGCCAGATTTTGCGTCGGATTCCAGGAAAGGCGGCCGCTAAACGAATCGAAGCGCGGTCGATCAAAATCGTAGCGGTGTTCGTCCGGTTCGCGGCCGGTGAACGCGCTGCTTTCGATTTTTACGGTGCGCCATTGCAGGCCAGCGGTGGCGACACCAAATGTGACGTGCGTTGAATCCTGCCAGTGATGCCCGATCGGCGCGTCAGGATTATCCATGGCCGATGCGCGATGCATGAAAGTCGGCGGACCGAGCGCCGGTTCACCCGGATAACCGAAATAAAAATACGCGCTAAGATCGACATCGAACTTTTGCGAATACGAAATGGAAAGTTCGTCGAATAAATCGTGCGGATGTTGCCGGTCATGCAGTGGTTGGTCGTGCCACGATTCGCCGCTTTGAAACAAAAGCGGATAACCGCGGCCGCCTTCCGTGAGTGGATCGAGACTCATCATCAATCGCCCGCCGAGTTGCATGTTTTCATTTATCGCATGCGAGTACATCCCCATGAGCCAGTTTGGCGCATCGATCCGGTCGTCGCCGCGGCGCGTGCTCACATTGGTGTAACGCGGAAAAATTGCGCCGTGCAACATGAGCATGTCGTCGCCGAGCATGAACATCTTTCCATACATCGGCGTGGAATCCGGGAGCCAGCTTGTGCCCGAGCCCTCGCGGCTCATCGGATCGGCAATGTCCACCGACGATTGCATCGACATGTGTGTCTCGCCTGCCGCGCCGAAGCCGGGCGAAGGCGGGTGCCCACCATGCATTCCTTGGTCATGCTCGTGATCGTCGTGTTTCATTGCGGCGTCCATCGAGTGATTGTCGATCTTCGCGTGTGGTTTCGGCTTTTCTTCTTTCAGCGGCACGAGTTTCATGCCGCACTTTGGGCAATTGCCGGGATGATCCATCACGACTTCGGGATGCATCACGCAGGTGTATTTTTGCGGTGAGGCCGAGGGCGTGGGCGAAGGATTCGCCACTGCGTTTATCGCCGCGCAAGTCATTGCGGCGGCAATCAGAATTAAAATTTGTCTGTGCATTTTGATGTTGAAATTGAAATGAAAGAAATGCGCGAACGCGCGGCTCAAAACAGCGCGACAAGTATGTGTTGGGGGGCGGCTGTCTCAGCCGCGGTGAGTTTGCCGTGAAGACCGCGCCCCTAACAGCTAGGCGAGAAATGGCGGAGCGTGTGCGAGAATGCTCCGCTGCAAAATCAATTCAGCGAAACTTCGCGCGCCGGGCGGTCCGGTGTCGAGCAATAGCGGCAATGATGCATTTCGCGAAGTTACGATGAGCGCCAATTTTTCGAAGTAAAGATCGATATCAGAAAAGCTAGTGTGGTCGCGCGCCCAGCTTTTCGCTGCGGTCGAAACAACCGCGCGCAAAATCTTGCAGCACTGTACTTGGGTTGGTTGCTCTTTTTGCTTCGCTGGCTTGGAATGGAACGGACATGCGGCTGGTGAGGCCTCCGCTTGAGCGGTGACTGCGCCAAACGCGCAATGATTCGAGATCGCGATCCACGAGAAGATTACGAACAGGACAATCGCCCACTGGACAACACGGCTACGGCCGAACGTGTTCATGTTCGACTGCATCTTGTCAATGTAATGCGCGGACTCAACTGTTTTTCTCATTCAGGCGGATCGATAAACGGCGCGACGCTGCCGGACGTGACGCCTTCCGGCGGCACGACGTCCGCGTTTTGAGCTATAGTTATCGATGTTGCGGCGGATTGCGGTTGCTCAATCCGTGTCGACATCAACATGGCGGTGAACAACATCGCCGCGCCGAGATAGTACGGGGCGCCCGGCAAATGAAAGGAGTGCTCCGGATTGATAAACCAGGCGTAGGTCCAAGAAAACAGTCCGGGGCCGATCAGAAAGGAGAGCGAACGCAAGCTGCCGATCGCGCCTTGCAGCTCGCCTTGTTCGCGTTCGCTTACGCGGTGCGTCATCATTCCCTGCGCCGCGGGCATCGAGATATTCCACATCGAAATGATCGGGATCGACGCGAGTAAAACCGCGCCGCTTCGCGCAAGACCGGCGATAAGCATGCCGGTCGCGCCGAAAAATTGACCGATGTACAATGTGCGCCGTTCTCCGAAACGCGCGACCATTTGCGGCGTCAAGCCGGCGGAGATGACGGCGGTGCAAACGCCGACGACGGCAAGGGAAAGACCGATCATGCTTTGGCGCCAGGCATAGCGATAGATGGCATACAGGGCCCAGATGCTGAAAACATTGTGCGCCACGTAAGCCAGAAATTGAATCGTGGCCAAACGCCACAGTTCATGATGCGAGCGCAGTAATACGAGCGAGCCAACCGGATTGGCGCGGCGTAGCGTAAATTCCTTGCGTCGTTCGCGCGGCAATGATTCGGGCACAAAAAAATATCCCCAGAACCAGTTCGTTAGGCTAAAACCGGCCGCGACCAGGAATGGCAGACGTGGGCTGATATCTCCGAGCGGTCCGCCGATTGCGGGTCCCAGAATAAAACCAAGACCAAACGCGACCCCGACCATCCCAAACGCACCAGCGCGTTTTTCTCTTGGGACCACGTCCGCGATGTAAGCCATCGCTGTTGGAATGCTCGAGGAAGTAATGCCGGAGATGATGCGTCCGAGAAAAAGCCAGCTCATCGTTGGCGCCAGGGCCATGACGATGTAATCGAGACCGAGCCCCAGGTTCGATAAGAGAATCACCGGCCGGCGCCCGAAGCGGTCGGACAAAACGCCGAGCACGGGCGAGAAGAAAAATTGCATCGCCGCGAACACCGTTCCGAAGATTCCATTCCAGTCGGCCGCGACCTTCATATTGCCGCCGAGAAAATCGAGGATCAGTTTTGGCAGGACCGGTGCGATCAAACCGATCGCCAGCATGTCGAGCGTCACGGTGACGAAAATAAAAACGACGGCGGCTTTGCGCGCTTTCATGAGAAGATCGATCCGCCTGAAGCGGACAAGATCGACATCGAACTAGCTGGCGCGCGGCTTATTTCAAGCGTCATTTATTAATATCATGCCGCTTTCCTACCTCTCGCCGAAAACGGAAGTGCGCGAGAGTAAAATCCATGGGCGTGGATTGTTTGCGACCGCCGACATTGCCAAGGACGAGGTCGTCGCGGTGAAGGGCGGCCACATTATTTCTCGCAAACAATTGCGGGAAAAAGTCACGCCCCGGCTTGGACCGGTGGAAATTCAGATCGGCAAGGATCGCTTTATCGCGCCGGTCACGGAGGACGAGCGCGAAGGCTCAATGCTTTACAGCAATCATTCGTGTGATGCGAACATTGGCATGCGCGGCGAGATTACGTTCGTGGCTATGCGCGACATCCGCGCCCGCGAAGAACTCACTCACGATTGGGCGACCACGGATGACGATGATTACTCGATCGCGTGCAAATGCGGTTCTCCGAAATGCCGGGAAATTCTCAGCGGCAAAGATTGGCAACGACCGGAATTGCAGCAACGTTACGCGGGCTATTTTTCAGCGTGCTCTGCTCAACGGCGTTATCAAGGTGGCAACACCGTTTCACCGATGAGTAAATCTTATTTTCCAACAGACCGGGCCGGTCAGATCGATTGGCATAACAATTTCGCGAAAGAATTTCCGAAAGTCGGAGAAAAGCTCGGAGAATGCAGTTATACCGCCCGCGCCGTCATCAACGACCAAGAAATCGGCCAGCCGAGCGACACGGTCACGGTGATGATTAACTGATTGTCGATCTTATCAGTCCGAGTTGATGGGTTTATTGAAGCGCTTTGCGCAAGGCGAGCTGGGGCTCAATCGAGTTGAAGCATTCAGCGACGGCGTCTTCGCGATTGTCGTAACCCTGCTCGTGCTCGAGTTGAGAGTTCCAGTTTTGCACGATCGCGGCAGTGTGGGCGAGCTTGGTCATCAACTTGTCGATCTTGTCCCAAAGTTTTTAAGCTGGCTGATCAGTTTCATCATCGTTTGCAAGTTTTGGCTGAACCATCACCATCTCCTCGGCTTCGCACGGCACGCCACTTACGGAATGGTCTGGCTGAATTCGATCTTTCTCATGTTCCAATCGTTCATCCCGTTTCCAACCGCATTGATGGGCGAGTATCCGATGAATCCGCTGGCGGTAAGTCTATTCGGAGTCGTGATGGCGGTGAATACGCTGCTCTTCATCGCGCTGCAATCCTACATTCTGCGAAACCTGATCAAGCCGGAGTTGCTCGGAACGCAGGTTCCGCATCTCACGCGCAAATCTTTTGTCGGCGTAATTTCCTATTTACTCGGCGTCGCCGCGACTTTGTTTAATGTGCACATCGCGGTCGTGCTTTACGCGCTCACTCCGCTCTTTTTCATCACGCCACCGCAAGCGAAGAACAATTAATCGGTGAAAATGTATGTGAATCCGTGGCGAAAAGGGACTCCTTCGCTTCGCTCGGGATGCTAACGCTATGTCAGTAGCGATAAAGCTCTGACTTAAATGGCCCGTCGATCGGGACGCCGAGATAGTCGGCTTGTTCTTTTGTCAGCTTGGTTAGTTTGACGCCGATCTTTTCCAGATGCAGGCGCGCAACTTCTTCGTCGAGTTTCTTTGACAAAACGTAGACGCCGACTTTGTAAGTGTCGCGGTTCTTCCAAAGATCGAGTTGCGCAAGCACCTGATTGGAAAATGAATTCGACATGACGAAGCTTGGGTGACCGGTGGCGCAGCCGAGGTTGACGAGCCGGCCTTCGGCGAGCAGGAAGATTTCGTGGCCGTCGGGGAACGTGTATTTGTCCACCTGCGGCTTGATGTTGGTGCGCTTCACGCTTCGGGCGGTGTTGAGCGCGTCGACCTGAATCTCGTTATCGAAGTGGCCGATATTGGCGACGATGGCCTGGTCTTTCATTCGCTCCATGTGCGCGAGCGTGATGATGTCGAGGTTACCAGTGGCGGCGATGTAAATGTCGCCGCGGCCGAGCGTGTCTTCGATCGTCGTTACTTCATAGCCTTCCATTGCCGCTTGCAACGCGTTGATCGGATCGATCTCGGTGATGACGACGCGCGCACCCTGGCCGCGCAATGATTGCGCGCAACCCTTGCCGACATCGCCGTAACCGCAGACGACCGCGACTTTGCCGGCAATCATGACGTCGAGCGCGCGGTTCAATCCATCAACCAGCGAATGCCGGCAGCCGTAGAGATTATCGAACTTCGATTTGGTGACCGAATCGTTCACGTTGATCGCGGGAACGAGCAGCTTGTTTTCCTGGTGCATCTTGTAAAGACGATGCACGCCGGTCGTGGTTTCCTCGGAAACGCCGCGCCAATCCTTCACGATCTCATGCCAGCGATACGGATTCTCGCGCTGGATCTCGAGCAACAGATCTTTGATGATCTGCTCTTCCTTCGATGTCGATCTTGTCTTGGCCCAATCGCTGCCTTCTTCGAGCTCGTAACCTTTGTGAATGAGCAGCGTGGCATCGCCGCCATCGTCTACCACCAACTGCGGACCTTTGCCGTTCGGATGCGAAATCGCTTGGTAAGTACACCACCAATATTCTTCGAGCGATTCACCTTTCCATGCGAAAACGGACACGCCGCTCTTCGCGATTGCCGCCGCGGCGTGATCTTGCGTTGAAAAAATATTGCAGGAAGCCCACCGGACGCTCGCGCCAAGGTCGGCAAGTGTCTCAATCAACACCGCCGTCTGGATTGTCATATGCAGCGAACCCGTCACGCGCACACGAGCGAGCGATTTGCTCGCCGCATACTTTTCGCGGATCGCCATCAAGCCGGGCATTTCCTTTTCCGCGATGGAGATCTCTTTGCGACCCCAATCCGCCAGATTGATATCGGTGACCTTGTAACCTTGTTTTTTTTCCGTGCGAGTTGTCGCGCTACTCATAAAAATCTATTTGGCCGCCTTTTTGAGTTCCGCTGCTTTGTTGGTGCGCTCCCAAGTAATTGCATCAAGATCATCGATGCGGCCGAAATGGCCGTAGTTGGTTGTCTTGCGGTAAATCGGCCGCAGCAAGTTGAGCTGCTTGATGATCTCGGCCGGTTTGAAATTGAAAACTTCGCAGACTGCGCGCTCGAGTTTTTCGTCATCCACTTTGCCCGTGCAAAAAGTGTCCACGCTCACGCTAACTGGTTCGGGGTGGCCGATGGCGTAGGCAAATTGCACTTCACAGCGGTCGGCCAGCCCTGAGGCGACCACATTTTTTGCGATCCATCGCCCCATGTAGGCCGCACTACGATCGACTTTGCTCGGATCCTTTCCCGAAAACGCGCCACCGCCGTGACGTCCCATTCCGCCGTACGTGTCGCAAATAATCTTGCGACCCGTGATGCCAGCGTCGCCTTCCGGGCCGCCGATGACAAACCGGCCGGTCGGATTAATCAGGTATGTCGTCTTCTCATCCAGCCATTCCGGTGGCATTACCTTTTTGATGAGGAGTTCGATCAAAGTTTCGCGGACTTCTTTTTGTTTCACATCCGCGGCGTGCTGCGAGGAAACAACCACCGTCGTGACTCGCACCGGCTTATAGCCGTTGTATTCAATTGAAACTTGCGTCTTGGCGTCCGGGCGCAGCCACGGAATTTCGCCGGCCTTGCGCAATCGGGTCAGTTCGCGGCCGAGTTTATGCGCGAAGGAAATGGGAGCGGGCATGAGCTCGGGTGTTTCGTTGCAGGCAAACCCAAACATCAGGCCCTGATCGCCCGCGCCTTGCTCGGCGGTCCCTTTGCCTTCGGCGGCGACGCTATCGACGCCTTGCTTAATGTCGCGCGATTGCTCGCTCATCTCGCAAATCACGCGGCAGGTGTCGGCGTGAAAAATGCAATCGCCATTGACGTAGCCGATGCCGCGAATCGCGTCGCGAACGCGCTCCTCGAAATCAAACTTTGCATTGCTGGTGATTTCGCCAGCAAGAACAACGAGGTTACCTTTGGCCAGCGTCTCGCAAGCGACGCGGCTCAGAGGATCTTGTTCGAGACAGGCATCCAGAATGTAATCGCTGATCGTGTCACAAACCTTATCCGGGTGGCCTTCGGTGACCGATTCTGAGGAAAAAATGTAACGATGGGGCATGGTGAAAAGTTAGTTTGTTGAAGTGCTGAATCGTTAAAACGGCGGCCGAGAGGAATCAATCAGTCCCTATCGACATATTGACCAATCATGATATGTAGATGTATCGTTGTCGATCTTGTTAACGTCAACCATTAATTTACTGCGACTGCTGGCCGATCCGACGCGATTGCGATTGCTCTTGTTGCTCGAGCAGGCAGAGCTCTCCGTTGCCGAGTTGCAGGACATTCTTGGCATGGGGCAATCGCGTATCTCGAGTCATCTCGCGCAGTTGAGGCGTGCCGGTGTGGTCGAGAATCGGCGCGCTGGCAAAAATGTTTACTATGGCGCGACAGAGATTGGGGGCCGAAACGGCGCCCGCGCTCGCGTCCAGGAAATGCTGCGAAGCCTTGCCCGCGAGATTCCCGAAACCACGCGCGACCGCACGGCGTTGAAGCTGACATTGCGCAAACGCCAGGATAGAGCGCGGGAATATTTCGATGAGCTCGCCGGAAAATTTGGGCGCAGTTATGTTCCGGGGCGTTCGTGGCGGGCGCTTGCCCACACCCTGATCACCTTGTTGCCGCCGCTCACCGTGGCCGATCTTGGCGCCGGCGAAGGAACTCTCTCACAATTGCTCGCGAGACGCGCGCATAAAGTCATCGCGATCGATAATTCGCCGAAGATGGTCGAGTTTGGATCGAAACTGGCTCGTAAACATGGCTTTAAAAACCTAGAGTACCGGCTGGGCGATATCGAGGACCCGCCGATCGCAAAGAACAGTGTCGATCTTGCCATTCTGAGCCAGGCTTTGCATCACGCCATCAAGCCTGAGCGCGCGATCGAATCCGCGCATCGCCTCTTAAAAAAGAATGGCCGTATCGTCGTGCTCGATCTGCTCAGTCACCGTTTTGAGAAAGCCCGTGAGCTTTATGCCGATCACTGGCTGGGCTTCAGCGAAGTGCGACTGCATGAACTTCTCGAAAAAAGTGGCTTTCGTAATATCGAAGTGAGTGTCGTGGCGCGCGAAAAACAAAGTCCGCATTTTCAAACTGTCTTTG
>WNGG01009090.1_pt1 | contig 10873 bp, 9 predicted proteins | sample 5400661 | NCBI WGS metagenome assembly WNGG01 (sample SAMN13153372, study PRJNA577476) | soil metagenome | isolation source: 100 cm soil or saprolite under Garry oak tree replicate 1 | place: USA:California | collected 2016-06-15 | reverse complement strand
CGGCTCTTCTTGTCTTTCAAATGAGATTCGAGGGCGGAGATCTGCTGCGTGATCTCTTTTACTTCTGGCGCTTCCTCCGTGGCGTCGACCAGTAGTTTGGCGCGTTCCTGTTTCAGATCGGCAAGCTTTGCTTCGGTTTGATTCTCATCTTTGGTGGCTGCATCAGCCAGCGCCGCCGCCGCGCCGGGCATCTTTGCGGCGTTGAATTCGGCTTCCGCCAGCTTGCGATCATTCTCTGCCGACAACAGGTCCTTATTTAAACCTGAGAGCCGTTCGACAACCGTATTTTGATTGTCGTTGAGAGAAAGGATTTTGTTGTCTTTGGCATAGTTGACCAGCTTTTCTTCGTCCGCACGAATCTGCGCCTGAAGTTCGGCAACCCGCTTGGACAGGAATTCGCCAGTCGTGCTGTTGGTCTCGTTTCTCTTTTCGAGGTTCGCGTGCACGAAAGTTTCGGCGATCCAGTTGGTTACTTTGGCGGCGATTTCCGGGTCGCCGTGTTGAAAAGTGATGTCGATCAAGCGCGTCTCTTTGTAATAACCAGCGCGACTCTCGCGCACGGGCTCGACTTTCAGTCCGCCCTGCAAACCCAGCACGAAAGGCGCCAGCCGGCGGGCTTCAGCTTCATCATATGTTGTCGAGTCAGACGCGATGCTGGAAGCAAGCGGCAATGACTCAGGCTGTTTGGCCGCGTCGTCCTTTCGCTTGCTCCCAAAGCCGAGCATTTGCGCGACAACCTTCAAAGTTGAATGCGAGCTAGATTGCGGGCGGAGGAAAGCCTCGTTGTGTTCAAGATTCAGCGTCTTCACCACGCGACGCAGAAGTCCGGGGCTCGTCAGAATCTGCAGTTGCGTGTTGAAGTAGGCGGGATCGTTTACCGGGCTATATATATAAGGAGTGTTCTTGCCGGCAGCGTACATCGGGTTGTTTTCCAAATCGACCTGAACCCGCGCTGAGGACTCGTAAACATCCGGTTTGCGCGCCACGTAGATCGTCGCCAAAGTCGTAATCAGCGCCGCCATGCCGATGACCAGCCAGAGCCGCTTGCGCACGGCTCGCCAATAATCGAGCAAGTGGACTTCACCATCCGCGCCGTCACCGTCATATCCATAGCTCAGAGAACGGGAATATGGTGGCGGCGAATCGCTACGGGAATCGAGGGATTCAATATCAGCTTCTCGCCGCGTTAGTTCATTTGATTCTTTCATTGTTCGAGCCTTTTCTTAAAAAACAAGTCCAAGGTCCAAAGTCCAAAGTCCAAGGTCGAATGTCCAAGAAATGCTGTGATTTGACGTTGAACCTTGGACGTTGGACGTTGGACCTTCTTCATGGAATCACTCGCACCGGAAGCTGGGCCGCCGCCGGCGCAACTGCACCGAGCAGACTGCGGATCAAGCTCTTACCCGTTGATGTGGGAACCTCGACAATATCGTTTGGTAACAGGGCGACATCTTCAGCCTGTTTGCGGGCGATAGCGCCCAGGTTCACGACGATCTCCTGCTTGGTGTTTGTTCCCGGCGTTTGCCTGATAATCCGAACGTGATCCGTCTTCGCATCCTGCACCGGTCCGCCGGCCATCGCTACGGCCCGCGACACGCTGATTGGATCTTTCATAGGCAGGGCTTGCGGATGGTAGACGTTACCGACGACATAGACCTGATCGGCTTCCGGAACAGTCACAATGTCACCGGGCTGAACGAATGGGTTGGCCTTTGGCTCGCCTCGCAGCGTGTCGTTCAGGCGCAAGCTGATAAAGCCGGCAGTTTCTTCAGCAGGCGTCGCCGTCTCTTCGCACGCCTGGGTCCGAGGGTTCCTCACGATATTAATAGTCTGTCCGGCTTTGTCCGAAGGCCCCTTGGCATAAGTGAGTAATTCGAGCAGCCTGATCCTCCGCTGCATTTGATAGCGGCCCTGGTCGTTGATGGCCCCGATTACCGCAACTTCGCGGGAATGATATTCCTTAACGAACACATCGACCTGCGGATCGCGATAGTACTTCAGATAGCCGGCAGCGATATCCTTCGCGAGCTCGCCTTCCGTTTTGCACGCCGCCTGGATGTCGCCCTTGATCAGGGGCATATGAATCATGCCGCCCTCATCAACACGCACATTTTCGCGCGACAGCTCGGGATGTTTCAGGATGCGGATGTCGAGGACCTCGCCGGGTCCAATCCGATAACGGCTGGGTTGGGCAATGTCCGCCGCCGGGCCGTCCGCATTACCAGGCCGCTGACCTCGAACGAATGGACCGGCGACGGCCAGAACCATGACCATCAAAATGTAGCTGGCCGCACGGTTTCTCACATTTCTTGAAATCGTGTTCATGATAATTTTTATTTGCCTCCCAAACCGATCCGTCGCGATAAAAGGGCCTCTCGCATGTGGTTCGGCCGAGCCAGATTCAAAACTGTGTTGCTAACCAGCACCATCAAATCGTCGTATTCGCGGACGTAAGTGCCGGTCAGCGGCTTGTCATCCGTCTTTACGATTACGCCGTCACGCACCCACTGCCAGAATTGTTTCTGCGTGGTCCAGAACTCTTTTCGATCGCGGCAAACGATGAGCGCCGTTTTCTTCTTCTTGACCTTTTTCTTCTTGTCTTTTTTTGTCGTCATATCCAGGGGTTTACATCTTTCGACTTCATTATTCGTGTGATGGCATTTGGTTTTCGCTTCCCCTCCCTTTGGGAGGGGTTAGGGGAGGGTGCGAAGCATAGCGCACGTCGGGCCCTCTCCCCGACCCTCTCCCAAAAGGCATCAACATAGTTGGCGAATCAAGTGTCTGTTCGGCCAACGTCTTCTCGTTGCCCTCTCCCTCCGGGGGAGGGTTGGGTGAGGGCTTAACGCTTGAGCTCTTTTCTACCTTCACTTTGGGAGAGATGATTTCGCTTCCAGGAGCGAAATCATCTCTCCCAAACATTCAAGTTCTTAGATCGACTATCCTAAGCCCTCATCCCCGACCCTTCTCCCAGAAGGAGAAGGGAGATCCGAACACGACGGCGTAACTCCTGGGCCGGATCTGAACACCCTGATTCGTCAAGTATGTTATTGCCCTCCCAAAGGGAGAGGGAGATGAAGCCTTCGCCGTAATTTTCCTTCTGCTCTAAGTTAATGCGAATACACTTCTACGCTATACATGTCTTCCAGAGTCAAATCCGGACAAATCATGCACCGACCCGAAGGAAACCTCTCAGGCGAGGCAGCGCCAAATTTTCAAATCGCAAGCCGCAGAAAGCATTGCGGCCTGGTATCCAGTTGGGTCAATCACCCATTGAGACCGTTATCACCATCACGGAATAATCGAGAGACCAGCTCGGCGCGCCGCTTCACGCCGAATTTGACAAAAATATTGCGCAAGTGAAACTTCACCGTCTGCTCGCTTACCTTTAAGCACGCGCCGATTTCGGCGTTGGTCATCCCCTGGGCGCAGCAAAGAGACACCTGAGCCTCGCGCCGGCTCAAACTCTTTAGGTCTACAACCCGTCGAATCGCGCGGCCAAGCGAAGCCACGCCCTGTTCAATTTCCACCTCTTTCGGGTAAGCCGGCAGGCCCACCGCTCGCCGGCGCGCCAGAATCTCCTGAGGAGTGAAAACAAGGTAGACGGTAGGTGGTTGATGAGCGCCGTTATCACCCGCGACTTTCTGGCGTTCGATGCTCAGCTTGTTCATCAGTCCGGCGAGTCCGCGGCGCACGCTGCTGTAGGCATTTACGCCCGTCAGGCTCATCAAACGGCGGGTTGAAAACGAGGCTACGCGGGTCCCGACGCTCGAGATTTCAGCGAGCATCGCCGCATAGAGCTGGTGCTCGATCGCGGTGTGGCTCAACTCCACCAGCGCCATCGCCTGGCCGTCAACGGGCTGTTCCGAATCCTCGACTAAAGAGTAGGTTGCTGAGGCGAATGCCATCTCACGAAACCCTGGAAGCTTCTAGAAATTCTGGTTTGCGGAAATCGCGGCAGGAGGTGAGACCGTCAGTCAAACCTGGTTCTGGCGAAACACCCGCGAGTCAACTCCAATTACGATTAAGCGAAGGCCGCTATGAAATACTCTGCTAATGACATGCGAGCTGTAGCAATTTCTTTGCTGAGCGCACAGCAAGCCGCCACAAACGCTTTGTTTAGGCGCAAGAGACTAATTCTTTGCTCGGGGATGTGTCAAGAGAATTGTATTAAATTACCTGTTAATCGATTCGAATGCTTGCTTCCGCTGATAGGCTCGATGTACCTTGCCTTTCCGTCGAATTCGTTCGGGCCGGGAGAACTCCGCCGATACACAATGACCTCAGGTAACCCCACGCCAATGATCCGCCAATATCGGGAGCTAAAGGCGAAACATCCCGGAACATTGCTGTTTTTTCGACTTGGCGACTTTTACGAGTTGTTTTTCGAAGATGCCATTGTCGGTTCGCGTGAACTGCAAATTACGTTGACCGCGCGCCACAAGGAACGAGGCGATCCGATTCCGATGTGCGGCGTGCCGCATCACTCGGCGGCTAATTACATCGCGAAGCTGGTGAGAAAAGGTTATCGCGTTGCCGTTTGCGAGCAGACCGAAGATCCTTCCAAAGCAAAGAAGCTGGTTCGCCGCGAAGTAGTCCGAATTGTTACGCCGGGAACACCAATCGATCCGCAACTACTCGAAGCCCGCGAGGCAATTTACCTGGCCGCTGTCTGTGCGCACGGCGAAACTGTTGGCGCAGCGTTTCTGGATATCTCGACCGGCGAATTTCGCGCCACGCAGGCGAATGGGGCGAATGCGTGGGCCCGCATTGTTGCCGACATCGAATCCTATGCCCCGCGGGAGTTGCTTTTTCCATTGTCGCTCGCGCCTCTGGTTCAAGCCGGCTTTAACGCCGCGCCGCGAACTGCACCGCTACCACTCGGTCAAGCAGTAGGCAGTAGGCAGGAAGCAGAAGGCAGAAGGCAGAAGGCAGAAGGCAGAGAGCCGACCATAGAGGGTGGCAGAAACCCGAGCGTAAGCGAGGGTGCAAGCGCAGATGAGACTGCCTCGACCACGAGCGGCGCTAGTGCACTCTCCCTTACGGTCGGGTCTCTGCACACAGCCCTGACACCTCTCGACGATTGGCTCTGGCAAGCGGACGAGAGTTCTTCGCTGCTTATCAAACAATTCGGCATCCGGTCTCTCGACGGTTATGGCTTAAGCGGTAAGACCGAAGCGATTAGAGCGGCGGGCGCCTGCCTGCGATATGCGCAAGATACTCAGCGCGCAAACGCAACCCACATCAGCGATATCGTTTATTTCGAGCCGCAGGATCATTTAGTTCTCGACAACATCACAGTGCGAAACCTGGAGCTGGTCGAATCGCTGGGCGGCACCGGCCAGGGCCGCTCGCTCCTGGATGTGATCGATGAAACCGTAACCGGGATGGGTGCGCGTCTCTTACGATCATGGCTCCTGCGCCCCTCGATTAGTCGCGGCGAAGTCGAGGCTCGCCAGGGAGCAGTATCTGAGCTGCACGCCTCGCATATCAAGCGCGACAGTTTGCGTTCGCGACTAAAAGAAGTCGCCGACATCGAGCGTCTCGTAGGGCGCCTGAACCTCGGATCCGCTTCCCCGCGCGATCTACTCGGACTGCGCCGTTCGCTCGATCAGGTTCCATACATTCGCGAAGCGCTCGCGAACTCGCAATCATCGCTGCTGCAGGTTCTGAACGAAACGGCTGATGAGCTGCCGGATGTGCGCTCGCTCATCGCGGCGTCAATCCAGGACGATCCGCCGGCGCGCATTGTCGATGGCGACGCGATTCGCGAAGGGTACTCAACTGAACTCGACGAGTTGCGCTCGCTCAGCCGGAACGCCAAACAAACAATCGCCGCCATGGAGGCGGACGAGCGCACGCGCACGGGCATCGGCTCACTGCGGATTCGCTACAACAACGTATTTGGCTACTTCATCGAAGTTTCCAAAGCCAACGCGGCGCGCGTGCCCGCTCACTTTGAGCGGAAGCAAACGCTGGCGAATGCTGAAAGATTTTCGACGCCTGAGTTGAAAGAATGGGAGAGCAAGGTGCTCGGTGCGGAAGACCGCATCCAGCAGCTCGAAACCGAATTATTTGGTTTGATTTGCCGGCAAGTCAGCGCTGAGACGTCGCGAATTCAGGCAACCGCGCGCGCCCTGGCTTGCCTCGATGCGTTGTCATCATTGGCTGAAACGGCGGTCCGGCGGGCTTATGTACGACCCGTGATGCATGATGGCGACGAGATTGAGATCGTCCACGGCCGCCATCCGGTCATTGAAGTTTTCAATCCTGACCCGTTCGTTCCCAACAGCATCTATCTTAACAATTCCACTAATCGCCTGCTGATCATTACGGGGCCGAATATGGGCGGCAAGAGCACCGTGCTCAGACAGGCAGGAATCATTTGCATTCTCGCCCAGATGGGTTCTTTTGTTCCGGCGGACAAAGCGCGTCTCCCTCTGCTGGATCGCGTGTGGACTCGCGTCGGTGCGTCCGACGATCTGGCGCGTGGCCGGTCGACTTTCATGGTTGAAATGACCGAGACGGCGGCGATCCTGCACAATGCTACGCCGCGTTCGCTGGTCCTGCTCGATGAGATCGGACGCGGCACCGCAACGTTTGACGGATTATCGATCGCCTGGGCAGTCGCGGAATATCTTCACGATTCTCCGGAGCACGCCGCGAAGACTTTGTTTGCGACGCATTATCACGAACTCACGGAACTCGCCGAGAGATTGCCCGGCGCGCAGAACTATCAAATCACCGCGACTGAGCGCGAAGGAGAGGTTGTGTTCCTTCACCGTCTCGAGCGCGGACGGGCGTCAAAGTCTTACGGTATCGAAGTGGCCCGGCTCGCAGGCATGCCGCCTTTGGCCCTCGCTCGCGCCCGCGACGTGTTGCAAAGACTCGAGCGGTATGAACTGGACGTTTTCGCGGAAGAAGTTGCGATTAATGAAGCGGCCGCGGCGGCCGCCGCTGCAACCTCAGTCAGCGCCGAAGAAGATCGAGCCCTAACGAAGGCCGCGACTCGCGCTGGGCGCCGCCGCATCGCCGCCCAGACCTCTCTATTTGACTTAGCCAATCAGAAAATTGCCGATGAGTTACGCGAGGCGAATGTCGAACAAATGTCGCCGGAAGAAGCGAAAGAGCTCGTCGAAAGACTGCAGAAAGATCTGATGTGATCCTTAGGATGCTTTCGCGGCGTCGCGGATGACGAGGTCAAAGGTTCCGGGAGCGGCTTTGCGAAAGCGTGTGTTGCGATTGAGTGAGACCGCAATGCTAATCGTGGGATTGTTGCCGGTAAAACTGAAACCACCCTCAATCAGCTGGTTGTAAATCTCGTTTACATGCAATGGGCCGCCGGCTTCGCGGAGGATCATCGTCGCCGCCTGCGGGATCGTGCGATCGTAAAAACGATCGCTGATGGTTTCGATGTTTGTCTTGATCGGAGGAACGTTATGTCGCTGGGTGCCTGAAGGCTGTGAAAGCTCAGCTTGGGCCAGACGTCGCTGCAATTCGACCTCGAGCTCGCCCACCGAAGTCGTTCCTACGCGCGTAGAAGGACCGCTCATCACATTAGACAGTAAGCGAAATATTGCCGCCTCAGTCTGACCTGCGAGCGTGTCCATTTCTACCAGTTCGCCGCGAATTATCTCGGCTTCAGCCTCAAGTTCCGCGAGGCGCGCGGACAGTCGAGTACGTGCGGCGCGCGATTGCCGCAAGCTTTGTTCGAGCCGGGCGATGAGCGTTTCGTTAGCCATCAGTCCTTGCCGATTTTAGATTGCCGCTTGTTAATTGGCAATAACTTTCACAAATTCTCGTTTAGAGGAGGATTACCGCCCGCCAGCTTGTCATGAAAGAAAGGGCAACTACATAGTTGGCTCACCAACAATGTCATTCGGTTAGGTCCGAAACAGCGCCGAAGGCGCGACATTCAGTAGCCGCGGCCGTAAGGCCGTGGATCCAAAAGCCTCACGATGAAATCGAGGCCCGAAGGGCCGGCATTTTCCTCATGATATTTTCCTTAATTCGCACCTTCGGCGCTCGAATATGGTTCTTTTGACTACCCACGGCCTCACGGCCGTGGCTATTGAATTACGGTCCTTCGGACCTCATCCAATCCTTTCCAGCCCGTTTATTGACTGAAGTGAGTCAACTATATAGTTACCAAAGAAAGGGCGGGCAGTAGCTCTCCTCTAAACCTGGCCCGAATGTGATCCAAATTCCTAAATCAAATCGGCAATTGGAAATCGACAATCGGCAATGTTCTAACGATCGCGCTCGACGATATAAGCCGGAATCGACGACAAGACCTGAGCATAGGGCGATTCGTTCAATCCATTGAGCGATAGTCTTGCGGCGGTCGCGTATTCATTCGCGCGCTCGAAGGCCAGCTGCAAAGCTCCGCTTTCCTGCATTGCATCCCACAACGAAGCGCGCGTCATGCTTGCATAACTGGCTTCACTAATCACTGTCTGTAAAGCCGGACGCAACTCAGGCGCGCGTTGCAGCAGAAAAATGAGTGGCAGCGAAACCTTGCCTTCCAGCAAATCAGCGCCGGCGGGTTTACCCAGGACTTCTTCAGTCCCGGTAAAGTCGAGGAGATCATCGATTAACTGAAATGCCACGCCGAGGTTCATGCCATAGTCGCGCAGGTTCCTCTGAGTCTCCGCGTCGGCGTTCCCGAGCAGAGCGCCGATTTCGCAACACGCGCTGAAAAGGTAGGCGGTTTTGCGGGCGATGACGTCGAAGTATTGTTCTTCGGAAATATCTGTCCGGCCCAGGAGAGTAAGTTGCAGCAATTCGCCTTCGGTCATCTTCCGGGTGACGGCCGTAAGAATGTCGAGAATTGGCAGCGAGCGCTCAGCCAGGCTGGTTTCAAACGCCGACATGTAAAGCCAGTCGCCCATCAACACAGCAGTTTGATTTCCGAACTCTGAATTAATCGAAGGGCGATTGCGACGGGTCTCGGCTTTGTCGATTACATCGTCATGCACCAGCGTCGCGGTGTGCAAAAATTCCATCACCGTCGCCATGCGAATGGAACTCTGATTTGCGCCATCGCCGCCGGCCGCATAGTTCGAGAGAATCGTCAATGCGGGCCGGACTCGTTTGCCACCGGAACGGCGCAAATAATCGCCAATGTAAGCGATGACTTGAATATTCGAGCGGGCCTGTCTCTCGAATTCTGCTTCGACCAGTTCGAGCTCCGGCGAAACAAGATCCAGGATTCGCTTCGCCGTTAACTGAACGTCGTCGAGGAGGGCTGTTTGACTGGTAGCTGTCGTCATCTTGTTCGCGTTGGCCCGCCCGCTACCGCAGGCGGTTTCGGATCTAGTTTGTGCGATAATTTGTGAACTGCATATTGATGCCAAAGTCTTTCGCCTTCAGCGAGGCAATCACTTGTTGCAGGGTGTCGCGGTCGCGCCCGGACACGCGCACCATGTCGCCCTGAATCGAAGCCTGGACTTTGACCTTGGAATCTTTGATAAGCTTGACGATGTCTTTCGCTTTTTCCTGCGGAATACCCTGTTGAATCTGTGCTCGCTGCCGCACCGTGCCCCCCGCGGCTGGCTCAACATTGCCGTAATTCAATGCCTTCAGAGGCACGCCACGCCGCACAAGTTTCTGCTGGAGGATGTCATTCATGTTCCTGAGCTTCGTTTCGTCCTCGGCAGAGAGGACCAGTTCTTTTTCTTCCAAATCCACGCCGGCATGACTGCCTTTGAAGTCAAAACGCTGTCGCACTTCTTTCATTGTCTGGTTGACGGCGTTCATCAATTCCGCCCGATCTACCTGAGACACTATGTCGAATGAGTTTTGCTGGGCCATGGAGAAAGTCAAAACGAGGATAACACCAAAGCCTGAGCATGTGAAAGTGTTCTCTTGGCCTTGAGTGCGCCGGCAAGTGAAGCCATTTGGTTTGGAGTCCCGCCTTTAGGCGGCGATATGCTCTCATATCCGATTCCGCCTGAAGGCGGTACTCCAAGCGATCGCCGTGGCCTCTAAACTTGCCACTACACTTCAAAAAGTCTCGCAAAATTCTCGCTTGTAAATCTTCCAGTCTCGACTAATTCCCTGCCATGAAGTTCAGCCAGGCAGCGCGCTGTCTCAACGACCCGCGCGGGCTCGTTTCGTTTTCCCCGAAAAGGCACCGGCGTCAGGTAAGGGCAATCAGTCTCAACCAGGAGACGATCGAGTGGAAGCTGGCGCGCAATCTCACGCAGGTCTTGCGCGTTTTTGAAAGTCAGATTGCCGGCAAAAGAAATGTAGAAACCGAGGTCAATTGCGTCGCGGGCCATCTGCAAACTGCCGCCGAAGCAGTGCATGACACCGCCCGGTTCATCGCCGGAGAGTTCTTGCCGAAGGATGTCGATCGTATCTGCGTCGGCTTCGCGCGAATGAATCACGACCGGCAAATCGCGCGATTGCGCCAGCCGCAGTTGTCTTCGAAAGACTTCGCGCTGTACCTCGCGCGGAGAATGATCGTAATGATAATCAAGCCCGATTTCTCCCCAGGCGATTACGCGTTTGCTCTGTTCAATCAGATCGAGAAGCAGTTTTTCAGCCGCGTCGTCGAAAAGTTTTGCGTCGTGAGGATGAACGCCGATCGCAACGTAGACTTCGTCGTGATTTTCAGCCAGTTGAACCGTCCGTTCAAAGGCTCCGCTGTGCGGGTCGCCCGTCCCGACGTTGAGCATGGTCGTAACCCCGGCAGCGCGCGCTCTCGCAATGACATCCTCGCGATCAGCGTCGTATTCCGGACCGTCGATGTGGCAATGGGAATCGATGATGGTCATCGGCAGGGCTGAAGGAATCGTGGTGAGAACGGTCCTGTTGATTAGTATTCGGTGAATTCTCGGCGCCTAAGTCCCTCAAGTCCCAGGCTGCCGTC
>WNGG01036257.1_pt1 | contig 10874 bp, 10 predicted proteins | sample 5400661 | NCBI WGS metagenome assembly WNGG01 (sample SAMN13153372, study PRJNA577476) | soil metagenome | isolation source: 100 cm soil or saprolite under Garry oak tree replicate 1 | place: USA:California | collected 2016-06-15 | reverse complement strand
TTCCTCGGAAGGGGCGGTGCCGAGGCGCCCGGCGCAGCCCGTGGTGAGCGGGTGGTCGTCGGGCACCGCCGCCTTGCCAGGCAGCGACTTGAGGATCGGGCTGCCCAGCCGGTCGGCGACCGCGAGGAGCTCGGCCCGCGCCTCGAAGCCGCCCACGCCGACCAGGACGGCCCGTCGGGTGCCCTCGTTCAGCACGGCGGCCGCCCGCCCGAGCTCGTCCAGGGGAGGCACCCCGGGGGCCGGGACGAAGACCGGGGCCGTGGCCGGGACGGACAGGGTCGTCGACACCCAGTAGCTCACGTCGATGCCCGGCTTCATCTCGTGCGGGAAGGTGATGTGGGAGACGGTGCTCCGGGCCATGGCGTGACCGACGGCGATGTCGACCACCGCCGGGATCTGGACCGGCACGTCGACGCTCACGTTGCAGTCGGCGACGTCCTCGAACACCTGATCGAGCCTGAGCTCCTGGGCGATGCTGGTGCCGAGGAGCTGCGGGTCGGGCAGCTCGGTGACCGCGAGCACCGGCTGGTGGTCGAGCTTGGCGTCGTAGAGCCCGCTCAGCAGGCGGATGGCGCCCGGTCCGGAGGTGGCGAGGCAGACGCCGAGCCTGCCGGTCACCTTGGCGTACCCGGCCGCCATGAAGGCGGCCGCCTCCTCGTGGTGGACGAGGACGAGCCGGATCCGGTCGGCGCGGCGCCGCAGTGCCCCGGCCACCCCGTCCGCGCCGCCGCCGGGCAGTCCGAAGACGGTGTCGATCCCCCAGTCGACGAGCCGGTCGATCAGCAGCTGGGAAGCGAGCTCCTGCACCGGCCGTCCCCTTCGCGCGCGTCCCGTCGTACTGGCCACTGCCCCGAGCGTCACGGCTTCTCGCGCTCGTCCTCGTTCCCGTCCTCGCGCATGACGGCCATGACGGCCGCGCCGGCCGCGGCCCGGTCGACCGCGTCGAGGCCGGCGCCGGTGCTGGCCTGGATGGCGCCGATCACCGTCCCCTCGACCACCGGCCCCTCCGAGATCCGCACCCGGCCGCGCCGCTCCTCGGCCACCAGCTCCTCGATCGCCATCTGGGCGGCCAGCACGGCCGACCCGAGGTCGACCAGCACGAGGACGCCGTCGCCGTCGTCGGCCGCCTCGATGGCCGCCGCGATCCTGGGAGGGGAGGTGCCGATCTCGCCGCCGTCGGCGCCCCCGGCGGCCATGACCTTCACCTCGCCGGCCATCTCGGCGGCCAGCTCGGCGACGCCCTCGGCGACCTTGGCCGAGTGGGAGACGACCACGAGACCCACGCTCACCTGCCGTTCACCACGTCCGCGAGCGCCTTGACGATCAGGTGGCTCGAGGTGGCGCCAGGGTCCTGGTGGTCGCGGGAGCGCTCCCCCAGGTAGCTCGCCCGGCCCTTGCGGGCGACGAGCGGGATGGTCGCCGCGACGCCCTCCCGGGCGGCCGCCTCGGCCGCGTCGAGGGCGCCGCCCAGCTCCTTGCCGTCGGCGAGCGCGGCGTCGAGTGCCTCCAGGGCCGGGTGCAGGGCGTCCAGCATGGTCTTGTCCCCGAGCTGCGCCTTGCCCCTGGCGACGACCGCGTCGTAGCCGGCCCGCAGGCCGGCGGCCAGGCGGGCGTCCTCGACCTCGGTCGCCTCGCCCAGCTCCCTGCCCATGGCCAGGTAGAACGACCCGTACAGGGGCCCGGAGGCACCGCCCACCTTGCCGATCAGCGCCATGCTCACTTCCTTGAACACCGAGCCCAGGTCCTGCCTGGAGAGCCCCTCGAGCCGCACGAGCACGTTCCGGAAGCCCCGCGCCATGTTCGTCCCATGGTCCCCGTCCCCGATCGCCGCATCAAGCCGCGTCAGCTCCGGCGCCCGCTCCTCGATGACCGCCGCCGTCCCCCTGACCCAGGCAATCGCCTGCCCAGAGGAGAACACGTCGCCACTCCTCTCCAGCCCCGTCATCGATCTCCTTCCTCCGGCCCGGGTGAGCCCGGGGTGGGATGGACAAAGGATGCCGCGGAGGTGGCCCCGTTCGCAGCGACTGCTCTCCGTCGGAGCGGAGAACGGGGCCACCTCCGCGGCTACCACGGACGACCGGAGCGGCCTACTCCACCCAGCTGGTCCTCCGACCACTGCGGCTCGAACGTGCGGTCCACCTGCCAGTTGTCGCGCATCTCGTCCAGGCTCGACCAGTAGCCGACCGCGAGCCCGGCGAGGTAGGCCGCGCCGAGGGCGGTCGTCTCCTGCACCTGCGGGCGGATCACCGGGATCCCGAGGACGTCGGCCTGGAGCTGCATCAGGAAGTTGTTCTTCACCGCGCCACCGTCGACCCGCAGGTCGGGCAGGGGCTTGCCGGAGTCCTTCTCGACCGCGTCGGCCACGTCGCGGCTCTGGTAGCAGATCGACTCGAGCGTCGCCCGGACCAGGTGAGCCCGGTTGACGTAGCGGGTGAGCCCGACGATCGCGCCGCGGGCCCGCTCGTCCCAGTAGGGCGCGAACAGGCCGGAGAAGGCGGGCACGAAGAACGCGCCGCCCGAGTCCTCGACCTCCTGCGCGATCGCCTCGGTCTCGTCGGCACTCGCGATCATCTTGAGGTTGTCGCGCAGCCACTGGATCGCCGCGCCGGTGATCGCGATCGAGCCCTCGAGCGCGTAGGAGCTCTTGCCCTTCTCGAGCGCATAGAACCCGGTCGTGAGCAGGCCGCTCTTGGACGGGACCACGTCCGGCCCGGTGTTCTGGAGCAGGAAGTTGCCGGTGCCGTAGGTGTTCTTGGCTTGGCCGACGTCGAAGCATGCCTGGCCGAACAGGGCCGCCTGCTGGTCGCCGGCGTCGCCGCAGACCGGCACCTCGCCGCCGAACGCGGTGCTGGGGGTCGTGTGCCCGTAGAAGGCGGCGTCCGAGGACGGGCGTAGCTCGGGCAGCATCGACATGGGGATGTTGAGCTGATCGGCGAGGTGCTCGTCCCACCTGGTGCTGGCGAGGTCGAACAGCATGGTGCGGGACGCGTTGGTGTAGTCGGTGATGTGCTTGCCGCCGTTGACCCCGCCGGTCAGGTTCCAGATCACCCAGGTGTCGGTGTTGCCGAACAGCAGGTCGCCGGCTTCGGCGCGCTCGCGGGCACCCTCGACGTTCTCGAGGATCCAGGCGATCTTGGTGCTGGAGAAGTAGGTGGCGATGACGAGCCCGGTCTTCTGCTTGATCTCGGGCTCGAGCCCCTCCTCCTTCCACTTGGACACGATCGGCTGGGTCCGGGTGTCCTGCCAGACGATCGCGTTGTAGACCGGCTCGCCCGTGTGCCTGTCCCAGACGACGGTGGTCTCGCGCTGGTTGGTGATCCCGACCGCGGCGAGGTTCTCGAACGTCAGGCTGTTGCCGCTGAGGACCTGCCCGACGACCTGCTCGGTCCTCGCCCAGATCTCCTTGGGGTCGTGCTCGACCCAGCCCGGCTTGGGGTAGATCTGCTCGTGCTCCTCCTGCGCGATCCCCGCCGACGTCCCGTCGTGCTTGAACAGCATCGCGCGGGTGCTCGTGGTCCCCTGGTCGATCGCAAGAACGAGGTCCTTCGCCATCCTGGCCTCCTTGTCACGCTGCTCTTGTCACGCTGCTGGCTGCCTGGCTGGGCGGGTGGCGCGGGCGGCGGTCGGGCCGCCCGCCCGCCGGCACACCGGCCCACGCGGGTGGGCGCGGCGTGCGCGACGCTGGTTCCGGGTAGGTGGGTCAGGTGGTCGGCTCGGGCCCGGTGTCGACCCGTCTCCCGGTGTCGGGGTCCTCGGCTGTGGCGCGGCCGACCTCGGGTTCGGCGACGGGCAGGAAGCCGCCCACGAAGGTGTCGTACACGTACCCGCCCAGCGGCCCGCCGAGCAGCGGCCCCACGATCGGCACCCAGGCGTAGAAGTCGCCGCGCTGGTCGGCGAACGGCCGCGCCCACCCGCAGACCCAGGCCACCAGCCGCGGCCCCAGGTCACGCGCCGGGTTGATCGCGTAGCCCGCGTTGGCGCCCAGGGTCATCCCGATGCCGACCACCACCAGCCCGATGACGAACGGGGCCAGGTTCGCCCCCGGCGCGGTGTTGCGCGCGTCGATGACCGCGAAGATCACCAGCACCAGCACGGCCGTGCCGATGACCTGGTCGCGCAGCGCGCCGAGCTGGGAGATGCTCGGCATGTTGGGGCTGTTGTTGCCGGGGTAGGTGTTGAACACCACCTGGCTCTTGTTGGTCTTGGCCGGGTCGAGCTTGTCGAACGCCTCCCAGTAGTTCCAGCGGATCAGCAGCGCCGCGGCGGTGAAGGGGGTGAGCACGGTCTGGGCGACCACCCCGACCCCGAAGATGATCAGGGTGAAGGTGCCCAGGAACTCCGCGGACAGCTCACCCAGCAGCGTGTTCCGTCTCAACAGCAAGCCTCCTTGCTCGGTGCGGAGCGCAGGCTGCGACCGTGGGCCCGGACGCCCAGGCCGCTGCCCCCCCGCCGACGCGAACTGCGTCAACCAAGTCCGAAGAGGTCCGGGTGCTGCTCCTCCAGTCCCAGCTCGGCGGCCACCCGGCGACCGCACCTGCAACGCACCGTCGGCGGCCGGGCTCGCCGTGAGACCATGTCGGCGGCCGGAGGAGCCGGAGGCGGCGACACGAGGTCGCCCAGCCATTTTTCGCCGTCGCGGCGCCAAAGGTCAATGGTGCTGACCAACGTGGCTGGAAGCCTCCCGAGTCGCCCAAACCGGCGTCCACCAGGGAAGATATGCGTTCGCCACGGCGACTGGCCGGGTCCCGTCGGGGAGGTCCGGTCAGGGAGGAGGTGCGGGGTGAGGCTCGAGCCGTCGGGGACCCGCGAGCGCCGCCGGCGCGGCCTACCTCGTCGCCCCGACCGTCTCGCCCGAGGTCATCGCGCTCGCGAACCGCTGCCACGTGCCGGTCCTGCCCGGCGCCTTCACCCCTACCGAGATCCTCTCGGCCTGGCGGGCGGGCGCCGACGCGGTCAAGATCTTCCCCGCCTCGGTCGGCGGCCCCGCGTACGTGCGCGCGGTCAAGGCGCCCCTGCCCGACATCCCGCTCGTGCCCACCGGCGGGATCGCGCTCGACGACGCGCCCCGCTACATCGAGGCCGGCGCGCTCGCGGTCGGGATCGGCGCGCCGCTGGTCGGCGACGCCGGGGCAGGCGGCGACCTGGGGGCGCTGCGCGCCCGGGCGGCGCGGGTGGTCGCGGCGGTCCTGGCGGTCAAGCCCTCGTGACGCGCCGGAGGGGGGGTGCCCCGGAGGGATCCGGAAGGGGGCTCGCGACCCTCGGGGAGACCATGGCCCTGCTGTCCAGCACGGAGGTCGGGCTGCTCAGGCACGCGGCGACCATGCGTCTCGGCGCCGCGGGCGCCGAGTCCAACGTCGCCATCGGCGTCCGCCGGCTCGGGCTGCCCGCCGCCTGGATGGGGCGGGTCGGTGACGACGAGCTCGGTCGCCTGGTGCTCGCGAAGCTCCGCGGCGAGCAGGTCGACGTCGACGCGGCCGTGCTCGACGGCGGGGGCCCCACCGGGCTGATGATCAAGGAGCAGCGCACCGCCGACATCGCCCGGGTCGTCTACCACCGCCGCCACAGCGCCGGGTCGCGCCTCGAGCCTAGGGACCTCGACGAGGCGCGGATCCGGGCCGCCCGGGTCCTCCACCTCACCGGGATCACCCCGGCGCTCGGCGCGAGCGCCCGCGCCGCGGTGCACGCCGCGATCGACGTGGCCGCCGGGGCCGGGACGCTCGTCTCGCTCGACTTCAACTACCGCGCCGCCCTGTGGAGCGCCGAGGAGGCAGCCGCCGAGCTGCGCGACCTGACCGGGCGGGCCGACCTGGCCGCGCTCGGGCCGCGCCACGCGGTGGTGAAGCGCGGCCCGGCCGGCGCGGTCGCGGTCGTCGACGGGACGCCGCACACCGTGCCTGCTCCGCGAGTGCGAGAGCGAGGCCTGCCTGGCCACCGCGGCCGCCTGCGGCGCCTTCGCGGTCACCGTGCCAGGGGACTGGGAGGGGCTCCCGACCTGGGAGGAGCTGCGCCTCCTCGAGCGCTCGAGCGGCACCGTCATCCGCTGACGGCGGCCGTCGGTGCCGCCGCGGCCCGACTGCAGGGCCGGCGCGGCCCGCCGCCCATCGGGGTGCCCGGCGTCGCCGGGTGGGGGTAACCGCAGCACCCCCACGCCCGGGACGCCGCGGAGTCGGCCTCGAGGAGCGGAAGGGGCCTCGGGATGTGAGGATGCCGCGGCCCGGCGTACACTGACTCGGCTGCCCGTCCGGGCCGGCTCGAACCTGCATCTCGAGCGGTTCCTCGTGCTGTGTCCCGAACGGGTGCCGCGGGCGTTTGACGCGCGCGCGCCGGGGTCGCTACCATTCGCGACTGCGCGCGCCCGCCGCTCGGTGTCGCGCGCTCCAGGCTCAGACCACTGTTGGCTGATCCGGGTGACCGGACCGACGCCCCCGGGTCGGTGCCAGACAGGATCGCAACGAACCCAGCAGGAACGAGGACCGACTGCCTGGCGGGCTCGAGCGGAACAAACGCCCGGGGCCGTGGGATTGAAGTGAGCAGGAAGGACAGCCGACGGCCACACGGCACTGGGCCGCTCGGAGAGAAGCAAGGAGACCGGATGCCGACGATCGCCCAGCTGGTCCGCAAGGGCCGGGAGAGCAAGGTCGAGAAGACGAAGACGCCGGCGCTGAAGGGCTCGCCCCAGCGGCGCGGGGTCTGCACACGCGTGTACACGACCACGCCCAAGAAGCCCAACTCGGCCCTCCGCAAGGTGTGCCGGGTCCGCCTGACCAGCGGCATCGAGGTCACCGCGTACATCCCCGGCATCGGCCACAACCTGCAGGAGCACTCCATCGTGCTGGTCCGCGGCGGCCGTGTGAAGGACCTGCCGGGCGTCCGCTACAAGGTCATCCGCGGCACGCTCGACACCCAGGGCGTGCGCGACCGCAAGAAGGCACGCTCGCGCTACGGCGCCAAGGGCAAGCAGGGGTAAAGGAGCACCGATGCCGCGTAAAGGTCCCGCCACCCGCCGGCCGCTGCCGCCGGACCCGATCTACCAGTCGCAGCTCGTCACCCAGATGATCAACAAGATCCTGCTGGGAGGGAAGCGCTCGACCGCCGAGCGGATCGTGTACTCGGCACTCGAGCAGGCACGCCGCAAGACCGGCAACGACCCGGTGACCACGCTCAAGCGGGCGGTCGAGAACGTCCGGCCGGTGCTCGAGACGCGCAGCCGCCGGGTCGGCGGCGCGACCTATCAGGTGCCGATCGAGGTGCGCCAGGGCCGCTCGACCACCCTGGCCCTGCGCTGGCTGGTCAACTTCTCGCGCAACCGTCGCGAGAAAACGATGGCCGACCGCCTGGCCGGCGAGCTGCTCGACGCCTCCAACGGCGCCGGGGCGGCCGTGAAGCGCAAGGAAGACACGCACAAGATGGCCGAGGCCAACAAGGCTTTCGCCCACTACCGCTGGTAGCGGGTCGGAGCCGACGAACGTTCGGGGGGGTTGGGGCGCCCGCGCCCCGAGATGAGCTAGGAGCAATGGAACCGGCATGACCAACACTGCAGTCGATCGAAAGGCCGGAGGGGCCAAGGGGCTCGCGATCCGCGAGTTCCCCCTTTCGCGTACCCGCAACATCGGGATCATGGCCCACATCGACGCGGGCAAGACGACCACCACCGAGCGGATCCTGTACTACACCGGCCGCACCTACAAGATCGGCGAGGTCCACGAGGGCGCCGCCGTGATGGACTGGATGCAGCAGGAGCAGGAGCGCGGCATCACGATCACCTCGGCCGCGACGACCTGCAAGTGGCGCGACCACTGGATCAACCTGATCGACACGCCCGGGCACGTCGACTTCACGGTCGAGGTCGAGCGCTCCCTCCGGGTGCTCGATGGTGCCGTCGCCGTGTTCGACGCCGTCTCCGGCGTCGAGCCCCAGTCCGAGACCGTGTGGCGGCAGGCCGACAAGTACCACGTCCCGCGGGTCTGCTTCGTCAACAAGATGGACCGCGTCGGGGCCGAGTTCCACCGCACCGTCGACATGATGGTCGACCGGCTCGGGGCCACCCCGGCCGTCGTCCAGCTCCCCTGGGGGGTCGAGAGCCAGTTCCACGGCGTCGTCGACCTCGTCGAGATGCGCGGCCACTACTGGCCGAGCGACGGCATGGGCGAGGCATGGGAGGACCGGCCGATCCCGGAGGAGTACGAGGAGATCGCCGCCGAGTGGCGCCACCGCCTGTTCGAGGTGCTGGCCGACCACGACGAGGAGCTGATGGAGAAGTACGTCCTCGAGGAGGAGCCGACCGTCGAGGAGCTCCGCAAGGCGCTCCGGAAGGCCACCATCGCGGGCAGGGTCACCCCGGTGCTGTGCGGCTCCGCGTTCAAGAACAAGGGCGTGCAGCAGCTCCTCGACGCCGTGGTCTGGTACCTGCCCTCGCCGCTCGACGTGCCCGCCATCAAGGGCACCAAGCCGAACGACGAGCACGCGGTCATCGAGCGCAGGCCGGACGACTCCGAGCCGTTCTCGGCGCTCGCGTTCAAGATCATGTCCGATCCCTACGTCGGCAAGCTCACGTACTTCCGCGTCTACTCCGGGACCATGAAGGCGGGCAGCCACGTGCTGAACGCCACCAAGGACCGCAAGGAGCGCATCGGCCGGCTGCTGCAGATGCACGCCAACCACCGCGAGGACAAGGACGCGATCTTCGCCGGCGACATCGTCGCCGCGGTCGGGCTCAAGTTCACCACCACCGGTGACACGCTCTGCGACCCCGACCATCCGATCGTGCTGGAGTCGATCAGCTTCCCCGACCCGGTCATCGAGGTCGCGATCGAGCCCAGGACCAAGTCCGACCAGGACAAGATGGCCAACGCGCTGAACCGCCTCGGCGAAGAGGACCCGACCTTCCGGGTCCACACCGACGAGGACACCGGCCAGACGATCATGGCCGGCATGGGCGAGCTCCACCTCGAGGTGCTCGTCGACCGGATGATGCGCGAGTTCCGGGTCGACGCCAACGTCGGCAAGCCCCAGGTCGCCTACCGCGAGACCATCCGCAAGCCGATCTACGACCACGTGCTGCGGTACGTGAAGCAGACCGGCGGCAGGGGCCAGTTCGCCCACGTGGTGATCGACGTCGAGCCGACCTCCGGCGACGGTGGCGGCTACGAGTTCGTCAACAAGATCACCGGCGGCAAGATCCCCCGCGAGTACATCCCCGCGGTCGACGCCGGCATCCAGGACGCCATGAACGCCGGGGTGCTCGCCGGCTACCCCGTGGTCGACGTCCGGGTCACCCTGCACGACGGCTCCTACCACGAGGTCGACTCCTCGGAGATGGCGTTCAAGATCGCCGGCTCGATGGCCTTCAAGGAGGCCTGCCGCAGGGGCAGTCCGGCCCTGCTCGAGCCGGTCATGAGCGTCGAGGTGGTGACCCCGGAGGAGTTCGCCGGCGACGTGATGGGCAACCTCTCCGGCCGGCGCGGCCGCATCGAGAAGATGGAGCCGCGCGGCAACGCTCAGGTGATCCGGGCCAACGTCCCGCTCGCCGAGATGTTCGGCTACACGACCGACCTGCGCTCGATGACCCAGGGCCGGGCGACCTCGACCATGCACTTCGGCCACTACGCCGAGGTGCCCGAGAACATCGCGAACGACATCGTCGCCAAGATCCGTGGCGAGTAAGACGAAGGAGGCTGGTAGGTATGGCGAAGAAGAGGTTTGTGCGTTCGAAGCCGCATCTGAATATTGGGACGATGGGGCATATCGATCATGGGAAGACGACGTTGACGGCGGCGATCACGAAGGTGCTGCACGACGCGGACCCGGAGGTGGCGTTCACGCCGTTTGAGCAGATCGATAAGGCGCCGGAGGAGAAGCAGCGGGGGATCACGATCTCGATCGCGCATGTGGAGTATGAGACGCCGAACCGGCATTACGCGCATGTGGACATGCCGGGGCATGCGGACTACATCAAGAACATGATCACCGGCGCGGCGCAGATCGACGGGGCGATCCTGGTGGTGAGCGCGCCGGACGGGCCGATGCCGCAGACCCGGGAGCATGTGCTGCTGGCGCGGCAGGTGGGGGTGCCCTACATCGTGGTGGCGCTGAACAAGGTCGACATGGTCGACGACGAGGAGCTGCTGGAGCTGGTCGAGCTCGAGGTGCGGGAGCTGCTGACGCAGTATGAGTTCCCCGGGGATGACGTGCCGATCGTGCGGGTGAGCGCGTTGAAGGCGCTGGAGGGCGACAGCGCGTGGACGCCTGGGGTGCTGGAGTTGATGGCGGCGGTGGACTCCTATATCCCGGAGCCGGTGCGGGATGTCGACAAGCCGTTCTTGATGCCGGTGGAGGATGTGTTCACGATCACGGGCCGGGGGACGGTGGCGACCGGCCGGGTGGAGCAGGGGGTCATCCGGGTGGGGGAGGAGGTCGAGATCGTGGGGATCCGGCCGAGGACGTCGAAGACGGTGGTGACGGGGGTGGAGATGTTCCGCAAGCTCCTGGATCAGGGGCAGGCGGGCGACAACATCGGGGTCCTCCTCAGGGGCACGAGGCGGGATGAGATCGAGCGGGGGCAGGTGCTGGCGCGGCCGGGGTCGATCACGCCGCATACGGAGTTCACCGCGCAGGTGTATGTGCTGTCGAAGGAGGAGGGGGGGAGGCATACGCCGTTTTTCAATAATTACCGGCCGCAGTTTTATTTCCGTACGACGGATGTGACGGGGGAGATTGTGCTGCCGGAGGGGACGGAGATGGCGATGCCGGGGGATAATACGGAGATGACGGTGCGGTTGATCCAGCCGATCGCGATGGCGGAGGGGTTGCGGTTCGCGATCCGGGAGGGTGGCCGCACGGTCGGCGCCGGCCGCGTCATCAAGATCCTCAAGTAG
>WNGG01031938.1_pt1 | contig 10874 bp, 5 predicted proteins | sample 5400661 | NCBI WGS metagenome assembly WNGG01 (sample SAMN13153372, study PRJNA577476) | soil metagenome | isolation source: 100 cm soil or saprolite under Garry oak tree replicate 1 | place: USA:California | collected 2016-06-15 | reverse complement strand
GCACCCGTCACGGCTGCCAGCACGTGGCTAATGTCCTGGTCGAGTGCGCCTGGGCAGCCTCCCGGACCAGGACCCGGCCCGGTGCCCAGTTCCACCGCCTGGTCCGCCGCTTCGGCGGGCACCGCAGCACCCGCGCGAAAAAGAAGGCCGCCGTCGCCGTCGCTCACACCCTCATCCTGATCATCTACTGCGTCCTGGACCGCCACCTGCCCTACGACGAGCTCGGCGAGGACTTCTACACCAAACACCAGGACCCCGAGCGGTACAAGGACAAGCTCATCGCCCGGCTCGCAAAGCTCGGCTACATGGTCACCCTCGAACCAGCCCAGGCCGCCTAACTCGCTCCACCCCAGAACCCGGCTACGCTGACGCTCCGCCGGGTGCTGCCGCGCGCCCAGCTGAGGTCCAGTTTCCTCTCAGCCCAGGTCAGCCCGGTAGACCGCCTCGGCCTCGCCGACCAGGCCCTGCTCGAGCAGCAGGGCGCCGTAGGCGTGCCTGGCTGGCTGCATCCAGGCCCACGGCTCGTCGTAGGCGAGCCCGTCGTCGAGCTCGATCGCGCGGCGCAGCAGCGCGAACGCCTCGTCGTAGTTCTCCCTGCGGTATTCAAGCTCGCCGTCCAGCATGGACTCGGCTACCCGCAGGATGTCGATGCACGTGTTGTTGAAGACGGTGCGCGACTCCGGCACCCGCTGCACAGCGCCGGCGAACAGCCTTCGCTGCTCGGCTGCCTCGCCGAGCTGCCTCGTCGCCGCATAGGCGACGCCCTTCGCGTACCGCATCATCGCCGTGGTCGCGCAGTACAGATCCTGATCGGCGGGCAGCGGCGCGTCGATGATGTCCTGCCAGCGCCCGAACCTGATCAGCGCGTGCATCTTCATCGGCACGAACCCCTCAAGCCAGTCCGCCATCGGCGGGACCTCCACCCGGAGCAGCTCTTCCGGGATCGCCGCGGCGAGCAGGTCCGCCGTCGCCAGGGCGGTCTGCACCTGGCCGAGGAACATCGCGCCGTAGATCTTGAAGTGGTAGTTGTGCGCCCGGTACAGGGTGTAGAGGTTCATCGCGCCCTCGCGCGCGACGAACCGCTCGTCGGCGGCGATGGCGGCGGTGTTGGAGGACACCACCTGCCGGTAGTCCCCGCAGAGCACGTCGAGATGCGTGGGCATGTGCCGGAGATGACCCGCGTCCGGGACCAGGTCGCGCAGCAGGTCGCCGGCCCACAGCGCATCCTCGGGCCGGGCAGACATCTCCATCAGGTGGATGTACATGTGCAGGGCGCCGGGGTGCCGCCGGCCGTCCGGGCGGGCCAGCGCCCGCTCCAGCGCCGCCTTGGCCTCGAGGGTGGCCGCCCCGTCCGCGGGTTCGCCCGTCGCCTGGTCCCACAGCGCCCAGGGGGTGAGGTTCATCAGCGCGTCGGCGAACAGCGCGGCAACGTCGAGATCGTCCGGAAACTCGCGGTACACCTCGCGCATCGCATCCGCGTACGCGAGGTTCCAGGCGGAGCAGTCGGGAGCCGGCGTGGCGGACGGGTACCGCGCGGCCACGGCGCGAATCAGCGCGCGATCGACCGCCGGGGCACCGGCGGCGCGGCTGGCGGCCGCTGCCGACGCGGCGAACGCACGGGAGACGGAAGCCGACAGGTCAACCGGGTCGAATGCCTCCCACGGCTTGTTGTAGTTCGGGCCCAGCGCGTAGGCCAGCCCCCAGTGCCCGAGCGCGAGGTCCGGGTCGTCCGCAATAGCCCGCTCGAAGCACCTCGCCGATTCTTCGTGATTGAACGCGTAACTCCACAGCAGCCCGCGGGTAAACCAGGCCTGCGCCAGCGCTGATCGAGTCGTCACCGCCCGCGTGTAATCACCCAGGTCGAAGTAGTCAGGCACGGTTGATCCCCTCCCGGCCCGCGGCAGGCCGGACCGAGACCGTGGCCCTGATCGCCGCACTGGTCGCCGTTGCCGGCGCCGGCGGCGTGATTATCGCCCTGCTGCGGCGCTGCGCCAAGCAGGAAGAATCCTGCCGCCTGCGGCGCCCGAATCACCCGCGTCGCCGTAATTTGATCGTTTTGTGTCCTAGTTGTGATACGCGCTGCTAGCGTGACTCAGGCAGTCCACGCACCTGACCCGATCTATATGGAGTGATCCGGCACTTACCGCCCGACAAAGCGCCGAGGCACGATTAAAACCCCCAAAGGGGATTACCAGGGCGAGTCAGCCAGGATCCCGACATGAAAGAGGCGAAGTAATGCGCTTGTCTTTCAAGCCGCTACGCCGATGGCTGGCCACGGTCGCCGCCGGGGCGCTTGCCGGACCGGGACTCGCTGTTTTCGCAACCCTCCCCGCTCCCGCGCATGCTTCCATCCCCGCACACCCGACCTGGAAATCATCCGCTCCCTTCGGAACGTGGCAGAACGGCATATTCGACGTCTACAACAATGAGTGGAACACCTCCGAGGCCGGGCCCCAGACCATCTGGGCGTACTCCTACCATCACTGGGGCGTCGAATCCAAGCAGGCAGCCACGACCAGCGTCAAGACCTACCCGTCCGTCCAGAAGAATTACAACGACGCGAAATACACCTCGCTGCGCAGTCTCCGCAGCGGATTCACCCAGTCCATGCCCACCGCGGCGGCCTACGACGGGGAGGCGGCCTACGACCTCTGGCTGAACAATTACCAGATCGAGGTCATGATGTGGGTGGACAACCACAAGCAGGCCCCGGCCGGCCATATCGTCGCCAGGGTTCACTTCTACGGGCAGAAGTTCGTGCTCTGGCAGAGCGGCCATGACATGTTCAGCTTCGTGCTGTCCGGGGTGCACGAGAAAAGCGGCACGGCCCATCTCTTCAGCGGCCTGCGCTGGCTAGTGAACCACGGGTACCTGAGCAGCTCCGTCACGCTGACACAGGTGGACTTCGGCTGGGAAATTGCCTCCACCGGAGGACGGCCCATGGACTTCACCGTGACCCGCTACTGGCTGTCCACAGGCTGGCGGAACTGACCCAGCGGCGTGCCGGGCACGAGCGCCCAGATCCGGCTTCTTGCCACGCTCGGCCGACGCGACCGAGCGCACTCCTGGGTCGGGCCGATTCAGGCCGCGCGGGGGGCGGGGATGCCGCCGGGCGGCGCGGCCCGCAGCAGCCAGACAGGGTTAGACACGCCGATGATGGTCCCGGAGGAGTTGACCACCTGAGTCCTGATGAAGCTGCTCTTGCTGGTGTTGACCTGCTGCGCGACCGCTCCGCTGGTCAGGCTGGAGGCCGGATACGAGCCGATGACCTGCGTGTTCGCCGTCGGGCTCGCGGTGCCTGCGTAGTCGACTACGCCTTGCAGGATCCGCAGCGACCCGCCGGACGGGATCCGGGTCGCGCTGGCAACAAGCCGCCGGGACGTCACGCTGGACACGCTGACCGAGCCCATCGGGCACGAGCCGTCGACCAGCAGATCCAGGCTGCCGCGGTACCGGGACAGCGACGCACACCAGGCCCGCCCCGCGGCCAGCGCGGCGAGCAGGTCCGCTTCCGCCGTGCTCTTGGCCCAGGCCGAGGTGAACCAGTTGTTGTGGATCCCGAACCAGTTCTGCCCGAAGTGGTCGTCGCTGGTGCCGTTGCCGGTGAGGAAGACGGAGTTGCGGGACATGACGTCCCACAGGGCCAGATGGTGGGCCAGGTCGACGCCCTGGCGCTTGTTGTAGCCGACCTCGAGCAGGTCGGCGCCCAGGGCGGCCTTGGTCGTCGCGGTGGGCAGCAGCTTCTTGGCAACCTGCGCGAGTAGCGCATCTTGCTGGGTGACCGGGAGCAGTGCCGGGTCGCCGTAGCCGTACGGATGGTTGTAGCTGACCAGCCCGCCGGCCGCGTGAATCTGCGGGACCGCGACGTTGCGCAGGTACGTCGTATAGGTGCTGGACGTGGTGCTGCCGTAGTCGGGGATGACCACTGCCCCGCCGAACCAGTTGAGATGGGGCAGCAGCCAGGACACCTCAAGTCCCTGCCGCTGGGCCACCGCCGGGTACCGCGGGGCCAGCACGGCACGCATGTCCATCTGCTGCAGCAGGAATGCCTCGCCGCTGATCTGCCGCTTGAACCTGAGGTAATCGAAGTACCCGCTGACCGAGTCGCCGTAGCTCACGGCGTTCAGGGTCAGCTCCCAGAGCGCGAAATCGCGGTAGTCCAGGTCGGGCCACAGGGCGGCGATGTCGGCGGACGGGCTGACGGTCACCGTGCCCCACGGGTTACCGCCGCCGGCCGGCTGCACCGGGATCGTGATCACCCCCTGGGTGCCGTTGGCGACACGCCCGGCCGGGCTCCCCGGATGAACGAGCCGGTAGGACAGGGTGTAGTCGCCGGCCGCCCGGCCGCCGGCCGCCTGGTGGTAGGAGGTGGCGATCAGCAACTCCAGGTAGCCTCGCTGCCAGCCGCTCGTCAGTAACACGTCAATGGTCAGCGTCTGGCCTGTGAGGTTGTCACGGTAGTTCCAGCCGCCCGGGTGACTGTCCGCGTAGAAGCCGTACTTCGCGGTCGCCGTCGTGCTGCTCTTCACCGCCAGGTGCATGCTCCCGCCTGCGACCGGGTCGCCGGGGGATGCGGGGGTGGCGACTATGCCGCCCGATCCGCTCGCGACCGGGCCGCCCGTTCTCTTTGTCCAGGTCCACGGGCCGCCCTCGCCTGCTGCGGGCTTCTCCGCGGTCAGGCTGGTGAAGTGCACCGTCTTGCGGTAGCCGATCCCGTCCATCCGGTGGTCGTGGTCGGTCCACCACAGCACGTCGACCGAGTTCTTCGCCGCCTGGAAGAGCTGGGTGTCCATCGAGCCGCTCTGCTCGCTGAACGACGAATGGATGTGCATCGCCATCGAGTACGCGGAGGTGCCGTCCGCGGTGACCGCACGGGCCGACGAGCGTAACGGCAGCCGCGGAATCTTCTTGAGCAGGGCTGCCGCGCCGGCCGCGGCGGCTGTCGCGTGCAGGAAGCCTCGCCGGGTTAGCTCGGACTCGGCAGTTTGCGCCGGATCCGCCGCCGCTTGATCGTCGCACATCGCCGCAGTACCCCAATTCGGTGCCGGCTCGCCTGACCCCGGGAAACCAGCCCCGCACCCACCCGGGATTTATCCTGAACATAGTAGGCAAAGCCGCTTTTAACAAGGTTTCCGGCTGGCCATGTCCCGGCGCCTGGCGGTGTCGCTGCCAGCAGCGCCGAGCTCGCCCGGCTCACACCGCTGAGGCTCGCTTGGTTCAAGCTGTCAGGATGAGGTCTGCGATGGTCAGCGGCGGCACGGTCTGGACCGGTCAGCTGGAACCCGGGGAGCTGTCGGTACTCGATCCGGGCATGCCGGAGACGTTCGCGCGGCGGCCGGACGTCTTGGTGGTAGGGGGCGGGATACTCGGAGTGGCGACTGCCGTTGCGTGCCGGGACGCGGGAGCCGGCACGGTGTTGCTGATCGAGGCCCGCAGCCTAGGGTCCGGGGCCACGGGCGGGGCAGCGGGTCTGCTGGTGCCCGAGGCGCACCAGGGCAGCGACCCGGGGGCGCTGGTGGAGCTAGGCAGGACCAGCCTCGCCCGGTGGCGGGATCTGGAAGCTACTTTGGCTGGGGGCGTGGGATTCCTCGACCTCGACTGGGTAGGCCTTGCCCCTCACCCGGATGGTTTCCTGGCCGACCCGCCCCCGGCGGCGGAATGGCTCGATGCCGCGGAGATAGAGCAGCTCCTGCCAGGCCTGAGTCCGGCCGCCTCGGGGGTACGCATCCGGCACCAGGGCCGGGTCAATCCCTTGCGCGCCCTGAGCCGGCTCGCAGCTCAGATCCCGCAGATCGCGACCGGATGCACCGCCACGGCAATCAGTGCCCGCGGAGATCGGTTGCTCGCCGTCTCCAGCTCGGCCGGAGTCATTACTCCCGGGGCGGTCGTGTTCGCCACGGGCATGCCGCCGAAGCTGGACCGCCTGGACCTCCAGCTGCCAGCAGATTCCGTGAAGGGCCACCTAGTGGTCACCGAGCCGGTCCCTATAACTCTGCCCGCAATGGTGGCGCCCCTGGCCGCGCAGCTCGAAGATCGCCGCTTGCTGGCTGGCGGAACACTCGACACCGACGACGCCACGACGAAGGTGCGCGCCGAGGTCACCGACCGCATCCGGACCGAGCTGGTCGGCGCCCTTCCGCTCCTGGCTCGCGTCCGCCTCACCCACCGATGGTGCTGCTGGCGACCCCGCCATCCAGACGGGCTCCCCGTCATCGACCGCATTCCCGGCCTCAGCAATGCCTGGGTCACCAGCGGGCACTATCGCACCGGCATCCTCATGGGCCCGGCGACCGGCTCAGCGCTCGCCCGATGGATTACCAGCGGTCAGCGACCCGCGCAGGTCGAGCCCTGGACCATCCAAAGACGTTTCTCGTCCTGACGGGTAGCGGAGCCCGGCGGCTTCGGGCGCACGCGCTCAATCCCAGAGCTGTCAGACCTGCCCCCTATCGTGCTGAATTGCCAAGCGGATGGTGGCGGAGGCTGATGTGACGGTCGCGGTTCGGGTGAGGGCAGCGGTGACGGGGCATCGTCGCCGCGGTGTGCGGGAGCATGAGCTGGCGCTGGCTTTGCCGCCGGGTCCGGTGAGTGCACGGCAGATCATCGCGGCGGCGGTGGCCGCTGAGGTGGCGGCGCACCAGGCCCGGGCGGAGGAGGCCGGCCTGGTGCGGGTGCTCACGGAGCAGTCACTGCTCGATGACCTGGACCGGGGCGCGGTGCGGATGGGTGATGTCGCGCCGGCGGCACCCGTCGATCTGACGGCGGCCGTCGAGGCGGCATTGCTTGCGTTCGGCGACGGATTCTTCAAGGTCTTCGTCGGCGACCGGGAGGTCGAGGGTTCGGAGCCGGCGGACCTCACGGACGGGGCGGCTGTGCTGTTCCTGCGCCTCGTTCCGCTCGCGGGCGGCTGACGGTCGTGCTGAGCGCCGAGGAGGCATCGGCCCGGCTTGCCTCGCTGCCGGCGCAGGCGTTCCTGGCCCCCGGGCCGGCCGGTCACGAGTACGCGGCCCTGGAGCGGCACCGGGAGCGCCACCTGGCGGCGGCCCGGCAGCTCGACGAGCTGGCGGACGGCCAGCGCGCGTCGGTCATGGAGGCGCTCCACCCCGGTCTCGGCCTGGCGCTCGCGCGGTGGTGGGTGGCCGCGCAGAGCCGGCCCTACCAGCTGCGGTGGGACCGCAAGGCATTCCGGACCGCGCACGCACCCGGGCTGACTGTGCAGGCCCGGGGCTTTGACCTGGCACGTCTGGTCGACTCGCTCGGGCCGCTGGACGGCGATCCGGTGTGGCTGGCGGGCTGGGGCGGGCACCTGGCGATGACGGACACCGTGTCCTCGCCGGGCTGGCGGTCCATCGGCGCCGTCCTCGCCGCCGCGATCGACCTTGGCGGGCGCTGCGGCGAGGAAACGTTCGCCGCGCTCCTGGCCGTCGCGACTGGCGAGCACCCGGTCGGGCTGATGGGCCGCCACGTGATCGTGGCTCTGCTCGGCTCCGCCTGGCCCGAGGGCTGGGATTTCACCGAGCGCCTGCTGCTCGCCGCGCAGCGGCAGGAGGGGCTGCGGCAGGCGATCCTGGAGGCCGCCGACGAGGGCCACCCAGATGCCTTTGACCGCATCGTTGCCATTGTCCTTGACCACAAGCTGCTCAGGTTCGCGGCCACGGTCCGCGCGGCCGGCGTGTGGCTCGGCTTCGGCGCCTCCGTGGCCGACATTCCCCAGGCCGAGGCCAGGGTGCGTACACTCGCGGACTTCCGCGCCAGGCCCGCCGAGCGCGCCAAGGCGCTGGCGGGCGATGACCCATGGAACGCTTACATCGCGCTGTGCGCCCAGGGCATGCGCGATGTGCTGACGACTATCCCAGAGGCACAGGCGCTCACCCGCCACCCCTCGCCTGACATGCGGGCGGCCGCCCTCCGGTACGCCGCCGCGACGACTCTGATGCCGGGTCAGCGCCTGCTGACCCGGGCCCTCGATGATGAGGATGTGCGGGTCGCATCCCTCGCCGCGGCGCTGCTCGGGCGGGACGGCCTGGAGCTCCCCGAGGCCTTCGACGCGCTGACCAGGCTCATCCCGCGGCTGCCTGCCAAGGCGGCCACCATGGATGGCCTGGGCGTCGAGACCGCTGCGGTCAGCATCTCCCAGGCCGATGCCGCTGGCCTGCTGGTGCGCGCGAGGGGGCGGCGGCCCGTCAGCGTGCTGCTGCCGTGGCTGCCGGGCATGAATGCGAGCGGGCGGCTAACCGTCACGGCGCAGATCGCAAAGGAGCAGGCGCTCACTGCCGAACTCCGGGAAGTCCTGGTGCGCCTGCTCGGTGACCGCAGCTCGTATGTGCGGAAGACGGCGATCGAGACGCTCGGCAAGACGCGCCTCGCGCCGTCGGAGGCGCCGGCTATCGAGGCGCTGCTCACGCGCAGCGCGACAGACCTGCGGCGCGGGGCACTCACCCTGCTCACTTCCCTGCCGCCAGCCGCCGCCCGCGCGTCGGCCGGCCGGCTGGCTGCCAGTGCCGACAAACGGCAGCATGACGCGGGCGCGGAACTGCTGCGCACGCTCGGTGCCTCCGCCGTGCCTGGCGCTGCCATCCTCCCGGCCACTGGCCTGCCGGATACCAGCAGCACCGGAAGGTCCCGGTCACGCGGTGCCCGGGCAGCCGCGGCGACTGGCAGCGCGCCGATCGAGGACCTGCGGACCACCCTGGTCGATGCCCGGGCCCGCACGGCCCCGCGGACCCCGCGGCGGCCGGATCGCCGCCGCAGCTTCGGCGGTGACGCTGCCCGGCAGATCATCGAGGCGCTCGACGATATCGCCCACGAGCACCGGAACACCCCGGTGCGCGAATCGTCGTGGCAGGGCAGCCGCGAGATCCTCTTCGGCGACCTCCGCTGGTTCCCCTCCCCGTTCGCCCGCGCCCGGCCTGCGCCGGGCGAGGAGAACGACGGCCACGGCATGCTGCTCGGCGAGGTGTTCCGCGAGTGGTGGGAAGCACGGCCGGCAGCGCTGCGCCGGGAGGACGGGCTCGACGCCCTGCGCGCCTACGTCATGGCCGACCTGGCCCAAACCGCATCGCGAGGTGCACGCGGCGACTGGTGGCGCGGCAACCTGCAGGAGCTCATCGGCAGCCAGCTGCCGGCGCTGCGCCAGCCTGCCGCCGTGGAGCACGTCACGAGCTGGCTGGCGGCCGAGCACGCGTCCGGGGCGGTCATCGACGAATGCCTCGACGCGCTGGAAGCAAGCCTCGCGAAGGTGCCTGGTTCCGTGCTCACCGCGGACCTGGCCAGGCCCAAGGTCACGGTCAGGGCCGCCGGGTTGGGGTACGACATCGCAAACCCGTTTTCCGTTCGCGACTGGCGCCAGCGCCTGATCGGACATCCGTGGCACTGCCTGCTCGGCTGCGTGCTCTGGACCCGGCCCGGGCTGCTGACCGGCGAGCAGATCAGCCGCTGGTACCGGCTGATGCGATGGGTGGAGCAACCGCACCCCGGCGCGATACCGGTTCCGGTAAACGAGCGCCTGCTCATCGCCGCCCACGACGCCGGAGCCGCTTCGCAGGACGACGTCATCGCCTCGTTCCTGCACCCGCGATGCACCGTGTTCCGCGACCTCACCCGGCGCTGGCGCAGCCAGGCGGAAGCCCGTCAACCCGCCCTCAGCGCGATCGCGGACAAGGTCAGGGACCGCCTGGTCGCGGTCGAGCTCCAGCGCGGTGACCTGCCGACACCGACCTCAAAGGCAGCGCTGAACATCGCCAGCACCTCCGGTGCGATGCTCGTAACCGAGCTGCTCCGAGCGCTCGGGAATACGCCGCTCGCGCGCGGCTGGACGCGCGGATCCGACAGCCGCGACGCCGCGTTCAGCCATCTCATCCGGGTCTGCTTTCCCGCGCCCGCCGACACGGCAGACTCGCTGGCTGCCGCGGCCCGTCAGGCCGGTGTCCCCGGTGCCCGGCTCGTTGACCTCGCCGTATACGCCCCGCAGTGGGCGCCGCTCGTCGAGCAGGCGCTGCGCTGGCCGGGGCTCACCGACGGCGTGCTCTGGCTGCACGCTCACACCAAGGACGAGCAGTGGAGCGTCGATGCGGAGCTGCGAGAATCCTGGGCGGCGATGACCGCCGAGCGGACGCCGCTGGCCGCGGCAGACCTGATCGCCGGCGCCGTCGACGTGGCCTGGTTCCGCGCCAGCCATGCCGCGCTCGGCGCCGAACGCTGGGCCGTCCTTAACAAGGCCGCCAAGCACGCCTCCGGCGGCAACGGGCACCGCCGCGCGCAGATGTTCGCCGAGGCGATGCTCGGCGAGGTCGACGAGGCCACGCTGACGCAGCGGATCACGGCGAAGCGGAACCAGGACGCGGTTCGCGCCCTCGGCCTGCTGCCGCTGCCCGGCGCCAAGGGTGACCGGCACAAGGCCACCCAGCGCCGCTACGCGGTGCTGCACGAGTTCGAGCGGGGCAGCCGGGCGTTCGGCAGCCAGCGCCAGGCCAGTGAGCGCACCGCGGTGCGGATCGGGATCGAGAACCTCGCCCGCACAGCGGGGCACACCGACCCTCGCCGCTTCATCTGGGCGGTCGAGGCACGGGAGGCCGGAGACCTGGCGGACGGCCCCGTGACCGTGACCCGGGGAGATGTGGCACTTACCTTGTCCGTCAGGGATGACGGCACGCCGGACCTGACCATCCGCAGAGGCCAGCTCGTGCTGGGCAGCGTGCCCGCCGCGCTCCGCAAGGACGCGGACGTGGCCGGACTGCGCACGCGCAAGACCGCGCTGACGAGGCAGGCCGCCCGCGTGCGCGCGGCCCTCGAGTCCGCCATGATCGCGCAGGACACCTTCACTCCCGGTGACTTCGCCGAGCTGAGACGCCATCCCGTTGTGGCGCCCATGCTTGACC
>WNGG01028499.1_pt1 | contig 10874 bp, 10 predicted proteins | sample 5400661 | NCBI WGS metagenome assembly WNGG01 (sample SAMN13153372, study PRJNA577476) | soil metagenome | isolation source: 100 cm soil or saprolite under Garry oak tree replicate 1 | place: USA:California | collected 2016-06-15 | reverse complement strand
ACCGGCGTCTACTTCCTCATGATCACGCTGGCGCTCGGCATGGTGGCCTGGGGGCTCGCCCATCGCTGGGTGTCGCTCACCCAAGGCGACAACGGCATCTCTGGCGTCCCGCGCCCCGTTCTCGGCTTCGGCCTGTCCCTGGCGCGGGCGGTGCCTTTTTACTACTTCGCCCTGATCGGCTTCCTGCTGGCCTTCGTGTTTCTTCGCGTCGTGGTTCGCTCGCCGTTCGGCCAGGCGCTGATCGGCATTCGCGAGAGCGAGTCCCGCATGCGGACGCTCGGCTATCACGTGTGGCTCCACAAGTACCTCGGCTTCGTGATCGCCGGCGCCGTCGGTGGTTTCGCGGGCGTCCTCTGGGCCTGCTACCAGGGGTTCGTCAGCCCGGGCGAGCTCGAGCTGACGACCTCCGTGAAGATACTATTGATGGTCGCCCTCGGCGGCCGCGGCACGCTGCTCGGACCCGCGCTCGGCGCGCTCCTGATCGCGCTGCTCGAGAATCTGGTTTCGGTGTACACGCACCGCTGGCTCTTGATCCTGGGCGCGGTCTACATCGGCACGATCGTGTACGCCCCGGAGGGTATCCTCGGGGCCGTCAGGCAATGGAGAATGAAAGGAGACAGGGCATGGGCAAGAGGCTGACGCTCTCGTTCCTGGCCGTCGGGCTCGTGATGGCGCTCGCGGGGGTGATTCCGAGCGCCGCGCAGAAGGGGCCGATCAAGATCGGCGTCATCGCGCCCATGTCGGGCGGCGCCGCGCAGGCCGGCAAGGACATGACAAACGGCTTCAACATGTGGCTCGAGGAGAACGGCATGACGATCGCCGGCCGCAAGGTCGAGGTGATCGTCGAGGACAGCCAGGGCCAGCCCAACGTCGCGCTGACCAAGCTGCAGAAGCTGGTAGAGAGCGACCGGGTCCATGTGCTCGTGGGCGAGCTCTTCGCCCACATCGGCTACGCGATGGCGCCGAAGGTCGAGGAGTACCGCATCCCGATGCTCTATCCGGTCATCGCCGCAGACGATCTCACCCAGCGCAAGCTCGCCAAGTGGGTCGTGCGCACCGGCTGGGCGTCGAGCCAGCCTTCGCACCCGTTCGGCGAATACGCCGCCAAGACCCTTGGCTACAAGAAGATCGCGGCGATCGGCATCGACTACGCCTTCGGCTGGGAAGTCATCGGCGGCTTCCAGAAGACCTTCGAGGAGAACGGCGGCCAGATCATCCAGAAGCTGTGGGCCCCGCTGGGCACCACGGACTTCGCCCCGTACCTCTCGCAGATCCGGCGCGATGCCGACGCGGTGTTCGCCCTGATGGTGGCGGCCTCGTCGCTGCGTTTCCCGAAGCAGTACGAGGACGCCGGGCTCAAGGCCAAGCTCCCGCTCATCGGCGGCGGCACCACCTTCGACGAGTTCGTGCTGCCGTCCCTCGGTGACGAGGCGATCGGGGGCATGAGTCCGCTGCAGTACAGCGCCGCCCTCGACACGCCGGTCAACAAGCGGTTCGTCACCGAGTACCGGAAGAAGTACGGCAAGGTCCCGTCGTACTTCTCGGAGACGAGCTACACGAGCGCCCGCTGGATCGCGGAGGCGGCGAAGACGATCGGCGGCGACGTGGAGAACCGCGACAAGTTCCTCGAGGCGCTCCGCAAGGTGGAAATGCCCGACACGCCGCGGGGCCCCGTCAAGCTCGACTCCTACGGCAACCCGATCCAGAACATCTACATCCGCAAGGTCGAGAAGAAGGGCGGCGAGCTGTGGAACACGGTGGTGCACACGTACCCCGCCGTCTCCCAGTTCTGGAAGTACAAGCCGGAGGAGTTCCTGAAGCAGCCCGTGTACGACCGCAACTACCCGCCCTGCAAATATTGCTAGTGGTCCCGAAACACGCGCATGGTGTTCAGCCTGGTGGGGGGCTTCGGGGGGAGCGGCAGGCGCTCCCCCCGAACGCCCTTAGTCTCTCGGACGTCTCCCGCGAGTTCGGGGGACTCCGCGCGGTGGACGGCGTGAGCCTCGAGGTACGCCCGGGCGAGCGGAGGGCGCTGATCGGGCCGAACGGCGCCGGAAAGACGACCCTGTTCAGCATCATCAGCGGCGAGCAGGCCCCGAGCGCTGGGCGCATCTCACTTTTCGGCCGCGACGTGACACGCCTCGCTCCGTACCGCCGAGCGGCGCTGGGTCTCGCGCGCACGTACCAGATCACCAACCTGTTCCCGAAGCTCACCGTGCGGGCGAACTGCGTCCTGGCGGTGCAGGCGCTCCGGCCCGTGAAGTACCACCTGCACCGGGCCCTCGAACGCTACGGCGCGCTCTTCGCGCGGGCGCGCGAGGTCCTCGAGGCGGTCGGGCTCGCCGCGAAGGCCGACGCGGTCGTCCGGAGCCTGTCCCACGGCGAGCAGCGCCAGCTCGAGATCGCGCTCGCGCTCGCCGGCGCGCCGAAGCTCCTGCTGCTCGACGAGCCGACGGCGGGGCTCTCGCCGGCCGAGTCGCAGATGATGACCGCGCTCCTCAAGCGGCTCGACCCCGCCATCACCCTGCTCGTCATCGAGCACGACATGGACGTGGCCTTCGCGCTCGCCGACCGGATCACGGTGCTCCACTACGGTCGCGTCGTCGCCGACGGGCGCGCCGACGAGGTGCGCGCGAGCCCGCTCGTGCAGGAGATCTACCTCGGCACGCTCGGATCGGCCTGATGCTCGAGATCGAGGACGTCCACACCTACTACGGCGACAGCTACGTGCTCCAGGGCGTCTCGCTCTCCGTGGCGCGCAGCCAGGTGATCGGGATCCTCGGCCGCAACGGCATGGGCAAGACGACGCTGATCCGGTCCATCGTCGGATTCACGCCGCCGCGCCGCGGGCGGGTCGTCTTCAAGGGGACGGACATCACCGGCGCCACCGCCGACCGCGCCGTCGCCCTCGGCATGGGTCTGGTCCCGCAGGGACGCCGCGTCTTCCCCTCGCTGACCGTCGCCGAGAACCTCGAGGTCGCGGCGCGCGGCCGCGGGACGTGGACGATCGACGCCGTGATGGACCTCTTTCCCCGGCTGCGCGAGCGCGCGCAGAACCGCGCGGGCAAGCTCTCGGGCGGCGAGCAGCAGATGCTCGCGATCGCGCGCGCGCTCATGACGGGTCCCGAGCTGCTCCTGATGGACGAGCCGACCGAGGGGCTGGCGCCGCTGCTCGTGCGCGAGGTCGGCCGGGTGATCGCGGACCTCAAGCGGCGGGGGCTGTCGATTCTCCTCGTCGAGCAGAACATGCCGTTGGCCCTCGGGCTCGCCGACTACATCCACATCCTGTCGCGCGGCCAGATCGTGCACTCGTGCACGCCGGCGCAGCTGGCGGCCGACGCGGAGACCAAGCGCCGTCACCTCGGGCTGTGACGGCCGAGTCTATGAATAGGAGGCTCGCGTGCGACATGTAGGGATCGTAGGGCTGGGGCTCCTGGGGGGCGCTGTGGCCGGGCGACTGCTCAAGGCCGGCCTCACCGTCACGGGCTACGACGTACGCCCGGAAGTCGTCGAGGCATTGGCGCGCCAAGGGCTGACGCCCGCCGCGGACGTCGCGGCGACCGTCCGCGACGTCGACGCCGTATTCGTGATCCTCCCGTCGCTGGAAGCCGTCGACCGGGTCGTGCGCGGTCCGAAGGGTGTGCTGGACTCGATGCGTCGCGACGCGGTGGTGCTCCAGATGAGCACCATCTCGCCGCCGCTCACGCGTGCGCTCGGCGAGGCGGCCTCCGCCCGCGGCGTCTGCTTCCTCGACACGCCGATGAGCGGCACGGCGTCGATGGTGGCCAAGGGCGACTGCACGATCTTCGTCGGCGGCGACGCCTCGCTCGCCGAGCGCTGCCGTCCGGTGTTCGAGGCGATCGCCAAGCGCTTCGTGCATGTCGGCCCTATCGGCGACGCCTGTCTCGCCAAGCTCGCCACGAATCTCCTCGTGGGCCTCAACACGGCTGCCGTCGCCGAGGCGCTCGTGCTCGGAGCCAAGGGCGGCCTCGACCCCGCGCGACTCCTCGACGTCCTCCGGCAGAGCGCCGCCGCCTCGCGCATGCTCGAGGTCCGCGGACCGCTCATGGTCGAGCGGAGGTTCGAGCCCCAGATGAAGGCCGAGCTGTTCCTGAAGGATTTCCATCTGATGCTCGAGGAGGGCCGTCGCCTCGGGGTGGCGCTGCCCCTCACGGGCCTCGCCGAGCAGCTCTGCACCGCCACGGTCGCCGCCGGCCGGGGGCAGGAGGATATCGCCGCGATCATCACGACGATCGAGCGGCTGGCGGGGATGGGCGACTAGGGTGCGCTTCTCCACCTTCTTTTTTTTCCAGGCGCCGCCCGGCCACGACCACGCCGACATCATCCGGCGCGAGCTCGAGCAGGTGGAGTGGTCCGAGGAGCTCGGCTACGACGAGGTCTGGTTCACCGAGCACCACTTCATCGACTACGGTCTCTCGGTCGACCCGGCGACGCTCGCGGCCGCCGCGGCGAGCCGGACCCGGCGCGTGCGCATCGGCCTCGCCGCGGCGATCCTGCCGTTCCATCACCCGCTCCGCCTCGCCGAGCAGATGGCGCTCGTGGACATCCTCTCGGGCGGGCGGCTCGACGTCGGCGTCGGCCGCGGCAACCGGCCCGCCGAGTTCGCCGGCTACCGGGTGCCCCAGACCGAGAGCCGCGAGCGCTTCGACGAAGTCGTGGAGATCCTCCAGCTGGCGTGGACGCGCGACCGCTTCACGTACGACGGGCGCTTCTACGCTTTCGACGACGTGCGCGTGATCCCCAAGCCGGTCCAGAAGCCCCACCCGCCCCTCTATCAGGTGTGCGTCACCAAGGACGGGATCGAGAACACGGCGCTTCGCGGCTGGCCGATGCTGAACTCGGTGCTCTTCGGCCCCGTCGACCAGCTCGTCGCCAACCGTGACACGTACACGAAGGCGCTCCAGAAGGCGGGCCGGACCGAGGCGGAGATCGCGACTCTCCTCGCCAACTGGGGGGTGTCGCGCCAGATCTACGTGGCGGACACCGACGCGCGGGCCCTCGACGAGGCACGAGCCGCGGAGCTCTGGTACCAGGAGTCGTTCCGTCGCTTCGTCGTCCCCGACCGCATCGAGGACGCCCATCCGTCGCTCCAGCCCGGCTTCCGCGCGATGGCGGACCGGCTCGCGACGATCACGTGGGAGGGGCTCGTCCGCGAGACGCTCGCCTTCGGCTCGCCGGACACGGTCGCGCGTCACATCGAGCAGATGCGGTCGCTCGGCGTCGGTCACGTCCTCTGCTGGATGAACTTCGGCGGCCTGCCCCAGGAGCGCATCCGACGCTCGATGGAGCTCTTCGCCCGCGAGGTCATGCCCCGCTTCCGCTGAGCGCCGCCCGCATCTCGCGTTGACATGCTCTCAACATGCAGTCTATCCTCTCCGCATGTCCAGGATGATCCAGCTCCGCCACGTTCCCGATGACCTCCATCGGAGGCTCAAGGCACGCGCTGCCATGGAAGGCTTGTCGCTCTCCGACTACCTCGTGCAGGAGGTCCGCCGTGTCGCCGAGCGGCCGACGCTGACCGAGCTTCGGCAGCGACTGGCGCAGCGTACGCCGGTCGCCCCTCGCGTTCCGCCGGCCAAAGCCGTCAGAGCGGAGCGGGCCGGCCAAAGCCGTCAGAGCGGAGCGGGAACGCCGGTGATCGTGGTCGACGCATCCGCTGTACTGGAGGTGCTCCTCAACACCCCGGCGGGCGCGCGCGTCGCCGATCGACTGTCCGCGGCCGGCGAGACACTCCACGCACCCCACCTCCTCGACCTCGAGGTGGCCCAGGTGCTGCGCCGCTACGCGGCGTCGGGCGAGCTGGACCCGCGGCGTGGCGCGCAGGCACTGGAAGATCTGGCAGACTTTCCCCTCCTCCGCTATCCGCACGACGTGCTTCTGCCCCGGATCTGGGAGCTCCGCAACAACCTGACCGCCTACGACGCGGCCTATGTCGCGCTCGCCGAAGTCCTGAAGGCTCCTCTCGTGACCCGCGATGCCGCGCTGGTGTCGCCACGCATCCACCGCGCCAGAGTCGTGCTCATGTGAGGGGAACCTCATGCAGTGCCCGCGCTGCCAGACCGTAAACCGCGAGGGCCGCCGCTTCTGCTCGAAGTGCGCCGCGCCGCTCGCGGTCGTCTGTGGCTCGTGCGGGTTCACGAACGATCCCGGCGATGAGTTCTGCGGTGGCTGCGCACTGCCGCTGCGCTCGGCCACGCCGATGCCGCCGAAATTCCAGGCACCCGAGACCTACACCCCCAAGCACCTCGCCGAGAAGATCCTCACCTCCAAGGCCGCCGTCGAGGGGGAGCGGAAGCAGGTGACGGTCCTCTTCGCCGACCTCAAGGCGAACCAGTGCTACGAGCGCTTTGGAGCGGCCGCATCCGGTCGGCGATCTCGGGGGCCAACCTCGCCGACGTGCTCTCCCAGCTCGGCCGGTTCGACGAGGCCGTCGGGCACGCCGAGGCCGCGGTGCGGACCGCTGAAGCGGCCGATCATTCCTACACGCTGTTCTTCGGGTTGTTCGATCTCGGCCGCGCCCACCTCCGTCGCGGGGAACTCCCACGCGCGACCCGGGTCCTCGAGCGGTGCCACGACCTCTGCCGAACGTGGCAGATCGTCGTCGGGCTACCGCTCGTCGCTGCGACCCTCGGCGCCGCATACGCCCTTGCCGGCCGTGCTGACGAGGCGCTCCCGCTGGTCGCGGGCGCCGTCGAGGAGTTCCGCAGTCGCCGGAATCACGGCCGGCCGGCGTTTATTCTTCTGTGTGCTGGGGTGACCTACCTCCGGGCCGGCCGGATCGACGAAGCCGCCAGCCACGCACGAGAGGCACTGGCGCTCACCCGCCGGCTGGGGGCGCGGGGAAGCGAGGTCCACGCCCTCTGCCTTGCCGGTGACGTCGCGTCGACCGGCGGCGCCGAAGACGCTCCCGGCTACTACCGCGAGGCGCTGGCGCTCGCCGGCGAGCTCGGCATGCGCCCCCTCGTCGCCCACTGCCACCTCGGCCTCGGCAAGCTTTATCGCCGCACGGACAAGCGCGAGCTGGCGCAGGAACAGCTCCGCACGGCGGCGACGATGTACCGCGACATGGACATGCGGTTCTGGCGGGAGCAGGCGGAACAGGAGACGAAGGAGGAAGCCCGGTAAGCCGTCAGGCGCCGTCGAGTCTCCGGAGGATCTCGTCGTTTGACAGGGGCCAGCCGGTGGCGGCCGCCATCAGCCGCAGCGCGAACCTGTGCATGTCCTCCCCGTCCATCGAGTCGACGGCGTCGGCCGCGACGACGACGCGGAAGTCACGGTTGGTCGCCTCGAACGCGGCGCATAGCACGCACGTCGTCGTGTTGACCCCGGCGAGGATCACGGTGTCGGCTCCGAGCCGTCGCAGCAGGAGCTCGAGCCCCGTCCCGTCGAACGACGAGTAGCGTTTCTTGCCCCGCACGACGTGATCGCGCGGATCGAGCAGCTCGGCGACGACCTGGGCACCCAGGCTCCCGGCGAGGTTGTGGCCGAGGACGCCGCGCCGCGCCTTCGTCGGGTCGTCGTGGACCGCCTTCCAGAACGGATTCGCCGCGATCTCTCCGGCGTCGCGGAACTCGGTCACCACGTGGATGACCGGCACGCCGCGCTCGCGGACCGCGGCGAAGAGCGCCGCGGCGCGCTTGATCAGCGGGCCGCACCGCTCGGCCGGCAGCGGCAGCGTCGCGACCGACGGGTCGAGGTGGCCGCGGTGCATATCCACGGCGACGGCGGCGGTGGACGGCGGATCGAGACGGAGCGTGGCGCGCTACCTGGCCTTCGCCGCCCAGTCGGGGTGGTACTCGATGCCGAGCGCCTTCATCTCGGCGAGCTTCTCCCCCCACGCCGCCTTCTGCTTGTCCCGCCCGCGCCGCTCGGTCACCTTCTCCCACTCGGCCGCCGCCGTGTCGAGCGCCTCCTTCGGCGACTTGCGCTTGGCCAGCGCCTCCGTGATCTCGAACGAGAGCTTGCGCTGGTACTCGTCGGCGGCGGGGACCACCGGGTCCGGCACCAGGTAGGGGAACGAGGCCTCGATGGCGTCCAGGTACTTGTCGGCGTCGGGGAACGCCTTGCGGAAGATCGGCGAGCGCAAGTGGGACAGCCGCCACGGGTCCATGATGGTCTTGGGGTCCATGACGATCTTGAGGCTCTGATCGGGAAGCGAGATAAACTCGAGCACCTTCATCGTCACTTCCTTCTTCTTCGAGTACTTGGAGACCGCCATCCCGCGCCCCGGCGTGATCGCCGGCCGGTTGACGATCTTGCCGTCGATCTCGGCGCCGGGCACGAGGCCGAAGCCGGCCTTGCCCGCGATCACCGACTCGTCCCGGTTGCCGACGCGCTTGCCCGTCGACGTCCACGAGTAGAGCATCGGGACCTCGCCCTTGACCAGCAGGGTCTTCGGCTCTTCCGACTCGAAGAGGAGGACACCCGGCGGGTAGTACGGCATCGTCTTCACCATCTCCTCGAGCGCGCGGACGCCGGCCGCAGTGTTGATCAGCGGCTTCATGTCTTTGTCGAAGTATTGGCCGCCGTAGGAGAAGAAGCGCGAGCGCCACCAGTGATAGGAGTAGCCGCTGCCGGAGGGCTTGTAGGAGGCGCCGGCGCCGAACAGCTTCTTGTCTGAGCCGTCCCAGCCCCAGCCGTGGAAGAACTCGGCCGCGTCGTCCCACTGCTTCCACGTCTTGGGCGGTTTGAGGTCGTAGTTGTACTTGGCCTTGAACTTCTTCTGGTTGTCGGGCCGCTCGAAGGCGACCTTGTTCCAGTACATGATGTGGATGTCACCGTCGTACGGCATGCTCACCAGCTTGCCCTGATAGCGCAGCATGACCTTGGCGAACACCGGCACGATGTCGTCCATCGCAAAGTCGAGCTTCAGCTTCTCGATCCACGGCTCCAGAGGCTCGAAGTGGCGTCCGTAGTCCGGCATGTTCGACGGGCCGAACATCACGAGGTCCCACGGGCTCGAGCCGGAGTTGAACTCCAGCAGAGTTTTCGACACGAAGGCGTCGAGCGGGATCACCTCCGTCTCGATCTTCACACCGAGCTTGTCGTACAGGTCCTTCTCGACGAGCGAGAGCGAGTACTTGACGTACTCGGCGTTCACGACCGCCCGGATCGTCTGGCCCTCGTAGGGGCGGGCGGCCGCCACCGGCCGGGTGAGCAGGGCGGCCGCCGCGAGGAGGCCGGCGAGCACAAGCACCAGTGACACCTTGAGCGAGCGTTTCATGCGCTCCTCCTTGGCTATCCTTTGGTCCCGCCCAGCGCCAGGCCCTTGACCAGGTACCGCTGCAGCATGAAGGCGACGGCGAACGCGGGCAGTACCCCGAGCACGACCGAGGCCGACGCCTCGCCGTAGAACATGTCGGTGCCGCCCGACGTGAACGAGGTGACCAGCACCATCATGGTCTTGGTCTCGATGCCGGTGAGCACGACGGCGAAGAGGAACTCGTTCCAGGTGGCGATGAACGCGAAGAGCGCGACCACAGCCATCCCGGGCGCGATGATCGGGATGATCACCTGGATCAGCGCGCGCAGGCGCGAGCAGCCGTCGATCATGGCCGCCTCCTCGATCTCCACCGGGAAGTCCCGCAGGAAGCCGACGAGCAGCCAGACCGCGAACGGAATGTAGAGGACGGTGTACACGACGACCAGCCCCAGGTAACTGTTCGTCATTCCGAGCATCTTGTACATGATGTAGATCGGGATGATGAGCGCGATGGCGGGGAGCATGCGGAGCACGAGGAGAAACGTAGAGAACACTCCCCCGCCGAACCGCCAGCGCGCGATCGCATAGGCGGTGGGCAGGCTCACCGCCAGCGCGGCGAACATGCTGAGCGAGGAGATCACCAAGCTGTTGGCGAAGTAGCGGGCGCCGCTCGAGCGGGTGAAGAGCGCGACGTAGTGCGAGAGCGAGGGGTCGGCCGGCACCCACACCGGCGGAAACGCGAAGAAGTCCTCGTTGCCCTTGAGCGAGGTCGTGACGATCCAGAAGAACGGGCCGAGGAAGAAAACGAGGGCGAGGGCGAGCCCCAGGTAGGTGAGGGCGTGGTCGACGACGCGCCGGACCCGGTACCGCCTGGCCCGCCGTGCCGCGACGCGCGGCCGCTCGAGCGCGATGGCCATCAGGCGGCCCGGGCCTCGCGGATGCGCTGGATCCAGAGGAACACTAGCGTGAGCACGAGCACGCCGCCGACGATCACGTACGACAGCGCCGCCGCGTAGCTCATGCGAAAGTCTTTGAAGCCCGCCAGGTAGGTGGTGAAGGCGACCGTCTCCGTGCTGCTGCCGGGGCCGCCATAAGTGAGCACGAAGATCAGCCCGAAGAGCTTGGTGAGGTCGATCAGCCGGATCATCAGACCCACCGCCATCGTGAATTTGAGCAGCGGCAGCGTGATCGACCAGAAGCTCTGCCAGGCGGTGGCCCCGTCGGCCTTGGCCGCGTCGTAGAGCTCCCGGGGGATCGACTGGATACCAGCCAGCAGCACCAGCATCATGAACGGGGTGTTGTGCCAGACGTCGACGAGCACCACCGCCGCCCTGGCGATGGCCGAGGAGCCGAACCAGTCGAAGTACACATCGATGAGGCCGAGCTGCAGTCCGAGGTTGTTGATGGCGCCGTACTTGACGCCGAACATCATGCGCCATGCCATCGCCGCCATGACGGGGGACACCATCGCCGGGATGGCGAGGAGCGCGGTGATGATTGGGCGGCCGCGGGCGACGCGGCTCAGGAGGAGCGCGAGCCCGAGACCGAGCACGAGCTCGACGACGAGCGCCGGCCCGATGATGATCGCCGTGTTCCAGATCGAGCCGATGAAGCGGCCGTCGCGCAGCAGGCTCTCGCTGTAGTTGCGCAC
>WNGG01015990.1_pt1 | contig 10877 bp, 9 predicted proteins | sample 5400661 | NCBI WGS metagenome assembly WNGG01 (sample SAMN13153372, study PRJNA577476) | soil metagenome | isolation source: 100 cm soil or saprolite under Garry oak tree replicate 1 | place: USA:California | collected 2016-06-15 | reverse complement strand
CAGCAGCACCTACTTGATCAGCCCGTCGTTCTTCTCCTATCTGTACACGCGGCACCTGATGGGGCGGGCGTTCAACCTGATCTGCCGGGCGCTGACCGTGCCGCGCCTCCTCGACACCCAGGCGGGTCTCAAGGGCTTCCGCGCTTCGGTGATCCAGCCGCTGCTCGGGGCGCTGATCATGGACGGGTTCTCGTTCGATGTCGAGCTGCTGCGCGCCCTGCAGGACCGCGGCGCGCGCATCGTCGAGATGCCTGTGACCTACCGCTACGACACCGAGCCGAGCACCGTGCGCTTCATCATCGACTCGCTGGAGATGGCGCGCGACCTGGCGCACGTGCGGGTCCGTTCCTTCCTCGGCCGCTACCGCGCCCCGGCGCGGACGGCGCCGCCGCCCGGCCGGCTGGTCGTGCACGCCGACGATTTCGGCCTCGCGCCCGGCATCAACCAGGCGATCCAGGAAGGCTTCCAGGCCGGGAGCATCACCAGCGCCTCGATCCTCCTGGGCGGGCCGCACGCGGAGCCGGCCGTGGCGTGGGCCGCCGGCCACCCGCAGTTCGACTACGGCGTGCATCTCAACCTGACGCAGGGGCGTCCGATCCTGCCGGCCGCACAGGTGCCGAGCCTGGTCGATCGCGAGGGTCGCTTCCTGGGTCTGGGCCGCTTCCTGGCGCGCTTCGTCACGGGACGGGTCCGGACGCACCAGGTGCGCCAGGAGTGGCGCGCCCAGATCGAGGCGGTCCGGCGCGCCGGCGTGGCGGTGAGCCACCTCGACAGCCACCAGCACGTGCACCTGCTGCCGCGTCTGTTCCGGAAGACGGCGCTGCGCATCGCCCGCCACGAGGGTGTGCCGCTGCGCGTGATGGACGGTCCGGTGCGACGCCGCGTCCTGGCGCCCGACTTCCGGGGGCTGATGCTGGCCGTGGCGACGCGTGTCTGCGCCCGCCCCGCGGGTCTCGACGGGGCCTGCGCGCACGGCTTCGGCACCTCGCTGATGCGGCGCCCGACCGTGGGGAACGTGCGCACGCTGCTGGCCCGCGCGCGGCCGGGCCGGACGTACGAGATGGTCGTCCATCCTGGCGTCCCGGACGGTGCGCTCGCCGACTCGGGTGATGGATACGTCCGGGGACGCGAGCTGGAGCGGCGGCTGATCTCCTCGGAGGAATTCCGCGCCGTGGTGCGCAACGCCGGGTTCGAGCTCGTGCCGCTGGGACGCGCTCCCCTGCCCGCGGCGCCTCCGGCCGGGGATCGCGTGCACGCGGGCTGACCCGGCGGCTCAGGCGGGGACGATCTCGCGCGCGCCGAAGGACGGCTGCAGGGCCTCGGGCACGGCGATGCTCCCGTCCCGGCGCTGCCCGTTCTCGAGGATGGCGACCAGGGTGCGGCCGACCGCCAGCCCCGAGCCGTTCAGGGTATGGACGAACTCGGCCTTGGCGCCGGACACGCGACGGAACCGGATCTCGGCGCGGCGGGCCTGGAAGTCGCCGCAGGTCGAGCAGGACGAGATCTCGCGATAGGCCCCGTACGAGGGCAGCCAGACCTCGAGGTCGTAGGTCTTGGCCGCGGCGAACCCGAGGTCGCCGGTGCACAGCGTCACGACCCGGTAGGGCAGGTTCAGCCGCTGCAGCACGGTCTCGGCGTCGCGGGTCAGCCTCTCCAGCGCGTCGAACGACTCCTCCGGCTTCGTCAGCTTCACCAGCTCGACCTTGTTGAACTGGTGCTGCCGGATCAGACCCTTCACGTCCTTGCCGTACGATCCGGCCTCGCTGCGGAAGCAGGGCGTGTACCCGGCGTAGGAAATCGGCAGACGGGCACCGTCCAGGAACTCCTCGCGATGCAGGTTGGTCAGCGGCACCTCGCCGGTCGGGATGAGCCAGTAACCGGCTTTCTCCACGCGGAACAGGTCCTCGGCGAACTTCGGCAGCTGGCCGGTGCCCGTCATCGTGCCGGTGTTGACCAGGAACGGCGGCAGGACCTCCGTGTAGCCGTGCTCGCGCGTGTGCAGGTCGAGCATGCGGCGCGCCTCGACGTTGCCCTGCGCACCGCGCCCCACCGGGACGCTCGCGTGCGGGACGTTCGGGACCATGAGCAGCCAGGCCCCGAGCGCCGACTCCGCTTCCGCGACCGCGGCGTCCAGCTCCTTGATGCGCTCTCCGGCGCCGCGCATCTCCGCGATCAGCGCGGCGGCGTCCTTGTTCTCCTTCTTGAGGGCGGCGATCTGCTCGGACGCCTTGTTGCGGCGGGCCTTGAGCCGCTCGACCTCGCGCAGGGCGGCGCGCCGTGTCTCGTCGAGACGCGTGAACTCCCCGGTGTCGATCTCCGAGCCGCGATCGCGGAGCGACTTCTCGAGAAGGTCGAGATGGTCGCGAACCCACGTCATGTCGAGCATGGCCGCGAGTCTAATGTATGATGCGAGCGCATGGCAAGAACGCGCCGCGCCGACTATCAGAGGAGCAACCGCGTCCGGACGCTGCCTCTGTCCGACCCGGAACAGGCGGCGATCGCGGCGCACCGTCTCGTGCAGACGCGCGACGCGATCGGCCGGCGCGCGCTGGCGTCCGAGCTCCTGAGGGTCCTGTCGGCGCAGACGGGCGTCCCCGCCCCCGATCTCGTGGTGCCGGACGAGCACCAGCCGCACCGCCGGAGCGGCGGGCGCATCGTCTACAGCCTGCAGGGCGACTACCGGCGGCGCGCGCCGTCCGCGGACGACCCGACCGTGGCGCGCGGCGGCCGGCCGCTCGGCCGGATCCGCGTCCTCAACCGCACGCCCGCGCGCGGCGACGTCGTGCGGCCGTCGGCGTTTCTCAACACCCTGCTGCACGAGTTCTGCCACCACTACGACGCCGAGCGGCTCGGGATCCTGCACTCGTTCCACACGTCCGGCTTCTACGCCCGCATCCGCCACCTGCGCGATCAGATCGAGCTCATCCGCAAGGCGGTCTTCCCGGCCGCCGGCATGGGCACGCGCTTCCTTCCCGCCACCAAGGCCCAGCCGAAGGAGATGCTGCCCCTGGTCGACAAGCCGATCATCCAGTACGTCGTCGAGGAGGCGGTCGCCTCGGGGATCGAGTCGATCATCATCGTCACCGGCCGCGGCAAGACGGCCATCGAGAACCACTTCGACGTCGCCTACGAGCTGGAGCGGATGCTGGAGAGCCGCTCGAAGCCGGACCTGCTCAAGGAGATCCGCTCGATCTCCGACATGATCAGCGTGTCGTACGTGCGGCAGAAGGAGCCGCTCGGGCTCGGCCACGCCATCCTCATGGCGCGCCCCCTGGTGGGGGACGAGCCGTTCGCCGTCTTTCTGGGGGACGATGTCATCGACGCCGGCGTGCCGGTGATGCGGCAGATGATCGACGTCTACGCGAAGCGGCGCTGCCCGATCATCGCCGTGGAGCGCATCGACCGGTCGCGCAGCGCCGACTACGGCATGGTGGCGGTCCGGCCGGCGGGTGATCGGCTGCACCTGGTGACCGATCTGGTGGAGAAGCCCTCGCCGGAGGACGCCCCGTCGGATCTCGCGATCATCGGCCGCTACATCCTGACGCCCGACATCTTCGCCCATCTCGAGAAGACCTCCGCCGGGCGCGGCGGCGAGATCCAGCTTACCGACGGGCTGTGCTCGCTCCTGCGCCGGCGGCGGATCTACGCCTACCGCTTCCGCGGCACGCGCTACGACACCGGCGACAAGCTCGGTTTCCTGAAGGCGACGGTCGAGTTCGCCCTGCGACGCCCCGACCTCGGCGCCGCGTTCCGGACCTATCTCAAGTCTCTCGACCTCGACCGCGGGTCCCGGAGCCCGCGTCCCGCTTCCGCGGGCCGGCGCCCCCGCCGCAGGTGAAGGGGCGGAGGACGACTCCGGACCGGCGTCGCCGGGTGTCCGACCTGGGCGCCCATCCCGAGCGGCGGGTCCTGGCCCCCGCCCGGCGCGCCGCCCTGCGGCGCCGCGGCGCCAGGAGCCACCGGCTCGCCGTCGTCCTGCCTCCCGTCGTGAACCTGTTCGAGGGGCCGCATGCCGCCGCGCCGGTGGCCAGCCAGGCGACGCTCGGCACCGGCGTCACCATCCTGGACTCGTCGCGTGGCTTCGATCTCGTCGAGACCCCCGACGGCTACCGCGGCTGGATCCGATCGGCCGCGCTGCGGCCGCTCGCGGGCCGCGACGCCCGCTACCCCCGCCCCGACCGCGCCTTCGCGGTCCGGAACTTCATCTGCCAGATCTACCGGGAGCGGGACGTGACTTCGTCGTCGCCGATGGCCGGCGCGCCTCTCCTGGCGCTCCTGGAGGTGGCCGAGGACGCCGACGAGTGGAAGCGCGTGCGGCTGCCCGACGGCCGCACCGGCTGGGCGCAGGGAGGCGACCTGGCGCCGGCCGGCGCCGCCGTCCTCGAGCACGACGACATCGCCTCGACGGCGCTGCGGTTCCTGGGGATCCCCTACCTGTGGGGCGGCACGACGCCGTTCGGTCTCGACTGCTCCGGACTGGTCCAGCTCGTCCACCGCCTGCACGGTCATCTGCTGCCGCGCGACGCCGATCTGCAGTACGCCCACGCGGGCCTCTCCGCGGTCAGACGGCCCGAGGTGCGCTCCGGGGACCTCGTCTTCTTCGGACCGGAGGAGCGCAGCATCACGCACGTCGGCATCGCCCTCGACGCGGGCGGCTTCGTGAGCGCCACCACGTACCGCTCGCCGGTGGTGCGCGTCGATCACCTGGAGGACGAGTACTGGGCGGGACTGTATCGCGGGGCGCGCCGTCTGCGGCGTTAGATCAGTCCTTCTTCCCGGACCTGGGCTTGTCGGTCTTCGCCGGCTTCTTCTCCCCTTCCTTGTCCGCCTTCTTCTTGTCCTTGTCGGCTTCGCTGTGGTCGGGGAGGGAGGCGTTCGAGCCCTTGCGCTGGTAGTCGGTGATGTACCACCCCGTTCCCTTGAACTGGATCGCCGGCGAGGAGAGCAGCTTCTTGACCCTCTTCCTGCCGCAGGCCGGACACTTCTTGACGAGGGGGTCGCTGTAACGCTGGATCTGCTCGAAGCGGTGGTGGCAGGCCTGGCACTCGTATTCGTAGAGCGGCACGCGGACCCTCCTGCTCCAACTGCCGATCGGGGACAGGGGACCATCACGCCCCGGCGCAGCGGGATTATAAGCCGAGAGGTCCTTTCGCTATAATCGCGGCACTCGGAGGTGCCGCCGTGACGGGCTCCTCGATGCGCCTGACCCAGGGTTTGCGCCGGCCGGCCGCCGGCCTGCTCCCCGTCCTCGGGCTCCTGCTGCCGATCGGGTGCACGGCGGGATGGGCGGCCACCCCTCTGCCTCCGGAGAACGACACATGGGTCCAGGTGAGGACGGCCCACTTCGTCCTGTTCGGCAACGCCTCCGAGAGCCGAACCATCGAGATCGGCACGAACCTGGAGCGCTTCCGGGCGACGCTGGCCCGTCTGGTCTCCGGTCTCCAGCTGAACTCCCCGCTGCCCACCTGGATCTACGTCTTCAAGAACGACGCGTCCTTCCAGCCCTACAAGAAACGTGTGGGGCTCGGGCCGGCGAACGTCTCCGGGGAATTTCTCTCGGACCGCGACGGCAACTTCGTCGGGATCGACGCCAGCCCGCCGACCGACCCCTGGACCGTCGTCTATCACGAGTACGTCCACTACGTCCTCAACAACAACTTCACCGACATCCCGCTGTGGTTCAACGAGGGGATCGCCGAGTGCCTCAGCACCTTCACGGCGGGGGCCGGCCAGGCGGAGATCGGCAGGCCGGTGGACACCCACGTCCGCTGGCTGCGCGCCGGCAGGTGGATCCCGATCGAGGATCTGTTCGCGATCGACGAGAAGAGCAAGGACTACAACGAGGGGGAGCGCCAGGGGACCTTCTACGCCGAGTCGTGGGCGCTGGCCCACTACCTGCTGTGGGGCCGGCCGGGTGGCAAGGCGCGCGGCGCCGGCTTCCTGGCGCAGTTCCCGCCGCGCGCCGGGCTGGAGGGCGCCCTGAAGCCGTTTCTCGGGCCGGACTGGGCGGACCTTGAGGCCCGCGTCGTCGAGTACATCCGCCGGGGCCGGTTCAACGACAGCCTCATTGATCTCGCGGATCTCCGGGTCGATGCGCGGGCGGAGACGGCGCCCATGAGGCGGGCGGAGGCGCTGTCCAGGCTGGGCGATTATCTGGCGCACGGCCAGCCTGAGCGCGCCGGCGACGCCCAGGCGTACTACCAGGAGGCGATCCGGATCGATGCCTCGGAGGCCGCGGCCTACTCGGGGCTCGGTTTCGTGCGCGATCTCCAGAAGCGCCACGACGACGCGGCCGGCTATTTCGAGAAGGCGATCTCCCTCCAGCCGGACGACCCGCTCACGCTGTTCCTGTACGCCGAGAACATCGTCGAGCGCTTCACCCCTTCCGGGAAGATCGTCCGGCGGAACGCGGGCGACACGCCCCCCGAGCTGATCCGTGCGCGCGATCTCTACAAGAAGAGCATCGGCCTGCGTCCCGACGTGGCCGAGGCGTACGCCGGGCTGGGCCTGACCTACGTCTTCGACGAGGGGGATCTGACCGCGGGGATCGAGGCGCTGGAGAAGGCACGCCTGCTGCTGCCCTCGCGCCTGGACGTCGTCATCAATCTGGTCGGGCTCTACGCGCGCAGCGGCGAGGTCGCCAGGGCGCGGGATCTCGTGGACCGCGTCCTCGCCCGGTCCGGCCATCTGGAGGAGCTCGAGGCCGGCCGGGAGCTCCTGCTCGAATCGCAGCTGAAGACCGCCCAGACGCTGGCCGACAAGGGCGACGTGGACGCGGCCCTGAAAATCCTCAAGGACGTCATGGCCGGCACGCGCGACGCGGCCCTCCAGAGGACGCTCGGGGAGCAGATCGCCGCGGTCGAGCGGACGCGCGAGCGCAACCGGCAGATCGAGATCTACAACCAGGCCGTGACCCTGGCCAACGGCCGGGATTACAGGAAGGCCGTGGCGCTGCTCGAGAACCTTCTGACGATCGCCGACGACCCGAAGCTGGCGGACAGCGCCCGCCGGCTCCTGGCCCAGGTCCGGCAGGGGATCGCCGCCGAGCGGCGGCGCCCGTGAGCATGCGCGTATAATTTCCGCCGATGGACAAGATCCGGATCCACGGACCGTGCCGGCTGCAGGGGCGCGTGCGCACCAGCGGCGCGAAGAACGCCGTCCTCCCGGAGATGGCCGCGACGCTCCTGATCGACGGCCCGGTGACGCTGCGCAACGTCCCCGTGGTGCGCGACGTCCAGACGATGATCAAGGTCCTGCGCCACCTCGGGTCGCGGCAGGTGGCGCTGGACGGCGACGTGCTGGGCGTCGAGGGGGGCGCCGCCGGCGAGCCGGAGGCGCCGTACGACCTGGTGCGCACGATGCGCGCCTCGATCCTGGTCCTGGGGCCGCTCCTGGCCCGCCGCGGGCGCGCCCGGGTGTCCCTGCCCGGCGGGTGCGCCATCGGCGCCCGCCCGATCGACTACCACATCGAGGCGCTGCGCCGGATGGGGGCCGCCATCGAGATCGAGCACGGCGACGTGGTGGCCTCCTCGCCGCGGCTGCAGGGCACGGAGATCGTGTTCGCCGAGCGGACGGTCACCGGCACCGAGAACATCCTGATGGCGGCGGTCCTGGCCGAGGGCCGCACGGTGCTGAAGAACTGCGCCCTCGAGCCGGAGGTCGCCGACCTGGCCCGTTTCCTGAACGCCTGCGGCGCCCGCATCGAGGGGGCGGGGACCGGCCGGATCGTCATCGAGGGCGTGGAGCGCCTGCGCGGGACCGAGCACCGGGTCATCCCCGACCGCATCGAGGCCGGGACGTTCCTCATCGCCGCGGCGGCGACGCGCAGCGCCGTCACCGTGGAACGCTGCGACCCGACGCACCTCGAGACCGTCCTGGACAAGCTGCAGGAGTGCGGCGTCGTCCTGCGGGTCGAGGGGGACGCCGTCGGCGTGGACACGGACGGGTCGCTGCGCGCCGCCAACGTGACGACGCGCCCGTACCCCGACTTCCCCACGGACCTGCAGGCGCAGTTCATGGCGCTGATGACGCGAGCCGAGGGCACGTCGATCATCACCGAGACCGTATTCGAGAACCGCTTCCTGCACGTGGGCGAGCTGCGTCGCATGGGCGCCCGCATCGTGGTCGACGGCCAGACCGCCATCGTCGCCGGCCCGGCGCCGCTGTCCGGGGCGCCGGTGATGGCCAGCGACCTGCGCGCCTCGGCCTGCCTGATCGTCGCCGGACTCTCCGCCGAGGGCGAGACCGTCATCGACCGCGCCTACCACATCGATCGCGGCTACGAGAAGGTGGAGACCAAGTTCCAGGCGCTCGGCGCCCGCATCGAGAGAGTCGAAGGATAGGAGGTCGCATGGCGGACTGCATCTTCTGCAAGATCACGCGCAAGGAGATCCCGGCGACGATCGTCTACGAGGACCGGCAGGTGGTGGCCTTCGAGGACCTCAACCCGCAGGCCCCGGTCCACACGCTGGTGATCCCGAAGAGCCACTTCCCCACCCTCAACGACGTCGGCGCCGAGGAGGAGGGCCTCCTCGGCCACATGACGCTGGTCGCCATGCGCATCGCCAAGGACAAGGGGCTGGCGACCACGGGTTACCGGGTGGTCGCCAACTGCCTGGAGGGCGCCGGACAGTCGGTGTTCCACATCCACCTGCACCTGCTCGGCGGCCGGCGCTTCACCTGGCCCCCCGGATGAGCCCGGGGCAGCCGGCCGCGACGGGGCCGCCGGACGCCCCGCCCCGGGCGCGCACGTTTCACCGGGCGGCCGGCGCCCGTGCCGTGAGCGCCGGCTGCGCGCTGCTGTTCGTCGCCGGCACGGTCTCCGTCGGCGCGACCTCCGGGGTCACCCCCGGCCTGTTCGTGCTGGCGGGACTGTCCCTGCTGTGCCTCGCGAACGCCGCCGGGGCCTGGGCCGACCGCTACATCCTGGGCGAGGCCGGCATCGAGTACAGCAACCTCCTGCTCGCGCGCCTGGGCGCGCGCCCGCGCCGGGTGCCCTGGGAGGACGTGGTGCAGGTCCGGGAGCACCGGGCGCTGCGCTTCGGCCGTCTCGAGCCGCAGGCGAGCGCCCTGTTCCTGATCCTGCGCAACGGACGGCGCGTCGTGCTCGACTCGCTGGCCGATTTCGACGACGTCCTGAGCGCGGTCCGCCGGCACTGCGGCCCGCGTCAGTAGCCCGCCTGCTTGTCGACCTCGTTGATGAGCGGCTCGCCCGCGAGGTATTTCTTCAAATTCTGCACGAACAGATCGGCGGAGCGCGCCATGTACTGCGGGTGCGATCCGGCGATGTGCGGGGTCATGACGACCTGCGGGAGGGTCCAGAGCGGGCTGGAGGGCGGCAACGGCTCGGTGGCGAAGACGTCGAGACCGGCGCCGGCGAGCCAGCCCTCGCGCAGGGCGCGGACGAGCGCCGATTCCTGCACCAGCTCGCCGCGCCCGATGTTGATGAGCAGGGCCGAGTGCTTCATCTTCTTGAGCTGCCTCTCGCCGATCATCCCGCGCGTCGCCCGGGTGAGCGGCACCGCCAGCACCAGGACGTCGCTCGCGCGCAGCAGCGCTTCCTCCTTGCCGGCCGGCAGGAGACGATCGACGCCATCGGGCCTGGGGCGGGCGGTGCGCGCCAGCCCCCAGACCGTCATCCCCAGGGCGCGCCCGCGCACGGCCAGCTGCCGGCCGATGTCGCCAAGGCCGAGAATGCCGAGCAGCTTGCCGCTGAGCTCCTCGAGGCGCGGCTTGCGGGCGTACAGGTCCTGCTGCGCCCAGCGGCGCTCCGCCTGGGCGCGCACCGCGTCGGCGATGCCGCGCGTCATCGCCAGGATGAGACCGAGGGTGTGCTCGGCGACGGCGATCGAGTTGACGCCGCGCGACGAGGTCACCCGAATGGCGCTCTTGAGCAGCTCCGGGCTCAGGACGCGGTCGACCCCGGCGAGCGGCGTGTGCAGCCAGCGCAGCGCGTCCGCCCTGTCGGCGAGCCGGCGCGCCAGCCCCCAGGCGAACAGCACCTCGGCCCCGGGCAGGGCGCGCGCGAACGCCTCCTCGTTCATCGGGACCTCGATGTCGAAGTGCTTCATCGCCCGGCGCCGGATGGTCTCCAGGCTGGCCCCGGGCAGCATCCAGATCCGCTGGCGGTGCGGCAGATAGACGATGAGACGGCGCGATCGCGCGGCCATTCGCTGTCCCCCCCGGACAAACGGGCGCCATTCTACGCCAGGCCGGCCCGAGGTCTGCCCGCTCCGAAGCGCCACGCCCTGCGGCCGCCGGGCACGGGTCCGGGCTCGCTGCGCGAGTCCTCCCCTCTCCTCGCCACGCGCCGCCCTCCGCGCTGGACAGCGCGCGGCGGGGCCCCGGCGCGCGGTCTCGGAAGGCCCGGCGGCCGCAGGGCGTGGCGCTTCGTCCAGGAGTCCCCCTTCAGCACAACCACTCCGGCCTCAACCGTTTCAAGGTCGTCCACCTGGAGGTGTTGGCATGAGACGGAGTTGAGTATCCCCTGGGTGCGACGCCGGGCGCTGCGCTCGCCGGGCCGTGTGAGACCGAGCGACCGGGGCCCCGCCACGCGGGGTCCAGCGTGGTGGGTGGGGGCGAGGCGAACCGAGGGGAGGGCTCGCGAAGCGAGCCCGGACCCGTGCCCGGCAGCCGCAGCACCCGGCGTCGCAACGCCGAGGATCCTGAGGATCCGCGCTCCTTGACACCCCTCAAACCGGACGGCTAGCATGGCCGCTCTCACGAGCCGGGAGGCGCAGGAGCGTGTCCGCGATTTCGGCGCGGCTTCAGGAGTTGGTTGCGCGCGGGCGGGGCGTGGTCGCGCTGACCGGGGCGGGGATCTCGGCTGAATCGGGCGTCCCGACCTTCCGGGGGCAGGCCGGCCTTTGGGAGGACGG
>WNGG01012843.1_pt1 | contig 10878 bp, 8 predicted proteins | sample 5400661 | NCBI WGS metagenome assembly WNGG01 (sample SAMN13153372, study PRJNA577476) | soil metagenome | isolation source: 100 cm soil or saprolite under Garry oak tree replicate 1 | place: USA:California | collected 2016-06-15 | reverse complement strand
TGATCCGGAAGCTGTGTTTGACGCTTCGATGCAGAAGCCTGCAAAAGCAAGAAAGTCAAACGGAGTGCAGATACAGGCCGCGCCGTCTCCAGCGTGGCCGCAATGGGCGCAGAACCCGCAGCACACGGGCTTCCTGAACGTCGCCGGTCAGGCCCTGAACAAGATCTTGGCCAACATTGTTTTCGACCCGCTTGTTCCGGACGAGCAGGCGTTAAACGACGGCGATCTACTGGTCCACTACCAGACTCCCCTCGTCGAAGGGAACGACGTCTACATGGAGTCGAAAGCTGGGACTTACACCGCGGGGGACTATGCGACTCAGACGTGGCACCAGAACAAATTCACATGGCAGGGTGGAAACCTTGTAAAGGTGTGGACGTTCGACAGCGACTGGGCGCCGCCTGGCTCACAGCATGTTTTCTGGGAGCCGGTCTATCACGCGGCTTTGGCAAATGGCGTCGTGTACGATCCGGGCGCGGGCGGATCCATTTTCAAGCTAAGCAAGAACACCGGCGCGTCGATAAAAAGGATTGTGCCGGCGCAGTTTCTCAATCCCGATGGATCGCTCAACGCACATACCTACACGGTCAGCCCGCTGACCGTCGATAGCAGCGGGAACATCTACTACAACGTGCTCAAGCTGCAAGACAACGGCACCTTCTATCAGAATGACGCCGTCGACTCGTGGTTGGTGAAGGTAGCGCCGAATGATACGATCAGTGTCCTGAGTTACACGGGGCTCAACCCGGCCGCGCCGCAACCGACTGACCAGTGCTTCAATGCATTCGGTCTCAGTCAGTTGCCCTGGCCGCCAAGCCCAACAGCGATTCCGCCAACGGTCGCCTGCGGGTTGCAGCGCGCCGCTATCAACGCGTCGCCGGCGATCGCGCCAGATGGAACCATCTACGCCATCACTCGGGCGCATTTCATCAGCCGTCACGGGTATCTGCTTGCCATCAATCCCAACCTGACTCTGAAATGGGCCACCTCGCTGCGAGGTGACGATACGGTGCCGGGTGATTACTTTTCGGGTGGATACATGGCAGACGGATGCGGAGTGCCTGCTTCAGCCGGTGGGCTACTTCCGCCCAACGGCGCGCCCGGCGGTTGCCGAACCGGCGCGCGTCTCGGCGTAGATCCGGCGACCAATCGCCTGGGCGGCGGACGCGTCCTTGATGATGAATCTTCCACGCCTGTGGTCGCGCCCGATGAAAGCATCATCTTCGGCGCGTTCACGCGTTATAACTACGATCAGGGCCACCTGATGCGGTTCAGTTCCACGGGCCAGTTCCTGTCCTATTTCAACTTCGGATGGGATATCACTCCTGGAATCTACCAGCACGACGGGACCTACTCGATAATCACCAAGAATAACCATTACGGCGGACTTGCGCCGTATGCTTCTTGTAACGATCCGACGCTGTGTCCTACCAACCGCGATACGACTACTCCAGACACCCCGGAGGAGTATTTCGTCACTCAACTCAGTCCGACGGGACCGAACGGTCTGATGAGCATTGAGTGGAGCCTCAAGAACGCAAACACGCTGAGCTGCACGCGAAACCCGGACGGATCGATAACCTGCGTGTCGGATCACCCGAACGGTTTCGAGTGGTGCGTCAACGCTCCGGCGATTGACGCGAACGGCGTGGTCTACGCCAACAGCGAAGACGGCAACCTGTTTGCGATCAACCAGGGTGGGACTTTGAAGCAGAAGATCTTCCAACAACTCGCGCTGGGCGCGGCTTACACACCGGCGTCGTTGGGCGGCGACGGGAAAATCTACTCTCAGAACGCCGGCCATCTGTTCGTCGTCGGCAAATAGTGATTTTTCAGCCTCCGGCCGGCGCTTGCCGGCCGGAACCCCTTCATTCATTCTCGATCCAATAATCGACAGGCAGCGCGAGTGGCTTGACGCCGTGTCGGGACAACTCACTCAGCACGCTCTGTCGGTACTTGAACGCCACTTTAGCCGATAGGGGTGTGCTGGAGACGCTTGACTGCTTCTTTAATAACCGGATTGATCTTATCCATGTCGCCGTCAGAGAAGTCCCGTCTTCGGAATGCGACAGAAACCTTTCGAGGTCCTTTGACGATCGTGACGAACAATCGATCGCTCGCCGTGTCGTAAAAAGTCGCTGACGCGATGGCTTTAGAATCGAAGCGCCTTATCGCTGCTTCGACCCGAGATTTCATCTGACCTACCTCGTTCATCCGGCCTCCTTTGAACAATGTTGGTAGTACGGCCTTCAGGGCGGAAGTTCATAGAGCGTCGCAACACGAGCGCATTACAAACTTCCGCCTGAAGGCCGTACTACGAACTTACACTATCACAAAGATCGCTTGACTATTAAGCCAAAAGCGTTAGAATCGGTCGGCTTTATAATCTACAATACCAGCCCGTGAATCAATGAGTTCGGAAAATGAAAACTCGCTGCGTGATTGGATCGCGTTGAGTTTCGTCGCCGGGGTAGGCTCGCGGACGGCTGCGATTCTCATCGACCGATTCAACTCGCCGACTTCAGTCTTCGAGGCCAGCTCGTACGCACTTGAATCCGCGGGCCTCAAGCGAGATACCATCGACGCCATCAAGAGCGCTGAGCCGCGCGAGAAAGCGGCCCGCCAGATCGACGAGCTCGCGAAGCTTGACGGCCAGGTCTTAACTCTCACCGACGAACGCTACCCGAAGCTACTCCGAGAAACATACGATCCGCCAATTGTGATCTACTGCCTGGGCGATTTGGCTGCGGCATTAGCTCAACCGGCAATTGCGGTGGTCGGGTCGCGACGCTGCTCAACCTACGGACGCAACGTCGCTGAAAAGCTTTCGCGTGAGCTTGCGGAGCGGGGCGTAACGATAATCTCGGGACTTGCCCGCGGCATCGACTCGGCTGCGCATCGAGGCGCGCTTGATGGACGCGGACTGACAGTTGCGGTGATGGGGACGGGACTCGACGCGGTCTATCCGAAAGAGAACAACAAGCTGGCCGCGCGGATCGTCGAGCAGGGAGCACTCGTCACCGAGTTCCCGCTAGCGACGCCGCCCGTGTCTCAGAACTTTCCGTTCCGCAATCGTGTGATAAGCGGACTTGCACTGGGAGTAATGATCATCGAGGGCGCTGAACGGAGCGGCTCGCTGATCACCGCGCGACTAGCATACGAGCAGGGTCGTGATGTGTTCGCCGTGCCGGGAAACATCACCTCAGCCAAGAGCTTCGGACCAAACTATTTGATCAAAGACGGCGCGAAACTGGTTCAAACCTGGCGCGATGTCGTCGAGGAATTTCCTGCCGAGATCAAGGCCACGATACTCGCCGCCGAGCGGGGAGAGCGGCGCACCGGAAAAGTCCGCGTGGATGAGGTCGAGCTGTCCGAGTCAGAGCGAAAGGTTTTCAAGATGCTGAACACCGACGAGCCTGTTCACATCGATCAGCTTATCGCTAAGTCCGGCCTAAATCTTGGCGAATTGATGGGCGCGCTGTTGCAGCTCGAGATGACGGATCGGATAAGGCAGCTTCCGGGGAAGTCTTTCGTGAGGAGGATGTAGATACCGACTAACCTTTTCTCACCTTCAGCGTCGGGGGCATGTTATACTGCTCTTAGCTGATTTGAGAATTCTCGAATGGAATTCGCTATGAGCGCAACGTTTAATCCTGAAATCGCCGCCCTGCGTGAGAAGGTCGAAGCGCAAGGAAAAGAACTGTATGAGCTTGGCGGTAGCGTCAGTCAACTCGACAAGATTGTGGCTGCTACTACGCGGCAGTCGATCTGGCAGTTGATTGCGCTGATCATCACGCTTTGTCTGGCGATCAGCGGTGGACTGGCCTACCAGACTACGATGATCGACAAACGAATTGATCAAATCGAAAAGCGCATCGAGCAATCCGAGAAGAACATCATCTCGCGCTTCGAAGATCTCAAGGAGGAAGTGCGCGCCCAGCGCAAGTAACGACCGACTTTTTGGCCGCATTCCTTACAGGCTGTCGAGCGTCTTCGAAAATCGGCGGTGCCTTAATTTGAATTCTCTGCGGACAAATCTCGTGGCACGAAAAGTGCCTGACGTGGTACGTAAAAGCGACGTAGCATTCGTCGCATGTCGGGACGACTGCATCTACCTATGCTCAACACTTGGTGGTATTGGCGGACTCGCGGCGTGTCAAGAACTATTTCGTATTACGGGAACAAGCTCCTTGTCAGGTGGGGTGTGGCATCGTAGGGATGGCGACATGTTCCGCCTGCTTCTGATTTCCTTACTCATTTTCGCTAGCTGCGGTCCTTGCATGCAGCCTCCTCCCCAGCCGGCTCGTCCCTCTAATGTCGAAGGATGGAAGGACGTCTATGATAAGTCATCAGGCGTTCGCTACCGCGCAGTTCTATTGCTGAAGAAGGGCGAAACTTCCGACAACGGTAAGTTTGGCGTGAGGGTCGTAGATATTCTTGAAGCTAAACCATGCTGCGGCGATCCCGGTCCTGATTGTTATCGCCGTGCGAGAGTTCAGTTCTACAATCCCGCTAGCGGGCTAGTGTTGTGCGAGACCGAGTCTCCGAGTCTAAGTAACGGCGTGATTCCTGTGCAGATGCTTTAGGGGTTTGGGCTAGTGTGATAGGTATGCGTGCGATAAATACGGCAGAAGGTTGGGTGCTATTCGATCTGCGTGGTTAAATTCAAATTAAGACACCGCCCGAAACTCACCACGCTTGACAGCTCAAAACCAGCAACTGTACAGTCGGAATTTTGGAGGTAACTTCAGGAAGCTGTCTGAGCAGGTTCGCTCTGATTCGCTGACCGGACTTTCGTTATGTCAAGAGCCTTAGTCGTTGTCGAGTCTCCGTCCAAAGCCAAAACCATCAACAAGTACCTCGGTTCCCGGTACAAGGTCGTCGCTTCGGTCGGGCACATAAAAGACCTTCCCAAGAAGGACATCGGGATCGATTTTGACAACAATTTCGAGCCGACCTATCAGGTGATCCCCGGCAAAGAGAAGGTGATCCGCGAGCTCAAATCGGCTGCAAAAGACGTTGACACCATTTACGTTGCGACTGACCCTGACCGCGAAGGCGAGGCCATCGGCTGGCACATCAAGGAAGAGCTGGAGGGGCGGGGCAAGAATCGAAAGACCGTGCGCCGCGTGATGTTCAACGAGATTACGAAGCAGGCGATTCAGGATTCTTTCAACAATCCGACTGACATCGACGAAAACCTCGTGAATGCGCAGCAGGCCCGCAGGCTGCTTGACCGAATTGTTGGTTATCAAGTCAGCCCGCTGCTTTGGGACAAAGTACGTCGCGGGCTGTCCGCCGGGCGCGTTCAGTCGGTGACGCTGCGATTGGTCGTCGAACGCGAACGCGAGATTCAAGCGTTCACCCCCACCGAGTACTGGACGATCAACGCGAATCTCTCAGCCAAGCTGCCGCCTGCCTTCGACGCGCGCTTGCTTCGGATCGATGAGAAAACCGTTAAGACCTCTGATTTCGGCGAAGAGTTGAAATCGACCGAGATTCACATAAAGGACGAGAAACAGGCGAAGGACGCGCTTGCTGAAATCGAGAGTCAACAATTCATCGTCGCGTCGGTCACGACCAAAGAGAAGAAGCGAAATCCGGTTCCGCCGTTCATCACGTCGAAGCTCCAGCAAGAGGCGTCGCGCAAGCTGCGTTTCGCGGTTAAGAAAACGATGATGATCGCGCAGCGGCTCTACGAAGGGATCGAGATCGGTGATGAAGGGCTCGTCGGCCTGATTACCTATATGCGAACCGACTCGACGCGTGTCGCCGATTCAGCTCTTGGTGAAGTGCGCGATCTAATCGCCGATCAATTCGGCGCTGAATACTTGCCTGAAAAGGCTGTTGTGTATCGCTCGAAGAAAGGAGCGCAAGACGCGCACGAGGCGATCCGCGCGACATCAGCGCTGCGCACGCCTGATTCAATTGCGAGCTTCCTCGGCAAAGACGAGCTTGCGTTGTACAAGCTGATCTGGCAGCGGTTCGTCGCGTCGCAGATGATGCCGGCGCTGCTCGATCAAACAACGATCGACATCAGCGCGGGTCCGCGTTATCTGTTCCGCGCGACCGGTTCGGTCATCAAATTCAACGGCTTTCTCGCGGTTTACGAAGAAGGCAAAGACGAGAAAGATCAGGATGACGAAGAACAATCGCACAAGTTACCGGTGGTTGCAGAAGGCGAGCGACTTGCGCTTAACAGCTTGACTGACGAGCAACACTTCACCGAACCGCCTCCGCGATATACCGAAGCGACGTTGGTCAAGGCGTTGGAAGAGAAGGGAATCGGCCGGCCTTCAACCTACGCGGCGATCATGACCGTGATTCAAGATCGCGAATACGTGCACCGCAAAGATAGCCGGTTCTTTCCGACTGATCTGGGAACTCTCGTCAACGATCTGCTGGTTGGAAGCTTCGACGATCTGTTCAACGTCCAATACACAGCGCACATGGAAGAAGAGCTGGACGAGGTCGAAGAAGGAAAGATGCACTGGACCGACACGCTCGCGGAGTTTTACGAGAAGTTCACTAAGGATCTTGAAGCTGCCAGGCAGCACATGCCTAACATCAAGCGTCTGGAAATAAAGACCGATGAGAAATGCGAGAATTGCGGCTCGCCGATGGTGAAAAAATTTGGACGCTACGGTGAGTTCCTCGCTTGCACGAATTATCCCGAATGTAAGACCACTCGCGACATACCGAAAGTCCAAGACGAGGCGAGCGAGGAAACGCACGCGGAGGCCGCGGAGGAGACTTGTGAGAATTGCGGGCGTCCGATGGTGCTGAAGCGAGGCCGCTTCGGGCAGTTCCTGGCCTGCACCGGCTACCCCGAATGCAAGACGACTCGCAAGATTCAAAAGGGGGGAAAGATTGCCGCACCAGACGTCGTTCTCGAAGAGCCTTGTCCGCAATGCGGCAGCAACCTCGTGATCAAGCAAGGGCGCTACGGTCCATTCACCGCTTGCTCGAATTATCCCAAATGCAAGTACATCAAGCAGGAGACGACTGGAGTAAGCTGTCCCGAATGCGGCGAGGGCGAAATAGCGGAGCGAAGAAGCAAGCGTGGAGTGTTCTACGGCTGCACAAGATATCCAGCCTGTAAGTTCACGATGCGAGACAAGCCGGTTCCACGTGAATGTCCCAAATGCGGCGCTCGTTTTCTTGTTGAGAAGACCAAGAAAGATGGAACACGCGAGCTTCATTGCATCGCCGAAGGATGTAAGTACAAAGAGCCAATCCCCGACACTGACGTTAGCGACGAACAAGAGGCATCGCGGATGATTGCTTAGCTTTTTAGCCACTTAAACAAAATCTCAAGGCGAGCCGGCGTGAACCTGACAGCAAAGGCTATTACCTTCAGCTAGCCTGTTAGCTTCCCGCATTGACAAACCGAGCCGCGTGGCGTAAGAAGGAGCGCGTTTGGTGCGCTGACCTGGGATCGCACAGAACCTAATTCGAAATGAATTAGAACAAATACAAGCGGAGGATAAACCGTGAAAAGTGCACGCTATGTGAGGACGACCTTTCTGTTGGGCGCCTTATTGTTGATTGTCGGCACAAACGCCGCGTTGGCGCAGGACGCCGTGAAAGTTGAGCCCGACAAGTACAAAGTGCTGTTGGACAGCGATCGGGTCAGGGTCCTGGAAGTTAACGTGAAACCTGGTGAAAAGACCGTCATGCATTCGCATCCCGCGAATGTAATTTACGCGTTGAGCGATGCGAAGACCAAGTTCACGTTCCCCGGCAAGAAAAGCCAGACCCGTACGTTTAAAGCTGGCGACGTCGTTTTTGGCGGGGCCGAAAAACACGCTGGTGAGAATACGGGCAGCACTGACGTCCATGTGATCGTTTTCGAGCTGAAGGGCGGGAAGAGCGGTAAGACAGCAAGGGGAGCTGATCCTGTCCGAGTAGACCCTAAGCACTTCAAAGTACGGTTGAATAATGCGAGGGTGCGAGTGCTTGAATTTACAGCCAAACCCGGCGACAAAATACCGATGCACACACATCCTGACTATGCCACGTACAACATCAGCGGCGGCAAGACGACCTTCTCCTTCCCCGGCGGCAAGACCGCCGAGCGAGAGGCGACTGCAGGGACTGCCACTTTCAATAAGTCGGAGGCACACGCTGCAGACATCGGCTATGAGGCTCATGCTCTGCTTATCGAGCTAAAGCCGCCACCTCCCGCGCCGAAGAAAGAGACACCACCCGCCGCAAAATGATCAACCTGCCCGGTCTGGCGCTCGCGGCGGATCGGGCACCACTTCCTTCTCAACGGGTTTGTGGTTGGTCGCGAAGCCGGACGCCTGTAACTTCCGTGCTTTCAGCCGAAGCACCCTCGAGGTTGGCTTGAATCGCCGCGCGGGTTCGCGCGATGAGCTCGCTGAGATCCTTCTCTGAATACTTCCGAGTGTCGATCGGTTTTCCGATCACAACGTCAACTCGACCTGGTCGCGGCGCAAGAGTCGACTTTGGCAGGAGCTTGAACGTCCCTCGGATTGATACGGGAACGATTTGAACGCCGGCACGCAATGCAATCTTGAACGCGCCTTGTTTGAAATCCTGAAGTCGCCCATCAGGCGTGCGCGTACCTTCAGGAAAGACCGCAAGCGACTTGCCCGCGCGCACGCCGTCAATCACGCCTCGCAGACTCTTTGCTGTCTTGCGCGCGTCGCTTCGATCGATCGGAAAATTACCCGCGGCCCACAAATGCCATCCCATGAAAGGCACGTAGAACAATTCCTTCTTGGCCATTATCTTGAACGGATGAGGCAGGCTACCGAACAGCGCGGGAATGTCGATCAGGCTCGAATGGTTTGCCATGAAAACGTAGTTCTGATCCCTGCTGACGTTCTCGGTTCCGTGAACGTGAATGCGGGCGAAGATGCTCCAAGCGATCAAGCGGCACCACCACCTTGCGCACCAATGCTGCGCCGCTCCGCTTCGGTCAAACGGTGAGACCAAAAGCGAAATGGTCGCCATCACCACTGTGTGCGTGTACCACAGCAGATTAGCGAACGGCGCCCAGAGGTAAACCGGAATTGTCTTCAGCTTGTTCAAGGATACTCAAATTAATCAGAATGATTACAGGTTGGGAAGAGGGACTTGTCCCCGCCCTTTTGTTTCGTTCAATCGCACAAGATTGGGCGGGGACAAGTCCCTCTTCCCAACCCGTAATTATTCCCTCGGTTTCGACAGCTTGAGTCAAGCCTCTATTGAATCAACGACGCGGCAATCAAAAGCGCGATGATCGACTTCGCGTCATCGATCTCGCCCGAGTGCACACGCGCGACTGCTTCATCAAATGACATCCGCACAACTTCGATCTCTTCATCCTCGTCGAGGTTTTGTTCACAACGCTCGAGCCCCGAGGCCAGGTAAACGAACAAGCGCTCTTGACAGTAGCCGGGCGCGACGTTGAACTCGCCTATCTTGCGAAGCTCTCGCGCGCGATAGCCCATCTCTTCTTCCAGTTCACGCAACGCGGTTTCTTCTGGCGTGTGGCCTCGTTCGATTCGACCTGCGCAGATCTCCAGCGAGTAGCGTCCCAGCGGATAGCGCCACTGCCTTACCAGCCCAACGCTCCCATCTTCGAATAACGGCAACGCTCCCGCGCCGCCGTTATGATGTACGACCTCAATATTGACCTCCCCTTTTTCTTTCGACATGAATCGACTCAGCGAGAGGTCGAGGACCTTGCCCCGGTAAATGTAGTTTCGTTTGAGTAGCTCGTGTGACATAGAAAGTGAAACGTGATGCGTGAATCGTGATCCGTGATGCGTGAAACGTGATGCGCGAATCGTGATGCGTGATTCATGACAGTCAGCGGCACCGCCTGCGGTCACGGATCACGCATCACGGATCACGGATCACGGATCACGAACCACGCATCACGGTTCACATCGCGGCGCTCTGAGCATCAGCTTCTTCCAGCAGCTTCTTCACTTCGCCCACCAGATGCAGAGACCCGGCGACACAGACCAATCCGTCGGGCGGGGTCACGCTTCGCGCCCACGAAAGAGCCTGTCTTACAGTTTCCGTGAAAATGACATTGCGCGACGAATTGAGCGCTGATTTACCCAGTCGCGCACCGTCGGCCGCGCGACTGTCTCTAACTCGGGTTAGCACCACGGTCCGTGCCACATCGAAAAGCTTGGATGCCATGCGATCGATATCTTTGTCGCTCATCGCGCCGAAGATGAGTGTAACCGGGCCAACCCAAAACTCATTCAGAAAAGCCCTCAACGCCCGAGCGCCCGCCGGATTGTGTGCGCCGTCGAGAAGGACGACGGGCTCGTCATCGATTACTTCCAAGCGGCCGGGCCAGCTCACGTTGCGCAGTCCTTTGATGATTGCTTCCCTCGGGATCGGGAAACCCGATTCGTTCAAAAGCTCCGCCGCCTCAACTGCGGCCGCGCCATTGTCGGCCTGGTGCCGGCCTCGCAGGCCTGAAATGAGTCGCGAGTAGTTCGAGTGTGCGGACTCGTAATCGAAAGCTACTTGACCGAAGTCGCTGGTTGTGACATCGGCCGGCTCGTTTGCAAATACTGGCAGCACGCGTGTCTCGAGACAACGTCGCATAAGAACCTCGGTGGCAGCCTCGTATTGCTGGCGACCGATCACCGCGCGCATACCAGGCGCGATGATCGCAGCCTTCTCGCCGGCGATTTCTTCGATTGTATTACCGAGCATGTTCTGATGATCCAAGTCTATCGAAGTAACCACCGAGATGATTCGGTCGACAGCGTTTGTGGCGTCGAGCCTACCTCCGAGACCCACTTCAAGGACTGCGAGTTCCGCGCCACGCCGCTGGAAATACAGAAGCGCGATCGCAGTTACTTGTTCGAAGAACGTCGGAAGCGCTTCGAGCTCGCCCGA
>WNGG01012383.1_pt1 | contig 10880 bp, 10 predicted proteins | sample 5400661 | NCBI WGS metagenome assembly WNGG01 (sample SAMN13153372, study PRJNA577476) | soil metagenome | isolation source: 100 cm soil or saprolite under Garry oak tree replicate 1 | place: USA:California | collected 2016-06-15 | reverse complement strand
TATGGCGGTGGCGGTGGGATTTGAACCCACGGAGGCTTGCACCTCACACGCTTTCGAGGCGTGCTCCTTCGGCCGCTCGGACACGCCACCGCGCACGAGGATACATGCGCCCCGGCTAGCGGCGATCAGCGAAGAACGCGGCGACCAGCTGCGCGCACTCGGATTCGCGGACGCCGGCGACGACCTCGGGGCGATGGTTGAGCCGGCGGTCGCGGACGACGTCCCACAGCGAGCCGACCGCCCCGGCCTTGGGATCCCACGCGCCGAACACGAGCCTGGCGACTCGGGCCAGGACGAGCGCCCCGGCGCACATCGTGCACGGCTCGACGGTGACCACCAGCGTGCATCCCGACAACTGCCAGGCGCCGAGAGCCGCACCGGCCCGGCGAAGCGCGACGACCTCGGCGTGGGCGGTCGGATCGCGCAGGGCCTCGCGCTCGTTGTGCGCGGACGCGATGACCGTGCCGGACGGATCGAGCACGACCGCCCCAATGGGCACCTCGCCAGCTGCCAACGCCAACCGGGCCACGTCGAGGGCCGCGACCATCGCCGCGTCGTCGAGCGAGCCAGTCACACGCGGACGGCCTCGAACGCGTCGGCGCAGCCGGCGCGGTCGCACACCACCATGATCAGGTCGATGGGCAGCGTGCCCTCACGCGCGCACAGATCGAGCAGCTCGCCCGCCGAGACACCGAGATCCTCGACCAAGCCGGCGTCGCCGAACGGCGCGCTGTCGTGTGCGGGCGGGGCGTCCTCGTCGCCGTCGAGCACGTCCTCGCCGATCTCGTCGAGCTCGTCGGCGACGAACGCAGCGAGCGGATAGGCGTCCGCGGCGTGCCCGTCGGAGAGGAAGACCCGGGGAACGTCGTCGGTGTCGTCAACGCGGGCGAGAACCGCGTACTCGTCGTCCTGCTCGACGACGAGCAGCCGCACGTCGCCGGGAATCTCGCGCGCGGTCTCGACGATGTCGTCGAGGCTCTCGCAGTCGTCGAGGTCGACCTCGACCGCTCGCCAGTTCTTGGCGACGCGGGACAGGACGGCGGCGAAGTAACTCACCGGCGCACTCGTGCGGACTCCGTGGCCTGGGTGTAGGCCTCGGCCAGACCAATACCTTCGACGACGGTCTCGAGCATCTCGTCCGGGTAGGCGTCGAGGTCGTCGAGGACGCGCTCCATCTCGTCCTCTGTGAAGCCGAGATCGGTGAACAGGTCGAGGTCGCCGATCGGCCACACCTCGTCGAGCTCGTCGTCCTCCGGCGGCTCCTCGCCGAGGCGAGCGAGCACCTGCTCGGCCAGCGGGTACTCCACCGCCGCGGTCAGGTCGGACAGCAGCAACGAGATGCGCGGGCCGTCCTGGCGCGCGATCAGGAAGAACTCGTCGTCGACGTTCGCGACGACGAACGGACCGCCCTCCGGCGGCTGCCCGCGCAAAGCGGACAGCAGTCCCCCGAGGTCGTCGAGGACGGCCGGCGGCAGTGGCTCACACCGCCACTGACCGGCGTCGCGGAAAGCCGCGACCGCGAATCCCCGCTGCGCCATGACCCCACCGTTTCTGCCGTTGACCCCCACGACGGACTCGATCCTGACACGTGACCCGGACTGTTGGTAGTCGAGCGATGTACTTGATACGCCATTGCGGACGTCTCCGATGCGGGGCAGGCGCCGCCGGGCACCCCGCGAGGTCAAGTAACGTGCGGCGAATGACCGCGTCGTTCGGCCGGGTAGCAGTGCTCGGACTCGGCCTCATCGGCGGCTCCCTGCTGCACGCAATCAGGCAGAGCGGGCTCGACGTCGTCGGCTACGACATCGACCCGCACACTGCGTCGGCCGCCAGCGGAGCCGGATTTCCAGTCACCGCGAGCGACGCCAGCGCGGTGCACGGCGCCGACCTGGTCATCCTGGCGATGCCGCTGCCCGAACTGGAGGCCGCGCTCCGGTCGCTCGCACCGCATCTGGCCCCAGGGGCGGTGCTGACCGACGTGGGCACCTTGAAGGCCCCGGTGCTGGACCTGGCTCGCGAGGTCGTCCCGTCGACGCGGTTCGTCGGGGGGCATCCGCTGGCCGGCACGGAGAACAGCGGCTGGGACGCTGCCGACCCGCTGCTGTTCCGCGACGCACCCTGGTCGCTGACGCTCGAGCACGACACCGATCTCGCGTCGTGGATTGCGCTCGCCGAGCTGGTCTGCGATCTGGGCGCCAAGCCGGTCCCGGCGACCGCCCACGAGCAGGACGCTGCCGTCGCACACGTCATCGGCCTGCCGCACGTCCTCGCCGAGGTGCTCGCGCTGACCGGCCTGACCGGCGGGCCACTCGGGCTCTCGCTCGCCGCCGGGTCGTACATGACCGGCTCGCGCGTCGCGCGCACCCGTCCCGACCTGGTTGCCACCTGGTGTGACGGGAACCCGTCGCTGGTCGGCGCGCTCGACGACGTCATCGCCAAGCTGGAGGGCGCCCGCGACAATCTGGCCAAAGCCGGCTCGGTACTCGATCTGGCCCTGGCCGGGCATCGTGCCCGCATGGACTGGGAGCATCGCGCGTTCGTGCCGGTCGAGCTCGCGTCCGACTCGGTCGCCTTGCTCGCGCACGGACGCTGCGGAGGCTGGGTTACAGCGGTGCTCCGCGACGACGACGGCGTGCGGCTGCTGGGAATGCGGCCTGACTCGTGATCACGCTGCGCCCGGGCGTCGCGATGGTGGACGTCGAGCGCTCCGGCGTCGTCGAGAGTGTCCACAGTGGACACCTGATCATCGTGGACGCCGCGGGCGAGGTCGTCGCCAAGCTGGGCGATCCCGCGCAACCGATCTTCCCCCGCTCGTCGAACAAGCCGCTGCAGGCAGTGGGCATGGTCCGGCTCGGGCTGGACGTGCCGCCGGAGCAGCTCGCGCTCGCGACCGCGTCCCATTCAGGTGAGCCGCGGCACGTCGAACTGGTCGGCGCGATGCTCGCGTCCGGCGGCTTCGACGAGGACGACCTGGCCTGCCCACCGAGCTGGCCGCTCGGTGAGGCCGCGCTCGAGGCGTGGATCGCCTCCGGACGCCCGCGCGGGCGGATTTGCATGAACTGCTCCGGCAAGCACGCGGCCATGCTGCTGACCTGCCGGGTCAACGGATGGGACGCGTCCGACTACCGCGACCCGGCGCATCCGCTGCAGCAGGGGTTGCGGGCAACGGTCGAGGATCTCGCCTGCGAACCCGTGGCGGCGGTCGGGGTCGACGGCTGCGGTGCACCGCTGTTCGCGTTCAGCCTGGTCGGCGTCGCCCGCGCGTTCGCCCGCATCGCTTCAGCGTCGGACGGCCCGGAGCGCGCCGTCGCCGACGCGATGCGCGCGCGTCCGGACCTCGTCGGTGGGGTGGACCGAGTCGTTACCGCGCTCATGCACGCCGTGCCCGGCCTCGTCGCCAAGGACGGCGCCGAGGGGGTCTTCGCGGCCGCGCTGCCTGACGGCGCGGCGGTCGCGCTGAAGATCGACGACGGTGCGTCGCGGGCGGCTGGGCTCGCCGTCGTTGCTGGCTTGCGCCGCCTGGGTGTGACCGCTGACGTCGCCGAGACGCCGGTGCTCGGTGGCGGGGTCCCGGTCGGGCGGCTGCGGTTCCGCGGAGGGTTGCTCGGATCTGCGGCAGAATGAACGCATGCTGGGATCGTTGATCGGGCTGTTCCTCCTGGGGCTGGTGGCAGGCGCCATCGGGCGGCTGTTCGTGCACAGCCCGGCGCGCATCGGGTTCTGGGGCACCGTGCTGCTCGGCATCGTCGGCTCATACGCCGGTGGCACGCTCGGCGCGTTGCTGTTCCACGACAAGTTCGACATCCGCAAGGCGTCCACGATCGTCGGAGCCATCGCCGGCACGATCGTGATCTTGGCCGTGTGGCGCGCGGCCAGCCGTCCCGCCCGGACGAGGCGCCTGTCGCGTTGACCTGCCGCGGGCGTGCAGCCGGCGCAGCGGGCCGGGCGCCCACCAGTTCGCCTCGCCGAGCAGCCGCATCGTCGCGGGCACCAGTATCGACCGAACGATCGTCGCGTCGACGAACAGCGCGACCAGCATCGCGACGCCGATCAGCTTGATGAACGAGATCGATCCGGCCGAGAACGCGCCGACCACCACCATGAGCAATAGCGCCGCGGCAGTGATGATCCGCCCGGAGCGTTGCAAGCCAGTCGCGACGGCGTGCACGTTGTCGCCCCTCAGGTCGTACTCCTCGCGTACCCGGGAAAGCAGAAAGACCTCGTAGTCCATCGACAGGCCGAAGATGATCGCGAGGACGAGCAACGGCTGGGTGGCCTCCACCGCGCCCGTCGGCGTGAAGTCGAGCACGCCGGACAGGTGGCCGTCCTGGAAGATCCAGGTGACCGCGCCGAACGCCGCGCCCAGCGACAGCACGTTCATGACCAGCGCCTTGATCGGCAGCACGACCGATCCGAACGCGAAGAACAGCAGCACGAACGTCGCCAGCACCATGACGAGCGCCATCCACGGCAACCGATCGGCGAAGCTGTCCAACCGGTCGACGATCTCGGCGGTCGAACCGCCGACGAGCGCGCTCTGCACGTGTGCCGGCAGCGGCAGCGCGCGCACGTCCGCGAGTACCGACTTGGCCGGCGAGTCGAGCGCGGCGCCGTCGTAGCTGACGTCGACCCGGGCGGTGTCGCCGCGCGCAGCCACGACCTGCGCCCCGCGCGCTCCCGGCACCGATCCGGCGGCCTGCGCGAACTGCCGCATGGCAGCCGCTCCGTCGGCGCTGGCCGCCGGGACGTCCAGCGTGATCGCTGCGGTGATCGGGTCCGACGCGTTGCCGGGGAAGTCCCGGAGCAGCGTCGTGGCGACCTGCCGCGACTCGGCGCTCTTCGGTTCGACCCGCGTGTCGATGCCGCCCCACTTGACGTGCAGGAACGGCGTGCCGAGCACGAGCAGAATCGCCACCATAGGCAGCGCGAAGACGAGCGGGCGCCGCATGACGCTCATTGCGAAGCGGTACCAGAAACTGTGCTCGGGGCGTGGCCGGCGTCGTCGCGGCCAGAACCGGCGCACTGACAAGGCGTCCACTCGCGGGCCGAGCACCGCGAGCAGGGCGGGCATGACGGTCAGCGCCGCCACTGCGGCGATCAGCACTGCCGAGATGCCGCCGTACCCCATCGACTTGAGGAACACCTGCGGGAACACGAGCAGCCCCGCCAGCGACACGGCGACCGTCACCGCCGAGAACGCGACGGTGCGCCCAGCCGTCCGCAACGTGTTGGTCACCGCGGTCGCGACGTCCTCGCCGCGGCCCATCTCCTCGCGGAACCGGCTCACCATGAACAGCCCGTAGTCGATCGCGAGGCCCAGGCCGAGGATCGTCACGATATTGATCGCGAACACGCTGACGTCGCTGCTCAGCGAGATCACCCGCAACGCGATGAACGAGCCCATGATCGCGAACACGCCGATCGCCAGCGGCAGCGATGCCGCGGCCACGCTGCCGAAGACGATCGTCATAAGCACCAGCAGGATCGGCAACGACAGTCCCTCGGCGCGCCCGATCGAGGCGCTTACCCGCTCGTTGATGTCTGCGCCGACGGCGTTCCCTCCGCCGACCTGGACGCTGTAGCCCGAGCCCGCGACGGCGTCGCGCATCGGGTCGTATTTCGCCATGTCGATGTTGTCGTCGGGATCCTTCAGCGAAACGGCCGCGAACGTCGCATGCTTGTCGGCACTGACGAGCGTCGGCGAGCGCGTCGTCCAGTACGTATTGACGGCCGCGGCCTTGCCCGCCGGGAACTTCGCGAGCACCGAGTCGACGGTCTGCCGGTAGGCCGGGTCGTCGACGGTTGCCGCCGGGTTGCGGAACAGCACGACCACGTCGGTGCTGGTGCGGCCGAGTTGCTGCACGAGCAGCGCGTCGGATCGCTGGCTCTCACTGCGCGAGTCGTCGAAGCCACCGCTGCCCAGCGTCCCGAACACGCCTGTGCCCCAAAGTCCGCCGAGGATCACGAACGCGAGCCCCGCCGCGAGGACCCACCAGCGCCAGCGGACGACCCGCGATCCCCACCAAGCGATCATCTCTGCGACCTCCTGCGAACATGCTTCGCTGCGGTGAACGGTGTTAACTGTGAATGTCGTTCACTATGCTGACGGATCATGAGCGACGTCAAGATGCCGCCGGACGGGCCTTCTCAGCTGTCTCGCAGGGAACGCGTCCGGGCGGCTACCCGCGCCGAGATCCTGCTTGCCGCGCGCGACTTGCTCGTGGCCGGGGGCACCGAGGACGTGACCCTGCGCGGCATTGCAGCCAAGCTCGGGATCACCGCGCCTGCGCTGTACCGGTACTTCGACAGTCGCGAACAGCTGCTCGGCGCGCTCTGCAACAGCATCTACGACGAGCTCGCCGACACCCTCGTCGCCGCCCGCGACGGCGACCCGAGCGCCAAGCTGAAGCAACGGTTCCTCGCGACCTCGTACGCGTTCCGGGTGTGGGCCCTGGAACACCAGCCGGAATTCGGCCTGCTGTTCGGCGCACCGATACCGGGCGTGCTGATCGACAACGCCGGCAATCTCGACCCGGCTACCAATCGGGGGATGCGCTTCGGCCAGGTATGGCTCGAACTGTTCGCCGAGCTGTGGCGCCAGCATCCGGTCGACCTCGAGCCGTTGGATCCGCGACTCGCCAAGCAACTTGCCGCCTACCACGAGCAGATCGGCCGCATCGTGCCGGTCGGTGCCATCGCGCTGTACCTGTCGTGCTGGATGCGCCTCTACGGTGCGGTCGCCACCGAGGCGTTCGGCCACCTCGACTTCGCGCTGCGCGACGGCAACGCCGAGGCCCTGTTCGACGACCTCATGCGCGAGCTAGCCGCGCTGCTCGGCCTGGAGCACTGAGGCTCCGGCGATTCTTCGTACGCGTCCCGAGTGCTCTATGCTGGGCGGCGCACTCCGGCGGGACTTGTAGCATGAAGCGGCTTGCCGCCCTCATCGTCTAGAGGCCCAGGACGCCGCCCTTTCAAGGCGGTAGCACGGGTTCGAATCCCGTTGGGGGCACGCCGCACCACCAAGCACCACCGAAGTACGTCTAGGCCCCGTAGCTCAGCTGGTTAGAGCGCCGCCCTGTCACGGCGGAGGTCGCCGGTTCAAGTCCGGTCGGGGTCGCAGAGAGCCTCTCGTGCACCGGTTCATGCACCGAACCGGTGTTAGCGTCACGATCATGCCGCCGCGACGTCGTCGTTCCCGTGGCCACGTCCGCGAGCTGCCATCCGGCAGCTTTCAGGCGATCGTCTACGCGGGAGTCGACCCGCTGACAGGCGAGGAGCGCCGGCTGCGCGATACGGCGCCCACGTACGACGAGGCCCAGGTTCTATTGACCCGGCTTCTGACCCAAGTAGATGAAGGCCGCCATCCGAAGTCGGGGATCACAGTCCGCCAGGCAGTGAGCCAGTGGCTTGAGGTCGCCGAGCTTGAGGACACCACGCTGGAGCGGTACCAGGACCTGATTCGGATCTACATCAACCCGACTTTCGGTGACCTGCCTGCCGCGAAACTCGACGCGGAGTTGCTGGAGCGGTTCTACGCACGGCTGCAGCGATGCCGGCGACTGTGCACTGGCCGCCCGGCCCCGGACCACAAGTGTCGGCCGCTTGCCAGCAGCACGGTCAGAAAGATCCACTTCATTCTGCACGGCTCTCTCGAACGTGCGGTGCGCTGGCGGCACCTCGGCGTCAACAGAGCGGCCATCGCGGTGACTCCGCCGCCGGCGCCGAGTAAGCCCGATCCGCCGTCTGCCGAGGAGGCGGCGCGAATGCTCAACGCAGCCTGGGCTAGTGACCCGGACTGGGGACTGCTCCTGTGGCTGACGATGGTCACCGGCTCCCGCCGTGGCGAAATGAGCGCGCTCCGGTGGGAGCACCTCGACCTGGGGCGTGCTCTGCTGCGGGTCGAACGCAGCAACGCCCAGCCGAGGGCTGGCGTCAAGGAGAAAGAGACCAAGTCGCGGCAGCAGCGTCGGGTAGCTCTCGATCCGCAGACTGTTGAGATGCTCAAGGCGCACCGTGAACGTTCGAAAGAACGATGCGCAGCGCTCGGGTGCGAGCTCGAACCGTCGGCGTTCCTGTTCTCTCCGGCGCCGGACGGGTCGACACCCTGGCCGCCCCGATCGCTGACACAGCGTTATCGCTACCTGGCGAAGAAGCTCAAGCTGCGCAGCACACGGTTGCACTCGTTGCGGCACTACTCGGCCACTGAGCTCATCGCGGCCGGTGTCGACATCCGCACTGTTGCAGGGCGCCTCGGCCACGGCAGCGGCGGAGCGACAACGCTGAGGATCTACGCGGCGTGGGTTGACGAGGCCGGCCAGCGCGCGGCAGGCACGATGGCGAACATCATGCCGCAGCTCCTCGAGCCGGCGCCGCGTGCGCCACGCGGTCCGTACGAGGTCATCGCGGCGAGGCTGCGTGAGCAGATTCATGACGGTCGTCTCGCGCCAGGCGACCTGGTCCCAACGACCCACGATCTCGCAGTAGCACACGACGTGTCGATCGCCACCGCCCATCGGGCCATAGCCGTTCTCGCGGCGGACGGTCTCATTGACGTGTCGCGCGGCCGGCGAGCGACGGTCCGCGCACGCGAGATTCCGGATGGCATGAGCGAGCTGGGTAGCGTCGACAGCGATTGAGGTATCGGCGCACTGCAACAGTGATTGGAGGCTCGGCGTGCGCGTCGGTGTCTATGTGGACGCCTTCAACGTCTACTACGGCGGTCGCGATCACTGCGGACGCGGCATGCCCGGGTGGCGCTGGCTCGACCTGGCGGCGCTGTCCGCGTCGCTGATCGACCCACGACTGTGGCCGTCCGCGACACTTGCGCGGGTCGTGTATTGCACAGCGCCGCGTGATCGCGCCGGTGATCCGAGCTCGATCACCGATCAGCAGACCTACATCTCGGCACTACGACACGGCGTGGTGCCGACGAGCGTCCTGGACGGGCAGTACGTGCCACGTGTGAAGTCCGGCGATGTCGTCGATCGGCGCGGTCGGCGCATCGCCTCCCCCGGGCAGTCAGCGATACCCGCGTGGCTGCCCGCAAGGGAAGTCATCGGGCCCGATGGCACCCCAGGACTCCGCGCCAGCCTCACGACGTTCGAGGAGAAATCGACGTTCTCGACCGGCGGATCGAGGCGGCCATCGTGTTCTCCAACGACAGCGACCTGCGCTATCCCTTGGAGCAGGCGCGACTACGAGTGCCGGTTGGCACTGTCAACCCTGGCAAAAAGCCCACCGCCGCTGCGCTACGCGGCAGTCCTACATCTGGTGCGGGTCGCCACTGGTGGCGTCGGCTCGCTCCGACCGACTTCACCAGGCATCAACTCCCAGCGGCTGTGGGCGCGGCTCGCCGCCCGCCTGGATGGTGATCGGTATTGCACGCACGCAGGGCGCGGATGCGGCGTGTTGCGCTCACGTAAGAAGCGCACGTAGCATGACTGCATACCACCCGGTTCTCTCGGCAACGAGGGGCCGGGTCTTTCCTTTCCAGACATTGTGATCACGGTTCCAGCTTGGGTCCTGCTCCGACTCCCGAGCGGCGGGCCGAGGTGACGGCGTGGATTGCATGCAAACCCAGACGAATGCTGATGGAGCTGGGGAGCTCGAACGCCTGACCCCCACACTGCCAGTGATGCGGCTACCCAGGTAACACGAGGAATCGGGCGGCGTTGCGGGGCATACCTGGCACCGATTTGGTCATGAGTGGCATCAGTAGGCACAAGTTTGGGGCCCACTTTGGGGCCCGCGCTATCCGGCAGATAGAGAGGCGCACGGTCCCAGTACTGGATCTGGTACTGCCTGATCCGCTGCCCGTCGATGGTCCATTCCTCACGAGGCGACGGCGGTGAGCACCAACGACGTCCCGCCCAAACGGCGACGCCGCCACAGCTCACACCTGACCGGGCGTCGGCCTCAAAGGCAGGGACCGCCTTTCAACGCGCCCGGCGCAGGAAGTCGACGACCAGGTCTGTCGTCGCCTGCGGCTGCTCTTCCGTGATCCAGTGCCCGCAATCCGGGATGATCACATCTTCGACGTTATCGGCGACACACCGCATCACCGCGCCGATCATAGGGCCGAATGTAGCTTCGCCACCGAAGGCCAAGACCGGCATCTGAAGCTTGCCCTGCGCAAGGAACGTCCTGTTGTCGGCCGCATCCTGGCTGAACGCCAGGAACTGGGCAAAGCCCGCTCGCATTGCGCCGGGTTGCGCATAGAGCGCCGCATAATGCTGGCGCTTCGCTTCATCAAACCGCTTCGGGTCCCGGGAAAGTTCGTTCCAGAAGCGGTCGAGATAGATGCGCTCGCGGCCGGCGACCAGGCGCTCCATGTCCTGACCACCGAAGCCAAAGTGCCACATGGCCGGATCCTGTGTGATCTGATCCCAGGGTCCGACGCCGGGCAGCGGCGCATCGATCGCCACCCATCGGCTCACGCGCTCGGGGTGGGTGGCGGCAACTGCGAAGCCGACCATGATGCCGATGTCGTGCGTCACCAATTCGGCCGTACGCACACCCAGGGCGTCCAGGACGCCCACCACGTCCGCCGCCTGATTCTTCTTGTCATAGCCGCCATCAGGCTTCGACGAGAGGCCCAACCCACGCAGGTCGGGCGAGACAACCGTGTGGTCTTCGATGAGTGCGCTCGCAAGGTGACCCCACATGTCGCCCGTCGTGCCGAAGCCGTGCAGCATGACCACTGCCGGGCCATGGCCCCCGACCCGCACATGGATGGACGTACCGTTGGTTTCGATCGTCCGCGTCTGCATCACAGCCGGGAAGGGATAAACGCCATCTACGTGGGCATGCTCGCTCATCGCTGCGTAATTCTGACCTTTCATGTTTGTTCTCTGCTCATCATTCGGTTTCATTTTTGATTT
>WNGG01020239.1_pt1 | contig 10881 bp, 11 predicted proteins | sample 5400661 | NCBI WGS metagenome assembly WNGG01 (sample SAMN13153372, study PRJNA577476) | soil metagenome | isolation source: 100 cm soil or saprolite under Garry oak tree replicate 1 | place: USA:California | collected 2016-06-15 | reverse complement strand
CACGCCGGCCTCGGCGGCAATCGCGGCGATGGTGGTGGCGTAGCCGCCCTGGAGGAACTGCCGCTGGGCGGCGTCCAGGATGGCCTCGCGGTTGCGGCGGGCCTGGGCCTGGCGGCCGCTGGAGTCGTAACGACGCTTGGGCTTGACGGTGGCCAATGTTTCGTTCCATACTGCTGTATCGGTTACAGTCAAGTGTAACAGAGTTGGGGGGTTGTCATGGACCGAGCGGGCCAGCGCCCGGCGGTGGTGGTCGAACGGCTGCTAGAGGCGATCAACGCCCACGACCTGGAGGCGATGACGGCGTTGTTCGCCGACGACTATGTCAACGAGTGGCCCGCCCACCCGCAGCGGGGCTTTCAGGGCAACCAGCAGGTCCGCAGCAACTGGAGCCAGATCTTTGCCGGTGTGCCGGATCTGCGGGCGCGGGTGCCGCGCATGACCGTGGACGGCGACACCGTGTGGACGGAGTGGGACATCTCCGGCACCCGGCGCGATGGGGCCGCGTTCCTGATGCGGGGCGTGTCCATCTTCGGCGTCACCGAGGGCCGCCTGGCCTCGGTGCGGTTCTACCTGGAGCCGGTCGAGCAGGCAAGCGGCGACGTCGACGCCTTCACCCACCGGGTGGTGGACACCAGCGCCGCCGGCGCCGGCACGGCGGGGGTGAGGTCATGATCCTGGTCACCGGTGCCACCGGTCACGTCGGCTCGGAGCTGGTGCGGCTGCTCGCCGAGGCGGGCACGCCCGCCCGGGCCCTGATCCACTCGCCGGACAAGGCCGCCCCGATCAAGCGCCTAGGGCTGGAGACCGCCCTGGGCGACTTCGAGCAGCCCGACACGCTGGATGCGGCCATGGCCGGATGCGACCACCTGTTCCTGCTGTCGCCGCCAAGCCCCCGCCAGCCCGAGCAGGAACAAAACGTCATTGACGCGGCCAAGCGGGCCGGGGTCGCTCACGTGGTCAAGCAGTCGGTGCCGGGGGCTGACGCCGACGCCTTGATCGAGGGAAACACGCTGCTGGCGGCCGGCCACGGAGCTGGGGTCACCGGCGAGGTGGCCAAGTTGACTGGCCGCCCCCCACGGACGTTCGAACAATTCGCCGCCGATCACCGGATAGCATTCGGCGGCCAGCCGTCCTAGCTACTGGCCGAGCCGCTGCTGCCGTCCGGCGGCGGCGGCGCCCAAGCCGCACCAGGCCACGTACAACCAGCGTGTGGATTCTGACCTGGCGGCCGTGGCGCACCCGCGGCAGCCGTTATGGAGCTGGATACCGAACGGCTGCCGCAGCGTTCGCTGGGCTAGCCGGTGGCGCGGGCCGCGGCGAGGATCACTGCGGTCACCGCTGCTCCGGTGGAGCCCTGCCAGAACTCGACCCAGCTCGGCCGCGCGGCCGCCGTGCCGTACGGCCAGGGAGTCGGTGAGATAGTCCTCGCCGTACAGATGCCGCTCATCCAGCGGCAGCTGCTCGGTAACGCCCAGCGTCTGCCCGGCCGGCAGGATCGTGATCTTCGCCACCGGGTCCGCATGTTCGGACAGCGCGGCGACCAGCGCGTGACCGGACTCGTGGATCGCCACCGCGTTCTTCTCCTCCGGCAACAGCACATTGGAACCCTCCCGCCGGCCGAGCAGGATCCGGTCCCTGGCTGCGGAGAAGTCGTCCGCCGTCAGCACCTCGCGGTTCTCGCGGACCGCCACGATCGCCGCCTCGTTGGCCAAATTGGCGCCCGGAGAAGCCGGGGGTGCCCCGCGCCACGACGTTCAGGTCGACGTCGGGGCCGAGCCTCTTGTCCAGGCAACGCACGGCGAGGATGGCGGCCCGCTCGGTCAGGGTGGGTAGCGGGATCGTGACCTGCCGGTCGAACCTGCCGGGCCGCAGCAGCGCCGGGTCGAGCACCTCGGGACGGTTGGTCGCGCCCAGAACGACGATCCCCTGCGCCATGTCGAAGCCGTCCATGGAGCGTATTCTCAGGGCTCCGGGATTCACCTGGCCAGTGACAGAGGGCATCCATCCGGGGCGCGGGACTGGTCCCGCGTTTCGGGCATGCCCTAAGGGTCACGTCCGGTGCGTTGCCGCCGGCGTCCTGCTGGCAGGCCTGAGAATGCCCCTGAATGGAGGCCGCGATGACCGCCGAGCCGCCGCTGAAGGTGGAGAGCCGGGAAGAGCTTGTCTACCTCCTCGGCGAAGCCTGCGAGATCGAGCATGGCCTGATGTGCGAGTACCTGTACGCGCAGTTCTCGCTCAAGCGCACCGTCGGCGAGGGCCTCACGCCTGAGCAACTCGCGCGGGTGCAGGCGTGGGAGGCCACGCTGATCGACGTCATCAAGCAGGAGATGCTGCACCTGGCGCTGGCCACCAACATCTTGACCGCTGTTGGCGCGGCGCCGCATTTCGAGCGCCCCAACTTGCCTATCTTGTCGCGCTGGTATCCGCCCGGAGTCCAGATCGCGTTGCTGCCGTTCGGTGAGCGGGCCCTGCGCCACTTCATGTATCTGGAGCGGCCGGAGGGAATGACGCTGGAGGACGCCGAGGGCTTCGCCGCGCAGCCGGACATCCAGCCCCTAGCCAGCATCGACCGGCCGGTCGCCGCTGTGCCCGAGCCATGGCAGACGGTGGGCCACCTGTACCGGGGGATCGAGGCCGGGCTCACCCACCTGTGCGACCGCTACGGCGAGGACGCGGTTTTCATCGGGCCGCCGGGCGCGCAAGCCGTCACCGCGACCTTCGAGTGGAAGGAGCTGACCGCCGTCACCGGCCTGGCCTCCGCGAGCCGGGCGATCGAGCTGATCGTGGAGCAGGGCGAAGGGGCGCGGGGCGACTGGGTTAAGTCGCACTTTGGCAAGTTCGTGGGGATCCTTGAGGACTTCCTCACCATGCAGGCGGCCGACCCCAGCTTCAACCCGGCGCGGCCGGTCGAGCCCGCCTACGTCCGGCTGCCACCCGACCTGGCGTCGGGGACCCTGATCGAGGACCGGGTCACAGCGCGGGTGGCCGACCTCTGCAACGGCCTGTACGAGGTGATGCTTCAGGTCCTGTGCCGGTACTACGTTCATCACGGCGAGACGCCCGCCGAGCTGGAGACCCTGGCCCGGACGGCGAAGCACCTGATGAACTGGGTGATGCGCCCGCTCGGCTCCGTTCTCACCTCCCTGCCGATCGGCCTCTCCCGCCCCGGGCACACCGCCGGTCCGGCCCTTGAGATCGTCCGGCCCGCCTACTTCGTGCTGCCCCACCGCGAGCCCGCGTGGAAGATCATCACCGAACGCCTCGATGTCCTGACCGAGACCTGCACCGCCCTCGCGCAAGAGCCGGGCCTCAGCACGCTCGGCGATCTCGCGGCCAAACTGCGCTCGATGGCAGGGGAGGTGCGCAAGCACCTGGACGAGCGCGCCAGCGCGGCTTCCGGCCGCGTTTAGGTTCCCTGTATCCGGCGTCCGCCCATGCGTGGGGGCTGGCTTGGCGAGGTGGTCGGGTTGCCGGTCATGGCCAGGGGTAGCGTGATCTGTGTGCTTCCCGGCCCGGTCCGTCCCGCGATCCCGTTGGAGGCGTAATGACGCAGCAGGACTCAGACCAGCCAAACGAGCAGTTCCGGCGCGACCGTCATGAGCACGGCGGCAGTCCGCAGCACATCGATGACGACCGGCTCGCCCGCCTGACCGAGGAGGAGCGGGTAGCGGCCGGGATCGACGACTACGACCCGGACGAGGTGCCCCCGGCGACTGACGCGCCGCCGCAGCAGGATGTCACTGAGACCGACGAGTACCAGGAGGCGCAGGCAGAGATCCGCCGCGAGTTCGACAAGGATGAGCTGCAGATCGAGGGCGAGCGAGGCCAGTTCCCGCCCACGCGCTACGACCGTTGAGGCGCCAGCCGGCAACTTCCCGGGTAGCCGCTTGAGTGCTCGTCTTGGTGATGCACCCAGCTCAGCTGCGGTGCCGCCGCACGGGCTGTCGTAACAGCGCCGAGGGAGACTCAGATGGCCGCGACGGATAGCCGTGGCGAGAATGTGAGGGTCGCGGTGCTGGGGACCGGCATCATGGGCTCGGCGATGGCTCGCAATCTGCGCGGCGGCCAGGTCCCGGCGTCATCATTCACACCGATAGTGAGCGAGTACACCGCCGGTTTCCAGGCGGCATGCACGCACCTCGGCATCGCGCAGTCGATGGGCCGCCTAGATCGGCGTTGGATAAGCAGTTGGCTTCAAACTGCACCTCCGGGTGCAGGTTCGGGCAGAGCTGGTTTGCTGATCTTGCTGCCCATGCGTTTGACCCGCGCCACCCGGTGCTGCTGATCGACACTCTCGATTGGTCAGCCGACGATGGGGTCTGGCAGTCGTAGAAGGGTGTGCATCAGATGCACCTGATACGGCGAGGAGGTGGACATCAGGTAGTGCAGGTCAAGGACGCGGCTGTCTTCGTCAAAGATGGTGTAGCGCTCTAGGATGAACGCGCCGTAGGGCCATCCGGGATTGTTCTGGCCGGGAGGCTGAGATGGTGGCATCTTCAGGATTGCATCCGGGCCCTGGGGATCGTGCATCCACACGCCTTTCGCGGTGGCGGGATGGAAGACGGGGACATCCTTCGACCAGGTCAGCAGGTCGGTGCTGAAGCGGGCAATAATGGGCTGGTTGAAGTTCTCGTGTGTGTCTTCGGCGGAGGAGAATAGGACGACCCAGCAGCGTGGCTGTCGGAGCCAGAGGGCTGACACGTGGGTGTATTGGCCAGGGAAGGGGTGGGCGAACAGCTCGTATCCGGGCGAGTTGTCCAGTACGTCGTGCCACGTGCGTTGCCCCGCGTGGAAGTACTGCACCGTGTCTAGCCTGGGCTTGCTCGAGGGAGACAGCGGCATCCAGGCCAGGTGGAAGTTCCGCCAGTCGTAGCCGATCATTACCAGTCCCTGCCCGCTGGCACGCTGCAGGATCGGGTGGTCGGCGTTGTCCACCACGACGGGGGCGACCCAGGGGAAGCCGTGCGGTTGGTCTGTGCGGACCAGACCGTGGCAGCGCAGACAGAATTGCAGGTTGCCGCGGTTATTGGCGTCAACGCCCGGGTTGTGCAGCAGTTGGAACTCCGGTTGGAAGTCGTCCGCCTGGTGTCCTTGACCGTCGCTGGGGCAGCGGCCGCGGTCGGGGAATCCGTCGAAATACAGAGCGGTGCACTTGGTGCATTGGCGCCAGTGTGTCTGAATAGTGAGTGTCTCCGGTCCGGCTTCGTCGAGGGTGAACTCCCAGCCGATCGCGTCGTGACTGGTCGCGGCAGGGCAGGGTCGAGGCTGAGCGCCGCGCTCGGAGAACAGAACCCCACAGTGTACGCACAGCCGCCACCCGCCTTGCAGACCCGCGATCTCGGCAGTGTGGTGGCGGATGAGGAAGTCGAATCCGGCCCGCTCGTGGGGACCGCCGTCGACGGCGCACACACCGCCGAACGTGTCGTCGCCGTTCCAGAACAGGCAGAAGCACTTGCGGCAGAACCGCCAGTGTTCCTGATGGAAACCGTCGTCGCGGATCGAGACGTGGGGGACGCGCAGGACCGGCTCTGTTGGCTGATGTTGACCGGCGGCGGGACACAGCCCGGTGTCTGTTGACTCTACGGCCCAATACAGCGCCTGGCAGGCCCCGCAGGTCCGCCAGTTGCTTTGGTTCTGCTCGTCTTCGGGGATGTCGTGCTCGAAGACGAAGACCTCGGGCACTGCGGGATCGGCTGCGTGGGGTCCGCCGCCCTGGCAGACGCCACCGTGCGGCGCTGCGGCGGGGAAGACCCCGCCGCACTTGCCGCAGCAGCGAAAGCCGTTCACCCGCGAGGGTGAGGGGGGTAGGTCATGGTTGACTACGAAGAGGTGGCCGAGCACGTTGTGGGAGTCAAACGAGGAGATTGACGCGTCCTGCGCGCACATGCCGAGCCGAGGACTAAAGAGAAACTCGACGTTCCACGGACCGGGCTGTGAGGGGTCGCGCTTACTGAACAGGTAGTCACCGTAGGCGGGGTTCTCCGGACGCGCGATGTGCGACCAGCGTTCGGGGGAGATGCCGGCGAAGACATACATGACCCCGTCGAAGCTGAACGCCCCGTTCGGGGTCTCCAGCGGGCCGGTGTATCGCAGCGGAGACCCGTTCGGTGCCCTGAAGTGGTCGAACTGGCTGGTCTGCGTGCCATCCCTGGTAATGGCGCGAAGGTGGATCCCGCCACCGGGAGAGCCGGAGCACAAACCTTTGGAGGCCTCGCCGTTCCAGAACAGGCCGTGACAGCGGATACAGAAGCGCCATTCCGACTGGCCGCCGGTTGCCGCAGGAACGGTTGGGATGACGAACTTGAACGCCTGCGGATGCGTAACGTGGGTGGCCCCGGCCGGGCACGTCCCCGTCGTGTGCTCGTCCCCGTCCCAGAACAGGCCAGCGCACCGCAGACAGAAGCGCCACCGGTCCTGCCCCTGCACGCTCGTCGGCTCAACGGGAAGGACGAAGTTGTCCCCGAGGCCGAAGGTGTCGTGGCCACCCCCGTTCGGGCAGGCGCCCTTGAAGTTGGGATCGCCGTTCCAGAACAGCGCCGAGCACTTCAGGCAGAACCGCCACTGATCCTGACCTGCCACGCCTGACCCTGCCAAGGGCAACTGGAAGACCAGTCCCAATGCCTGATGGCCTCCGTGCGTCAAGGGCTTGAGCTCGTCCGTCCAGGCGACGAGGTCGGAGTTCTCGGGCGGGTCCCCTGACTGATCGGTCGCCACATCGCCGAAGAAGAAATAGAGGCGTCCGTCGGCGTGCTCGGCGTTGGCGCCCCCCCATCAGCAGCCGCCGCTGCCGCTCATCCAGATGCGGGAAGATCACCTCGAACTTCGCCGCCAGCATCTCCCGGGTAACCTCGATCACGCCCATAGCACATCAGCGTGCCGGATTCCAGGAAGCTACGGGTTATTTTCCCGCAAGCCCTTACGATTTCGTGCGCGATTGAGGCTGAGGCGTGTGGGGCTAGAGTGTCAAGCTGGTGATCTTTACCGGATCGCGCAGCGGTCGGAGACGAGCCCGGCGATGGCCAAGGCGGTCTGTTCGAAGTGCTTGCGGCGCCACTCGCGATGGGCCCCTCGGAGCCGACCCCGGCCAGGTCGCTCGCTGCACAGCGATCATGCAACGAGTGGCACAGGAGTCGCCACAGTCGCTCTTCGCCTCCAACCTCAACAGCGATCACGTAATCGCCCAGAACGTACTGTCCGTGCTGCTGATCGAGAACTTTCCCAACGCGGGCCCCGACACCAGTGGCCACAACCCCGTACAAGCAAGCATCACCGTCTAGCTGCGGCCTGATGGAGCGGTTCCCGTTTACCATCAAGAGGAAGCGACGGAAGGTGCGCACGATGGCGTTAGCCACCGAGGAATTGCTCGCATTCCCAGACACTCGCGCGGCTAAGGTCGCCGGAGTGTCCATGCGCCGCCTGCGGTACTGGGAAGAGCGCGCTCTAGTCGTTCCTTCGATCAAGCGAAAGCTCAGCGGACAAACCACTGTTCGTCTCTACAGCTACCACGATCTGCTGTCACTCCTCGTCGTGAGCGTATTGCGTACCGAACGCGTGATGTCCCTCCAGCGCATCCGCCGCGTTGTTCAGCACCTGCAATCCCGTGGCTACGAGGCGCCGCTGCGCGAGCTGAAGTTCGCCACCCTTGGCCGCGAAGTGTACTTTCAGCACCCAGACGGTTCATGGGAAGGCGACCTGAGGCCCAATCAGATCGTTCTAGTGAAGACAATCCTCCTCGACCCGCTGCGGTTGCGTATCGAGAATGCTGCGAGACGGTCAGCCAATGACGTGAGCCGCGTCGTCAAGCGCCGCGGTGTGCATGCCAGCGCCCCGGTCTTCGCAGGTACCCGCATCCGGGTATCGACCGTTCTGGAGTATCTGCGGCATGATTACGGAGCTGAAGCCATCCTGGAGGCTTTTCCGGACCTTGAGGCTGGTGACATCGATGAAGCCTGCCGACTCCTCACCGCGGCTGGGTAGTGCGATTCCTCCTCGATCACGACGTCGACGCGGCAGTGGGCCGGATGCTGCGGCGACGTGGCCATGAGTTCTGGACAGCGAGCGCCGTCGGCTTAGCACCCGCGGTAGACGATGCGCTCACGGTGTGGGCGTCCAGTCATGGCGCAGCGATTGTAAGCACCGACCGGGTGTTCGGGCTGCGCCGAATGCAGAACGCGATCGGCTTTCACGTGTGGCTGCGCTGCCTGGACTGGGAAGCTAATGACGTCCTCGCTGCGCATCTCGATGAAGTCGTGGCTCGGCTGGAGGCGCGAAGGCATCTGACGATCCGTGTATCAAAGGATGGCCTCACTGACTCTTCGAACTGGCAGTGACAGCAGGGCATCAGCTCCTCATGGGTGAATGGCCGGAACCTTTCGGTCGGCTCGCGCTTCTCGCGCGGCTCGCCGGGGCGGTAGCAGGCGAGGAAGTCGTCGAGGTTGTGGCGCTGCATGCGGAAGTGACACTCGGGCGACAGCCGTTTAGGAAGAATATTCAAAACGGTCATACGCGATGGCCCACGGTGAAGGAGCGGCCATGACGACGCCCGGCCAAGAGGGCATCAGGGCGGTGCAGCGCCGGCTGCGGGCCCAGCAGGGCGCGTTTATGCCCAAGCCCCTGCTGCCGCTCATCGACGAGGTCGTGGCGACCGTCCTGTCGCAGCACACCTCGGATGTCAACTCCGAGCGGGCGTTCGCCCGGCTCAAAGAGAGGTTTCCCTCCTGGGAGCAGGTCGCGGACGCGCCCGCTGAGCACGTGGCCGACGCCATCCGCTGCGGCGGCATTGCTGACCAGAAGGCGCGCCGCATCCAGCAGATCCTGGCCGCTATCGAGAAGCGCGAGGGCCGCATCGACCTCGGCCGCCTGCATGATCTCGAGGATGCGGCAGCTGAAAGCGAACACGACTGCGGATAAGGCGCACCGGCTCCTCGCGCCGCGGGTTCCACCCGACATCCGGTACGACCTGCACGTCGCGATGATCACCCACGGGCGTACGTTCTGCCAGGCGCAGCGGCCACGCTGCGACGTATGCGTGCTGCGCGACCTGTGCGCCTACGGCTCGGCAACTGGGGCCGTGCCCACCGGTCAGCGGCCGGAAAGATCCAGCGGCTCGGGCCACGGCCAGGCTGGCCGCGCCGCCGGGCGGGGGTAGCGTGCGTGACATGATCGGGACGACCTGGCTGGACGCTACCATCCACGCTGGCCTGGTTCGCCCGGCGAGGTTAGCTCCAAGGACCTCGTGGAGGCGGCCATCACAAGGATCGAGGCGGTCAACGCGCAGCTGCGCACATTTGGGTCAGTGAGGACTTGCGTCTCGCTCGGCCGGCTGGCCTGCGACCGCAAGATGTGACACCTATGCCAGCCTGCCAGCATCTGGCACTTATCTGGTCTGCGGTCGCTGTAGCCGGGGCCTGCGCAGCCAACCTGCCCATCGCGGCAGGTCAATGCCTGCTTCGGCGTTGCGGTGGAGGCGGCGGGCAGGCGATCTCCTTTGGCGATCAAGGCAATCGTCCAGCCGCGAAACGCGCCTAACACGGCAAAGCCCCAGCTCAAGGACTGAATTCGAGCCCCCTTACGGAATCGAACCGTAGACCTTCTCCCTCGACTTTCGCGGTCAGGCCGCTGCCTCGGCCCAGGCCAGGTGGATGGCGCGGATTTCTTCGGGGGTGGGCTGGCGGGGTACCCTCGGGTGAAATTGCGCGGCGATCAGCACGCGCCGCAGCTTTACGATCATGTCGATGTAGGCGGGGCAGGTCTTGGTGGCGTACCAGGGCGCCCGGTCACGGCGGCCGCGGGCCACAGCCGGGCTGTGCCCGGCCAGGTGGTACCAGATGATCACAATGGACTGGGTGAACAGGGCGAACGGGAGGGTGCGCTCCACGGCGCGGGGCAGCCGGTTGCGGGCCTCGCCGGCGCCGGTGATGTTCTTGGCGTCGCCGAAGGCGACCTCGATGGCCCACCGCTGGTGGTACAGCGTGACTAGGGCGGCTGCCGGGTAGCGGCGGTGATCGAGCAGGCTGGTGGCCAGCCGGTAGACGCCGGTGCGGCGGCCGGCGCTGGTGGCGATGGCGATTTCGCAGTCGATGACGCGGACGTGGGTTCGGCCCAGCAGCGACAGGCAGGACCCGTCCGGGTAGCGGCGCAGGACGGGCAGCTTGCGGCCGTTTTGACCCGGACCAGGACCTCGGCCCCGGTGCCTTTGATCGCGGCGATCAGCGCCTGGGCGGCAAAGTTACGGTCCAGCAGGACGATCATGTCGTGGCGCAGGCTGCGCAGCAGCTGGTAGGTGTAGGTCACCTCGCCGGTGCTGGCAGGGCCGAAGACCGCGTCGATGACGGTGCGGGTGCCGCAGGCCACCAGGACCATGACCCGGATCAGCGGGTATCCGGACCCGCCATGGTTGCCGCCGTGTTTGGCGAACCTGGCCAGGTTCGCCTGGCTGTCCGGCGCGATCATCGTGGTGCCGTCGATCGCGGTGACCAGCAGCCCACACCAGCGCACGCCGCCCGTGGCGATCGAAGCGGCCGGTCCCCGCAGCAGGTCGAACAGGAATCGCATGGGCCCGGCCCCGACCCGGCGGCGGGCTTGCGATAACGCCCCCGCGGTGGGGGCGGCCACCGCCATCCCCTCCAGGCCGGCGGTGAGCTTGCGCCACACCCCGGGGTAACCCACGTCCTCGAACAGGCACGCGGCCAGCAGCAAGTAGACCACAACCCGGGACGGCAGGTCCCGGATCCGGGCCTGGACCGTGCGGGTCTCTGCCAGCGCTTCATCGACCATCTCGAACGGTATGAGCTGGGTCAGCTCCCCCAGGTGGCCAGGGGCGAACCGGCCTCCCGCCACCATGATCGTGCGGCTGATGACAAACCGGGCAGACAGCGGAGC
>WNGG01009076.1_pt1 | contig 10883 bp, 9 predicted proteins | sample 5400661 | NCBI WGS metagenome assembly WNGG01 (sample SAMN13153372, study PRJNA577476) | soil metagenome | isolation source: 100 cm soil or saprolite under Garry oak tree replicate 1 | place: USA:California | collected 2016-06-15 | reverse complement strand
AACCACGAACAGTAACATCGTCAATAAATAAGGGCCGGCGAACAGGGCCCAATTAGAAACGATTGCCTTCTCCAGAAATCGGCCCATCCTTTGACGCAAGACCGCCAGACGATCAAGCACTCGTAATGAACATGTTATCCTCTGAGTCTGACGCGACCTACAGTTTCCAGGGAATGAAGAGAAGGCTCGGACTACACCAAGAGAAACTAACACGAATCCTCAGACGCCTCGAAGATGACAACCTCGTCTTGAAAACGGACGAAGGATACAAAGTCCTCCATCACTCCAGAAAGACGACACGCCACCTTGACGAAGGAGAGCCCGTTATCCGAGGCCAGCTCCCACCAGGAATCGACCATAACCTCCTCACTTCCAAACTAAAGGGTCGATGGTTCAAGAACTTCCGATGGCTAGGATACTCCACAAGCGAATCCGGCCAATCTCTTTACTGGATAACCGAAGACGGAAGATTTCAACTGGTAGTGCGGCTTGCTCACGCGGAGATTCTGGTCTGGAGCCAACCTACAAACGAGGTTGAGACGCACTCTTCAATCGCTGCGGGCTACGAGCTCTTCGACAGAATCAGCCGTATCCTACCTGAAACCGAAGACTACAGCTAGCTCCTAGGATCGTTTCTCGTTGACTGGATAACCTTCTCCCCAGTCAATATCCCACACCCCTTACAAGGGTATAGGTGAGGAAACATGAAACGAACCTCCATTGCAGTACGATTCAGCTCAGGAATCTTCCGACAGGACTGGCAGCCGATGGAGCGACATCCGAGGCCATTGAAGCGCAGAAATCCCAACGAAATGGGTCGGGCTCCAGACAGGGTGCTTAACGCACCTTCCGACCTTGATTAGTCGGTACAGATTCCGCGACTGACATCCTTTGATCCTTCGTCGACCCAGTCTCAAGTCTGATCTATCGTTCTCTTTTGGAGACTGAATGGGCTAATTCGAGTCGACACTCGCCCGATCGTGTTCTTGGGAAAGAAAGATTACAAGGTGATCGCACTAGTCTCTTTAGAGAATCTGGTGAAGTTGCCAGTCCACGTGTCTCTTGCTCGTCCGGTTCTTCTCTATGACAATGATTGCGGAGTCTGCACCAGATTTGCCCATATCGCAAGTTCTCTCTCAAAGGGCTGGGTGGACACTGTCGGATTGTTTACCGATAGGGGAGTCAGGATAAAGTCCGAGTTCTTTCGTTCCGAGGATCGACCGGATGAGATGTTTTGGCTCCTTTTCGGAGACACGGGGTACGGTGGTAGGAGCGGGCTCTTACCGTTGGCTCGAGAGGTAATTAGAGGGAGAGTAATCTGAGCGAGCAATCAGAGGAAAGCTGCCCTAGGCCTAGGAACGCAATCCAACGGGTCCTCGGGACCCTGAGAAAGGGAAGAGTTGTCAAGAAAAGGAAGTGAAGGAGCCATTGCTAATTGTTCAAGAGTCCATAACGAGCTGTCAGGAAACCTTAATCGAGTCTACTCTTTCTTGGCTAGCAGTTTCTCAAGTGTTTCGCGCGCCTGTCTTGCTTTCGCCAGTTCGCTACGGGACAATTTAGTGGACATGATGTAGGCCCAAACTTGGGACAACGCGTTGTAGGCCTGGAAAAGAAAGTACCGATCTTCGCCGGTCCCCTTGTCAGCTATTTGATACTGAACACTTCTTCCGCCCCTGCGTTTGTTAAGCCGGCCCTTCGCGGCGAGCTTTTGCAGTGCCTGGCTGGCGCCCGACTGTGATATTCCTAGCTTTGAGGCTAGCTGAGAGGGGCTAGCTGCTCCCGAGCGTACATGTTCAATGATTTCGCGTTCCCTTTCTGTGATTTCTGCCAATCGCGTAGTCATACGCGCGAAGCAAGGTAGCGTTATATGCGATTATTACACTTATACGTAAGTTAAGTGTAAGTTGCGTGAAGAGACCCTCAAGACGAGACAGCGTGTCAAATCTCGCCTTCCGAGTTAGGTACTTGCGTCGAAGTCGAGAGTTGTATCGTCGTTATCTTGAATCTAAGCCCTGGGTAAAACAGCTCTATTCTAGCTTCTTCGACATCACGCGAGGGCAGCAAATTGTCGAAGTAGGCTGCGGCACTGGCGATTTCACGCGTTACTTGGCCGAAATCTCCGAGGGAAAGGCGAGGATCCTCGGCATAGACTCGAACGCGAAATCCGTCAAGGCAGCGATAGCAGACGGCAACAAAGTAGGACTGTCTCAAGTAACTTCCTACATGACAGGAGATGTGTACAAAATACCTCTGGAAAGCGGCTATGCAGACTTGGCCTGCTGCCGCACACTCCTGATGCATCTGCCGGATCCCTTGCGTGCTGTCACAGAAATGGCTCGAATCACAAAGAACGGAGGTTCAGTTATTGCCGTGGAAGGGGGAAAGATGGCGTCCTTCTATGATCCGGATGACGAAGAGTACACCGAGCTTGCCGAGCAGGCGTATTCGGCGTGGGCGGTTGGTATCAAGAAGCTGGAGGGCAAAGAGTTCAAGATCGGAGAGAAACTCCCCGGCATATTTCGCAAAGCCGGCCTGTTCAACATCAAGGCGGAGATTCAGGCTGACGCGTGGCTCTACTCGGATCCTCGGCGTAAATTGAGCGATATAAGAGACGATCTTCGGTTCGAACACTCCATATTCAAGGAAAGACGCAGAAAGGATAGAAAGTACCTGCTCGCTGGAGGCCTCTCCTCCAGATGGATCACGTCCTACTTCAATCGTTTAGCAAAAAGAACAGAAAAGAAGTTGTTAGAGAAGGACGACAAGTTGCGAAAAGATGTTTCATTCTATGGAGCCACATTCATTCTAGTGTCCGGCACCAAGCGTCAAGAAACATAGATTGTTCTATTCTCAGGTTCTCGTCTAAGCGAATCTGGGGCCAGGCTCGAACCATGTCCTTCTGGACGAAGAAATGCTTTCTCTTAGGAGCTGTAGCGAGTTCAATTCTGTGGGAACGAGTCCTCGTCTTAGCTCAGTCGAAGACTCTTGTCGGCGTCGTATCCCAGTGATCGTCCCCAAGCTTTGATGCTGTCCAGGATCTTCTTCGAACCGAACCAGCATAGAGTCGTGAAAATGGCTTTGAACGCCGGGTTCAATTTCATGAGCGTGGGCGGCATTGAGTGCAGCTCTAGAACTGTGTGTCTCCAGCTTCTATAGATGACCCAGAACCTCGCCTCATCTATCGCCTCGTCGATATTGAAGAAGCCCTTGTTCTTCAGAACGCCCAGCGGGACAAAGCTGAGAGGCGTGACAGTGAAGTGTGCCCTGTTTCCGATCTCTTTTCGGAGCCCATGCTCCATCTTATCGATCAATCGAACCGTCTCAATCGCATCGTCAGTGGTCTCTCCGGGCAGTCCTACAATGAGGGTGTAAGCTGGGAACCAGTAGTTCTCGTTGAAGATTCGTGTGCCGTTGTAGATGACTTCCTGCCATTCGCTAGGACTGAAGGGTTTCACCTTCAAAGGCATGTACTTCCGGATCAGCTCAGTGGAGCCTGTCTCTAGGCCTGACTGGATGCCGATATACTTGTCATCCTTCGCACGAACCGTCTCCGAGATTTCCTTGATCAGTTCTGGATCTGCTGCCGCAGGCGCAGTCGTACCATGAGTTGGGTTAGCATACGTGATCCCGCCCTGGGTCATTACCGTCTTGAAGAGATCGACTACTGCCTCGTGGTTGGGCATGAATCCGTTCTTGTCTTCGAGCTTGTAGAGGAAAATGTCCTCGCTATGAATCCAGACGTTGGGGTTTCCAATCTTCCTGTTGACCGCGATCTCCCTCTCGATCTTATCGGCTGGATAGTATTTTGCTGTCCGTAGGTTCGGTTCGCAGAACTGGCAGTTGCGACCACAGCCTCTCATGACCTCGACAAGTCCGTGCGTCGACGCTCCAACGATGTCCGGGATCTGTTCCAGCTTCGGTCCGCGAGGAACGTGAATGAATTCTGGGGCTCCGTTGAATTCTATGTCGTTGTAGATGTCTTGTATGACATGGTCGCACTCGCCGATCACCGTGTGGTTGACTCCAAGTGCCCTCGTCTGTTCGTCCTTGGTTTCCATCTGCCATGCGCCTGATCCGCCCAGGACCAGTTTCGCCTTGGGAAACCGTTTCCTCGCTCGGTTAACCTCGTACACCAGTTCAAGGAATTTCTTCTTCGTGTAGGCTGTTAGTTGGCCTCCGTCGGTGAACATCATGCTGACAGGTCCAAGCCCCAACGGGTCCATAGTGGATATTCCGATTATCCGGGTGTCTTCGTCGACGAACTTGGAGATGTGGTCAGGATGGGCGACCACTACTTCCTCGGGCTTGTACGTCCTGAGGATTGAGGCTTCCAACTTTCTGAGCCCGTACGGTGCCATCTGTGCGACCCCGTTGTTGTGTTTTACTTGGGGGGAAAGGAAGTCGAACACGATTCGGGGAACCTTCTCGGCCGGCGCACAGCTGAAGAAGGGGAGCAGGGGTATACCCCAGTATTCACTCATCTGGGTTGCGTCTGCTGTGAGCACGATTCTAGCCATTCATCTATTCCTCAAACACAATTTGCTTTAGTTAGGATTAGGTCTCTCTTCCGACCGGTCTTCCCTAAAACAACCTGTTTTCGAGGCGCTATGTATTTTAAACTAGTGTTTGGTATCAACCGGAAAATCATCAATTGCGCTTTCTTCGATACCCTTCAGAGTAGAAAGCCATCCCTCTCTCCGATGAGTCGCAACAGAAACCGAGTCGCAATTTCCCCAAGACTCCACAGAAAAAATGGGTAGTTCGCGAATAAATGTTGGAGTTCAACAGATTCTTCGCAGAATTCCTTGAATCAGGATCCAGTGCCTATCGCGTTCACTGATCGGATCTCTTCGACACATGTAACCCGTAAGGGCCGAGCAAGCAGAAGGCTTGGAGAGCAGGGAGAATCAGACAGTTTCCTTCTTACTCAGCGATGCCCATAAAAGAGACCCTCCCTCCTTGACAAAATCATGCAAGCGACCACGAGTATCCAAGAAGGGACCCCCGCTCCTGAATTCACATCTCTATTGACAACAGGTGATGTGGTGAAGCTCAATGATTACAAGGGAAAGAAGGTTGTCCTCTACTTCTACCCGAAAGACGATACCCCAGGCTGTACAATCGAGGCCTGCGGTCTCCGAGATCAATATGAGAAAATTCGCGAGCTAGGAGCTGAAGTCCTAGGCGTGAGCGTTGACAACGTGGTGTCCCATCAACACTTCACTCAAAAGTTCAAACTCCCATTCCAGTTGGTCGCGGATTCGGACAAGAGCATCACAAAGGCATATGGCGTGCTAAATGAGAAATCCAACATGGCGAGGAGAGTCACGTTCATAATCGATGAAAAGGGGATCGTCGAGAAAGTATTCGACCCAGTCAAGGCTGACGCACACACGCAACAAGTAATCGAAGCTCTATCTCAATAATGATTCGCGAATTCCATGGACTGGACCCGCACATAGGAACTCACACCATTTTTCGATCTCAACTGAGAATTTCCAGGTTGCAGCTCCCTCTCGGGGAACCGAAGGGACAAACTAGATCTTCACCATGGGTTGCTTCCGGAACAGCATGCTGTGCTGTCCAAACCTCTGGTAAACACTTCGAGGTATGGATATGTCAGCGAGAAACAAATCTCCAACTAACGGTGAGGCGTTTGGTGCAAGGAATCCGGTCTTTGGCAATGCTAGGGTGAGGGTTGCGGCCGCTTTGATACACGGGTCGTAGACCTCACCGGTCGTCGCGTTCATTCCTGAGGGAAGGTCCAATGCCAAAATCTGACGGCCGCTCGCGTTGGCGTCTTTGATCATCATTGCTACTTTGTCGCGAGGGTTGCCCTCAAGCCCGTATCCAATGAGACCGTCGATCAGCAGATCATAGTCTCTCAGATTGTAATCTGTTGAAAAGATGGGGATTCCCATTTTTTCGAGGACCTGGAGTTGTCCAAGTGGTACATCCTTCATTCTATCTCTCGTTGTTCCAACAATCACGTTGACGTCGGCGCCCCAGTTAGCTAAGTGTCTCGCCGCGACCATTCCATCGCCGCCATTATTGCCCCCTCCAACGAGGCAACCAACATGCTTTCCGAAAGTTGTCTCCCGCAACATCTGTTTAGCTAGAGTGGCCGTGGCTCTGCCCGCGTTCTCCATCAACATAAGTACATCCACATGGAACTCCTGTATCGTGACATCGTCGATCTTACGCATCTCCTCAGCAGTAACGTAGACAACTCCGGCCCTCTCTTTCATGCGCTCCCATCACCCTGATCGAGCAGATATACTGAGTCTCACACTCTAGGAATATTCAAAACTTGAACAAGTAGAGCAATAACGAGGTTGAAACTTGCACCTTCTCATTGACGACGTTCAGCTCTGGGATGGGACCGGATCGCCCGCGCAGCCCAAAATGTCTGTAGAAGTTCGCGATGGACGGATCCATTGGATCGGGTCCGCGTCTCAATGGCAGGGTAACCGGGCGACTGTTCGAGTCGTTGACGGGAGGGCTCGCACGTTGATTCCTGGGCTCATGGATTGTCATGTCCACTACAGTAGCCCTGGCGGACCCGAATGGATTGCGCGATTTACCGATCCCTTACCCGAGATCTCAATGCGAGCTATCGAACTAGCCGAGGCAAGCCTGCGAAGCGGCGTCACGACCGCGCGTGACGTCGGCGCTCCCCAAGGGGTCAGCATAAGGCTCGCACGCGCAGCCCGGGCCGGCGAGATACATGTTCCGAATATTCGTGCCGCGGGGACCTGGATCGCTCACCGAGGTACCTACGTTTCCTTCGCCAGTCAGTTTGGGGAAGCTGACGAGCTACGAAATGCCATCAGAGCGGAGATTGAGGCCGGGGCAGACCTGATCAAGATCGCTCTAGCAGGCTGGAACGAAGGCGCACGCCCCAAGGACGCGCCGGATATTCCGTTTGACAAGAAACTGCTCGCTGTAGCCGTCGAGGAGGCGCACAAATCAGGTTTCAAGATTGCATGCCACGCCAACGACCCGACCAGCTGTCGAATCGCCGCGCACGCGGGCGTTGATTCCCTTGAGCACGGGATGTTTCTCGAAGCAAATGATCTTGCAGCCATGGAGAAGAACAAGACGTACCTTGTCCCGACGATGTCGGTCTGGGACGCCATGCTCTATTATTCGCGCGCGGTTGATTGGCCTGAGGCCCGAAGGAAGCGAGCTGAGGATCTGCGACAGGGATCACGTGCGGCGGTCGCTGCCGCCATCAAGGCGGGCGTGAAGATAGCCCTAGGGACAGATGCTGGAGGCGGTGCTGCGCGTCACGGTCGAATCGCAAGAGAGGCTGAGTTGATGGTCGAATGTGGAATGGAGCCACGGGACGCGCTCATTGCCGGGACCTCAGACGCGGCAAAGCTCATCGGCGAAGATGAACGCGGGACGATAGAGGACGGGAAAATCGCGGACGTAGTCTTGCTCGACGCGAATCCATTAGAGAATATCGGCGCACTGAGATTGATCGCGGCTGTGTTTCAAGGAGGACAGCGCGTAGCGTAGATCTAAGGTACTGGCGGTCACTTGGAAGTTTATAGTGGACCGGACGGGGCTTAGGTCCAAACGGGTTCAAATCTCGATTCAAGAGGAGGCCGCGATCCCAGCCATCCCCGACGTACGCCTTTCGTAGGTTTGAGCCCTACCCCTACACCTGCAGCCGTTCTTATTACGGGTATTTGAGAAAGTCCTGGAACAGGCCGTTTCTTTCGAGTGAAAGGCTTGCGGTTAAGTATTCCATGTCTGAATCCACTAAAGCTCTCTGTAAAGCCTTCAATTTATTCGCGGAAACGGTAATGATAATCTTATTTACTTGAAGCGGGGAACAACTCAATATTCAGCGAAAGTCGCAACGCGAATTCTGAGCGAGCAATAATGCTAGCGATGCTAGGAACCATCAATAATAACATAGGTCAGGTGGCCCCCTGATTTGCAAATTCGTATTTCAAGATAGGAATACCTGGATTCGAGGACGGTTCAAAAGAAGAAATCTCGATGCACAATCCGGGCCTAATTTGGAGCGCTGAACGCGATCTAGGGCCCCTTGTCTAATTAACTTGTTCTTCTGCCCCAAGGGATTCGCAAAACTAATTAGCTGGGCGAGTAGATGTAAGAATCGTTAAAACTACGTTGTACTTGACCAAAGCGGGTGAACCCGAACAGAATTCAAACGGACGCTTTAGGAAAACCAGGCTCAGCTTGCTCAGAATCGACGTTGTTCTTCTCCTAATCATTGTCTTGATTGTCGGGTCGATCCCTTTCTTCCTCTTGCAATCACGTTCTAGTTTTCCTGCAGGGGGTGGGGGCCCTCGGAACGGACTCTCGCCGGGGCCGATCTACGACAGCATTGCTTCCTTGAAGGGAAACTCAACGACCGTTGCGCTGGTCAGCGTAGCAAAAGTGAACGCCACCTATTGCGCCATCACGCCCGGCGGGTTGGATTGTAACCTATTGGACACCGTCTTTCAGGTGAACGTCATCTCCTATCTCAAGGGTTCAGGGCCGCAGAACGTCTATGTTGCGGACGGCCCTTTCCCCGGCAATCCGATCTTAATCGTTGGAAACGAATACGTGCTCTTCCTCCTGAACAAATGGGACTGCGCTCCGGCTCCAGACTTGCCTTGCACCCTCCCCCCTACACCACTTAGCGTCACGTACTATGCGCAGGGGGGTCCACAAGGAAAGTTTCTAGTGCAGAGTGGCCTGGTCTACGGTTTCAAGACTCTTTACCCGCAACTGAACGATTGGGTCAAGGTCGATGCCAGTGCTGTTCCATTGAACCAGTTCACAGCCGAGGTACAGAGTGCGTGAAGAAGTCGTTAATCGTTGCGATACTTGTCGCGGTGATTATCGTTTCCAGTGAAACGGTACTGACTCACGGGCTCGCTTTAGAAACCTCGAACGGAAGCAAGTGCACGCAACCGAGCCCTATGCAGATAACATATTACAGTGGTACTTCAGCGAGCGACAGCTATCAAGTGCCCCTCGCCGCCGAATCGTGGAACGACATGCCCGCGATGATTCATCTTTCCAGCATCGCAAGCTCAGGTTCGGCTGCGATCACGGTTGCCAGCACCCTAGATCCGTCACGACTATTCTTAGGAATAACTTTCACCGCGGGGAACCCCGATCTCCTTCTGACCTGTTCTAACGGAAACGTCAACGACCCTACACAAATCATAATCAGCGACTACTACGTAAGCCAGGAAGAGGCGAACAGCACAAAGATCTTCGGATTCCAGTTAAGCGACAACGATTTTCGAGTGCACATTTTGGCTCATGAGCTGGGTCATGCTATAGGACTGGCCCATTCTCAGGTTTTGTGCTCATTGATGTATGAGAGTTTGGACAACATCAAATATTGTGGACAGGGAGTCTATTTCCCTGTGGTGGATGATATCAAAGGCGCCGCTATGCTCTATGGTTGGGCTTTTGATGCGTCGTTTGCGAGCCAGTCTGTGTCAGGCAACGGCAAGGTAAGCTGGGAAGGCAACGGGTTTTGTGTAACATGCCCTCCAGTTGATCTGCAAGTTCTCTCGCCTTCCACCTCTTCAGTGAAGGTCTACAACAATAGTGCGCTGCCATCTACGAACATTGCCATCATGATGGCGTACGTTACTCCACAGACGCTTTATCGCTTCAACATCGGCTGGCAGACCAACTTTTCCCCCTTTATCTTTTCCACGTTGGAACTCGATAACGATGGGGCCAAGCTCGTTTACGAGGAAGGAACGTGTTGTGCAGTGATAAACCTCAATTCCAGTTTCTCGCCCCAGGCGAGTAGTTCATATTTTCTCGAACTGGTGGTTGAGCAACAAAGTGGTAGTGCAGCACCTACGACGCATGCGTACGTTTATCAGGGTAATATCGCGAGCACGAACGGGGCAGAGTACTTCGACGGTCATTCAAGCCATTTGATGGCTTTCTCTACTCCGATTGTGACAAGCTTTGCAACTTGGGCCGACGCGGCCTCGTTCGATGGGTCTGTCTGGACGGATTCCAGTTCTAATCCACCCTCGGGGTATAACTTGGACCATTTCTGGAACTTTCAAGGCTCAGCGTCAAAATACCCGATGGATAATGTTTACCGGCCAGCAGTTGACTCTATTACGCCCTCGACGAACCCGACTATGGGGATCGACACAACTCTCACCTTCAATGCTCACGCCTACGTTCTCTCATCTGTCCAAGTCGCGTGGGGCGACGGAACACAAACCATGATGCCCTTCGACTACACCGTGTTCAGCGGAGTACAGACGATCCATCACACTTACTACGCGGCTCCCGGAGTCCCACTTCCGGCCTATCTGATCGTTACGGACACTCTCGGCTTGCAGTATACGAGTCGATGGAGTGTAAGCGTGGCCGGGTTCAGCCTCTCACCGAGTCCAACATCCCTCAACATGACAGTAGGTGCGCTAGCCTCGTCTGTCATAACCATCGGAAGTATTTTCGGGTTCTCCGGCACGGTTAGTCTAGACGCTACGACGAGCTCAACTGTGACCAGTGGTCCAACAGCGTGGTTGTGCCCAAGTGGCCCGCAGTGTGCCTTCAACACCGCGATCACCGTCACTGTCCCCGCCGGAGGGTCAACCCAGGCTACACTTTACGTCTCAACAAGCCTGGCCACGCCAGTGGGAACATACAAAATCTACGTCAATGGATTAGTCAATGGAGCAATAGTCTCCACCGCCATTGCACTTAATGTGAGTTCGGGTGGAGGGGGTGGGGGAGGTGGAAGCGGCGGCCATATTCACCCCACTTCACCTGCAATGTGACATCTCTCCAACGAGAGATCGTAGTCGAGGATCATAGGAAGAAATTGAGGACTATTCAGTGTGACTGGGAAAGGAGAGATTCATCCC
>WNGG01009073.1_pt1 | contig 10886 bp, 17 predicted proteins | sample 5400661 | NCBI WGS metagenome assembly WNGG01 (sample SAMN13153372, study PRJNA577476) | soil metagenome | isolation source: 100 cm soil or saprolite under Garry oak tree replicate 1 | place: USA:California | collected 2016-06-15 | reverse complement strand
GGAAGGCCATCACCGAAGACCCTAAAGACGAAGAGCTGAGTTATGTCGAGAATTGGTAAAAAACCGATTGCCATTCCCAAAGGAGTACAGGTTTCGATTCAGGGGAATGTGGTTGCGGTGCAGGGACCGAAAGGCAAACTGGAGACAAGCGTGCCGGAAGGCATCCGCATGGAGCAGCAGGACGGCAATCTGGTTGCGTTGCGCTCCAACGATTCCCAGGCGGCACTACACGGTCTGGCACGGGCGCTGGTGAACAACGCGGTACAAGGCGTGACGCAAGGCTGGTCGAAGGAACTAGAAATTGTGGGCATCGGCTACCGCGCCGAGCTCAAGGCAAAGACCACGGTCGTCTTCACGCTGGGATATTCCCACCCTATCGAGTATCCGCTGCCTGAAGGCATCACGGTGGCGGTGGACCCCAAGCAGACTCGCCTGACCATCACCGGCATCGACCGCCAAAAGGTCGGACAGGTGGCGGCGGAGATGCGGGGATTGCGTCCGCCAGATCCTTACAAAAATAAGGGCGTGCGCTATGCCGGCGAGCGTTTGAAGAAAAAAGTCGGAAAGACTGGGGCGAAATAAAACTAATGCTCGTGCAGCTATCCAAGAACGATACCCGGCAGAAGGTGCACAGCCGGATCCGCAAGAAGGTGTTAGGCACGGCCGAGCGGCCGCGGTTGAATGTATACCGCTCTTTAAACCACATCTACGCGCAGTTGGTGGATGACTTGAAGGGCGAGACGCTGGTTGCCGCCAACTCGGCTTCTCCAATGGGCGACAAAGGCGGCAAGAAGAAGACGGGCGGAAATGTAGCTGCCGCAAAAGACGTGGGCAAAACGCTGGCCGAGCGCGCCCGGCAGAAGGGTATCAGCAAGGTGGTATTTGACCGCGGCGGATACATCTACCATGGGCGGGTCAAAGCCTTGGCAGATGCGGCTCGCGAAGCCGGATTACAGTTTTAGAAAAGGGCATCGGCAAACGCCCGTGCCCGCGAATAAGGACTTGGAACAAGGAATGGCGACAGTTAAAGCAAGAATAGAAGCTGGTAATTTTCAGCTCAAAGACCAGGTGGTCTCCATCAACCGCGTGACCAAAGTGGTGAAGGGAGGTAAGAACCTCTCTTTTGCGGCGCTAGTAGTCGTCGGCGATCCCAGTTCGGCAGTGGTCGGTTTCGGATCCGGAAAAGCCAAGGAAGTTCCGCAGGCGATCCGCAAAGGGATTGAGGCCGCGAAGAAAAATCTGATGCGGGTCACCATCAACCAGACCACAATCCCTCACGCCGTGCTCGGCCGCTTTGGCTCCGGCATGGTGCTGCTGAAGCCGGCCCCGGAAGGCACGGGAGTGATCGCCGGGGGGCCGGTGCGGGCCGTGATGACCTCGGCGGGAATCCAGAACGTGCTCACAAAATCTATTGGCACCACGAACCCCCACAATGTAATCAAGGCCACATTTGATGCCCTCAAGAAGCTGAAGGACCGTGGACAAGTGGCCGCGGCCCGGGGCAAAAATATTCAGGAGCTTTAGCCAATGGCCGGCAAAAAATCTGGGGCGGCAAGCAAAGACCGCAGCGCGAAAAAGACATTGGGAAAGCTCCACATCAAATGGACACGCTCAGCGATCTGCGCGCCGGAAAAGCACAAGCGCGTGGTTAGAGGGCTGGGTTTTACGCGGCTGAACCAGGTGATCGAACGCGAAGATTCGCCCTCGATCCGCGGCATGGTAAATGCCGTGCCTCATCTGGTAAAGATTGTGGAGAGTTGAAGCCGGAACGACAAAACCTTATGAACCTTTCTAATTTACGAGCGCCGAAGAAGGCTTCAGAAAAACGCAAGCGCGTGGGCCGGGGCATGGGCTCAGGAATGGGGAAGACTTCAACTCGCGGACACAAAGGCCAACGTTCGCGAAGCGGTTCACGCTTGTTGCGCGGTTTTGAAGGCGGGCAGATGCCGCTGCATCGCCGGCTTCCGAAGCGCGGTTTTAAGAACATCTTCAAGGTGGAGTACGCGGTGGTGAGCCTGGAGCGAATCGCGGCGCTGGGGGAAAGCAATGTGAGCGTGGAGACCATGCGCAAGGCCGGGCTGGTGAAAGGCCGCGACCTATTGGTCAAAGTGCTGGGCGATGGCGAGCTTAAAGACGCTGTAAACGTGCAGGCGCACAAATTTTCCAAGTCGGCGCAGGATAAAATCTCCAAGGCCGGCGGCAAAGCCGAGGTCGTTAAATCGGAGGTGGGGGCCTAAATGCTGGAGAAGCTGGCCAACGTCTTCCGCATTCCCGAGCTGCGCAAGCGCATTCTTTTCACCTTGGCGATGCTGGCGGTCTATCGCCTGGGCGGGCACATCCCCACCCCTGGAATCAACGCCGACCTGTTGCAGCAATTCTTCGAACAGAACCGTGGAACCACACTCGGTTTCATCGACTTGTTCAGCGGCGGGCAACTGCGGCGAATGACCATTTTCGCTCTGGGCATCATGCCCTACATTACCGCCTCCATCATTTTGCAGTTGCTGACGGTGGTGTATGAGCCTTTGGCCAAACTGCAAAAAGAAGGCGAACTCGGACGCAAGAAGATCACGCAATGGACGCGGTACCTGACGGTGGTGCTCAGCGCGCTGCAATCGCTGGGCATTGCCGTGTCGCTGCAAAAAGCGCCGGGCGGAACGCCGTTCGTCACTAACCCTGGCATCGGCTTTTTGCTCATGACCATGCTCACCCTGACCACCGGCAGCGCCTTCATCATGTGGCTAGGCGAGCAAATTACGGAACGCGGAATTGGTAACGGCATGTCGCTGCTGATTTTTGCCGGCATTGTCGTAGGCCTGCCTCGCGGCGTAGCCGAGTTGTATGACAAGGTACACACCGCCGCCTGGGGCGCATTCACGGTGCCTGCGGTCGTGATCCTGGTCGCGGTCATGCTGGCGGTGGTGGCTTTCATTGTTTATGTGGAACGAAGCGAGCGCCGAATACCGGTGCAATATGCGAAGCGGGTCGTCGGCCGCAAAGTCATGGGCGGACAATCCACCCACCTGCCGCTGCGGGTTAACTCCGGCGGAGTGATGCCGGTAATCTTCGCCTCTTCCGTGCTGACCCTGCCGCAGACGGCGGGAAATTTCTTCCTGCGGGACAACCGCTATTTCGGCCCGCTGGTCAGGGCACTATCCTGGGGCGAGCCGCTGTACACGCTGCTCTATGCCGTGGGCATCATTTTTTTCGCCTACTTCTACGTATCCATCGTCTTCAACCCCAATGAGGTTGCGGACAACATGCGTAAATACGGCGGGTTTATTCCCGGGATCCGCCCCGGCCGTCGTACCGCCGACTCAATTAACGAGATCCTGACCCGGATTACACTCGTAGGCGCGTTCTACTTGATCATTATTTCGTTCATCCCCGAATGGATGATTACCGGAATACACCTGAACCATCTATGGGGACCAGTGGGAGCCTTCTTCGAGCGGCTGCCAGCCTGGGTGACCAACGGCTTGGGAGTGACGTTTTACTTTGGGGGCACGTCAACGCTAATCGTGGTGGGCGTGGCCATGGACACGGTGCAACAAATAGAGTCGCAGCTGATCATGCGCCACTATGAGGGTTTCACTCCGCGCAGCGGGCGCATCCGCGGCCGCCGCACCTGGGCATGATGCCGCAATGAAAATGCAGGCTGCCACTGTCCCCGATCCTAAGACCCGCGCCGTAGGGCCGGTGGTTTTGTTGGGGCCGCCGGGAGCCGGCAAGGGAACCCAGGCCAAACGCCTGGCCGAGCGCTACGAGTTTCCGCAGCTCTCGACCGGCGACATCCTGCGCGAGCACGTTGCGCTGCAGACAACGCTGGGCAATCAGGCCAAGACCATCATGGAGCGGGGCGAACTGGTTCCCGATCAGATGGTCGAAGATATGGTGGCTTCACGCCTGCGGCGGGCCGATTGCCACCGCGGCTTCATCCTCGATGGATTTCCGCGCACCGTGGCGCAGGCGGAGTGGCTGGACAAATTCTTGCAAGAAAAGTTCTTTGATAATCACGGGGCAGGCGAGCTGCCGCTGGTTGTGATCAGGATAACAGTAAGTTATAATCAGTTGTTGCGACGACTGACCGGACGTCGTTCGTGTCCTACCTGCGGGCGGATCTACAACGTTCACTCCCAAGCTCCTCGAGTCGCCGATATTTGCGATGTTGATGGCGCCAATCTCGTCATCCGCAATGATGACCGCCAAGAGGTAATAGCTGAACGGCTCAAGGCATATGAGAGGCAGACGCTGCCGGTGACGGAGTATTACCTCCGGAAGGGCCGTTTGCGGGAGGTGGATGGCGACCAAACTATGGAGCAGGTGACCGCTTCGGCAGTGGCCGCAATTGAAGATGGCAATCGTGTGTAAGTCTCCGGCAGAAATCGAGAAAATGCGCCGCAGCGGGCGTGTAGTGCGCCAAGTGCTGGATGCGGCCAAGGTGCTGGTGGCACCCGATGTCAGCACCATGGATTTGGAACGGGCCGCTGAGAAGCAGATTCACGATCTTGGCGCCAAGCCGGCGTTTAAGGGGTATTACGATTACCCATGCGTGCTCTGCACCTCGGTCAATCAGGAAATTGTGCACGGCATCCCTTCGGATCGGCGGCTGTTGAAAGCAGGTGACATCGTCTCCATTGATTGCGGCGTGGTGCTCGACGGTTATTATGCCGACGCCGCCATTACGGTTCCGGTAGGGCGATACGTTTCTCCGCAGCTGAAAAAGCTTCTGGAGGTGACCGAGGCCTCTCTCTTCCGGGCGATTGATGCTGCCCGGGTGGGAAACACAGTCGGCGACGTAGGCGCGGCAGTGCAGGAACTGGTAGAGGCCAACGGCTTCAGCATTGTCCGCGAATTCGTGGGACACGGGATTGGCACGCGGCTGCATGAAGATCCGCAAGTGCCGAACTTCGGCACTCGCGGACATGGGGCCCGGCTACAAGAAGGCATGGTGTTGGCGATTGAGCCCATGGTCAACGCTGGCCGGCCAGGGACGCGGTTGCTTGACGACAAGTGGACGGCGGTCACCGAAGACGGCAGTTTCAGCGCCCACTTTGAGCATTGTGTAGCGGTGACCGGTAACGGACCCTTGGTGCTGACGGAGTAAGAGATTCAGGAAGAGGCGATTCAAGTTGAGATGTTGGGGCGTCTGAGTCCTGCATAGAAATCCCGAGCGAAAGAGAGATTTCGCCTCAGTTATAGGAGTGCATGAGCAAGGAAGACGCGATTGAAGTTATGGCGACGGTGGTTGAGCCGTTGCCCAATGCGATGTTCCGGGTGGAACTGGAAAACAAACATCAAGTGCTGGCGCATGTTTCCGGAAAAATGCGCAAGAACTTCATACGCATTCTTCCCGGCGACCGGGTGGCGGTGGAGCTTTCGCCCTACGACCTTACCCGCGGCCGCATCGTGTACCGGTACAAATGACATCGGTGCTTCAGGAATGATGACTTATGAAAGTGCGAGCTTCAGTTAAGAAGATGTGCGACAAGTGCAAGGTCATCCGCCGCCGCGGGGTGGTGCGAGTGATCTGCGAAAACGCTAAGCACAAACAGCGGCAAGGATAAAAGGAGAAACAGAACTATGGCACGCATTGCAGGCGTCGATCTTCCGCGCAACAAACATGTCAACATTGCGCTCACTTACATTTACGGCATCGGACACCCGCGCGCGCGCAGGATTGTGACGCAGGCGTCGGTGGACCCCGACAAGAAAGTTCAGGACTTGAATGAAGAAGAAGTCAACCGTATCCGTCAGGTGATTGAGGGCGAAGGTGGCGTCGAGGGCGATCTGCGCAAAGACATTTCCATGAATATCAAGCGCCTCATCGAAATCGGCTCCTACCGCGGATACCGGCACCGCCGGAACCTTCCCGTGCGGGGTCAGCGCAGCCATACCAATGCGCGCACCCGCAAGGGACCGCGCAAGGGCACAGTTGCCAACAAGAAGAAGACGGCAGCCAAGACTTAAAGGAAAACATGGCAAAACAACCAGCAGCAGCACCGGCGGCCCCGGCAGCGGCGCCAGAGAAAAAAGCGAAAAAGGGAAAGCAGTTTAAGCGCAAAGAGCGCAAGAACGTCCCTTATGGTTTGGTGCACGTGCAGGCGTCGTTCAACAACACCATCGTGACCATTACCGATCAGAGCGGCAATGTGGTTTCATGGAAGAGCTCGGGCGCGCTGGGTTTTCGCGGGTCGCGCAAAGGGACACCCTTCGCCGCGCAACAGGCTGCTCACAATGCCGCTAACCAGGCGCGCGATCATGGCATGCGCACCGTGGAAGTAAAAGTGAGTGGGCCGGGTTCGGGACGCGAGTCCGCCATCCGGGCCTTGGCTGCGGCGGGACTGGAAGTACGGTCCATCCGCGACGTGACGCCGATTCCGCACAATGGTTGCCGTCCAGCCAAGCGCCGCAGAGTCTAGAGAATTGCAAAAACGTTTCACCCCAATCGGGAAGAAGGGAAGCCATCCCGTAAACCGATAGAATTAGAAAACAGGAGAAGAACAACTTGGCACGTTACAAAGATGCAGTATGCCGCCTTTGCCGCCGCGAAGGCATGAAGCTGTTCCTGAAGGGCGCAAAATGCTTCAGCGACAAGTGTCCCGTAGAAAAGCGAAACTTTGCTCCCGGACAGCACGGCAAAGATCGCAGAGCCAAGGTAGTGGGCTACGGTCTGCAATTGCGGGAAAAGCAAAAGACCAAGCGCATCTACTTCATGAACGAAAACCAGTTCCGCAATTACTTTGAAGAGGCTACGCGCTCCAAAGGCGTAACCGGCGAGTTGTTGTTGCAGCAGCTTGAAAGCCGGCTGGACAACGTGGTGTATCGCCTTGGCTTTGCTTCCTCACGGCGGCAGGCGCGCCAGTTGGTGCGTCATGGGCACATCCAGGTGAATGGACGCAAGGTGGATATTCCTTCCTACGAGGTCAGGGTAGGACAAGAAATCTCGGTGCGCGAGCGCAGCCGCAAGCTGCCTATTGTGGAACAGGCACGCGAGTTCACCAGTCATCAGGCCGCTCCTAACTGGATTGAGGTTGATCGCGAAAATCTAAAGGGACGGGTGACTGCGCTGCCTAAACGCGAAGACATTAATCTGCCGGTGAACGAGCAATTGATTGTGGAGTTGTACAGCAAGTAAGGCCCGCGTTTCGAGCCAGATCGTGATGGGGTTGCTGCACTCCAGGCTTGGGCCGTCTGGGAATGCCCCTGAGCAGCATGGCCGAATTCAAAATAGAGGAGTCAAAGAATGCTTTGGAAAGGTTTTCAAAAACCCAAGCGGCTCGCAGTCGATACCGAAACTCTCACCGATAAGTACGGTAACTTTTGGGCGCAGCCCTTTGAGCGCGGATTTGGCACGACGATCGGCAATGGGCTGCGGCGCGTGCTGCTCTCGTCCATTGAGGGTGCGGCGGTCACGGCCGTCAAGATCGAGGGAGTATTGCACGAATTTCAATCCATTCCGGGAGTGGTCGAGGACGCTACCGACATTATCCTCAACCTCAAACAGGTTCCGTTCAAGCTGAATGGGGAAGGGCCCAAGGCCATCTACTTGCGCGCTGAACAGCCGGGAGTGGTTACCTCCGGCATGATCGAGGCTGATGGCGACGTGGAAGTCCTAGACAAGGACATCTACATTGCCACGGTGAGCGAAGGCGGCAAGCTGGATATGGGCATGCGCCTGAAGCGGGGACGTGGATACGTCTCCGCGGACAAGAACTTCGATGAGGACTTGGGGCTCGGGTTCATTCCCATTGACTCGGTGCACTCACCGGTGCGCAAGTGCAATTACACGGTGGATGCTGCGCGCCTAGGCCAGATTACCGACTACGACAAGCTCAACCTTGAAATCTGGACGAATGGTTCAGTCACGCCCACCGATGCTTTAGGGCTAGCCGCGAAGTTGTTGAAGGACCATATGAACATCTTCATCAACTTCGAAGAGGAGTTGGAGGCGGCAGCTAGCGGCGAAGAGCGCAAGCCGGAAATCCGCAACGAGAACTTGAACCGTTCGGTCGAGGAACTCGAACTGTCGGTGCGGAGTTATAACTGCCTGAAGAATGCGAACATTCAGACTATCGGCGAACTGGTTCAGAAGAGCGAGGCCGAAATGCTCAAAACCAAGAACTTTGGCCGCAAGTCACTTAACGAGATCAAGGAAATTCTTGCGTCCATGGGCCTAGGTTTGGGCATGAAGATCGATGAACAGGGCAATGCAGTGCCTGGCAGCCAGCCGCAGCAGCAGCCTGCGGGGATACTGGCCGGCGCTGACGGCCAGCACTAAGACCACGGAAAGAAGAGAACAAAGCTATGCGTCATCGGGTCGGAGGATGGAAGCTGGGACGGAACACCGCGCACCGGCGCGCGCTGCTGCGCAATCTGGTGACCTCTCTCATCGTTGAGGAGCGCATCGAGACGACCCTGCCGAAAGCAAAGGCGATGCGCCCGCACGCAGAGAAGATGATCACGCTAGGCAAGCGCGGCGATCTGGCCTCGCGGCGGCGGGCGGCTGCGTACCTGATGACACGGGAGGCCGTGCAAAAATTGTTCGACACCGTCTCGCCTCGCTTCGGTGATCGGGAAGGCGGCTACTTGCGCATCACCCGCAAAGGCTGGCAGAAGGGCGATGGCGCTGAGAAGGCATTCGTCGAGCTGCTGGGCAGCGAGAAGGTGCAAGAGGAAAAGCGCCAGAAACGTGCCGAAGTCCGAGCCAAGCGGGCGGAGGAAGCCCGCAAGGCAATGGAAGAGCAGGGCGGAGTAGCCGGCGCAGCTCCGGGTGAGCAGGGCATTCCCGAAGCAGAGCAAAAATAGCAAGCAGCAACAAACCAATCCAATCCAGCAAAGCGCACCCTCGCAGGTGCGCTTTTTATTGGCGCAGCCGTTCATGGCGCCGCCGCATCCATATTAGTGTCAGCCTAAAAGGAGGAGCAGAGATGGCGCATGAATTACCGCATCTTCCATATGACTATGACGCTCTTGAGCCCTTCATTGACGCTCAAACCATGCATCTGCACCACGACAACCATCACGCAACGTATGTGAAGAACCTGAATGCAGCGCTGGAGAAGCATCCGCAGCTGCAAACCAAAAGCGTAGAACAGCTAATCGTCAACTTGAACAGCATTCCTGAAGACATCCGAACGGCAGTACGCAACAACGGCGGCGGCCACGTAAACCACTCCATGTTCTGGCGAATCATGATGCCCAAAGGCGGCGGCAAAGCTCAGGGCGGAATCGCGAACGTCATCGAAAAGACTTTCGGAGGCTTTCACGATTTCCAGAAAAAATTCAACGATGCCGGGGCCGCACATTTCGGCAGTGGATGGGTGTGGCTGGTCCGCGGCAGCGGCGGAAAACTGCAGATCATTACCACGCCCAATCAGGACAATCCGCTGATGCAGGGCTTTTTCCCGATTTTTGGAAATGATCTCTGGGAGCACGCTTATTATTTGAAGTATCACAGCGCGCGCGCCGAATATCTGAAGGCCTGGTGGAACGTGCTGAACTGGAAAGAAATCAACAGCCGCTTCGAGGAAAGCTCGCGCCAGGAGCGGATTGCAGCCTAACCATCATTTGGCATCCAGTTAGACGCAGCAACCAGACGCACCCTAACCAGGTGCGTCTTCTTTTGCCCGTCTGGCTGGCGCTGACCAGCGTTTGACTGAGCTTTGAACCACCGTGGTGAGAGCCTTCAGCTTGCCGGGGGAGTGCGCATTTACCAAAATCACGGTTTGAGCAAAGATTCCTCCGAAGGTATCGAGCACCACATCGGCAACCTTTCCGGTCCGTGAAGTCAGATGGGTCTGATGCCACTCGTCGAGAGCAGCAACGATAATGGTGAGCACAATGGCGAGGGCGGCCCAACGTGCCCGCCAAACGTTTTTTAGAATGCTGGCCGGCAAAGTTCGTGTGACCTGCGAAGCCAGGGAAACCGCGAGGGTGCCGCGCCAGGCGCGAAAAAAGAGCCAGCTCAGAATGGCGTATCCGAAAAAGTGTCCGGCCTTGCGAAGCAGTCCATGAATGAGGTTAAAGCGGTGGGTTTCAATTTGCCCAAAGAAGAAGCTGAGCACCATCCGCAGGATGGCGCCGGTGTGCTGTGAGGAGAGCGCATTGGTGGATTCCACAGCAATGACGCCCAGCCACAGGGTCGCCGGCAGCCAGAGCAGGAGAATCTGCTTCCAGGAATTACTCTCCGAAAGAAAAGATTTTTGTCCGAGGGTCGGGCGGGTGGGGGACGCGCCCAGGGCCCCTTGCGCAGCTTTATTCATTCAGGATTTCCGATTACTCCAGGTGATAGTTAGGCGCCTCGCGGGTGATGATGACGTCGTGAACGTGGCCCTCGCGCAGGCCGGCGCCGCTGATGCGGACAAAGCGCGCCTTCTGCTGAAGTTCGGGAATGCTGGCGCAGCCGATGTAACCCATCCCAGAGCGCAGGCCGCCGACGAGCTGCTGCGCCACCATCGCAAGCGTACCGCGATAGGGAACCCGACCTTCAATTCCTTCCGGAACAAGCTTTCCTAAGCGGTTCTGCTCACCATCTTCCATGGCAGCGATGGAGGAATCGCCTCCGCCATCGAGGCTCTGCGCGTAGCGTTCGCTGGAACCCGCAGCCATGGCGGCGAGCGAACCCATGCCGCGGTAGGACTTGAAGGAACGACCCTGATAAAGGATGGTCTCACCCGGGCTCTCATCGGTTCCCGCAAACATGGAACCCACCATCACCACGGAAGCGCCGGCGGCCAGGGCTTTGGTGAGATCCCCGGAGTACTTGATGCCGCCGTCGGAGATCACGGGCACGCCGGCGTCTTTGGTGGCGCGATAGGATTCGGCGATGGCGGTGATCTGGGGAACGCCAGCGCCAGTGACGACGCGGGTGGTGCAGATGGAGC
>WNGG01015685.1_pt1 | contig 10887 bp, 6 predicted proteins | sample 5400661 | NCBI WGS metagenome assembly WNGG01 (sample SAMN13153372, study PRJNA577476) | soil metagenome | isolation source: 100 cm soil or saprolite under Garry oak tree replicate 1 | place: USA:California | collected 2016-06-15 | reverse complement strand
CGCGACCGGACGATGCAGCATCTCAGCCGGGTGCAGACCGAGCTCGACTCGCTGATTCTGCGGCCCCCCAACGACGCCTCGGACGCCCCCTCGGTCGCGGATCTCGCCGCCGACGAGGACGGCGAGGACGGCGTGGAGGGCGTGGAGGCGACGGCGACGACCGGGCCGCAACCCGATCCGCCGGCCGGGTCAGGCGACCCGGCCGCGCCGGATGTGGCCGCGGCGGTTCCGCTCGAGTCAGCGCAGCAAGCTGACGCTGAGCCCGCCCCGCCCGCCACCACACCAGCCAGCGCTCAGCGGTCCACCCGTTCCAGCTGACACCGCCGAACTGCCTCACAGGGTCCCCAGGTGGCTGCAGCCGGGCACCGCTCAAGGCGTGGCGTGCGGGCTGGCGCCGAACCGCTCGATGCCGATCACGGGACGCAGCGCGCGCTCCAGGTCCGGACCTGCGAACGCTTTACGCAGGACGTCGCCGGCCAGCGCGTTGCCGATCGCGGCCATGATCATGCCCTGGTCGAGCGAGAGGTACGAGCTCGACACGACGCCGCTGTCGACGTTGACGCTGTCGCGGAACCCCCACTTCGTGTACAGGCCGGGGAAGTCGCGGGCAAGCCTGTCGATGTCAGCCAGCGCGGCCTCGGGCGCGTAGCGCAGGGCCAGGAACGCGGCGTGCGGGGTGACGACGCCGTTGGTGTACGCGGACGGCGGCGGGTCGGGCTGCGGGTCGCGGCCAGGGCAGCCGGCGAAGCCGCGGTCCACGAGCGTGTTGTCCTCGTTGGACGGATAGCCACCCGGGTTCATGCCGATCGCGTCGACGCCATAGGCGGCATAGCCGCCTTCGGGGGTGTTGGAGGGCGAGAAGCCCCAGTAGCCGTACTGCGCCTCGTGCAGCCCGTGGTAGATCTGTGCCCGCACCGTGAGCGGGTGGTTGATCCCCCAGCTTCGCGGCGCCCAGCGCTCCTCCGGCACGAACAGCGCCGGCATCAGCGCCTCGAACATGCTGCCGCCCCACGACGGCGTCACGAGCATGCCGGCGTAGGGGTAGGCGCCCTCGAACACGTTCACGCCGAGGTACGCGCGCGAGACGCCGACCGGCCGCGTCTCCTGCCAGCTCCAGTCGCAGGTGTCGGGGAACGAGCGCCAGGTGCCGTAGTACTCCTTCGGCGGGAGCTCCCCCTTGGCGATGCCGATGTAGCTCGCGATCCGGCTCTCGCTGACGACCGTGTCGTAGCAGCACGGCGACTGGCCGGTGTCGGGCGCGTAGTAGAACGCGATCCGGTTGACGTCCGGCCGGTAGTAGAAGCCGAAGTCCATGCTCTCGAAGAGGGCGCCCGCCCGCCCGGAGAGCTCGGGCAGGCTGCGTTGGACGATCCGCAGGCCAGTGGCGAGCCAGCCGTTGTCGACCGATGACAGGATGGGGGTGAGCGGCTCGCCGGTCGGCGGCCACACCGTGAGCTTTGCGCCCGTCCGGTGGTCGTACCAGTTGTAGAACTGGCCGCTCGGTCCGTGGCGCTCGATCCGCTCCAGCGTCGTGATCGTCTTCGAGAGCCGCGCGACGGTTTGTGCGTGGGAGATGATCCCGAGCCGCTCGGCGGCGACCGCGCTCCACAGGTAGGCGCCGATGTTCGTGGTCGAGGTCTGCACGCTGGTCGTGCCGTCGGCGTTCAGGGTGTCGGCCGGCAGCCCGGAGTCCGCGTCGGTCATGGCCGCGAACGACGCCCACGTGGCGCGCGCGTAGCCCAGTAGCACGCCACCCGAATCGTCGGGCGTTGCTTGCGCTGGCGCCGCCACCGCCAGCAACGCCAGCACCCCCACGGTGCTGCCCACGCGACGCAGCCATGCCCAACTGATCGTCATGAGCGCTCCTCCCGCCAGCCGCGACCCGTACCGCAAGACCATTACCCGGTAGGAAGAAAACGGAACGCGGCATTGGTCAGGGAGTGGCCGGCCCCGTTCCGCAGGTAACCAATGCGTGGGTCATCCACGATGGCGCGGATGGAGCCACATACGGAAGGAGCCGGCCGTGCCCCGCATCTCGCATTGGGGTCAACCAGGTAGCGCCCCTGCGGGGGCGACCACGGTATCCGCCGGTGGGCGGTGCCGGGCGGCGACCCCCCCGCCGCCCAGTGCCGCCCCGCCCCGACCCGAGCGCGGCTGGTGGCATGAAGAAGCCCGGCCGCGCGGCCTGTCTCGGGAACCACCGCGAGCCGTGGTACCGAGGGCGCGACCGTATCGAGGAGCGCCCTTCTTGTCGTGAGTAGCCGGTTACTCTATGGGCCGGCGGAGCGGTATAGGATGACGCCGTGGATGTCTCCTGGCCGCTGGTCGGGCGGCGGGCCGAGGTCGAGGCGCTGCGGGCCGTCATCGGCGATGTGGGCGCCAACGGCGTGGTGCTCGCTGGTGCCGCCGGGGTTGGCAAGACCAGGCTGGCCAGGGAGGCCCTGGCCCAGGCGGAGGCGGCCGGGCGGGACGTCGAGTGGGTGGCCGCGACCCGGGCGGCCGCCTCGATCCCGTTCGGGGCCGTCTCTCAGCTGCTGCCCCCCAGCGAGCGTAGCGGCGACGATCGCCTCAATACCCTGCGCCGAGCCGCCGCCCTGTTCGCCGAACGGGGCCACGGGCGGCCCTTGGTCCTCGCGATCGACGACGCCCATCTGCTCGACGACGCCTCGGCCGCGCTCGTTCACCTGCTGGTGCTCCGCGGCCTGGCCCTGGTGCTCGCCACCGTGCGGACGGGCGCGCCGGCTCCCGACTCGGTGGTCGCCCTTTGGAAGGACGGCCTGGCCCGCCGCCTCGACCTGCGGACGCTGGCGCCGGAGGCAACCGCCGAGCTGCTCGGCCTCGCCCTGGGCGGGCCGGTGGACGGGGTGACCAGGCGGGAGGTGCCGCGGGTGACCGAGGGTAACCCTCTGTACCTGCGCGAGCTCGTCCTGGGTGGGCTGGAGAGCGGCGCCCTGCGCCAAATCGATGGGGTGTGGCGCTGGAAGGGCGGGTTGGCCGGCTCGACCCGGCTGGTCGAGCTGGTCGAGGCGCGCCTGGGCGCCCTCAGCGGGACAGACAGGGCCGCCGTGGAGCTGGTGGCCTGGGGCGAGCCGCTGCCTCTCGGCGTGCTCGAGGGGCTGGTCGATGAGGAAGCGGTCGAGGCGGCCGAGCGAAGCGGACTGCTCGCGCTGGAGCGGTCCGGCCGCCGCCTCCTCGCCCGCCTGGCGCACCCGCTGTATGGCGAGGTGCTTCGGGCTACGCTGCCGGTGAGCCGGGCACGGGCGGTCGCCGAGCAGTTGGCGGTCGCCTTCGGCGCCGGCGCCCTGCGCCGGCGGGATGACCTCCTGCGGGTCGGGGCTTGGCAGCTCGAAGCAGGCGTGGCCGCCCGCCCGGCGCTGCTCCTGGAGGCCGCCGGGCAGGCCGCCGCCCGCTTCGACCACGAGCTGACCGAGCGCCTTGCCCGCGCCGCCGTCGACGCGGGCGGTGGCGCAACCGCCACTCGGCTCCTGGCCGAGACCCTCGAGCGGCAGGGTCGGCATGCCGAGGCGGTCGCGATCATGGACGGCGAGCCGCCCGCCCAGGGCAGCGACGCCGAGCGCTCCCGCTGGGCGAGTGTTCGGGCCGGCAACCTCTACTGGGGATTGGAGCAGACGACGGAGGCTGAGGAGATCCTGCACCAAGCGGCGCTGGCCGGCGATGGCGGCGAGGAGGCGGTCGCCATGCTGGCCTGGATCCTGCTTTTCGACGGCCGCCTGCGAGAGGCCGTCGCGGTCGCCGGGCGGGTCCTCGACCGGCCCGGGGCGCCCGCCCAGGCGCTCGTCTGGGCCTCGACCGCGGCCGTGCCTGCCTTGGGGTCGCTCGGCCGGCTCGGCGAGGCGCTCGCCGTGGCCGAACGTGGGCTCGCCATCGCCAGGGCGCATCCAGAGGAGCTGCCGTGGGGCGAGACCCAGCTCGGCCTGGCCCGCTGCCAGCTCCTGCTCGGGGCCGGACGGCTCGCCGAGGCCAGGGCGATCGCCGACGCCGGTTACCAGGCCGCGGTCACCGACCGCTCACCCGAGCAGACCGGGGGCTGGGCCGGCTTCCGAGGACTGGTTGCCAAGGCCCAGGGCCAAGTCGCCACTGCCGAGGCGTCGTTCCGGGAGGCGGTTGCCCTGCTCGACGAGCAGGATCCCTATCGGTTCATGCGCTGCTGCCTGGCCGAGCTGGCCAGCGTGGCCGCGGTCCGCGGCGACCAGCCCGCGGCGACCGCCTGGCTTGACCGGGCCACCGCCCGCCAAGGCAATGCCAACCGGCTCTTCGACGCATGGGTGGAGCTGGACCGGGCCTGGGTGGCTGCCGGCGCGGGCGAACTGACCCGGGCCCATCGGCTGGCCAGGCACGCGGCCGACATGGGCAGGGCCTCCGGGCAGTTCACGTTCGAAGTGGTCGCCCTGCACGACGTGGCACGGCTGGGCGCCCCCGCCGGGGTCCGGGACCGCTTGGAGGAGCTGGCCGGACTGCTGGAGGGACGGCTTGCCCCGGTGCTGGCCACCTCGGCGGCCGCCCTGGCCGTCCAGGACGGGCCGGCCCTGGACCGGGTCGCGGCCGCCTTCGAGGACCTCGGCGCGCTGCTGCTGGCCGCCGAGGCGGCAGCCGCCGCCGCCCGTGCCCACCGTGCCGCCGCCCGCGACGCAAGGGCCAACGCCTCCCAGGAGCGGGCCGCCGCCCTGGCCGCCGCTTGCCAGGGCGCCCGCACCCCGGGCCTCGGGCCGGGCGCGCTCGCCTCGACCCTGACCGCCCGAGAGCGGGAGGTGGCCATGCTGGCCTCCGCCCGAACCTCCAGCCGCGAGATCGCCGCCCGGCTCGACCTATCGGTCCGCACGGTCGACAACTATCTGAGCCGCGTCTATGCCAAGCTGGGAGTTTCCAGCCGGTCCCAGCTGGCCGCCCTGCTCAGGGCCACGACGCCGTGACAGGGCCACCGTCGGGCCTGTTGCCGGCGGCCTCGGGCGGGTCCACACCTTCCCCTCCCGGGTCCGGTTCTGCGTGCACGCCAGGTACACGCCGCATTGCGCGGGAGGTCTAGAATCGCTCATCCGCAAACGGGAGCACCACCGCTTCGCAGTGGCGATGTCATCGGGCCACCATGGTTCTCCCCCTGCGCCTCCCGGCCCTGGGCAGCCGCCGTCAACGTGTCCAGGGCGCAAGCGCGAATGGCCCCCGCCGGCCCCCCGCGGGGGCCGTTCGCATTTGAGAGCGACGTTTGTCGGGTCATCGAGGGCGGAGTGCCCGCCGGCAAGAGTTGTCGTTCAGCTCTCCCGCCGGCCATAGCTGCGGCGACCGGGGTGACCCGTCCTTGAAGGCGGTACCGGGCAAGAGGATCATCTCTGGCCTGGGGGTTCTTGACATGCCCGACCAGCCAGTCCATCGCAATATCCTCGCCGTCGACATCGAGGGCTTCGGGCGCCAGGATCGCGATGACCCCGACCGGATCGACATGCGCGAGGCGTTGTTCGCCGTGCTGGCCGAGGGGCTGGAGCTGTCCGGCATCGACCGCGGGCAGTGGGAGCAGTCCGACCTGGGCGACGGCATCCTGGTGCTGATCAGCCCGGAGGTCTCCAAGGTCCGCCTCATCGACCCGTTGATCGGCGAGCTCACCCTTGTCTTGCAGCGCTACAACGACACCGCCGGCCCGGCCGCGCGCATGCGGTTGCGGGCAGTGGTCCATGCCGGCGAGGTGGTCAGGCACAAGCAGACCTATGTCGGCAACGACCTCAACTACGCCTTCCGCCTGCTCGACTCCAGGACACTACGGCGCTGGCTGGCGGACTCGACGACCGACCTGGCGCTGATGGTGTCCGACCCTATCTACCAGAGCGTGGTCCGGCACGGCTGGGGCAGGATCAGGGTCACCAGCTACCGGCAGGTATTGGTGACCGCCAAGGACGTCAAGGCGCACGCGTGGGTCCACGTGCCGGAGGCGGCCCCCTCCGACGCCACACCCCCGGGGTCCGGCTCCGGTCCGAGCGGCTCCGGGTTCGGGCCGGGCAACCCATCGCGACGGGTCTCCAACCTGCCACCGCGCAACTCGCGCTTCACCGGCCGCGACAAGCTGCTGGCGCTGATCGCGCAGAGCCTCATCGGGGACCCGGCCGCGGCTCCACCTCCCAGCCTGCCTCGAGGCGTTGCCCTGTACGGCCTACGCGGAGTCGGCAAGACCCAGCTCGCTCTGGAGTACGCCCACCGCCATGCGGCCGACTACGACGTCATCTGGTGGATCCCCGCCGAGCTGCCGGTGACCATCCCCGGCGCGCTCGCCGAGCTGGGCGGCCACCTTGGCCTGGACCTGCCCGAGCGGGCCGAGCAGGAGCAGGTCGCGAGTGAGGTGCTGGCCGAGCTGGCCAACCGCGATCGCTGGCTGCTGGTGTTCGACAACGCCTCGCACCCTCAGGACGTCGCCGCCCACCTCCCCCCGACGGGGCACGGTCACGTGCTGATCACCAGCCGCATCACCACCTGGGGCGGGGTGGCCTCCCGTGTCAAGGTGGCGGTCCTCGACCACGGCGAAGCCGTCGCGTTCCTGCTCCGCCGCACCGAGAGCGACGGCGACGCGAACGCGGGCCAGCTCGCCGAGGAGCTGGGCTTCCTACCGCTCGCCCTCGAGCAGGCCGCCGCATACATGGAGCGGGCAGGCCTCAAACTGGGCGAGTATCTTGCGCTGTTCCGCCGCCGCCGGCAGAGCCTGCTCGGCAAGGGGGAGCCGCTGGCCTACGGCTCGACCGTGCCAGCTACCTTCCGGCTGGCCTTCGAGCGGATAACGGAGCAGTCGCCAGCGGCCATGCAACTGCTGTCGCTCTGCGCCTTCCTTGCGCCGGAGGTAATCCCGCACTGGCTGGTCACCGCCAGGCCGGGCCTGCTCCCGGCGGAGCTGGCCGAGGCGACCGCGGACGAGGATCTCTACACCGACACCGTGGGCGCGCTGCACGGCTTTTCTCTGGTCGAGCGGGACGAGCACGGCCTGCGCGTGCACCGGCTGGTGCAGGCGGTGGCCCGCGGCGAGCTGGCCGCCGACGCCGAGGCGGCGTGGGCGACACGCGCGGTCCAGCTCCTCCGGCAAGTCTGGCCCGCCGAACCCGAGGAGCCCTCGACCTGGCCGCGCTGCCTCGAGCTGCTGCCGCACGTGCTCATCGCGACCGAGCACGCCGAGCAGCTCGGCGTCGCCGCCCAGCCAACCGCATGGCTGCTGTACAACGCCGGGGTGTACCTGTCGGTCCAGGCCGAGCTGACCATGTCGAAGGCGACCCTGGAGCGTGCCCTGGCCATCGCCGAGGGTGCTTACGGGCCCGATCATCCGAATGTGGCCCCGATCCTCGCGCAGCTCGGCCGGGTGCTGCGCCGCCTTGGCGACATGTACGGAGCGTATGCCGCGCTGCGGCGGGCGCTGTCGATCGACGAGGCCGCCCACGGGCCTGAGCACCCCCAGGTCGCCTGGACCCTCACCCACCTCGGCCGCGTCCAGCGGCAGCTCGGCAACACCGAGGCGGCGCTGACCACACTGCGGCGTGCCCTGGCTATCCACGAGGCGACCTACGGGCCCGAGCATCCCAAGGTGGCCTGGACGCTGACCCACGTCGGCCGGGCGATGCGCCGGCTCGGCGACTACGCCGGCGCGCACCAGGCCATCCGGCGTGCGCTCGACATCAACGACGCGTTCTACGGGGCGATGCATCCCGGTGTCGGCTGGACCGTCGGCCACCTGGGCCGCATCCTGCGGCGCATGGGCGACTACCCCGCCGCCAGCGCGGCGCTGGAACGCTCCCTCATCATTCACGAGGCGACCTTCGGGCCCCACCACCCAGAGACCGCCTGGTCGCTCATCTGCCACGCCACGGTGCTGCGACGGCTGGGCAAGCTCGACAAGGCATACGCCGCCCTGCGCCGCGCTCTCGAGATCCACGAGACCGCCTACGGGCCCGACCATCCCCAGGTCGCCTGGAACCTCACCCACCTCGGGCGGGTCCTGGAGATCCACGAGACCGCCTACGGGCCCGACCATCCCCAGGTCGCCTGGAACCTCACCCACCTCGGGCGGGTCCTGCTGGACCTGGGCGACTTCGAGGCGGCGCACGCGGCCCTGGAGCGCGGCCTCGCCATCAACGAAGCCGTCTACGGGCGCGACCACCCGGAATCCGCCTGGACCCTCACCCACCTGGCCAGCGTGCTGCGGCACCTTGGCGACCTCGACGGCGCGCAGGCCGCGCTCGAGCAGGCCCTCACCGTGAACGAGGCGACCTACGGGGCCAGCCACCCGGAGGTGGCCGCCACGCTCACGGTCCTCGGGCCGGTCCTGGCCGACCTCGGCGAGCTGGATGGCGCACACGCGGCCCTGAAGCGCGCGCTCGAGATCGCGGAGGTCGCCTACGGCCCCGACCACGCGATCACTCGCGGGACCCGCCAGGCCCTCGAAGCCGTCCAGTCGTAGCGCTCTGCACTCCTGAAGGCTCTTCCGCTGCGTGTGGGTGCCAGTTATGTGGTGTGTCGGGCAGACGGTCTATAGGTGCTGGTCCGCTGCCCGAAATGGCCCGCACCGGGGTGGCCACCACGGACCGGGACGGCTTGGGCACGCGGGTGAGCAGGTGGCGCATGGCAAGGGTACCGGCAGCGCTGCCACAAGGCGCCGGTCAGGAGTGACTCGATGGACGCCTTGAGGCCCTCGTGAGCATCGGAGTTGACCAGCTGCCCCCGGCACAGGTCCCGGGCGACGAGGGAGCGCAGGAAGGCCAGCCAGCCGGCTCCGTCCTCGGTCGTGATCACGTCCATGCCGAGCACTTCCCGGTTGCCATTATTCGTCGCTGAGAACGGCCGCTGCGATCCTTCGGACGCGTTCGGGGTCGGCGATCGCGTCGATCTCGGCGATCTTGCCCTCGGCGACGGTGAAGCCCATCACGGTCATGGGCTGTCCACCCAAAGTGACGACCACTCCGGCTGCTCCGTTCACCAGCGCGGGGCGCAGGTGGACGACTTGGCGCGCGAATATTGGCCGTAGCCCACTGCGTGCCTGCCTGGCGACGGCCGCTGCGCCATGGACCACCATGGAGGCGGCGGGGCGCCTGGCGCCGGCGTCGATCCGCAGCACGACGTCGGGGTCGAGCAGCGCGACGAGGGCGCCGAAGTCGCCCCCACGAGCTGCCAGGAAGAAGGCGTCGACCACGTCTCGTTGACGAGCCAGATCGGGGTCGGGCGCCGGTACCTCGGCGCCCTTCACGCGGCGTCGTGCCCTGCTGGCCAGCTGCCTCGCTGCCGCGGGGGTCCGACCGACCATGGGCGCGATCTCCTCGAAGGGCAACTCGAACATGTCGTGGAGCACGAACGCCAACCGCTCGGCCGGGGCCAGGGTGTCGAGCACGACCAGGAGGGCGAGGCCGACCGAGTCGGCCAGCAACGCCTCCTCCTCCGGCTGGAGCGCCCCGCCTGTGCTGATGACGGGATCGGGGACGTGGACGCTGAGGGATTCCTCACGTCGAGTGTTGCGCGAGCGCAGCATGTTCAGGCACACGCGGGCGACGATCGTGGTCAACCACCCGCCGAGGTTTTCGACCTCGCCCGCTCCTGATCGGCTGAGACGCAGCCAGGTGTCCTGGACGGCGTCGTCTGCCTCGGTGAGCGAGCCGAGCATCCGGTAGGCCACCGCCCGCAGATGGGCCCGGTGCTCCTCGAAGCGCTCCGCCAGCCACTCGTCGTCGTCCATCGGTCACATCCTCGGGTTGCCAGGTGTCATAGCAGTGACCCCCCACACACGACGGATGTGACAGGGAATACCCGAAAGAGCACACGATGCGAGTTTTCGTTGCGGGGGCGAGCGGTGCGATCGGCACCCGGCTCGTTCCTCAGTTGATCGATCGAGGACACGAGGTCATCGGCACCTTCAAGTCGCCTGGAAACGCCGAACGTGTACGGGCGCTCGGGGCGGAGCCGATCGCGCTGGATCTGCTCGACCCTCGCGCCGTGCGCAAGGCCGTCCTCGAAACCGAGCCCGACGCGATCGTCCACCAGGCGACCGCTCTGGCGGATCTGCGCTTCTCCAGGAACCTCGACCGCAGCTTCGCGCCGACCAACCGGCTTCGGACCGAGGGCACCGACGCGCTCCTGGCCGCCGCGCGCGAGGCAGGCGTGCGCCGGTTCGTCGCCCAGAGCTTCGCCAGCCTGCGGTACGCGCGCGTGGGCGGGCCGGTCAAGACCGAGGACGACCCACTGGACCCCACCCCGGTGCCAGTGACGCGCGAGACCAACGCCGCGATGCGCCATCTCGACCAGGCGGTCACCGACGCCGGCGGAATCGCGCTTCGCTACGGCGGCTTCTACGGCGCCCCCAAGGACGGGCTGCTGGAGACCGTGCGCAAGCGGCAGTTCCCGATCGTGGGCAACGGCGACGGCGTCTCCTCATTCATCCACCTCGACGACGCCGCCGCAGCCACCGTGCTCGCCCTCGAACACGACCGAGCCGGTATCTACAACATCGTCGACGACGAGCCCGCCCCAGCGCGCGAGTGGCTGCCAGTGCTCGCGAACCTGCTCGGCGCCAAGCCGCCCCGCCACGTTCCCCGCTGGCTCGCGCGGCTGGTCGCGGGCGAAGCCGCGGTCATGATGGGAACTGCGTCCCGCGGCGCCTCGAACGCCAAGGCCAAGCGCGAGCTCGGGTGGTCGCTGCGCTACCCCAGCTGGCGAGAAGGTTTCGTGGCCGCCTACGCCTCAATCAACCCCGACGGATGGACGCGAATCTCATCCGGCCGCTAAATGCTTCCTGGGAGTCGCGGCGTGTATCGGTGGACAATGAGCATGGTCACCTTTCCTGCCCGCAAGGGGGACGATCATGCCGCCGCCGACCCTGCAGGTGACACTGGACCAGGACGCCCAGGCCGCGCTGGAACG
>WNGG01013269.1_pt1 | contig 10887 bp, 7 predicted proteins | sample 5400661 | NCBI WGS metagenome assembly WNGG01 (sample SAMN13153372, study PRJNA577476) | soil metagenome | isolation source: 100 cm soil or saprolite under Garry oak tree replicate 1 | place: USA:California | collected 2016-06-15 | reverse complement strand
GGCACCTGCTCGCCGACCCCACCGCCCGCTACCACGACCTGGGCGCCGGCTACCACGCCAGCCGCATCGACAAGGCCAAGAAGACCCGCAACCACATCCGCCAGCTGCAAGCCCTGGGGTTCACCGTCACCCTCACCCCCGCAGCCTGACCCCCACCCTTACAACCACACCCCACAGCACAGGAGCCGGCTTCGCCGGCTGCTGCCGCCTGCCTCACCGAGGTCTGTGATTTTCCGGTCAGGAGGAGGGCATTGCCACACGGAAGGGCGGCCGCCCGGCGCCGCGGCCGTCGGACCGCCGGCACGGGCACCACCAGCAGCAGCGGCTGGAGCGCAAGCGCCAGCAGCGCCAGGCCAAGCGCCGCTATCTGGCCCGGCAGGAACAGAGGTCACCATGAACCACGTCGGCTGGAACGTGAACTACCTGGGCACCGGCCGAGGCGCGCTCGGGCTGCCGCGCACGCCCGGCCCGTCCAAGCCGCCTCGCGGGTTTCGGACCCGCAGCTCGATTGCGGGCAAGCTCGTCCGGCCGGCCAAGCGCCGGCCGCGCCACCCGCGCACCCGCTGAGGAGGCCGCCATGACCATGGCTCGACTACAGCGCCGAGAACCGCCGGCTGCACGAGCGCCTGCGCACCCAGAACGCCCGGCGCGCGCTCGCCGACGCCGGCCGCAAGCTGGGCGCCCGCAACCCGGAGCGCCTGCACCGCATGGTCGAGTGGGACGCGCTCGTGTTCGACGCCGACGAGGTGGTCGCCGAGCTGGCCTCCACCGACAGCTACCTGTTCGCCAGCTTGGCCGAGGAGCCGCCGGAGGTACGGCAAGCCGTACACTCTAAGCCGACCCGCGAGTCGGCTGTGAACCAGGCGCTGCGTGCCGCCCTGCCCGTCCCGGTCCCCACCGACCCGGCCACGGCGTCGCGGGAGATCGGCGACGCGTTGCGCACAGTCACCGGCCGGGGGGGTCGTGGTCGTGGCCGGCGGGTCTAATCGGCGGTCGCGTAGGCCATGGCAGTCGGCATTGACCTCCGCGCTTGCGCCTTGCAAGACCTCACCGATCTGGCTCATCAAGACCGAGGGCGGTCCGGCGCTGTTGTATCAGCCGGTCCCAGTCCGCCAGGTAGGGGGCGAGATCGGTCACCGTCACCAGCTCAATCTCCTCGACCGGCCATCGATGCGCCTGCAGGATGATCCTGTGGTCCGGCAGGTTCAGCTCCGCGACCTGCGCCTCGCCTGCCTCGATGAGCGTGAAGGTCCGCGGTGCCCCGTCGATCGGCACGACTACCGGCCGCTCCGGTCCGCCGACATCCTCCGGCTTGGGTGTGGAGACGCGGGCTACCCTCCACCTCGATCGTGTCGTTGCCGCCATCTCGGTCACCACGCGTTGCCAGAGGTAGTGCCGCAATGGCGTTGGCCGGCGGGGTGGTTCCGGGTGTTTGGAGCTCGCCACGATCAGGAACTGCAGAGGTCGCTCAAGGCGGTTGCCGTGGATGATCTGATAGTGCACCGTGTCGGTGTCGACGTCCCGGAGCCCCAAGCCCCCGGCCGCGATCTGGTACGTCTCTATGGTCCGTGGTCCTTGGAATGCGGGCGGTAGCGCGTAGAGAGGAACTGGCACGGCACGAAGCTGCGCTTGCTCCTTCCGCTCCCATTCCTCGAAGGAGCGTCGACGGAATTCTTTGTAGCGTTCGCGCATTGTGCTCCTTTGTTCGCTGAGATCCGATGGGTTGGATTCGAGGGGATTAGTGCCAAATCAGGCTGCTCGGTATGGTCTGCGACCGGTGGGATATCACGACTGCGGCTCCATCTCAAGGCCTACCATCACAGGGGCCAAAGCGCCGATCTTGCTGCCACCTCGTCCCGATCCATTGAACGCTACACGGCCCGGTATCCTTGGGACTGCTTCAGCCTGACGATCCTCTGGGACGCCAGCTGCGGTCACCTCAGGCGCGATCTCGCCCACCGCGCCTGGTGCGTCATGATGCCCGAGCAGGGACGCCGACATCACCGCCTTGAGACGCGCTTCGCACCGCCGAACTTCGGCAGCGTCACCCTGCCAGCACCTCGCATTACCACCTCGGTTCTCGCTGCATGACCGTGAAACGAGGGACTGCACCTGCTTCTGAGCGGGTCCGACTACAGGTTCTGGCGCAATACGTACAATCCGCCTCGTCCAGCCCTATAAGATTTTGACGAGGCGGGTTGTACGTAATTCGACTTAATCAGGATACTCAAGGAGCGCTATTCAGAATGCTTTTAACCATAAATTAGGAGTTTGAGTGCAACAGCCCCTGCCAGTAGACTCCGCGCGGCCATTCTCACTGTCCGCGCCTCACCACTGGAGGGACTGTTGCACGCCAAGTCTACGACCGGGCTCTCGCAGGAACAACTCGATCTGCTCTGTGACCGCGTCGCCGACCAGGTCGGCACCTGGCAGCCACCCCGCGGACGCCACCGCACGCTGGACCTTGCCACCGCGGTCACGATGACCCTGGTGTGGCTGCGCCACAACCTGTCGCAGGCACTGCTGGGCGCCTTCCACGGGATCAGCCAGCCGACCGTCTCCCGCATCATTGGCAGGCTGGGGGAGCTGATCGCACGGGCCGCAAACCAGGGGATGCCCGGCGTGGCCGAGACCGAACCTGGCGAGCGGCTGCTGCTGGACGGGTCCCTGCTTGCCACCGGCAACCGCACTGGCCAGCAGGGACAGGGCCTGTACAGCGGCAAGCGGCACAAAGCTGGGATGAACGTCCAGGTCATTAGTGACCGTTGGGGGCGACTGGTTGAGGTGAGCGATCCGACACCGGGTTCGATGCATGATGCGCGCTCGTTTGCCACGACTGGACTGGCGGCGGTGCTGGCCGACCGGGCGGTGCTGGCCGATCTTGGCTTTCTTGGGTGTGGGGTGGCGACGCCGGTGCGCAAACCTCCTGGTGGGAAGCTGTGCGAGTTGGAGAAGGCAAACAACCGCGCCCATGCCAGCGTCCGCGCGGCGGTGGAGCGGACCATCGCGCTGCTCAAGCAGTGGAAGGTGTTGGGGGCGGGGTATCGTGGGCCGCTGGCCAGATTCCCGAGGGTGATCCGCACGGTGGTCGCGTTGGAAAAGTTCCGGATCTACGAAAAGCCATTATGAATATCGCTCAAGGTCTGCCAAAAACAAACACAGAGATGAAGTAATACCCGTACGGGACCCCAAAGAACTCCCTTACGACGAGCGTGCATCCTATGAGATTCGGTACACACATTCCATAGAGCTCATCGGCGAAACTAGCGACCCAACTACTGAGGAGTTGGACAACGTTGATTATCCATGACGGGACGGGCAACTGCCCAGGGTTGAAAAGGCTGGTTGCACTCTTGAGGAGGCCGTAAAGAAGCTCAGCCTCATACCAATAGATGCCGATGTACCAGTCCAAGCCCTGCGGGTCGACATTGTTAACTGGGTTGGCGCCGGCGTAGGCGTAGGGGAGGTCTTGGCCGATGGGGTCGCGCTGGGTGAAGCGGCCAAGGGCTGGGTCGTAGTAGCGGGAGCCGAACTTGGTCAGCCCGGTGGCGCCGTCGTACTGCCCGGAGGCGTAGCGCCAGGGGTTGGCCACAGTCTCGCTGGCCGACAGTTGCATGCCGTAGGGGTCGTAGCTGTAGGAGTTCACCTTGGCGCCACTGCCGTTGACCAGGCCGACCACCGAGCCCAACCCGTCGAACAGGTAGTAATAGCGGCTGCCGCTGGCGGCGCGGAGACTGACCAGGGTGCCGCGGTTGTCGCGGGTATAGGAGTCGGTGCTTCCCGTGTTGGTGGCGCTGGCGACCCCGAGCGCGCTGTTGACGAAGCTGGTCGACCCGGCCTGGGTGCGCTGGGTCTGGTCCCCTCCGGCGTAGGCCAGCGGCGCGAGCGCGGTGCCGCCGGGTTTGGTGATCGAGGTGGTCTGGTTCTTGGCGTTGTAGGCAAGCGACCAGCCGCCCCCGCCGGTGAGGTTCCCGTTGCCGTCGTAGGTGTAGGTGTTGGTGCCGTTGACGGTGGTCAGCTCATTCGCGGCGTTGTAGCCGTAGTTGGTGGTGGTGCCGTTCTCGGTCTTTGAGGTGCGGTTGGAGTTGAGGTCGTAGCCGTAGCCGCGGGTCAGGCCCGGGCCGGTGGCGCCGGTGAGCCGGTTGCGCCCGTCATAGCTGTAGCTGGTGGTCCCCGAGAGATCGATCATCGACTGGCGCAGCGCGGTGTCGACACCGTTCTTCTGGTAGCTGTAGGTGAAGCTGCTAAGTGTGGTCGCGCCGACGGTCGCCTTCACGCTGGTTTGGCGGCCGGCGTCGTCGTAGCCCGTGGTCATCACGGTGGCGGTCGGGGTGGTCGGGTAGGTGGTGGTGGTGCGCCGGTTGTCGCTGTCGTAGCCGAACCGCACCGGCGTGGCCGCGCCGGGCTCCAGCAGCTCGGTGAGCAGGTTGACCTGGTTGTAGGTGTAGCCCACCTGCCCGCCCGGGTCGGTGTAGCCGCTCAAGTTGCCGTTGTGGTCGTAGTCGTAGCGCAGCTGGGTGTTGTCGGGCAGGGTCTTGCGGATCTGCCGGTTCATCTTGTCGTAGGCAAAGGTGGTGATCCCGGTGGCGTCGGTCACCTGGACCAGGTTGCCGTCCGGGTCGTAGTCGTTGTCGACGGTGGAGGTGTCCTGGAAGGTGACCACGTCGGGGCGGTCCAGCGGGTCGTAGGTGTAGGTGGTGGTCTGGTTCTTGCCGTCCACTAGGGTGTGCAGCCGGCTCAGCGCGTCCGGGGTCAGGGTGAGGTCGCCGAGCGGGGCGGGGTTGTCGACCGAGGTGAGGTTGCCGTCGGGGTCGTAGCCGAACAGGGTGGCGTTGCCGTTGCCGTCGCTGATCTTGCTGACGGTGCCATTGGCGTTGTAGTCGCGGTCCTCGAGGTTGACGCCCGGGTTGGCGCTGGACTGGGTGGTGTCCAGGTTGCCGGCGCTGTCGTAGCTGTAGGACAGGGTGTTGCCTTGGGGGTCGGTGGCGGCGGTGGGCGCGTGCGGGTGGGCGGTGCTGGTGTAGTCGAGCCGGCTGGTCGCCCCGGTGGAAACCGACGTCGAGGTGAGGTTCTCGTCGTTGGGGTCCCAGCTGAGGGTGGCCTGCTTTTGCAGGCCGTCGGTGAGCCTGGCCACGTTGTCCATGGACGTGTAGGTCTTGTCCTGGGTGTGGCCCAGCGCGTCGATCACCTTGGTGATCCGGTCGCGGGTGTCGAACCGGTAGGTGGTGATCCCGTCGGTGGTGTCGCCGGTGGTGAAGTTGCCGTTGGGGTCGGTGACCTTGGTCTCCCCCACGCCATAGGCGAACGAGGTGGTCGCGCTGGTCGGCACGCCAAAGCCCGAGTCGTACTGGGTGGAGAAGTCCGACACCTTCCCGACGGCGTCGACGTAGTCGATCCGGGTGATCGAGTTGCCGCCGGTGGTGACCTGGTCGATCAGCACGTCGCCGTTGTAGCGGTAGTGGACCACGTTCCCACCGGTGTCGGTGACCGTCTCCAGGTTCCCGCCGGCGGTGTAGGTGTACTGCACGGTCCGCCCGGTCGGGTCGGTGACGGTGTCCAGCCGCCCGCCCACATAGCCAAGGGTGGTCGGCCGGTTCTGGGTGTCGGTCACCGTGGACAGCAGCCCGGCGGCGTTGTAGTCGAACCTGATGGTGTTGTTGTTGCGGTCAACCTGGCGCAGCAGCCGGCCGGTGGTGTCGGAGAACACGAACTTGGCCTCGGACTTTTGGACCTTCAGGGTCCACTCCCCAGTGGTGGCGTTGCGCGACAGGTCGGCGTCCACGCCGGGGGGGTGCCGCCAGCGGGTCTCGGTCGCATCATAGTTGAACCGCACGATGAACCCGGTCGGGGCCACATAGGTCACGTCGCTGGTGGCATGCGTGCTGGAGGCGAACACCAGGCGCACGTCCTGGCCCACGTTGAGGGTCCAGCCCTTGCCGAGCGTGGAGACACCGGGCTGGCGGCTGTTGTAGTAGCGGTCCAGGCTGAAGTCGAGCCCGGTGCCGCGGATGCGCAGGTCGGTGGCGTGCAACAGCAGGTTCCCGTTGGCCACGTTGACCTTCAGCTCCGACCGGTCGTTGAGGGGGCGCCCCTCGAAGCCGAAGCGGCGCTGCTCCCCCAAAAGCGACGCGGCTTGAGTGTTGAAGTACTTGTACGCCGACCACGGCCCGGCGCCAGTGCCGTCGTTACCGCGCGCGCGCCACCGGTAGGTCGACCCGGCCGCCAGCCTGCCGGCCGGCACCGCCCAGGGCGAGTCGGCCCCGTCGGCCACCGTGGGGCCGGCACCGGAGGCCACCACCGCCCCCGTCGCCGGGTTGGCGACCTCGAAGTCCACATGCCCAGACCCTGCGGTCCGATCGGTGAACACCCCGTGCAGCGTCGGCGTGGTCGTGCCCGTATCCGCAGAGTCGCCCGGGGTCATCGACCGCTTGTCCACCGGGTCGGGCACCACCGCCACCGCGTGGTAGGAAAACGTCACGCTCAGGCTGACCAGCTTCACGCCCAACTGGTTGAGCACCCGCACCCGAAAGCCGCTGGTCGACGGCGCGTCCACGATCAGGCTGGCGGCGATGTTGCTACCGATCGCCGGGGCCACCCCGACCGCCACGATCCCCGCCGGCACCGTCGGCAGCGCCTGGGGGAAGCTCACGGTGGCGAACCCGTTGGCGTCGGTGGTGATCGTGGTGGTGGCGTTGGCGGCGGTCCAGCCCGTCCCCGGGTCGATCCGAGCCGCCCAGGCGGCGTAGTAGGACAGGGTGACCTGAGCGCTGGCGATCGCCGCGCCGGACTGGTTGATCGCCCGCACCGTGAACCCGGTGGCGGTGCGGTCCGACACCACCAGGCTCACCGGAATGTTGCCACCGGCGTTGGGGTCCACCCCACTTGCCACCACGGCGTTGGGGACCAGCCCACCGTGCGGGCTGGCATAGCCGATCGTGGCGAACCCGGCGGTGTCGGTGGTCACCGTGACCGTGCGGACCTCCTCGTTGCTGGTCAGCTGGGAGGCGGCGTGATACCAGACGGTGATCGCCGAGGTGATCGGGTTGCCGGCGGTGTCCAGCGCCCGCAGGGTGAACCCGGTGGTGGTGCGGTTGTAGGCCACCAGGTTCCCCGGGATCGCCGCCACGCCGCCGTTGGGAGCCCGACCGGTCACCACCACGTTGGCGGGCGGCGCGGCGAACGCGCACGGATCGGTGGCCGGACAGTAAGGGATCGTCACCCGGCCGGTACTGTCCGGGGTCACCTGCACCGACGAGTCGACCCGGGTCACCGTCGGCGGGCTTGAAGCGACCGCCGCCAAGGTAGCCGCGGCGCGGCTCAACGCCACCACCCCAGCCGACGCGGGCACCGTCGGCGCCAGCGAGATGACCAGTGCCCAAACGAGCACCCCGGCAAGCACCCGAATCCCGCGACCCATCCCCGCCTCCTAACGCCATTCGTACGAACAGCACGTACCTGGCTCACCGGACTTGAGGCGAGAGACAGTCGGCCGCCTGGAATCCGACGAGTCGCCAGAATCGGGAGGAGTACGCTGTAGTGGTGATAAGCAAGCAATACTTGCAATACATCGGGAAACAGCGTATGGCGGCGTGGCCTGGCAGCATGCGAGCCCTGTGCCGGTGCCGGCTGCAAGCCCACCGAGGGAAGGGCGCCGGGACCCGGCTGGACCGTGCCCCCACGATCCATGAGGCCGCTCGCGGCCCCCGAGGCTCCCCTGACCATGCCCGCCAGGGGATACCTGGCGAGCGTCGTTGCTGCGCTCAGGCAGGGTGAGCAGCGTGGTGCCCCCGCATACTTGGAGCGGAGCGCCACGACCGGATCGAGTACGGCGAGGACGCCTACCAGCCCCACGGGTGAGCAACGCGGCCGAGCTGGTCGCCGAGCTGGCCGAGACCGACAGCTACCTGTTCGAGCGCAGGCCCGAGCGGCAGGGGCAGGAACGCCAGGAGCGCGACCAGCGTGGCCGGTTCGCCTCGGGCATAAACGAGGCGCTACGCGCCCGCGCCGGCACCCCGGGTCGACACCCGCCAGGTCGGGGAGGAGATCAACACGGCGCTGCGCGGCCGGAGCTGATGAGCAAGTGCACACGAGACCCTCCGCCCGTGTCGGTGCCGGGCACCCGCCCGGCGCCCGTTCAGGTAAGGTCTGTCAGGCTCCGCAGGGGTCGTTTGTGAGCGTCGAGTGCAGGACGACCCACGGGACAGTGCCGCTTGGACACGACAGTCGTCACGACCACCGTCGGGGCATTGGCGGGTGTGACTGCCGGTCTCGGGGGTGCGTCGATCGCGGTCCGCACCCAGCAAGCGCACGAGCGCTATCGGCAGCGTGAGCGGGCCGCAGAGGTTTTCGGGTTGGTGGGACCGCTCCTGATCGAGTTGCATCCCGACCGCATCCTCTTCAACCTTCCCGTTGTCCAGCCCGGACAGCCGGACCCGATGAACGAGACCCTGGCGCTGCTAGATGACTTATTCCAAGGGGTCGGAGCTTCCTGCCCCCAAGCAGCCAGATGCGAAGATGAAGGAGGGCGTCCAGGATCGGCGTTGCAAACCCAACGTCGAGCCTTGGAGGCCCGGTGGACGCCGCCCTGGACACCCTCGCCACCGCACTGTACGTCACCACCGACGACCTGCTGAAGACCGCCCACACCTGGCACCCTGGCGGCCAGCGGTCGGGATCGCGCCCAAGCTGTCGGACGCCGAACTGGTCCTGTCGGACGCCGAACTGGTCACCTTGGCGGTCATGCAGGCGCTGCTGGGCTTCCCGTCCGAGGCCCGCTGGCTGCGCTACGCCCGCGCCCACCTTGGCCACCTGTTCCCCTACCTGCCCAAGCAGCCCGGCTACAACAGCGCCTGCGCGCCGCCGCCGCGCTGCTCCAGCAGCTCATCCGGGCCCTGGCCAGCGACACCACCTGGTGGACCGACGACGTGTGGGTGGCCGACTCCACCCCGGTGGAGTGCGGCCGCTCCACCCAGACCGTCCACCGCTCCGAGCTGGCCGGGTGGGCCGAATACGGCTACTGCGCCAGCCACTCGCGCTATTTTGGGGGCTGCGGCTGCACCTGGTCTGCACCCTGCACGGTCTGCCGGTCGGCTTCGCCCTGACCGGCGCCAAAGCCGACGAGCGGGAGGTGCTGCTGGGCCTCCTGGCCGCCGACCCCGCCCTGCTGGCCGCCCGCCCCGGCCAGACCCTCATCACCGACAAAAACTACTTCGGCGGTGCCTTCGAGGCGGCGCTGGCCGCCCAGGGCGGGCGGCTGCTGCGCCCCGCGCGCAAGGGCGAGCCCGAGCGGGCCGGCGCGCACCTGTTCCGGCCGTTGCGGCAGGTGATCGAGTCGATCAACCAGACCTTCAAGGGCCAGCTTGACCTGGAACGCCACGGCGGGCACACCCCGGCAGGCGTCATCGTGCGGGTGCTGCAGCGCATCCTCGCCTTGACCGCCGCGATCTGGCACAACGACCACACCGGGCAGCCAATCGCCAGGTCCCTCCTGGCCTACGACCACTAACACCCTTGGAATAGGTCATCTAGCGTGCTGGCCAGGCGGTTGACCAGGGCGTTGCGTTGCAGTCGGCTCAACGGGATGTCACGGGCCTCGCTAAGCACGTCGACGGAGGAGGCGCGGATCGTCCACTGGCCATCGGAGCCGCGGCGGTTGTCGTAGACGAGCCCGTCACGGGTGAGCAGGCTGATCCGAGAGACCACCGAAGATGCCTCGGCCAAGCGCAGGACCTCGACAGTGCCGTTGTAGTCGGCGTCGTGGGAGGCCGCGGTCGTCCACCTCCCCGTGCCGGCGACCTCCACCTGCCGAGCGAAGCGCTCGATGATCCCAAGCCGAGACAGCACAGCGGGGACCGCCAACGCGCAGACACGCACGCCGTAGCCTGCCTCGGCGAAGCGCCCGGCGGTCACCAGGACTGCAGCAGGCTCGCGGAAGCCGCCCTCAAGGAGGGTGTGATAGCGCCCGGCCCGCAAGTACGCCGCGGCGCGGTCCTGCCACCAACGCGCGGCAGGGCGTGTCACGTCGGGCATGTCCGCAGGGCGTTCGTTGAGCAGGCGCTCGTAATCGGGGTGGAAGGGACGGAAGTCGTCCCAGGTGACCCACACCAGGCCACCGCAGCCGGCGAATTCGCGATGGAACTGGGGTGCGGTAGTGGACTTGCCCGCCCCGGGCTGACCGCCCAGAAGCACCGCCTCGGGGTTCCGCTGCGGGTCCGGGTTGGATCGCAGCAGGTAGTCAGGCACGATGACCTGCTGGAAGATCTCTTCCAGTTCAGCCGGAGGGAGCCCGTAGTCGACGACGCCCTCCTGGAACGTCATGCCGTGCCTCCGCGCAACTGCGCGAGGCGGTTGCTCCACTCGTCGAGTGCCTCGGTCACCGCCGGAGTGTTGGGCTGGATGCGCTCCAGCCGAGCCCGCAGCTCGCGATGCTCGTGGCGCCAGGCTTGCGCCTGCTCATCCGTCCTTGCGGCGCGCTGGCGGGCCACCAGCAACCCGGCAAGTTGGTTGGCAACCTCTCTCAGGGCTTCGTAGTCCGCTATTTGGATGACCCGGTTCACGACCGCTTCCGCGTCATTGTTCGACACAATTACCTCCTGGTTGTCACCGCTCTGGATCTTTATTGTGGAAATGATTCAGGTGCGGAGCAGGCGGGTCCCGCGGAGCTTTTTGTATAGCTCAACGGTCTCGGGGTGAAGTTCGTCGACCGGCTCGCCCTCGGCGTCGAGGACATGGAGGAGCTCCCGCATGATGGCGTCGACCCCAGGGGGGTTGCCGGTCTGGTAGGCGGCGCGCATGAGCTGCCGGTAGAGCCGCTCGTCGTAGGGGCTGGCGAGCAGGCCGCGGCGGGCGGCCCAGGTGGCGCTGGCGTGGTCGTGCTGGTCGAGGTAG
>WNGG01022008.1_pt1 | contig 10888 bp, 12 predicted proteins | sample 5400661 | NCBI WGS metagenome assembly WNGG01 (sample SAMN13153372, study PRJNA577476) | soil metagenome | isolation source: 100 cm soil or saprolite under Garry oak tree replicate 1 | place: USA:California | collected 2016-06-15 | reverse complement strand
TTATGAGGTCTCGGGGTTTGTAGATATCCGTACCGTTGAGGCGGGTGATGCCTGTCCGCGCTGTGATTCCGGAAAGCTTGAGATGTGGCGCGGGATCGAAGTCGGGCATGTTTTCAAGCTGGGAACAAAATATTCCACGGCGCTTAATGCCACCTACCTTGATGCCAATGGCAGAGAGCAGATTATCTTCATGGGATGCTACGGCATCGGCATCGGTCGCACCGTTGCGGCGGCAATCGAACAGAACCATGACGAAAACGGCATCATATTCCCTATTCCGATCGCTCCCTTTCACTGTTCGGTTGTAGCCGTCAATACCAAGGATTCCGGCGTCATGGCCGCTGCCGAAGAGATTTATTTATGTCTCGAAAAACTCGGGATCGAGGTGTTGTTCGATGATCGCGACGAACGTCCCGGTGTGAAGTTCAAGGATAACGATTTGATCGGCATTCCGATCCGAATTGTTGTCGGTAGCAAGGGGTTGGCCGAAGGGAAGGTTGAGGTGAAGGTTCGCTCGACTGGCGAAATCCTGTCGCTTTCGCTAGAGGAAGTGGCGGAAACCGTAAAGCAGATGATCGATGCTGCATCGGTACACGCAGAGTAAACATCAGCACCAACGCGAGGATTTTTACATGCAGTCAAGCCAGATTTGGGATCCCGAGCACGAATGTATGCCTCGTGAAGAGCTTGAACAGCTTCAGCTGGAACGTCTTCAGGCAACGTTGAATCGCGTCTACAAAAATGTGCCATGCTACCACACCAAGTTTAATGATCTCGGCATCGTTCCGGAAGATGTCGCGTCGTTGTCCGATCTGTCGAAGCTCCCCTTTACGACCAAGGAAGACCTGCGGCTGAATTACCCCTACGGGATGTTTGCGGTGCCGCTGCGCGAGGTTGTCCGGATCCACTCGTCATCCGGAACCACCGGAAAGCCGACCGTTGTAGGATATACCAAAAAAGATCTCAAAATGTGGTCCAACCTGGTGGCGCGCATCATGACGGCGGCCGGCGTCACCCACGATGATGTTGTGCAGATTGCTTTCGGTTACGGCATGTTTACCGGAGCGTTCGGCCTGCATTACGGGTCGGAAACGATCGGAGCGGCTGTTATTCCGATGAGCGGGGGGAACGGCGACAAGCAGATTATGATCATGCAGGATTACAAGTCTACCGCACTTGTCTGCACTCCGAGCTATGCGATTACACTTGCGGACCTGATTGAAAAACAGGGGATAGAACTTCGGACGCTTTCTCTCAAGGTCGGCCTTTTCGGCGGAGAGCCCTGGTCTGAAGCGATGAGAACCGAAATTGAATCACGCCTGATGATCAGCGCCACCGATAATTACGGCCTTTCTGAAATCATGGGGCCGGGTGTTGCTGGCGAATGCCTGTGTAAACGCGGCATGCACATCGCCGAGGATGCTTTCATAGCCGAAATAATCGATCCGGAAACCTGCCAGGTGCTCCCCCCCGGAAGTGTCGGTGAACTGGTGCTGACCACGATCAGCAAGGAAGCCTTCCCGATGATCCGTTATCGAACGCGGGATATCACGGCTCTCGACCATTCCCCCTGTGAATGCGGTCGAACCATGGTCAGAATGAAGAAAACCATGGGGCGGAGTGATGATATGCTGATTATCAAGGGCGTTAACGTATTTCCTTCGCAAATCGAGGAGGTTCTGGTTGCGATAGAAGGGTGTGAACCGCACTATCAGCTGATTGTAGATCGTAAAGGTGCGCTGGACGTGCTGGAGGTTTGCATCGAGGTAAGGGAAAATATCTTTTTCGACGAAATGAAAAAACAGCGCGCCTTCCTTGATATGGTCGGGAAAAGGATTGACTCCGTACTCGGTGTAGGCGTTACAGTGAAACTGGTAGAACCGAACAGCATACCGCGCCACGAGGGGAAGGCGCAGAGAGTCATCGATAGGCGAACAGTCTGATAGCCGCTGATTCACCATTCCCATGTAAAGCCGCTCACCGGCAGTGATGCTATCGAGCGGCTTTTTTTCTGATAATTTTAAACCAATCGTTTATACTGGGACGAAATAACCCGCAACAAAAGAAGGAAGCCAATGACTACCAGAAAATTATCGGCAGGCGACATTATTGAAGCTCGTTGCACCAAGTGTCGCGAAGTGCTGAATCACAGAATCGTTGCCATGGTGGAGGGAAAAGTCGTCCGGGTCGAATGCAACACCTGCCTTGGCGTGCATAACTATCACGCGCCTCCAACTGCGAAAGAGGCCAAAGCCCCAAAAAAAGTGACAGCAAGCAAGCCCCGTTCGACCGCAGCTGTTCCGCGTGCATCAAGGAAAGACCCCGTTGAAGTGGAACGTGAAGAGTGGGCATCACTCCAGCCTACGTTTGATTATGCCAAAGCTCTCCCTTACGACATGAATAGCAGGTTCCTGACCAAGCGGCTCGTACTTCACCCGGTATTCGGTCTTGGAATCGTAAAAACCGTCACCGTCCCGAACAAGATGCAGGTGCTTTTCAAAGACGGTATCAAACTGCTCCGCTGCCTCTGCCTGTAAACAAGCAACTTTTGCCTTGATTTATAAGCCCAATTGCATTACTTAACAATTACTTGTAACTGTATACAGTACGGCGATCGTGTCACATATCGACCACCCACCATCTAGTCCTCAAAACAGGATAAGTGCGTTAACAAAGTTATTTTCTCCAGAAAAACGAGAAAATAACTTCTAACTTACTAAAAAGGAGAGTACCGATGTCTGCCAAACCGTTTGTTTATCAGGATCCGTTCCCGCTTGCTAAAGATGAAACGAAATACCGTAAAATCGAAGGCTCGGAAAAATATATACTGGTCGAGAAATTTGCTGACACGGATGTCGTGAGAATATGCCCTGAGGCGCTCTCCATTCTTGCCAACGAAGCGATGCGCGATGTTTCCTTTCTGCTCCGTCCTGCCCACAACGAACAGGTTGCCAAAATCCTGAGCGACCCTGAGGCGTCGATGAACGACAAGGGGGTCGCCCTGGCCTTCCTGCGCAACGCCGAGATTGCCGCCGGTTTTGACCTTCCGGTCTGCCAGGATACGGGTACCGCAACGGTTGCAGCCAAGAAGGGACAGCAGATCTGGACGGGTGTCAAGGACGAGGAGTGGCTCTCCAAGGGGATCTATAAGACTTACACGGAAGAGAACCTGCGCTACTCGCAGACCGTTGCGCTTGATATGTATGAAGAGATCAACACCGGCACCAACCTGCCTGCCCAGATCGATATCCTGGCTACCGAAGGCGATTACTACAAGTTCCTTTTCATGGCCAAAGGTGGCGGTTCCGCCAACAAGACCATGCTGTATCAGGAAACAAAAGCGCTTTTGACACCGGACAAGCTGTTTAAATACTTGGTCGAGAAGATGAAATATCTCGGCACGGCCGCCTGTCCTCCGTATCACATTGCCTTCGTTATCGGCGGCACCTCTGCCGATGCCTGCATGAAAACGGTAAAACTGGCGACCGCCAAGGAGTTGGACGGTCTACCGACCAGCGGCAATGATCATGGTCAGGCTTTCCGGGATGTCGAACTGGAGGACAAGCTGTTGGAAGCCGCCCAGAAACTCGGCATCGGCGCCCAGTTTGGCGGCAAATATTTCGCTCACGATGTGCGGGTCATCCGTCTGCCACGTCATGGCGCTTCCTGCCCGGTCGGCATGGCGGTTTCCTGTTCGGCGGACCGCAACATCAAGGCCAAGATCACCAAGGATGGCCTGTTCGTGGAGGAGATGGACCGCAATCCGGGGCGGCTGATTCCGGAGCAGTATCGCGGCAAGCATGAGCATGGTGTCAAGATCGACCTGAACAAGCCGATGAAGGAGATACTGGCCGAGTTGAGCAAACACCCGGTTTCCACACCGCTGCTGCTCTCGGGGACCATCGTGGTCGGCCGTGACATTGCCCACGCAAAATTCAAGGAGATCATGGACGCTGGAAAGCCGCTTCCCGAATACCTGCTCAATCACCCGATCTACTACGCCGGCCCGGCCAAGACTCCTAAAGGCAAGGCATCAGGCTCATTTGGGCCCACTACCGCCGGCCGGATGGATTCATACGTTGATGAACTCCAGTCCAAAGGGGGCTCACTGATCATGATCGCCAAGGGGAACCGCAGCCAACAGGTGACGGATGCCTGCAAGAAATACGGCGGCTTCTACCTGGGTTCGATCGGCGGTCCGGCCGCGGTTCTGGCCGAAGAGAATATCAAGAAGGTCGAGTGCATCGACTTCCCCGAGTTGGGGATGGAAGCGGTCTGGAAGATTGAAGTTGAGAACTTCCCGGCGTTCATCCTGGTTGATGACAAAGGAACCGACTTCTTCAAACAGCTGGGTTTGTAAAAGAGACAAACCGGTCACAATCGAAAGCCCCGCGTGCCATGTACGCGGGGCTTTTTTAGTGGAAGGATGGTGAACTAAAATCCTGCTGTCAAAACCTGTATCCGGCCTCATGATTCGTACTTGACAACTGAGATGTCCTTGTGGTTTATTACACGGCATGAACAATAACCGCTTCTATATCGCATTCAGCTTTTACTTTTGGTTCGGCTTTTATTTCAGGCCGTCTGCCCGGGTACTAGTGTAAGCGAGGAAGCTATCACACAAAACCACAAACCGGGGCAGACGAGAGTCTCCCCGGTTTTTTGCTGTCTGTATATTCAGTTCAGCCAGGGCCGGGGGGAAACTTCCGGCCTTGACTGTTTGTGGGAAAGGATCAGAGGATGATTATCGTAATGAAGGCGGGGGCTGCAAAAAAAGACAAGGACGAAGTTCTCAGGCGTGTCAAGGAGCTGGGGTACACATCACACGTGATTCATGGCACGACGCGCGATGTGATCGGGGCAATCGGCGACGAGCGGAGCAAGCCGGCTCTGCAGGCGCTTGAGTCACTAAATGGCGTGGAAAACATTGTTCCGATCCTGCAGCCTTACAAACTGGCTTCGCTTGAAGTCAAGAAGGAGTCCAGTGTGGTCCGGATCAGTGAACATGTAGCCATCGGCGGTCCACAGATTGTAATCATGGCTGGACCTTGTTCGGTAGAGAGTGAAGAGCAGATTATTGAATGCGCTCTTGCCGTTAAAAAAGCCGGAGCACATATTCTGCGTGGCGGGGCATTCAAACCGCGTACATCGCCTTATTCTTTTCAGGGGCTTGAAGAAGAAGGTTTGAAGCTGCTGGCAAAGGCGCGAGACCTGACCGGGCTTCCTTTTGTTACCGAAGTCATCAATCCTGAAACTGCCGATATGGTGGCGGCGTATGCCGATATCCTGCAGATTGGCGCCCGCAATTCACAGAATTTTGCGCTGCTTAAAAAAGTCGGTCAGCTTGGCAAACCGGTGTTGTTGAAAAGGGGTATGGCGATGACAATACAGGAACTCCTGATGAGCGCCGAATATATCATGAGCGAGGGCAACCAGTCCGTGATTCTCTGCGAGCGGGGTATCCGGACATTTGAAACGGCCACCCGCAACACCTTGGATTTGTCTGCGATTCCGGTTCTGAAAGGAAAAACTCATCTGCCGGTCGTCATTGACCCATCCCACGGTACCGGCAACCATCATTACGTAGCTCCGATGAGTTATGCAGCTGTTGCCGCCGGGGCTGACGGCTTAATAGTCGAGGTTCACCCGGATCCCGAGCACGCATCTTCAGATGGTCCCCAGTCACTGAAACCGGCAAAATTCGAGGCAATGATGCAAAAATTGCGGCTGTTTGCGGAAGCGGATGGGAGAACTCTTTAATCTGAAAATAGTTGTCGTACGAAATGCGCAGAAGTTAAAAGAGAGTGGCATCCGCCGTAGGTAGGATGCTACTCTCTTTGTGTTTCTCCCATTATCTATAGCTTGACTAGATTCGAAAAGATTACCATAATGTTGTCATGTTTCCCTCCAATTTATCTTCCAAAGTCATCGGCGTGAACGCTGTTCGAATATCCCTGCTGATAAGTCTCTTCTGGTACCTGCTCTGTCTTTTCAGTTCTCCCGGCCATGGCTCGGTAGTCTGCAATATTTCGTTTCCCCCCGGGAGCGGAATCCGCAAGTTGGCAGGTGAACTCAAGGCCGCTGGAGTTATACGCAGTTCGTGGCAATTCGTTCTTATGACCCGGCTACGGGGTGATGCCCACAGGCTGAAGGCAGGGGAATACCGCTTCAGTGACGACATGACTCCCGATAGGATTCTGGATAAAATTGTTTCGGGCGAGGTGGACTATCAAAAGTTTTCGCTTCCTGAGGGATATTCCGTGTATCAGGCCGCCGAGCTGCTTGAACAGAAGGGGTATTTCAAAAAGGATGTCTTTCTGGAGAAATGCCGGGACACGGCTTTACTGCAGCGCCTCGGCCTGAAGGAAACCAGCGCGGAAGGCTATCTGTATCCTGCCACCTACAATCTCTCGCGGGGAGGGAGTGTGGAGCAGTTGTTGGAGCAGATGGTCGGCCAGTTCAACAAAGCTTATGCAACCATTGAGGCTGGGGTGGGAGCCGGCCGGTTTTCACGACATGAAATGGTCACGCTGGCGTCAATGATTGATACCTATCTCAACAAAGGTTTGCCTCCCGGTCCAATAGGCAATCCGGGTAGAGATGCCGTCCAGGCGGCAATGAACCCGGCAAAAACCGACTACCTTTATTTTGTCGCCCGTCAGGACGGCACCCACCAATTTTCTCGAAATCTTGCTGAACATAACCGGGCAGTCGTGCGCTATCTCAAATAGTGATTTACCCGTAGGAACGTTATCAGGAAGAGGTTCATTCGACATACTCCTTGACACCGCCAAAAGTCAGACGGTGGATGGGGGAGGGGCCGTGCCTCCTGATTGCTTCCATGTGAGCGGCGCTGCCATACCCTTTGTGTCCGGCAAATCCGTACTCCGGGTACGAGGAATCCATTTCGATCATAAACCTGTCACGGGTGACCTTGGCGATGATCGACGCGGCAGCGATGGAAAGACTTAAAGAATCGCCCTTTATTATGGTTTTCTGGGGAACGGTGCTGTTGATGGTGCTGATTCCATCGATCAACAGGAAGTCAGGCTGGGGGGACAGTTGCTGAACAGCCGCCAGCATGGCACAGCGGGTAGCCTGCAGAATGTTGATCCGGTCGATTTCGACCGGATTTACTACACCTACTCCAACAGACATCGCCTGGGTCATAATTACGTCAAAGAGCTTTTCACGCTTGTCGGGGGTAAGTTTTTTTGAATCGTCAACGCCGGTGATTGAGAACCCGACGGGAAGAATTACCGCTGCAGCAATCACCGGCCCTGCCAGTGGCCCACGGCCCGCCTCATCGATTCCCGCCACATATGTAAAGCCATTGCCGTACGCTGCTTTTTCGAACCTCAATGTGTCGAGAGGTGCAGCCGAAAACAGCTCTCCTTGATGTGTCATAATCAGTCCTGCCCCTGATAAACAGAAATACGTGTGTTAACAAATAAGTATCTGCCGGCACAGCGCAAAAAAATATTCCAAGATATTTAAAAAAAAACCCCGCATGAGCGGGGCTTTCAGTGGGCTATTTTGCAACCGGTACGTATTTTTTCTCGCGAATCCTGGCTGCTTTACCGCGCAGTTTGCGCAGGTAGTAGAGTTTGGCACGACGGACATGACCGCGAACCATGACTTCAATGTTTTCAATATTGGGTGAGTGGAGCGGAAATGTTCTTTCCACGCCGATGCTGTTGGAAATTTTGCGAACCGTGAAAGTTTCGCGCAAGCCGCCGTTCTGACGGGCGATACAGACACCCTGATAAGCCTGGATACGCTGTTTGTCGCCTTCAACGATCTTTACATGTACTTTTAGAGTATCCCCGACCTTGAAAGGGATAACGTTCTTCTTCATTTGGTCAAATTCCAGAAAATCGATGATGTTCATTGGGTACCTTCCTCCTGTATGTTGCTCGGTTTGTGAGTGTGTGTATCTTAGCGTTCAATTCCTCTAAGTCGATCAAGCATGATTGCTGCTGCAGAACGAACTGAGAGGTGGTTGTATATTCCGTTTCCTGCAATTGGTTCAAGTATGAGATCGGCTGTTGCAAAACATTCTTCGGTCAAGCCCCATCCGGTTCCTAACAAAAGCAGATACGGTTGATCAGTTTCCTCAATGAGTTTTCTGAATGTCCTCAGCGCAATCGAACCAGATCGCTGCATGGCCCCGGTAACCGCGACTTTGACCTGTTTGCTGAACCCGCTTTGAAAATCCGCGACTGCCGATGCCACCGTCGGTGTCACCCTGACAATGTCAAGTGCCTGTCTGCGATCAGGGTTATAGTCTGCTCCCCATCCCTGCTGCCAGTGACCACTGATTCTCTCGGCCAGTTTTCGCTGTTCTTCGGATGGGGTCACAATATAAAAACGGTCCAGCCCGAAAGTTTTTGATGATCTAGCGATATCATGCTGATCAAGGTTTGTCAGCGCGGAGGTGACAACCTCGTGGTGCTTGTTGTAAACCGGGTAGTGAACAAGGGCTATGGCCAGATTATTACATGCCACAGGCTTCATCCTGCTCAATCTCGGTCAGCATCTTCCGGTCTTCTCTTGTCAGCATGACCTGTGAGAGCAAATCGGGGCGCAGCGACCTGGTTTTGCGCAGTGATTCCTTGCGGCGCCATTTTCTGATCAGCTCATGATTCCCCGAAAGGAGGGGCTCGGGAACTGTCAGACCTTTAAATTCGGGCGGCCGGGTGTAGTGCGGATATTCCAGCAGGCCGTCACCAAAAGAATCCGTTTCAGCCGATTCGTTGCTGCCGAGAACACCGGGGATCAGTCTTGTTACGGAGTCGACGATCGCCATTGCAGCAATTTCACCGCCGGACAGAACATAATCACCTAGTGAAATATCGTCCTCAGCATAGATCGAACGGATTCTTTCATCGATTCCCTCGTAACGGCCGCACACGATGATCAGCCCGGACTTTTGTGCCAGTTCCAGAGCGACATTGTGTGTGAACCGCCGTCCCTGGGGTGATGTGAGGACAACCGTTGATTCAGGATGCAGAGACTTTGCTGACTCGATACAGGCTGCCAGAGGGCCGGCTTTCATGACCATTCCGGCACCGCCGCCGTAAGGAGCATCGTCTGCGGTCTGGTGGCGATCTGTTGCCCAGTCGCGGATATTATGCAGCGAAATGTCAATGAGCTGTTTATCTTTGGCCCGTTTGATAATGCTTTCGTCGAAAGGACCGGTAAACATTCCGGGAAACAGAGTCAGGATGTCAAATTTCATAGATCCAGCAAACCGTCAAGCGGAGTGATGATCATTTTCTTCCCCGGTATGTCAATGCTTGCAATGACGTCAGCAATGGCCGGGATCAAATATTCTTTGGAAATGCCACGTACAACGTAGATATCACTGCTGCCGGTTTCAAAAATATCTTCAAGCGTGCCCAGTTCAACGCCTTGATCCGTGTGAACGGTAAGGCCGATCAGGTCACGCCAGTAATATTCACCTTCATCAGGAACCGGCAACTGACTTTCTTTAAGACAAAGTTCCGAACCTGTCATGGACAGTACCTGGTTAATATCGGAAAAACCATCCAGACCCAGGATGAAGCCGCCGGCATGTGAAGCAATACTCTTAATGCCGTGTTCGCTGAGTGCACCGTTTTTTCCTTTAAGGAAAACGGTTTCAGCTGATTGCAACCTGTCTATATTTCCGGAATAAGAGTAAACCTTCAAAAGCCCCTTGATTCCATGAGTACCGATGATCTTGCCCACCGGCACCAATTCTTCGTGATCTGTCATTTATTCCACAATTTTGAGGATAGCCTTCTTGTTGTCTTTTGTAGAAACAGCATTAAGAATAGTTCGAATCGCCTTGGCGGTCCGTCCTTCCTTGCCGATGATTCGTCCCATGTCATCCTTGGCGACGGTCAGGCTGATGACCAGAGTATCCTCTTCTGTCTCCTCGGTTGCATTTACTTGAGTCGGGTCATCAACCAGTGCCTTTGCAATGCTTTCAACAAGAGTCTTCATGGCGGTGTCCTCTGCTGCTCATATAGAGTGACCGGCGGACCGGAGGAACTGGATACGTTTATGCGGCCGCTACCGGTGTCTTGTCAAGAAGTCCGGCATTTTTCAAAAGCTGACGAACCGTATCGGTCGGCTGTGCGCCTTTGCTGAGCCAATCGGCAGCTCTCTCGGTCTTGAGCTTAACAACAGCCGGGTTCTTGGTCGGGTCATATGTGCCGACATTTTCAATGAAGCTGCCATCTCTGCGACTGCGTTCATCGGCAACTACGATCTGATAGAAAGGTCTTTTTTTAGCGCCTGCACGTGCAAGCCTGATTTTTGTAGCCATTGGTGTTTCCTCCTGATTTTGTACTTCTTGGATTGTATTTTGTGAACATGGTTCTTGTAAGGGTTATCGGAACGGCATCATTCCTTTTCCAAGCCCGCCAAGTCCTCCCATTCCCTTGAGCAGACCCTTTGGTCCAAGCTTCTGCATCATTTTCATCATTTTTTGTGCTTCGGTAAAGCGTTTAAGAAGCAGATTAACTTCCTGTACCGTAGTGCCGCTCCCCCTGGATATCCGTAGCCGGCGACTGCCGTTTATTATGCCATGGTTGGCGCGCTCACCCGGGGTCATGGAGCGAATAATTGCTTCAATGCGCTTGATTTCATTTTCACTTGGCTGGGCGCCTTTCATCTGTTTCATCATTTTGCCCATACCGGGGATCATCCCCATGATCGATTCAACCGATCCAAGCTTTTTGAGCTGCTGCATCTGGGCGAGAAAATCTTCCAGATCAAACTGGTTTTTCTTCAGCTTTTGTTGAAGAAGGGTAGTTTCCTTATCATCAAAAAGTGATTGTGCCTTTTCAACGAGGGTAAGAACATCACCCAGCCCGAGGATACGCGAGACAAGCCGGTC
>WNGG01009071.1_pt1 | contig 10888 bp, 13 predicted proteins | sample 5400661 | NCBI WGS metagenome assembly WNGG01 (sample SAMN13153372, study PRJNA577476) | soil metagenome | isolation source: 100 cm soil or saprolite under Garry oak tree replicate 1 | place: USA:California | collected 2016-06-15 | reverse complement strand
ATGGCAAAGCGCGCCACAGAACAGCAGTCTCTCGATGCTCTGCGCTATACCCGGGAGTCTCTTGATCGCGAGATGAGAAGTCGAGGGCGATAGCCAGGATCAGGCTCTGGAGATCACACCTCGTTGCGCAATTCGTGGGAGTCTCAGGTTCCAGGCCCATTGGGCGATCAGTTGCCAGCATTCCTGTCCCCAGGCCGAGTGGCTGCACCAGCGATCCAGAACGCCAAAGCTCTAGAACTGCTATTCTTTTAATAACCCCACACCGACACTGCAAACAACACCTCAAACAACACTTTCGTGTCTATGCATGAATACTGCCATGGAGCTATGCTTCTTGTAGATCCCACGGGATGCGCAACAAGTTAAGAGAATTTGAATAAAAGGAATAAACCATATGATGCAACAAAAGGAAGGCAGTTCTGCGAGACAGCAGTTCGCAGACCCAGATTATAGGAGATACGAGGGCAATCAGACGGGCGACCCTGGCCTCCACTATGAGACATCCTCTGAGCAAGGTGCCAGAGAAGGACAGTTCAGCAAAGTTTATCCGCTCCAGCGTGACAAGACGAATCTCCTCTGTTTCGCATTGGCTGTGATTGCATTGGGGCTGATTGTGCTGTTCGGTCTTCTCTTCGTTGTTGTTGTCGGCGGAACGGTAGGGGGAGGGGCTTTCGCGGCTGCGTGTTTCTCTATCCTCATCATAGCAGGGGTGGGCATGATAGCAATAAAAAAGAAATAGGAGCAGCGGCACCAAGGCGGATGGAGGCATCGACAAGATCGACTTCGCAATTTTCACGACAAGAATCAGGAGCGCCGGGGGAAGAAAACAAGAGGTACAGAGTTATGTCAAACACACGCATCTCAGAATTTGATCCAGGTCAACCAATGGTCTATCAGATCAGGATCAAGGGCCATCTGGGTCGCGAGTGGACAAACTGGTTTTCTGGCCTGACCATCACGCTGGACAACGGCGAGACGCTTTTAACCGGCTCGGTGGTCGATCAGGCCGCGCTGCATGGGGTGCTCAAGAAAGTGCGTGATTTAGGAATGCCATTGCTCTCGGTCAATCGCATGAAACCCGGCAGATAGATGCCCTGGATGTCAAACACTATCATTTTAATGATTTCTTCCAGTTAAGTCGCTTTCGTAAACTTACACGAATAAGAACATATTATGCTTAATAGCGTTTAAGCGAGAGGGGCAGATTATATGATGCCACAAAAGCAAGCTAATGAAGCAATGCTGAAACAAGCAAACCCGGAGTATAGGAGATTCTTAAGTGATGGAACAGACCGCAGAAGCGTCTCAACTCGCCTATGCACGGTTTGCAGGGCTCATGTACTTCCTTGTTCTCGGATTCGATATAGCGGGTTTACTTATCGTCTCCAGCATCGGGAACAGTTTATATAGTCAAGGTCAAATAAAGCTGGTATCCACTTTGGGGAGGTAGGGTTTGCTTTCTCTCCTCAAAGCAAACAAGCAGGCAGTAAGCCCCCGAAGTGGCCATGTGCCGTTTAATGTTGGGATTTACACGATAAACAGGAGATATCCTGCGCTCAGTGTGGAGATGACTGCGATCAGGAGTTTCGCTGACTCATGACAAAACTCCGCCCTTACCACACATATGGCACCAACCGATAGTGTACCTTCTGTGTGTATTCGCTATATCCGTCTAACTCTTGCTTGAGCATCTTTTCTTCGTCGAGGATGCGGAAGGCGAGCCCAATCACGCCAGGGATGAGGATGACAAGCCCCCACCAGGAGTCGAGCGCAAGGGGGATGCCTACCATCATGATCAGCACTCCCACATACATCGGGTGCCGCACGAGCCCATAGAGACCGGTGGAGATGACTTTCTGGTCCGCCTCTACCGTGATGTTGGCGGCTGCATAACTATTCTGTATGACCACAAGCATGGTGATACCAAGTCCAATCGCTACCAGAGCATCCCCAAGCACTGAGACAGCCGTTGGCACTGGCGACCAGCCAAAACGATGGTCGAAGGCGCTGAATACCATCACCGCTGGCAGCGACAGGAGTGCGCCAGAGATGATAAATTTCTGCACTGTTCTGGTTTCCGCCGCTGGCCCGGCATGCATACGCCGCTCAAGGGCTGCCGGGTTCTTCAGACTCAAGTAGATGCTAGGGACACCCGTTGAGATGGTAAAGACGGCGATAAAAACCCATGCTTGCCAGTAATTGAACGTCCACGCTGGCAAAAACAACAGCAACCCAAACACGACAAGTCCAATAAGTCCTGTTCCTGCTGCTTGAAGACCAGTTTTCATGATCTCTTCTCTCTTTTCTCGTCGCGCGTTCCCTCGGCTCGGTAGTGTGGCGTCGCCGATTGGACGTGGAGGGCATGTTGTGACAAGGCTTGCGGCCTTGTCCCTGGATCTTACTGCTGATCGTCCTCTCGTATCGCCTCAACCCAGAGTTGCACCCCTTCGGCATTGGTTCGGTAGAAGGTGTGCGATGGCACGCCTAATACTCGCTCGATGGCATCCATATAGACGGCATGGGTAGTGACGATCTCATCGATGAGGCGTTGATCATGGTCGCACGTCTGGTCTAAGGCGAACAGTAATTCAGCATGCCTGTCTCCCATTCCTTGTAGCAGGGCCACTATGACTTCCCCTGCATAGTCCGGATAAGCGACGACAAAACTGCCTTCCTGAATGCCTTGCCGGACGATCTCGCCCAGCAGTTGCGCTCGCTGTCTGGCAATCGCCTCAGTCACTCTGAGTCGCACCACGGCATTGCTATCGGAATACCAGACACGCCCAATTCTGACCACTTCAGCCTTGCGCTCCATTCTCAAACGGTCCAGCGTTTCAAAGAAGCCCTGGAATTTTTCGCAGGCGCTCAGCTTAGGGTCATCGATGAGCTGTCGGAGCGGCTTCCCCGACTCTTCCTTGACCTGCTCGATGAAGGCTTCTAACAAGGCTCCGCGCGAGGCGAAGTAATGATGGAAGGCTCCACTTGAGATCCGCACTTCCTCCAGGATATCCTGGATCGGCATGCGCTCATAACCCTTGCTAAACATCAGTCGCCGGGCCGCATTGAGGATCTCCGCACGTTTGGCTGCGTATTGTTCTGGTCTAACGATTCGTGCCATTGCCTCTCCTCAATTAATAAAAAGTAGATCTGACTATTAATTATAGTCAACAAATTTCTCTTGTCAAGGTCATCCAATCATCCCCATTCCACCCTCTGGCTCACCCCCAAAACCCGCCGCAGGCCGGAGAAATGTAGGGTCGGAGCGGAGCGCCCATACCTGATCCGTTGTCCACGATCTTCTGAGAATCTAAACATTTACAAACAATGGGACGCCATAATTGACATCAGGCCTAACTGCTAAACTCGACGGCACAAAGAAACCCCCACGCTGCGTCAACAGCCGGGGCACGGCTGGCCATCGATTGGCCCCGTCACCGACGTAGGCCGAGACGCCCTTCTCTCGCGCCACATTGATAAGCGTGGAAATGAAGCCGTGATGGTCAGCCGGGCCATGCACGGACGGCGCAAGTCGGACGACCGATGAGCGTACTCCACGCTCGGCAAGTGCGATGGCCGTGTTCTCTGATGGGCCGCGAGGGGAATCGCCCCCGTGTGGGTCGTCTTCCGTCAGGACATGGCCGGGCTTGACGCCCGCCGTCCCAGAGGTCACCACGAACGGCGAGTCGGTGCCGACAAGCACCTCGCCGATGGTCTCCACTGCGCGTAGATCGGTCGCGCCCGCTGCGGCATAGTTTGAGAAGTCATGGATAAACGCTAAGTGAATGACGCCATCCGCGCCCGCTGCAGCGGCGCGAAGGCTGTCAAGGTCGTCGAGGGCACCACGATGCACCTGTGCACCAGCAGCCGTCAACGCGGCAGCGGACTTGTCCGAACGGGCAAGTCCTACGACCTCGTGACCAGCAGTAAGCAGCTCAGCTACGACGAGAGAGCCAATGTGCCCGGTCGCCCCAGTAACAAAGACACGCATAGAAAAACCTCCTGTAATTACCCTCTTGCAGATGGATGCAAGGCTAAACAGTGATGTCAGTTGCTGACATCACTGTGATACTGTAGAATAGAAGTGATGTCAAGAACTGTCATGAAGGTCTCTTTGAAAGTATGAGCCGATGGGAACCCAACGCCAGGGGCCGACTTGAGCAGGCAGCCCTGGACCTGTACCAGGAACGCGGGTTTGAGCAGACGACAGCAGCGGAGATAGCTGAACGGGCCTGCCTCACCGAGCGGACGTTCTTCCGGTACTTCGCCGACAAGCGCGAGGTGTTGTTCGGGGGTCAGGACATGCTGCGCGAGATCTACGTGAGCACCATCGCCAGCGCGCCTGATTCCGCAGCGCCGATCGATGCGGTCGCGGCGGCCCTTGAGGCCGCCGCCCCGGTGTTCCGGGAGCGTCATGAACTCGCCCGGCAGCGCCAGACGGTGATTGCCGCAAACCCGGGGCTCCAAGAACGCGAACTCCTGAAGCGCGCATCGTTCGCCTCCGCCATGGCCGACGCGTCGCGGAAACGCGGCGTGACCGACCCTGCCGCGAGCCTCGCCGCAGAAGTCGGAGTCATCGCGTTCAAAACAGCGTACGCCCGCTGGGTCAGCGAACCTGACGAGCAAGACCTGTCGCGACTCATCCGAGAGTCCCTCAACCAACTCAAGGGCATCATCGCCGGTGAATAATCACCCTGGTGTCAATCCCAGGATTCTGCGGAACCGGTCCACTCTTGGTCAAAGCCCAGTGATAGCAGCTTTTTTGCTCTTCTTTCACATGCTCAGAAAAAGGGGAGCAATCGTCAGATAAACTCATCCTTCACCAGAATTGAGCCAGACCGAAAAATGGCCCAAATTTGTACGAATCGTTGTTAGGATGTTGTTAGTGAGGCACGTCGCGTGCTACCCTACCCTCGTTGAGGGGCGGGGACGCCGCTGTGGTGCGTGGCGTTAGGGCCGACCGTGGTTATGGCATGAGACGTATGAGCTCGCTTCGTTGTTTGGTCGCCCGCCCGAATGACCTTAACTGGGACTGTCAAACCAGACAGAGCCCGAATCGGTGAGTGATCATCCATAAGCCCAAAGGACGCGCCTCATCCACCCACAGTGTTGGTTCGGCCCTGTGCCGAAGTTCTGATCGGAGGAACGTATGGCAACAACATCCCCGCCACTGCGTTTTGTCGCCCTGGATATCCACCGCAAGTATCTGGTGGTGGGAGCGGTCGATTCCCACCAGCAGGTCGTGTTGACCCCACGCCGTTTTGGCTTCGAAGCTTTCTCTGCCTGGGCAACAACCCATTTGAGCCCCTCTGATGCAGTGGTCCTGGAAGCCACTTCCAATGCCTGGTTGCTCTACGATCAGCTGGAGCCACTAGTCGGCTCCGTCACGGTGGCTCATCCACTGGCCGTCAAGCTGATTGCGGCTGCTCGGGTCAAAACCGACTCGCGTGACACCATCAAACTGGCGCGCCTGCTCGCTGCCAATTTGGTGCCGGCCGTCTGGGTTCCGCCGGTGCCTGTGCGCGAACTGCGAGCATTGGTGAGCCATCGCAAGCGCCTCGTCAACCAGCGCACGCAAGTCCGCAATCGCTTGCATGCGGTCTTGCACCGTCACAACCTCACGGTACCACCAGGCAAGCCCTTTGCCGCGCACCAGCAGGAGTGGTGGCTCGCGTTAGACCTCTCATCATCAGAGCAGCTGCGTGTGCGACAAGACCTCTCCCTCTTGCACTCCCTGGAGGAACTGATAGGAGCGGTTGAGGCAGAGCTGGGACGACTCTCGACATGTGACCCCTGGGTCAAGCAGGTTCCTTTTCTGGTGCAGCTTCCTGGTTTGGGAGTGCTTTCCGTCATGAGCATCCTGGCCGCCATTGGCGACATTACGCGCTTTCCTTCTGCCAAGAAGCTTGTAGGCTACGCTGGGCTAGGAGCGAGCGTGCATGATTCTGGTGAAACCCATCAGGGTGGACACATTACCAAAGAGGGCAGACGTGATTTGCGAGGCGTGATGGTCGAAGCCGCCTGGGTCGCGGTGGAGCATCACCCCCATTGGCAAGCTCAATTTGAGCGCTTGACCAAGCGGATCGGGAAACAGAAGGCGATTGTCGCCATCGCGCGCAAATTGCTGGTCGCGGTTTGGCATGTCCTGACCGAGCAGGAAGCCGATACCAATGCTCAGGCACAAGCCGTTGCGCGCAAGCTGATGAACTGGATTACCCATCACGGCGTTATCCCTGGCCAGCATCGTGATCGTCTTCTCCTGCTGTATCAGCATCTTGACGAACTGGGATTAAGCGAGGAACTCGCGGAGATTGACTACTACGGGACAACCTATCGCTTGTCGGTGAGGCAGAAACTGCTTCGGGAGGCCCAGAAGAGCACGAGGAGCTAAGGCCCCAATCAAGCTGTCAGGAGTCTCCCGCGCAAGCTGACCCATGGCACACTCATGGAACTGGAGCAAGAAGCCACCTGAGTGTCAAGCCCTGCTGTGCTCTTCAAGAGGACCCACTTCGCTCCACCAGCCGTGCGGAGTGCTGTGTCTCCATCCCCACGTTTGTGCGAGCCAGTCGCGCGGGCGATGCCGCCCTTGACAGGGGTGGGTGAGCGCTGCGCGCCGAGAGCGACCTGGTTCTGCATTGATGAACGCACCCGCAGGCAGGTCGCTCTCGCTCTGCGAGTCTACCCACCCCTGTCAAGGGTCGGGCCTGGCGGCATCGCTTGCTCCGCGCTCCTGGCATGAGCGGGCGTTTCAGCTCCCCGACCGAGCCTCAAGCTCCCAGGATGCTTGATGAGCCTCCGGCTCTCTTCCTCCACACGGCAGAAGTTTTGCCCTCTTGACAAACTACACACATCGGTGTCGTACCCCAACTGCGCCTTTCGTTGCAGTTGCTGGCATCTCCAGTTCACGATCAGCTCACCCATTTTCCCGTTCGTTGGGTGGTACTCACTGATGAAATGGCTCTAGACTTCGACCATTGGACACAGTGTGTTTCTACCTACTGGAGACTCTCCAAAGCACAGATGACTCAACTCACCATGCTTGATGACTTGTTGAGTCAGATGAGCGGATCACCCAACAGTGATTCTTGGACAGATGAGGCGCTCTCCTCTGATCCCAGGTGGGAAGAAGTACGCAGGAACAGTTGGACCCGACGATAGTGGCAATGAACTGACTCCGATGCTTCTGAACAGAGCGGGCAACACGATGAGGGAGCGGTTGCAATAACCTCGACGACAAGACCGTTTTCAGTGATCTGGATGTGCGAAACCTGCATCCCTTCGGGCAGGGAAAACAAGGATGTCCCTTCCATTGTGACCTCATTCTTGCTGATGAAAAACGCCTCTGGAAGAGACTATATCACTCTTTATCACTCTAATTCCAAACAAGCGAGCAGTAAGCCCCCGAAGTGGTCAAGAGCCGTATTCACTCCCTGAGAAAGAAGAGGTTCTCTCATAGAACGCTTCTTTTCTCCTATCTCCTTTCCTTGACAGAAGAGCCGACTCAGACCGATACTATAGGGAGAAGAAGCTCTTTTCAGGAGGACAGGCGATGGCAACCTACGTTTTTGTGGCATGGAATTCCCACATGTACATCTTGCCGCCCTCATACGATGTCCGCGGCTGCTGCACCATCCGTTCTACGGCAGAGGGGATGTCGTCGTGAAGCGAATTCTTTTGACGGGGATGTCTGGAACCGGCAAGTCCACGGTCATCGGCGAGCTTGCTGCACGTGGATATAAGGCCGTGGATGCGGACTCTGACGAGTTCTCCGAGTGGGTGGAGGTCATCGACGACTCTGGCACCTTCGAGTCGCCGGTGGAAGTGGACAGGGACTGGGTGTGGCGAGAGGACTGCATTCAAGACCTCTTGTCCACCGAGGACACCGATGTGTTGTTCCTGAGCGGATGTGCGGAGAATATGCCGAAGTTCCTTCCCCAGTTCGACCACGTCGTCCTGCTGAGTGCGCCTGCTGATGTCATCGTTGAACGATTGGGCACGAGGACAAACAATCCGTACGGGAAGCATCCCGACGAAATCGCTCGCGTGCTGGGTTTGGTGGAAAGGGTCGAGCCGTTGTTGCGACGTGCTGCCGAACACGAGATCGATACCAGTGCTTGTCTCGAAGATGTCGTGGCGACCCTGCTCCGACTGGTGTAGTCACAGCAATGATGCTCAGCCTCCCGGTTACCTGGTCGCCGCCGAAAAGCGGGGTTAGCAGGACAAACCCCATGCATTCCTACACCCCGCTTGCTAGAAACAACGACCACCTGTTTCGATAGTGACAGGTGTGGTATGCTAGAAGCCTGGAAGCATATTCCCTGGCCTATTCACTGCTCACAAGCAAGCAAACGGCCTGACAGCGAACGCAAGGAAGTGGATGTGTTTGCGCTCCGAAGTGAGGTCGTGCAATGCGTACTATTGAACATGTCCTGCCCATCAAGAGCAATCAGATGGTCCGCGTGCTTCGCTATCTGCTCGATAGCGTACTGGCGTGTGCCGGGTCCCTGCTGGTCACCGCAGTCATTGTTGTGTTCCATCTCTACCCAGCCATTTCCAACATTTCGATCGTCTATTTGCTCGTGGTGTTGGCCTTGGCAATCACGCGCGGACGCTATGCAGCCATCCTCAGTGCCGTGGTAGCCTTTCTCTCCCTCGCTTATTTCATCGTCCCTCCCCTCCATACCTTTGGCATCTACCTCGTCGAAGAGTGGATCGCGCTCTTCGGCTTGCTGATCGCTACCATGCTCACCGGTCACCTGGCGGTCGCCTTGCGCGAGCGGGCGGAGCAGGCGAACCGTCGAGAAAGCGAGACGCGTCAGCTCTCCGAGGTGGTGCGTGCGACCAGCCAGGAGGCAGAGGCAGCACACGCCCGCCTGTATGATTTCTTCATGCAAGCCCCTGCCGCGATGACCATCCTACGTGGGCCGGAGCATCGCATCGAGTTTGCCAATCCCCTCGCCCTCCGCCACAGGGACCAGGCTGATCTGATGGGCAAGACCGCCCGTGAGGTGAGGCCCGAACTGGTGGAGCAAGGGGTACTTGCCATCCTGGATGAGGTCTACACCACCGGTACGCCCTTCGTTGGCACCGAGTTCCCTGTCCGGGTCGACCGCAGGGGAGATGGGGTACTGGAAGAAGCCTATTACAACTTCGTGTATCAACCGCTGCGTACAGCGCAAGGGGACATCGAGGGGATTTTGGTTCATAGCGTGGAGGTGACCGAACAGGTACTGGCACGTCGTCGTGTCGAGGAGCTGAACCGCCAGCTCGAGGCGGAGAAGAACGCCCTACGCCAGACCGAGCAGGAGGCCCAGGCGCGAACTGCCGAGCTTGAGGCGATTTTTGAGGCCATGACCGAGGGCGTGATTGTCTGCGATGCCAGGGGAGAGGTCCGCTACATCAATGCCGCCTACCGTTCTCTGCTGGCGCTGGAAGAGGACGCTGATCCCTCACTGCTCCAGCTCGACCACCGCATCGAGTGGTTGGCCTTCCGTGATCTGGAGGGAAGACCACTGCCTAAAGAGCAACTTCCGGTGCTGCGGGTGCTGCAGGGGGAATGCTTATCAAGCACACACAGAATGGACTGCATGTGCCGCACTCGCAAGGGGGAAGACCTCATCCTCAATGTCAGCGGCGCACCAATTCGCGATGCCGCAGGCCAGATCGCCGGGGGTGTGGTCGTCTTCCGCGATGTGACCGGACAGCGTCACATCGAGCAACAACTCCAGTACAGCGAACGCAAATTGCTCTCGCTGGTAGGCTCCAACATCTTCGGGGTGGTCGTGGTCGATATCGATGGGCGCTTCTATGAAGCCAATGAGCGCTTCGTGCAGATGGTCGGCTACAGCAAGGAAGAACTCCTCTCCGGGGCGGTCACCTGGCAGCAACTGAATCTCCCGGAATATCAAGAGGCGACGGCACAGGCCGTCGGGGCCGTTCTTTCTACCGGAGCCATGTACCCCTATGAGAAGGAACATCTCCACAGGGATGGCAGTCGCGCACCCATCCTGATTGCGGGAGCCATGATCGATCAAAAGCGAGAACTCGTGCTGGTAGTGATCCTGGATATCTCCGAGCGGAAAGCGGCGGAGCGACGCAAGCAGGAATTCCTGAGCATGGTGAGCCATGAACTACGGACGCCGCTCACCTCTATCATGGGCTTTATCGACCTGGCACTGGTGTGCAGTGACCTCTTGCCCAGGCCGCTCTCCCCGGAGGCAGAGAAGCTGATGGACAAAATGGAGACGGGACTCAAGCGAGCCATGAGGCAGGTGGAGGTTGAAGCCCGCCTGGTGGAGGAAGTGCTGGAAGTATCCCGGCTGGAGATGCACACATTCGAGCTGTCGGTGCAACCAGAGAATCTGGTCACCATCGTGCAGGAGACCGTCGCCAATCAGCAGCAGGCGGCGCGCACGCGCCAGATCGAGCTGGTCTTGCCTCCAGACGAGCTGGTGCCGGTCATCGCCGACGCTGGCCGCGTTGGGCAAGCGCTCACTAACTACCTGATCAATGCCCTCAAGTACGCGCCGCTCGATCAGGTGGTATCTGTGCACCTCGAAGTGGAGGCAAGCATGGCGCGGGTGTCGGTACGCGACCAGGGGCCAGGGTTGACGCCGGAGCAGCAACAGCGGGTGTGGGAACGCTTTTATCAAGTGGCAGCGCCTGGGCTCCAGGGGCCAGACAGAGGACTGGGGCTGGGATTAGCCATCGCCAGAGCCATCATAGAACAGCACCAGGGGCAGGTGGGGGTCGAGAGTGCTCCTGGGCGAGGCTCCACCTTCTGGTTTACCCTGCCAATTGAAGTATCTCCCGAAGGGTGAGTTATGGAGAGAAATTGACCTCCTGGACGAGTGACCGGCAACATCTACTGTTGGCCACCGGCAAACATCAT
>WNGG01010062.1_pt1 | contig 10889 bp, 9 predicted proteins | sample 5400661 | NCBI WGS metagenome assembly WNGG01 (sample SAMN13153372, study PRJNA577476) | soil metagenome | isolation source: 100 cm soil or saprolite under Garry oak tree replicate 1 | place: USA:California | collected 2016-06-15 | reverse complement strand
AGTAGATGTCGATCGGTCTCGCTAGAAGATTCGTCAAACTGGATCCCCCAAAGAACGTCATCCTGCAACGAGGATCGAAAAGAATAGGGGCTAGGATAGCGAGAACCTTTACCGAGTTCATCAACGGAGTCGTTTCAGGCTACAATGAGACCAACGGGACTCAACTAGCCCCCGCACAAGGACTGGTCATGATACTAGACTCAAATCTCGACCCCAGATCACTCTTCGACCAGTACCGCTCAATGGCTGAGAAGGCAAAACTCCATGTTGTGCAACGCGAATGGTCTGAAGTAAAGGGCTTCGAGAACGCGTGGCGGTGGATGGACCGCAGCTTTGCGAAATGGTTTCTCTGGCACGTGCTTGCCGTTCCGTATCAGATCGACCAGTTTCACAGGTTTGAAGGAGCGCCGATGTTGAAGAAGGTGTTGATTGAACATCCGCGGGGAGAAAAATTCATGGAAGATTTCACGTTGGCTCTCAGGGAGTTCTTGTTTCCCGGCCACGAAGATTAAAACGAACCGACCATCAAGGAGTCAAAGGATCCAAAGCTATGAATCACGGTCATGTGTCAGTCCTGCTGACGACAACCTCACAACGCCTTGTATATTGTCGCGTCGGAACAGTCCAGCCCAAACTCTCGGGAAGACTTAGCTCACACTTAAAACTGCGACAGTGATGGATCATGTTGAGAGAATCATGTCCAACGAAACACCGCCCTATCCCCCACCCATCGGCAAACGATGGGCCAGGAGTTGGTTTGGACTTGGCGCGTGGGTGCTTGTTGATGATGAGCAATACCCTGCGCCACCGCCGGGTTACAGGTATGCGCCGAACTTCTACAGCGGCAGACCCGAACTGGTGGCTCTTTACGGGAAGGGTGTCGATTGGTTTTCTGACGGGAATGAGATCAAGAAGCCATCTGGCATCAATCATGCGCAGTTGAATAATTTCGGTACGCCGAGCGACCCGCTCTACTTCAAAGGTCCTATCCAGGAATCTGGCAATGGTTGTGACGGGATCAAAGATGACCCGACGTGCAAGCCGCGGCCTGGCTCGGACGTCTATTCAGTCAAGAAGAGAGACGCTGGAATCTTCGGCTGAGTAGTCCCGAATCCCCGCCCGTGCCCACTGGAATCTGCCCAAGATGCGGCGGCGATGTTATCTGTCGCAGGCCCTTGCTGCATCAGGGTCACTGGACTCTGGAACTCAGGCCTAAGCTGAAAGTCTCGGCCAGAGGATCCGCGGACCCACCTGAGCGTTTGTTCAGCAAGCGTAAGCGTAACTCTTGACAAAACTACGTTGACAGCGCTAGGCTTTGGGAGTAATTCTTGAATGACTTGTTATCTCCAGAGCAGTTTGAGGTCTTCCCCTGGTGCCCCGCAGCGTCCTGCGGCTTGCTCTTATTTTTTCGAGCAGAACTGACGCGGGTTCGTCGTCTGGTTCTTGCGGTAATAATTCTGCTCGAAACGCCTTGAGGAGAACCGCTCGTTCAAGGGCTTCGGCTTTCTTCAGACCGACATTCACTGCCTCTAGGATTTCGTCTACCCTAGAGAACATTTGCCTAATCTTTTCTGCAATCTTGAATTGCTCCTGAAGTGGTGCTAATGGAATCGGCATGGATTTGATGTCCTGTGTGTTTATGTTTGACTGTCCAGCCACTTGGTGTTTCACAGCATCTACGTGGCGGCGTCCAATCGAGGAGTTGATGACATAGGTGAGATATTCGCTTGAAGCAACGGATTTCAATGCCCTGAGGCGAATCAGATAGGACGCAAACACATACTTGCCCTCCTGTTGAAATAGGGCACACTTTCCCACTAGCTCCGGACTATTGGTACGGTTGATCAGAATATCTCCTTCTTTGAGTTGATATTTCTGAATGTCTTCCTCGGGGCCCATGTACTTTAGGTTGGACAGATCTAGGTTGCCTTCTTGGATATTGCCCATGCGAAGAATAGGAACACCCTTGTCTGGGGTCGCCGATGCTTTCACTGAAGTGCCGTACTGAATTACCTCCAATACACTTCCGAGAGTTGTCCAGCTCCAGCCTTCAGGTAGCCTCTCAAGACCGCTGGTTTCAATGTGTTTAGGCTCTTCATACTTGTATTTCATTGGATTCTTACCCCTCGATCTGAGATTTCCCTCCCAATTCCTTCGACCTTCTAGTCTGATTCCTTCCAAAAACGCCTCAGCAGCTTCTTCATTGCTGTCGCGTTCTGTGAGTTCACCACGAAACGCCTTGCCGAGAGCAGATTGACGAAATTGCTTGATGACGTCGGGAACTCTGTGCAGAGCTTGCTTTGCACTCGTAATTTGAACAAATGATTTTTCGACCTTGTCGACGATTCTTCTTTGCTCTGCGATAGGCGCCACTGGCACGGGTAGTTTTAGCAAATCATCAAGAGGAACTCTCGGTAGCTGAATCCCTCTCATCCTTTGATTGACATACACGACCACAAGTCGTGTTCGCATAAAATAGGCGACGTACTCTCTCAGAATTCCCCCAAGCGGTCTTATCGGAATGAGGTCAGTCGCACTGATTCCGTCAAAAGTCGGCAGGTGGACCTTATTTAGATAAGGGCGAAGTTTGCTATACAGTAAATCGCTCGTGGTAAACGCAATCTTCGCGCTCTTGATTTTCTCTCCTTCCGTCGGCGCGAAATTTACAAGTTCACCCGAATGGGACTCGATGTTTTCGATTGAGAGGTAATTGAATTTGTCTTTGGGCTTTAGTTGAGGATTTACTTGTAATCGCACAATCTCTGCGATGTCTCCAAGCTTTGTCCACTCCCAAGACCTCGGAATCGGGTAAGGAATATTTTCATTCATTGCCACCACGTACAGATTCTTTGGATTTTGCCAGTATAACAGCAACTTCCCCGATTGCGTCCATTGCTGTTTGTAGTTGAGTCGTGGCTTCGGCAATCAACTCTTCGGGTTCAGCTCCCTCGACCTGTTCCGGCTTCTCCTCCTTAAGCCACAGAATGTCCAAGTTGTCCTCTCTTTCCGCTATTTCCTCTCGGTCAAATCTCTTGAATCGTTCCGTCTCCCTACGCGGTTGCGAATAGTAGCATTTTTCGAAATCCTTGAAGTAACCCGCCGTCAATGGATGACGAATTGCAACCTTCTCTACGTTCGTCCGATTATCATAGATCCAAACCTCTTTGGTCGGTTCGCCCTTTGTGAAAAATATGATGTTAGCCTTGACTCCAGGGGAGTACGGAGTGAATGTTCCAATGGGCAACCGTAGAATTGTGTGAAGGTTGCAGTCCTCCATTAGCAGTTTACGGACTTCTTTTCCGGCGTTCTCCTCAAACAATACGTTATCGGGAACGACTATCGCGGCTCTTCCTCCAGGCTTCAGAATCGTCATGACATGTTGCACGAAATTCAGTTGTTTGTTTGCGGTGCTTACAGCGAAATCATCGCGAACGGGAGCTTGACCAGCCCCTTTTGTTCCGAAGGGCGGATTCGTCATCACAATATCGTAGCGTTTGGAAGTGTGGGGACCCTCGGCAAGAGAGTCGCCGTAGTAAACATAAGCCTCGATTTCATGAAGAAACAAGTTCATTAGCGCAAGTCGCTTTGTCTCGGCAACAATCTCTCCTCCCGAGAACGTCTTCCTCTGCAACCTATCCCTTTCCTCGCGGGATAGCAATGCTCCTTCTTTGGTCTGGTTCATCATCCACTCGTAGGCGCCGATGAGAAAGCCAGCAGTACCAACAGCCGGGTCATGAATCGTGAAATCTGATTTTGCTCTGACATCTGGTCTTATGCATCTGACAACGCATCGTATTGCTTCGCGGGGCGTGAAATATTGGCCGGCTCCCTTCTCCTCCTCTGCATACTTCTGAAGCAGTCCTTCGTAGGCGTCAGCTTTGATGTCTACGTCAATAGCCGTCCACTGTGTCTCGTCAATGAGCGTGATGAGTTTCTTCAGGTTGACGGGCTCTCTGAATCTCGAGGCTGAACGTGCAAAAATCTCGCCGAGCATTCCCTTTTCTCGTGAAAGTGCTCTGAGAACATCAGAATAGCCGTCAAGGAGTTCTGTCCCTGACTTTTCTTTCAGGTCGCTCCAAGTGCATCCCCGTGGAACCTTGACTCCTTTCTCTTCAGCCAGCTTGAGGAACAGCAAATAGGTAAGCTGCTCTATGTAATCGCCGTAGCTAATCCCGTCATGGCGGAGTGTGTTACAGAATCCCCAGAGCTTTCCAACAATCTCGCTCATATTGTCATCATCTCAACGTTTATTGTCTCGAGGAGCGGTTCGAGTTTGCCTTCAAACACTTTGTCCGCGACCTGCCAGCCGCCGTGTCTTGAGAATGGAATGTAGTTGAAATCCTCGTGCTCGATGACCAGGTTTCTCAGAAGATGGTCTCGAATGTATTTGAGCCATTCCTCTTGCCCAGTCGTGAGTTTTCTTCCCGTCTTGACTTTGGCGATCGCTCGATCGACTCTTTCCTCCGCAGTGAGCAAAGGTTCTCCGTTCGCTGCATGGCGAATAATCGAAATGATGTCGGCTAATTCGTTCTGATATGCGCGACGAAGATTCTCTTCCGTGAAACGTTCCGGTCTATCCTTCAGTTTCTTCCTCAGCTCTGCCAGTTCTTTGGTGTGGAACTTTGAAGGCTTGTTCAGGAGAATGCTCAGTGCTTCGATGTGGTCTGGATTGTCTCTGACGAAGTGTTCGAATGCGACAAGATAGTCGCCCGGCTTCAGCTCTTTTCCGTTCGCCGTTCTGAAAAGGTATTCTGAGCCAACAATGTCTTCCCTTTCGTAAGCTACAACGAATGTCTTCGGGGCCCTTGGATAATTCTCCATGAGGTCTTGAAATGCTTGGTTCCGCAGCACTTTCATCGTGCTTGCCCAATCTCGTGATACTTTGATCGGCAATGATTCAGCAAAAGTTCCTATGTCGCCGTCGGGCACGAACTCCAAGAATCGGTCTCTCCCTTCGGCTGAGATGTTCTTTTCGATCCTCCTCAGTCTCTTTGCAAGGACGCGAACATTATAGTCCCTGTCCTGATTGTTGTAGATTGCATCGACAATCTCTTTCACGGTCCTGGTCGGCTTGGTTGGCGGTTCCTCGGTGAAGTCAGTCGCCTTTCTGAAGTACTCGAGGAGTGTTCCATTGAAACAATCGTAGACGGTGAAGTGGGTCTTATTGAGTTCCTCGCACTTCCTTGTGCCGCGTCCAAGCATCTGCGTGAAGAGGATTCTTGATTTGACAGGTCGTAGGAAGACTAGGTTCTCAAGCTTCGGGATGTCAACTCCAGTCGTAAGCATGTCGACGGTGACCGAAATCGCTGGAAGTGGTCTGTTCCTAAACTCTCGGATTTTCTTGAGTGGCCTGTCTACTGTGGGGCTTCCGGTGATCTTCTCCACGAAGGAGTCTCCCCGTTCAAACTCATCTCTCAGGATGTCGACTAATTGATCCGCATGAGAAATGCGGGGCTGCAAATCGTTAATCGCGAAAACTAACGTTTTTGGAAAATGACCGAGTTCCTTCTCTTGCAGACGGGCATATCGCGCAAATTCCTTTACTATCTTCCTGTTGCGGTCTGGAGCTGTTGCCTTGTGCTCAATGTCTGAGGTGTCGTATTCCCTTTCATCCTCCAGAACGTCAAACTTCTCCTTCCCACTCTCAGTGTCGATTACTCCCACCTCTTCACCTTCTTTGAGAAACATTCCTTTCATCGTGATGTCCGACTTTATCGAGATCGCATCATAGTCTACGAGGTAGCCCTCTCTCACCGCACGCTCGTAATCATAACGGTAAACAATCTCTTTGAAGTAAGACGTAGTGTGCGCTGCCGGCGTAGCCGTTAGTCCGATCTTGAATGCATCAAAGTGGTCCAAAACCTGCCGCCATTTTCCCTCTTCCGTAGACGTGTATCCTCTGTGGCATTCATCAGCTATAACTAGATCGAAAGCATGAATGGGTATGTCGAGCTTCTCCGCGTCCTCCTCAAGTTCCGACTCGCTTGGAATCTCTGAAAACATTCCCTCTCTTCCGAAGAGGTTGATTCTCATCCTTTGAATCGTGCAGACGTAGACGAACGTGTGATGTGGTTTCGGATTCGTCAGATATACAGTCGGAAGCACGTTAGGGTCGAACTTGACCTCCTCCGGCATGTCTTCACGTCGAAAACGCTGACTGTAGACTTCGTAGATTCTATCGAATTTCAGACCGGGTTCGGGTTCGAAACTTGAGAATGCTCCGACCGCTTGAGCCGCCAACGCTCTCCGGTCCACGAGGAAGAGTATTCTTCTGGCGGCGCCAGACTTGAGGAGCCTGTAGATTTGTGAAATTGCGACGTATGTCTTTCCGGTCCCCGTTGCCATCGCCAGAAGCATTCGGCGTTTTCCGGAACGAAGCGCTTTCTCCGTTGATTCAATGGCTTCTCGTTGGTATAGTCTGAGGAAGGGATTGTCGTTTGGGGTTTTTGCTAACCAGTCGTCAGCCTTTGCTCTCTCAGTGGAAAGAATCTCAGCCAATGCTTGTGCCGTGTGGAACTTTGCAATCTGCCTTGACCTACTTGATTGGTCTCGAAGGTCCTGAAACCAAATTGACTCCCCATTAGTCGAGTAGATAAAGGGAAGATGAAACTCTCCGAACTCAAACTTCCCGTCATGAAAACCCCTGGCATAACGTTGCGCTTGCGACAGAACATTTTGCGGCCCCAGCGTGAGTTTCTTGGCCTCGACAGCGGCGACCGCTTCCCCATTATGAAAGAGAATGTAGTCCGCAGGTCCCTCTGACGTTTCATACTCTCTGACTGCACCAGTGTTGTATTTTGCGCCTTTCACAAAGTCAACGATAGGCGACCAGCCTGCCTCACGCAGTGCCTTGTCTACGCGTTTCTTACGAGTTGCCCGCTCGCTCTCTTCCGACATCCAAATCATGTCCTCAGCCTACGGCCCTTTTCGAGTTCTTCGCTGGCCTCCCACATTTGGCGCATCCGACACTGACTAGATAAACGCCTGGGTTCACATGGAAGCCTTGGCCACCAAGAAAAGACAATCCTAGCCCCCGCGACCCGTGGCACTCCTCGAAAAATCGTTGCTGAGCCAGGATGGAAGGTGTTTTTCAGGATCGCCCGTTCGTCAACGCTGATCCAGCAGTAAGAACGCTCGATTAGGCTGGTCGGGATTGACGTGAGCGAGGAAATCTAAGTTTTTTAGAGGTACTTTGGCGGCTGGTGCACGAAGAACTTGAGATTGATGAGTCAGGGAGAAAGAGGACGATACCCAGGTCACTATCTAGGTCTATGGCACACTATCAAGGGTGCCAAGTCCAAGGACGATTACCTCTGCATCTGCAAAGGCGCGATAGAACACGCCTATTCCAATTGGAAGAAGGACTTTGAGACATGGAACTCGCAGCCCCAGTCTGTTCGCAGTCCTTCTCCTGTGATGGTGATTGCCACCCGTGACTCGACTAAGGCTAAGTGGGTTTTCGATCATGTATCAAGGGACTACGATCTACTAAAGAACCCTCCGAATGCTGGACCGGAAGATTGGGTCACCATCCAGGTCGACTCTAATGTTTTCCTCCGCCAAGCGGGCGAGAATGTGAGATGTATGATTCAGCGAGCATAACTGCTCCAGATTATTTTTCCCAGCCTGCCGCCCACTCTCGCATCGCTTCTTTGTCGTTCGATGTGAAAGGTAGATTCAGGTAGTGACTAAGGGCCGTCATCTGCGTATGACCTTGGCTGAGAAACACTTCTAGGACCCTGTCGGGATACGATGATACCAGCCATGACTCCCAGCTCTTCCTTGTTGTCTTTGGCCCAAGTCCCACAGGGTCCAGCCCCGAGCGGTTAGCCCAGCGTTTCAGGTTCTGAGTCCACGCCTTCCAGGTCGGTAGAGGTTTCTGGAGCTTGAGAAAGTATGGCAGGACCGTTCTTCCTCGGTCTGATAGACGGACCCACCTCTCTTTCTGTTGCCTCAGCTTCTTACGCTGAGCCAGGACGGGCAGATGGACGAACCGGCCGTCTAGCCAATCAGGGTTTTCCTGAAAACGTTGTGCTTCAACGAATCTCATTCCGGTCAGGAGCAGACCGTCCAGTCTGGATTGATTCTGCAAGGTTTCGGCACCTTGACGAAGCTGTTCATACTCGCTGGGTCGTAGTATTCTGACGGTGCCTTTGAGGATGGGTTTTGGCATTCCAGTTTCCGCTAATAGTGGGACTTAAGTTCCTTTTACGGATGAGGGCGGCGAAAGGAACACGGAACCTGCGGGCGGAGAAACTCCCACTTTTAACATAAAAGTGGGATACTAGACAAGCTCGTGTGCGGGAGTGGCGACTAAGAAGAATTGGTTGCAACGCCCAAAGGGTGCGTTGATTCCAAGATGTCGGGACCTCTTCCTACTGGTTTCGTTTCTTACGTCTCTTCGTTGACCTTCTTGCTTCGTTCACGATAACTCTTAGGTTCTGAACTTCCTTTATGTTTAGGATCGCGGACCCTTGAGTCTTCGCCTCTTGCTTACCCACTTTTCCCCGGAGAGCCTTATGGAGAACATCAGCTATTGTGAATCCTCCTGCGATAAGGTCCACGATAATCGCCAGTGCGAGAACCCAATCTGGTAAGATGGCCCCAGCAATAGTTGGTTTCTGAATTTTCTGTTCGTAGATTTTGGCGACGGATTTTCCGGGTCCTCGAAAGTATCTGATGAGCGCCCCTTTTGCTTCAAGATACACGCGAATTGTTGCAGGGTCAGGGGAAATACCGTGTTGAACTAGATTAGAGAAAGCCTCTCCCACCTCTCCATCATATCCGGCAGGTAACTCCGCCGGGGCAATTTCGCGGAATGCGTGAATCGAATCTGTCCGAAACTTCTCGTAAAGCTCAGTAGCCTGGGTTACGGGTGAGCTTACGATACTATGCCTCCAAGCGACTCAAAGTCGTGTGAAAGTTGTTTGAACACCATCTCATCTCCCTGCCAGAACCCCTCATTATGCCTTAACAATCCAACCGTTTCATTACTCAGCTCCCTTAGATAGTCATCAAAACGGAAATGCCTCTTTGTCGACGCTGAACCATACAAAGTGGAGTATGCCTCCCAAAGGTCGTCCTCGGACAGAGAAATTAAGTCGTGGGCCGACAAAGCGTAGTCGTAGTAAGAGCTTGAAATCTGTACGTAGGGAGACAAAGCCTTCACTCTAAACTCCTTGTAGACTGTGTCGTAATTGTTCTTGATGATGTCTGTCAGCACGTATTCTAGTGTTGTGTCTATGTTGGCACCAACCTTCTGGTGTAATTCTTGGAGAATCGCTGACGGCCTTATTTCGTTACCATCTCTCACAAGGAACCCCTTCTTTTCGAGGAATTTCGCGTAGCTGAGAACGCTTCTCCAAGTGGTCTGAGCTTCTGGAATGGAGTAACTGTCGCGTTTCAGAACCGAAGTGATCAAGTTTGATAGAGGAGTCATCATGTGCTTAATCGAAACCAATCGCGCAAACTGCAAAGATGCAGTATGCAGCAACAGGTTCTCCACTTGACTACGAATACGTAACAACTTCTCCTCTATTGCGGAGTTGAGTTCGCTTCTCTTCGGTGTCTCAGTCAGTTTGAGCAACTGATCATCTAGTTGAAGCGAGCCGACGCTACCAAGATGAAAGACAACGTAGTTCAGTTTACCCGTTCGCTTGTCTTCGATAACGCGAGGAAGGTCAACTTCCAATGGAACTGACCAAAACCCCCTTCCTCTTTCCTGAACGTACTCGGGCCTCCTGGAGCTATATTCGTCCCTATCTTGTTATAGATGATTTCCTCTGCCTTAGCCCTAACCCTTGAGGCTAGAAGGGGCACCGCTCAACACACACTTGGCTTACCAAGGAAGCTATTCAAAGTTACCCCTCTGGGCGTGATAAGGATATACTTACTCTTCTTTTGAGCCCACGCTTCTGTGAACTTCTCCTTTACGTAAGGATACCTCTTACCATGAAGCGGATTATTGGAAAGGAGCGTCTCCGCAGTGTAGCCAATCAACACAGTCGTGTGGGTAGCAGCCGTCCCCGTCCCTTGCTGATACATCAAGTAGTCGAAGAGAGGGATTACCGGCGTTTTGCTCCGAATGTGGTATTCTAAGCTCTCAACGTTACCCGCCCGGTGTTGAACTCTGAAATCCTCCTTCGGAAATGCCTCACGGAGATAATCGTTCAGTTTGTATGGGGGAACCCCCAAAGTTCCCACATATCGCCCGAACATTGACTTGAATCCAGTGTAGGATGGGAGTGGAGTAGAACGCGGCAGAATCCCTCTTTTCTCATAATATCGTAGAACCATGTAGGTACATGCGACAAGACAGTATCCTGCATTCTTGTCTACTTCACTTGGCACGTCCACAATAGTCACAGGAACTCGATACCGATCCTCAGCCTGTGTCAATTTGAGGATGCCACCTATGCCACCCGGCCTCCAGTTCGGTCATTCTATATCCTTTCAGATGAGCGTTCCATGTTCCTCTGTAGCAAGTAAGACCGACGCGATTCGCAGGCAGCGGACTCGGATACTTTCTAGGCTTCTTGCGCAGCCTGAGTTGCAGTCGCTTCGATCTCAGGAGCTGTGGATGAATGTAGCCCTTCTTCAAGGGTTTTTTCGAACTGGTATAGGTCCCTGTTACGACCGTTGGCCTCTGTTATTAGGGTCTCGCTACTAGCTGGATTCTTCCATACTAGATCCAGTATTTGCCTAACTTCTTTCTCGTCTTTTGCGGTTCTGCATATCTTCTCAACGCTGAGTGTGGCAGGGCATTGTCTTTCGCGGAGCTTCGCGTTGAAGTCTGACGCCTTATAGAGCTGGATGTTCATTCTCGCCGCGTAGCTCGGGAGTGAGATAGTGTTCCCGTCTTTGAGTAGCACATGCTCTCTATGGTTGAA
>WNGG01028640.1_pt1 | contig 10890 bp, 10 predicted proteins | sample 5400661 | NCBI WGS metagenome assembly WNGG01 (sample SAMN13153372, study PRJNA577476) | soil metagenome | isolation source: 100 cm soil or saprolite under Garry oak tree replicate 1 | place: USA:California | collected 2016-06-15 | reverse complement strand
GTCCGCGCGGGGTCAGGGTTGTTTCACGGGATCATCCCGTCGCCGCTGCTGGCTTGCCAGATTCCATCTTGTGGCGGAAACTCCCTGTTCCCAGGGCATCCCGAGCTGGACAATCTGAACAGCACGACGAAGATCTTTGCGTTCGCGGGAGTGCCGGCGGATACGAACGCGGTGTTGGCAAGTTTACTGACTACCGGAACATACGCCGATGCGGCGCCGGTTCCCGCATACGTTACAGGAAACGGCTCCTGCCCTGTCAACAACACGCTCACAGGTCCAGCCACATTTCTCTCGCAGTGCATTGATGCCTTCTTTGGGCCGGCCACCATCGTGCGCTTCGATAAGAACCACAAGAACCCTTACGGGATCCAGTCAAACTTGGGCATCGAATTCAGTCCGTTGAAGGATACGACGATCAATATCAGCTACCTGCGGGTGAAGGGCGTCCACTTAGGCAGTTTCTACGACGCCGATCAGCCGAATCCGACCGGGCGGGTGCTGGTGCACGATTCCAAGGGCAACACGGGCTGCAAGAACGTGTATTTCTTGATTCCTAATCTCGTTGCTGACCCGACTTGCGGCTCCGCCTATTCCAACCCCTTCTTCGATGGCGTGCCTGGGACTGCATGCGAGCTAAACGGAATCACGTGTCCGGAAAACTACGCGGTCTACTTCGTGGCCACGTCGCGCTGGAATTCGAACTGGAATGGACTGCTCGTCAATGTGAGCAAGCGATTCAGCCAACAATTCAGCGCAGAGATGAGCTACACGTATTCGCACTCAATTGACGACGGACCGAATCCGAGTTTCGTGCTGATCCCGCAGGACAGCGGAAATCTCCGCGCCGAGAAGGCCAACTCCGCCGACGACCTCCGCCACCGGTTCGTGGCGAACGGGACGCTGGCGTCGCCGACGACGGGAAGCATGTGGCTGAGAGACTTTCAGCTTAGCACCATCATCACGCTGCAATCGCCCGAGTTCTTCACCAAGTTCGCGGGCTTCGATGCCAACGGCGACATCGTTGGCGCCAACGACCGGGTAGGCATCGAGGGCCGCAATACATTTCGCGGGAGAAACATCTACACTTTCGATCTGCGCGGCTCGCGCACCTTGCATTTCCGCGAGCACCAGTCGCTGCAGTTAATCGCCGAAGCCTTCAACCTTGCGAACCACGTCAACATCAAATACTTCAACACCGTGTACGGCTCGGCGGATTTTTGTAATGTGACGCCGGTGCCGGCGGCTTGCGGCTCCGGTCCGTTTTTCTTTCAGGGCTCGCCGAATCCGAATTACGGCACGCCGCGTGCTGTGTTCAACCCGCGGCAGATTCAGCTCGCGGTGAAGTTCAACTTCTAGCGGTAGGTTGTTTGTTTGGACTGACGGTCCAGTCGCCGCGAACGGCAGCGGCTGGACCGGAGTCCTCCTCAAAGTACCTCGAACGGCAGGTCACTTCGGATGACAGCTTCTCAACCGACAGCGAACGCGAGTGCAGTAAAAGCAGCTTCGGCGGCGTTTGCTCCCATGAGCGCACGGAGACTTCTGGTGCTCGGGGGCATCGGCCTCATCCTCGTAGGGATGCTGGTTGGGGATATTTTTGCTGTTTTCGTTCTGCACCAAAATGCCGCGAAGGTAGGTGCAAGCTTGTCGGCGGCGGCGCATGCCGCCGTAGCAGGAGATGCGAAGGCCGTTTTTTCCAGCTTTCAATCCGTCGGAAGTTTCCTCGAAAATCGCGGCACCAAAGTGGACACCCACGTTCATATGATTGCATTTGGTTATTTGGCCTTGATGCTCGCGATCCTTCAATCCTGGGTCGCCTTTAGCGACAACGCAAAGAAGAAGCTCGCCTGGATATTTCTTTTCGGCGCGTGGCTGCTGCCAGTCGGCGTATTTCTGATTCACTACGTTGGCCTGGCTTACAGTCCGCTTCAGGCAATCGGCTGGGCCAGCATTTTTGCGGATTTCGGCGGAGCACTGGTGATCGGCGCCACGCTCGCCTGCCTGCTTGGAATCTTCAAACATGCCCTACAAGCCGAACGTCTGCCCTTGCACGACAAGCTGTTGCAAGATTCTAGCTCCGTCGGTCGCATCTTGCTCGTTGGAGGACTGGCACTGGTGCTTTTGGGTTTTCTTCACGGCGCCTATTACGCAGTGGTGGATCTTTATCAACATGAAGCGCTCGACTACTCGTTTCTCGCCGACATGAGCGCCGGGGCCGCGGCGAAAGACGCAGCCGCTGTTGATGGCGCTCTTGCGAAGTATGGCCAATTGGGCGGCGAAAAAGCCGTGAACATCGCCGCTCATGCCCACGCCATCGAATTCGGCCTGCTCGCCATCCTGTTGGCGTTCTTCCAGCCGTATGTGCGTTTGCGGGAGCCCTGGAAACGCCGCTGGGCCTGGGTGCTGCTGTTTGGCTCGCTCGTGCTACCTGTGTTCGTTTTACTGGAATTGAGTCTCGGACTCCTCGCTGGCGGGATCGCGGATGTGGGCGGCCTCCTCGTGATCATCGCGCTGCTGGCCATGTGGATCGGTATCCTGCGTTACACCGGAGAAGTCGACGCCAGCGCTCGTCCCTTCGAAGGAACCCACAGATGAGTGCCGCGCGTCGCTTGCTTATTTTCGGAGGCATAGGTCTGGCTCTTCTCGGAATGATTTACGGGCTATGGTACGCGGTCTTTGCAGAACACCAGGAACTCGAGGGCATCGGCAGGTCTCTCGCGACAGGCTTCAGTAGTGCCGCAGGGCGCGATTCAACCGCAGCGGAGAGCGCACTGCAGCACTACCGCGAACTGAAGTACAGCTACGACCGTCACGTTGACGTCCACGGCCATTGGATCGGCTTGGCAATGCTCTTAATCGTTCTGGGAATTGCGTTCGATCGCGTCGAGCTCACGGAATGGGTGAAATTGCTCCTGTCAGCCGGCCTCTTGGTCGGATCGTTGCTTTTTCCGCTTGGCGTGCTGCTTCAGACCTTTAGCCACGGGGTCGCGCCGCGGGCCGTGGCCGTGGCTGGATCGGCGTTGGTCATCGTCTCGCTGGCGGGAATGACGATGGGCTTTGCGCGCGTGCGAAGGAGAGCCTGAGTCTCGAAGCTGTTGCCCGGGAACATGGTAGGTGGAACGCATCAGAAAAATATTTCGTTTGGGGCACGCTGCCTTGCTACGCCGTTTCGGGAGCACTAGAATGACCGCGTCGGAATGGACCATCGGCACTCCTCGCTTACAGCGCGCTTCGAATCTGCGCCAAAGAAAGAGTGGAGTCTGACGTGTACGCTGCGCCATTTTCTTATCATCGTGCTGCTTCGGTTCAGGAAGCGGTGAAGCTCCTGGGGGAACTTGGTGAGGATGCGCGCCTCATCGCGGGCGGGCAGAGCCTGATCCCCCTGATGAAGATGCGCATGACACGGCCGGCCGCGCTGATCGATATCAATTTCATCCCCGGCCTGAACGAAATTCACGCTCCCAAAGGTGAATTGCGCTTCGGCGCGCTCACGCGCCATGCCGATATTGAAAACTCTTCCGTAGCTTCCGCAATTCCTATTGTTCACGATTGCGCCGCGGGGATCGCCGATGTGCAGGTGCGCAATCAGGGCACCATCGGGGGCTCTCTAGCTGAAGCCGACCCCAGCGGCGATTGGGGCACAGCATTGCTTGCGCTCGACACCACGGTGGTCTGCTTTGGCACCGGTGGCCAACGCACTGTGCCGCTCGAAGCGTTTATCAAGGACGCCTACACTACGGTTCTCGCCCACGACGAAATCGTGACTGGGGTGCACGTGAAAATGCCCCCGAAAGGCAGCGGAGGCGCGCACTTGGCATTCAAGCGCAGCGCCCCGGTATACCCGACGGTGAGCGCATCCGTGCAGCTCACCCTCGAAGACCACAACACGTGCAAAGATGCGCGCGTGATCCTCGGTTGCGTAGGCCTTACCGCCATCCGCGCAAAGGAGGCGGAAGCAGCGCTGCGTGGGAAAGCGCTCGATGAGAAAAGCATGCGAGCTGCAGCGGACACCGCCAGAGCCGCGGCAGATCCGCAGAGCGACATGCGCGGCTCCGCGGAATACAAACGCGCGTTGGTGGCGACGCTCGTCAAGCGCGCGATCGGCATTGCGGCACGACGCGCTCGCGGCGAATCCGTGGAAGCGGGGCACGAATATGTCGGACGTTAAGAAAGTTCTCGTGCGCGTTCGCGTCAACGGGGAAGCGCGCGAAGCGGAAGTCGAGCCTCGGACACTTTTGGTTGAATTTCTCCGGGAACATCTCAACCTGACAGGCACACACATTGGCTGCGACACCACCTACTGCGGCGCCTGCACGGTGATCCTGAACGGCCGGACGGTAAAATCGTGCACGCTGTTTGCGCCCATGGCCGATGCCTGTGAAATCACGACTGTGGAGGGGCTCTCGAAAGATGGCAAGCTCCATCCCATTCAAGAAGCCTTCGCGGAGTGTCACGGCTTGCAATGCGGCTATTGCACGCCTGGTCTTCTGCTCTCCACCCTGCAGCTCTTGAAGAAATATCCTGCGCCCACCACCGAACAGATTCGCAAAGGCATTGCCGGAAACACGTGCCGCTGTACCGGCTATCAGAACATTTTCAAATCCATTCGCACGGCTGCGGCGGAGATGGAGAAGCGCTAAACGATGGAGATCAAGCTGGCGGGCGATTTCACGGTGAAGAAGACACCTGAAGAGGTTTACAACTTCCTGGTGGATCCAAACCGTTTCTGTCCGCTCCTTCCTGATTTTCAGAGTATGGAAATCGTGGACTCGAGACATTTCTTGGTGAAACTAAGCGTGGGCATTTCGCACATTCGAGGAACGGCGGCGGTAAAGATGACGCTTGCTAATGAGCAGCGCCCCAAGCAAGCGGTTTACGAAGGCAAAGGCGAGGTTCCCGGAGGCTCGGCCACCATCCGCGCTCAGTTTCAACTCGAAGAAGTTCCTGGGGGACAAACGAAAGTGATCTGGTCGGGCCAATCGAGCGTCTTGGGCCGCGTGATCTCCCTCGCGGGCGGTTTGCTGGAACCACTGGGAAAGAAAAATGTGCAGAAGCTTATTGACGGGCTGCAGAAAGCCCTAGCCTAGAACCGAGAGACTTTGATGGCTAACAAATCGGTCGCGAAGAAATTGAAGCGTAAAACATCGCGCAGCCCCTCTGCGAATGGAGCACAAGCGGCGCCTGCAAAATGGGTCGGCCAGCCCATCCGTCGCAAGGAAGAAAACCGCTTGGTGAGCGGGAAGGGCATCTTCGTCGACGACGAAAAAATGCCCGGCGTGCTGCATATCAAGTTCGTGCGCTCTTCCTATGCCCACGCCAAAATCGCGCGGATCGATGTTTCTAAGGCAGAAAAGTTTCCTGGAGTTGTTTGCACGCTGACCGGCCCGGAAATTAAGAAGCAAGTGCAGCCGTTCATCGAGATTGGTCCCGGCGGCGCGCAGAAAATCGCCGACTACCCCATGGCCGTCGACAAAGTGGTCTTTCAAGGCGAACCGGTCGCCGCTGTCGTTGCGGAAACTCGGCTGGCAGCTGAAGATGCTGGTGAACTCGTCGAAGTCGATTACGAACCGCTCAAGCCCGTGGTCACCGCGGAAGACGCCCTGAAGGACGAGAGCACTTCCATCGCTTTTCCAGCACTCCTCTCGAATGCAACGTCGTCATTGCCAAGTGGGATCCTCGTTCCGGAGATATCGAGTACCACTGCAACAACACGTTCCCTTCCTTTGCCTCGCAGTTCCTCTCCCCGGCTCTCGGCGTGCGCACCGATCAAATTCACATGAAGAGCTTCGATATCGGCGGCGGCTTCGGCATCAAGATCACCAGCTATCCCTACATGGCCGTCTGTGCTCTTGCGTCGCGCAAGGCTGGGGGCCGCGCGGTGAAGTGGGTCGAGACGCGCATCGAGCACATGCAAGCCAGCGCTCACGGCAATGAGCGTACCTTTCTTGATACGCGCGTTGCGCTGGACAAGAACGGGGTTGTCCTGGCCATCGATTCGAAACACGTCGACGACTGCGGCGCGTTCCCCCGCTACGAACCGCTCGGCTGTGTCATCTGGGCGCAGGTGCTCCCCGCAACCTACCGCGTGAAAAACATCCGCATCGATATGCAGCAGGTGGTCACCAACAAGTGTCCGGTCGGTCCCAACCGCGGTTACTCCCGCATGCAGCACTTATGGTTTATGGAACGTATTCTGGATATCTGCGGGCAGACTCTCGGCATTCCCGCCGACGAGATGCGCCTGCGCAATTACATCCGCAAGAGCGAAATGCCTTACAAAACGCCGAACGGCTGTGTGTACGACTCCGGCGATTATGCGAACATGCTTGCGGTGGCGAAAGAGCTGATCGGCTGGGAGGATTGGAAGAAGAAACAAGCCGCGGCTCGCAAAGAAGGCCGTTGGATTGGCCTCGGCATCGGCTCGACACTCGATTCGGGTACGAACAATTTCGGCCAGGCGCGCATTATCAATCCTGACGCTCCCTTTTCGGGGCAGTCCAAAGTCGGCATCGTCAAGCTGGACATCTACGGCGAAGTGGTCGTTAGCATGGGCTCGGTGCCTCAGGGACAAGGTCACGAAACGACCGCCGCGCAGGTCGTCGCGGACGCGCTCAACATAACTCCCGACCTCGTCAACGTGCGCCCTGGCTTCGACACTGCGCACAACGCGTATACAGGTCACACGGGAACGTATGCCAGCCAGTTTGCGGTGACCGGTCTGACCGCCATCCACGGCGCGGCGATGAAGCTGCGCAAGGAATTGAGCCGGCTGGCCGCCTGGAAGCTGCAGGCAAAGGAGAAGGATCTGGAGTTCGGCGTCGGCACGCAAGGCCCCGAAGTGCGTGTTAGAGGCGCGCAGAAATCGATCAACTACTGGGCGCTGGCAAACCTCGTCAACGTGAACAACGCCGGGATGCCGGAATCCCTCTGGGACATCACATTGAACTGCCGCCACGTCTTCCATGCAAACTTTCAGATTCCAGATGTCAAGCGCAAATACGGCAACCTCACGCTGACCTACGCCGCCCAAATCCACACCGCAGTTGTCGAGGTGGATCGGGAAACGTTTCAGCCAAAAATTCTCGCCTATGCCTGTGTGGATGATTGCGGCAAAGCCGTGAACCCACGCATCGTCGAAGGCCAGGTTCACGGGGCTGCGGCCCACGGCATCGGTGCGGCTCTGCTTGAGGATTGCGCCTACGATTCCGATGGCAACCTGCTGACGGCGACATTCAGCGATTACACACCCGTCACCGCTATGAACATGCCGGAACTCTTGTATGCTCACACGGAATCACCGTCACCTTTCACGCTCAACGGTGCCAAGGGCATGGGCGAAGGCGGCGCCGCTCCCGTGCACACGATTTGCGCGGCGCTCCAGGATGCGCTTTATCCGACCGGCGTCATCATCGATGATTCTCATAACACCGGCGATTCGCTCTTCCACGCTCTGCAAAAAGCAGAAACCGGCGGATATGCCGGGATGGTTCGCGTCGAACATCACCGCGCCTCCCGGTAACGTGTCCGCAGCCATCGCCGCAATGGCAGGAAAGTCAAAATGAAACGCGTTTGCATCGTTGGGTGCGGATCCATCGGCAGCCTCTACGCGGCCCATCTGGCGCGAGTGGCGGAAGTGTGGGCGTTTGTGCGCCGCTCGGATCACGCCCGCGCACTCAACGAACACGGCCTGCGCGTCTCCGGCACGCACGAGTTCCATGCTGATCTTTGCGCGACCAGCGACCCTGCAACCTTGCCCCAATTTGATTTCGGCATCGTTTCCTGCAAGGCCACGCAAACTCGCGACGCTCTCGCTCCCGTCGCTCACCTCTTCAAAAAGGGGGCGATTCTCTCTTCGCAAAATGGCCTAGGCAGCGAAGAAGTTATCGCGGAAATCGCGAAAACGTACGTCATGCGCGGCACGACGTTTATGAGCGGGACGCGCGTCACGGATACGCACGTGCGCTACGAGCTTGACACCGCCACGTGGATGGGTCCGTTCGAACCGACGAAAACCTTGTTCTCTTTGGTCCAGGAGGCCGCTGCACTGATCAATTCTTCCGGACTCAAGGCGGTGGCTCTCGAAGATGCGCGCCCGGCGCAGTGGTCCAAGCTCATTTTCAACTCCTCCGTGAACGCCGTCGCGGCCCTCACCGAACTCCCCCATAGCTTTCATTATGCGGAGGAGAAAAATTTCGGAGATCTCGGCCACCTGCTCCATGCCCTCATTGAGGAAGGCAAAAGAGTCGCCGAAGGCCTCGGCGTGAAGCTCTATGAAGATCCCTGGGAGATGAATAAAATCGGGGCGCAAACCGATCATCCTCCTTCGATGCTGTACGATATCCGGCACAAACTCGAAACCGAAGCCGATTTTCTCGGCGGCGCGATCGCCCGGGAGGCGCACCGCGCCGGGATTCCCGCGCCTCTGCACACCGCCCTTTACCGCCTCATCAAAGGCAAGGAAACCTCGTGGACCTACGAGGGTAAAGAAAAGGCGGTCGCCAAGTGAACGCAAACGCGATGTCCTACGCTCTTGATCAGGAAAAGTGGCAGCGCGTGCGCCAGATGATGGAGCGTCGCAATCTGGATGCCCTTGTCGCTCGCGCGCCCGACAATATCCTCTATCTGACAAATTACTGGACCATGAAAGGCTACGACCTCGTCATTTTCCCGCGCGAAGGCGATCCCACGCTTCTGGTCATCGAGCCGCAATTCCGCGAAGCGCAGCGCACGGCGTGGAACAATGACGTTCGCTATTTCAATTTCTACGATTCGAAAGACCCTCGGCCGCCCATGATCCGTGCGGTCGAAATGGCAGTGGATGTCCTTCGTGGGCGAAAACTGAATGGCTGCGTGGGCATCGAACTTTCGCAAACTTCGCAAATCTGCGACCGCATGGTCGGTGAGCCTACGGTTTACTGGCAGGGGTATTACGATGCTTTCCGCGCGAGCTGCCGCGAAGTGGCCGACGCCGCGCCGCTGCTTGCGGAAGCGCGCATGATCAAAACGTCTCAGGAAATCGAGCGCATGCGCTTGGCCAATGAGCTGGCAGCCATCGGCATGGAGTACGCGCGCAAGAATATCAGGCCCGGGATGAAGGAAAGCGAAGTAGCCGCCATGATTGAAGGCCACATCCACGCCGTCGGCGTCGGCTACCAAGGCAAAGTAGCAATGGCCCGGGCTTTCACACTGGTGTGGTCCGGGAAGGGCATCGCTACGTTCACCGCCACCAGTCACCGCCCGGTGATCGAAAATGAGCCGACACTCGTCGAAATCTGGGTATGCGCCGATGGCTATTGGACCGACCTGACGAAAAATATTTGCCCGGGACGCCTTACGCCGCAGTACAACCGGCTTCTCGATCAACTACTGAAGATTTTTGCGGCTGGTGTCGCTTGCGTTCATGATGGCGCGCCCCTGGGCGATATCGATCGCGTCTTGCGCAAGGGGATTGCGGACGCCGGTTACCCCGGCCAACCCTCCCATCCGGTCGCTCACGGGGTGGGCGCTCGCGCGCATGAGCCGCCGTATTCCCACCAGGCAGCGCCTGGCACAATGCGATCCGGCATGGTGCTGGCCATCGAGCCCGGCGTGTATTGGGAAGGCGGGGGCGGACTGCGCCTGGAAGACAATTTTCTAGTGACCCCAACCGGTTGTGAGAAGCTTTGTTCTTATCCGGACGACTTTCGAAGGTGACGTCGAGACATGAAAGCCATCGTCGCAAGGGAGAAAACAAACGCAATGAAGGAAGATTTGGCCAAAGCCATCCTGTCGCAGATTCGCGAAGACGAACTTGTCTCGATGTGCTGCGACGTCGTCAACATTCCGAGCCCCACTGGTGAAGAGCTCGACATGGGCCGCTACATGCGCCGGGCGCTTGAAGAAACCGGCCTTTCCGTGTCTTGGCAGGAAGTGGAAGAGGGCCGCGCCAACGTCATCGGCCTCTGGGAAGGTGTCGGCAATGGCAAAAGTCTCATGTTCAATGGCCACATGGACACTTCCAACACTGGCCGCGAAGAATTTCTTACGGGCATCGGCTACAAGCCGAAAGCCATCATCAAGAACGGTTTCATCTATGGCCTTGGCATCTACAACATGAAAGGCGCTCTTGTTTGTTATACGCAGGCGATTAAGGCCCTCAGGCGCGCTGGCGCGAAACTCGAAGGTGACGTGCTTATTGCCGCCGTCGTCGGCGAAATCGAGAAAACGCAGTGGGGCGGCGAATTCGTCGGCAAAGAGTTCCGCGGCTACGGTGTCGGCACCCATCACCTCGTCAATCACGGCGTTCTCCCTGATATGTGCATTCTCGGCGAACCCACTGATCTGCAGTTGGTCCTCGGCCACTACGGAACGGTTTGGGTCCGCCTCTCCGTCCACGGCCACTACGTGCACACGGGTTTTACGCGTGGCAAACAGGAGTTGAGCTCGGTCTTCCGCATGAAAGAAATTCTTCCGGCGATTTACGATTGGATCGCCACGTGGGGGAAAAGAGCCGTTTACGACGGCCAACCTGGTGTCGTCAATGTCGGATGCATCCGTGGCGGCCATCCTTGGCGTGTCAGCCGCACTCCGCACCGCGCAGACGTCTTCCTGGACGTGCGTGTTCCTCCCACAATGCCCCTCAAGGAAGTTCGCGTCTCCATCAAGCAACTCGTTGTCGATCTTCGCAAAAAATATCCCGATTACGGCGTGGAATACGAGACTTTTGTATCCGTTCCCGGCGCGGAGATTTCTAAAGACCACCCGCTGGTGAGGACCGTCGAGCTCTGCCACCAAAAGGTCCTTGGGACGCCCGCCCAACACTCCACGGTCCTGTGGGATTCGGACCGTAGTTGAGCGTTTCGATGCTGAAGCGGGTCAGCACGGAAGCGTCCGAATCCCACAGGACCGTGGAGT
>WNGG01016671.1_pt1 | contig 10890 bp, 14 predicted proteins | sample 5400661 | NCBI WGS metagenome assembly WNGG01 (sample SAMN13153372, study PRJNA577476) | soil metagenome | isolation source: 100 cm soil or saprolite under Garry oak tree replicate 1 | place: USA:California | collected 2016-06-15 | reverse complement strand
CTCAGACTACAACCAAGGGAAAGGCCATGCGTACGCGTACGGCCACTCGAAGAACGGAAACCACGGCAAAGACGGATCGAACGGGAGACATCTAGGAGCCATCAAAGGCTCGCACAGTCAAGGTCCCGGTCATTCTAGCGGCCACGGCAAGGGCCACTAGATCCAAAGTCGGACCAGTCTGTGGAATAGCTACGCTCCCAAACTACCCTTTTTGAAATTCAGACTACGCTCAGACTTCCGTTTCAAAAGTTCGACAGTATGCAAGGCTTAAAGAAGTAAACAGGCAGCAGGAGTGACGGAATCAGAAATGGTCAATCAAGGCGAAAAGGCCCCTACCTTCACGCTCGTAGACACCGATAAGAAACCTCACACCCTCTCCGAGATGGCGAAGACAAACAAAGTCACAGTCCTCGCATTCTTCCCTGGCGCATTTACAGGCGTTTGCACTAAAGAAATGTGCACATTTCGAGACAGCCTCGCCGAACTCTCCAAGGTTCCTGCACACGTCGTCGCAATTAGTGTAAACGATCCATGGTCCAACAAGGCATTCTCCGAGCATAACCGGCTCAACTTTCCAATTCTCTCCGACTACAACAGGGAAGTAGTTCGGCAATACGGTGTCTTTCATGAGAACTTTGGAGGGCTAAAGGGCTACACCGCAGCAAAGAGAAGCGTCTTCGTACTTGATTCGAATGGGGTCGTAACATACAGCTGGGTCTCAGACGATCCTTCCAAGGAACCGGCTTACGAAGACGTCAAGAGGGCCGCTGCCAAGACCGCTTAGCCACTTTCACTACCCCCGCTTTACCGGAGGTTCTAGAGACCTTGCCTTAGCTTTTGAGCAAATTCAGCATTCTCGCCTGTCTCGTCATGGCGAAGATACACAAACGTCTGATCAGCATCTTCCATAGCCTTCTTGATATTGCCGACCCATTTCTCAATTATCTTGGCATCGTAAGAGTCCTTTCTCAAGCGGAAATATGCTAGGTGTCCTGTTGTCTTGAGTACAGGCTCAAGGTCTTCTGTCTCTGCGATGCAGAAGCCGGTGTCATACTTGTCCAACAATGCGTAGGTGGAGTCAACGAGCCACGACTGGTGCCGGAACTCGAATACTCTGTCAGGGATATTCGAGGTCTGTGAAAGAAAGTTCTCTAGAAGATTCCGAGTCTGTCTCAAGAATGGAGGTAGTTGAAACAGTATCGGACCACGTTTGTCACCTAGGATCTCTAGATTCTTTGACATGTCGAGGGCGGTTTTAGTGGCCCCTTCACCCAGTTTCGAGAGGTGAGTGATTTTTCTTGGGGCTTTGAATGCAAACTTGAACGCGTCTCCTGTCTTCCCATGCCAAGACCTTACCGTTGCTAAGCTTGGAAACGCATAGAACGAACTGTTGATCTCAACACTGTTAAGTTGTTGCGAATAATACTTGAGAAAATCATCTGGTCCAATCTCTTTTGGATAGAATCGTCCCCTCCACGTGGAATAGCCGAACCCCGATACTCCAACGAAAACCCGGCTTGACATACACAAACTCGTCCAGAGACTCCGAGTTTTAATAATACTGCTGGACCATTCAAACGAAGAAAAACATGGGGAAACGCAAAGTCCTCAGTGAGGCCAACTTAAGCGAGATGCTCACGCCTGGCCCCGGCCAGATGTACGGGACCGTCAAGAATCTCCTGGGATACGACCGGGTCCTAGTGGAATGCGCAGATGGCGTGACGAGAGTATGCCGCATACGAGGAAAGATGAAACGAAGAGTCTGGATAAAGATGGGAGATGTTGTGTTAGTTGCCCCTTGGGATTTCCAGACCGAACGCGGAGACATCATGTTCCGCTACACGCAAGGTCAAGTCGAGTCCCTCAGAAGGTCAGGCCAGATCAAGTTCTAGGTTCGCTGACACGTTGGGCCGGCAACTCAAGGCCTAGCTCTAAGGCTTAGACCCATGTTTGTCTTTGGTGTGAGACTTCAGAGCGATATCGGAACCGAAGACAGCACCACAGACTTGACATTTGAACTGTTCAGTTTGGCTTTCTGCCTTCGCGGTTGCACCGAGGATGCTTAGGATTCCGCCGAGAATAGCCAACCCGATCCCACCCGCCGGGATGTATTGATGCGTACGCCCCGTAATGCTTGTTGCTCCAAATATCACAGCGACAACTACACCAACTACGAGTAGAATGACTCCGAAGATGACTGTCTGAGTTTTCAAAGGAACTTATCGCTCTCGGGAAATCCCTTCATTATTAAGCAATCCGAATAGTCTAATGTGCCTGGTGAGAACCCGCTTCTATGGTCAAGTCTACCTCGTGGGCCCCCGCCCGGTCGGATTAAATAAGCGGAGCAAATACGTCGTGCCCGTCAATGACACAGACGCTGGGAGATAAGAGAGCACTTCACAAGACCGAACTGTCCAGATACGATTATACTCCTCTATACTTGTATACCGAAAAAGACAGCCTCAATCGGATTACGGTCTTGAAAGAGATCGGGAAGGAGACGTATCTTGTAGCAGGCAGGTACTCAGGAACAACCCAAGAGGATCGTCTCTACAACCCTCTTACCGAAGAAGAGAGGCTTGAAGTCCAGAAACTCCTGAAGATCAAGAGTAGAGACTCGGTAATCGCCTTCCTCTGATTCGTGGTCCCGCAAGCTTTTCAATCTCCAAAGCCCCTAAGAGGAGAGCCAAAATGACGCCGCTTGAGGAACTCACAAAACTGATATCGGAAAAAGGTAGAAGACTGTTCGTTGCCGAAAACGATGTGAACCTAAAGTCCCTCGAAGGCGAGAACTCGATTTTCATACTTCAACTACCGGAGAGCGGTATGTCTGCGGGCGGGCGCGCAGGTGGCTTTGGGGAAAGGCGAGTCGAGAAGCTGTATGCGTTTCACTATTCGAATGGGGCTTGTAGAAAGCTCTTCGAGGTCGACTCGCCGGAAAAGCTGGAGAGATTTGAGGTTCCCTACCATGCAGCAGGGACCCCGGTGGTCCTTCCGGATGGATCTGAGCGAATCGTCTCTGGAGTGGTGGATCCAGAATTCGTAGAGTCCTACAAGAGAGTCGCATGACAGTATTCGGCCAGGTCCATAGACTGGCTACGAAGTTGAACCAAGGATAACTCGAGAAATCTCACCGTCGCGTCAAAGACACTGCTAGCCTTCAATGGTAGTTCCACCGTCGCGATTGCTGTGGGAGCAGCTCTCTTCTTGAGAATGTCATACAGTTCCGCGAGATCTGCAATTCCCGTGTCCAAGTGCTGGTGGTGCAGTTCCTTCATCTCGAAAGAGAGATCGTCCCATCGGCCGGCCATCCAGCACCCTCTGTGGTCTTCTGGGAGGTAGCTTGAGCCAAAATCAGTATACTCCAGCTGTATGTTTGCCCATTGTATATACTCCGAACGCAGAGTCTTGCCTTCGTACCGGAACTTGCCGGTCCCAACAGGTCTAGAAGGTCGACCTGTATCGTCTACAGGCATAACCTCCTCTGTAGTCTCGTAGATCAGGTCGGCTCTCTCCCTAGCCAGGCCCTTCGACTGGAGATACCTTCTCACAAAGGTCGGCGGCCTATCGAAGACTCTGGGATCAGCGTACAGTTTTCCGAAACGGACCTTGACTCGGTAGAAATCTGCTTGCAGCGTCAATGCGACGATCTAACGAGGTCCAAGGTATGCTTTAACCGCGAAACAGGCTGGATAATTTCAAGCTTGGGCAAACACTCGGCTAGAGATTAGCGAATTGTTAGGCCTCCCAAAATCTAACAGCGTTGGGGAATAAAGTGGATCAGTTGTGACCGGTGGAAGAGCTGCCGATGAGTAGCCGAGCAATCTTGGGTAAGGGTCGTAGGCGATTCTTCTCGTCTACGAATACTACCCTCGGCTTCCAGCTTTCAGCTTCCTTCGCGGATACTTGGGCGAAGGCCGCGATGATTATTTCGTCGCCTGGTTGAGCCTTCCTAGCGGCTGCCCCGTTTACAGCGACTATCCCGCTTCCCCTGGGAGCTGGCAGTGCATAGGTCGAGAATCTCTCACCGGAGGTTATGCTCCATATGTCGACCCGTTCAAAGGGAATAATCCCTGCCGCATCCAATAGGGACGAGTCGACTTCTATGCTTCCCTCATAGTTGAGGTCAGCAGCCGTTATTCTTGCCCTGTGAATCTTCCCCTTCAGCATACTCAATTCCAAGGAATTTCTCCCTTCGCTAGTAGCGAAACCATTCTCCGGATATTGAACAGGTGCTACAGTCTCTCTAGAGAACAAGGGAGAAACCTTTGCAGCACGCTTGAAGAGGGAAACCGGCTGATTCTCGTCAGAGTTCACCAGGAGAATCGCCCATAATCAGCCCTGAATCGGGTTTTGAGAGCCGATTCTATACACGCCGATTCGGCCCGCATGAAAGTCCTAGATTTCCCGATTCGAAAATCGGGATCCGGGCAGATTATGCGGGATTAGAGGGAAAAATCGTCCAAAACGGTTCCAAATGGAAAATGACTCTCAAAAAGGGGGTACCATTCCTGGCAGATCGCGTCACAAACCCGCCTTTCGTGGCCGAGCCACTTGTGTTCGACGTCACGCTACGTATGAATGAGGGCTCTCGTGGTGAAAGACATTGGGGTGGCGGTCAAGTGTGTTGAGAGTCTCAAGAGGACCAAGCTAAGCAGAGTCAAGATGATACCTCTTGAAGACTTTGGTGCAGAATTTGAGGGTGACCGGGAGAGGTCGCCGGGGATCATTGGTTCTCTAGCCGACGTTATACGGTCGGACAAGGTGATGCTTCCCTCTGTGTTACCGAAGGGCCTTTCCTCTTTGAACGGTTTTCTTTTTACAAACTAGGAGCAACATATCCATGATGAACCTGTTTGAGCGGCCCACTTCTACGGCCTCTTGAACTAGCCGAAAACAAGCTGTCCTCATTCCTAGCAAGGTTCCCGGATTATCGCAAGACACTCATGCTGGCCGTAACCCACGAAGAGGCAGCAGTGAATCCTTTGACCTATCAAGGATGGCAATGGCACGACGTGGAGACCCATCCCACAAAATTGATACGGCTTGTAACAGAGGGCATCTCGAGGATCAACCTGAGAACCCGACAGGCAACCTATTATCTTCTGCGCGACAAGGATGTTGTAAAGCTGGTACTGAACAAGCATCGCTACTAGGAACACACACCCATTCACGCATGCACACAGAAACGGGTTACTTTCCAGAATCGGACCTAGAACCTAGGTCGAGTTCCGAAAAGTCGAAGTTCAAACTTCCACATGTTATCTTCTTGAGGAGAAAAAATTGGCTCTCGTCGTCAAGCCAGTGAGCATAAACAAGTCAACATACCTTCGCGTTCCGAGAGAGATCGAGGAGCTGATCGCCCTGATGACTCCGCGCGTCTGCACGGTCGATGTCAAAATCGATGAGAAAGGGTGTGATCTCGTCTACACCTTCGCTAAACCGATTCCTGACCTCACTGAGGAGACCGCTCACAAGCCGTTGTGGATCAGACCAATGTGGATGGAGAAGGAACTAGCCGCCTAGTGTTTGGCGACTGGAATTTCTCCATGAACCCCAAACTCTTCTTCTTTGTTTTTCTGAGCTTGAAGACAAAACTTTCTAGAGGTTGGTGTTCTGTGTAGTATTTCTTGGCACGAGGCACTAGCAAATCTTGAACTAAATCAGTCCAATTGGGGAAACTATGATTCACTATGTTCGTTCTCGAGGAACAGGTTGTGGATTGGCCGGGTAATCTTCCTAAACGACCGGAACCAGCATTAACTTGGGATAGCCCTTGTCAAGGTCAGACTTCGCCGCATACGCTGGGGTGAAGGGCTTTATTCCATAGACTAGGAATGATCCTCCCTCATTCTGAACTTTGAGATGGTAGTCGGCATTTCTGAGGGTATCTTGCCTTAGATTTGTAGGGAGTGATGACGTGCATATCTGAAGCGCCCCTGCATCCCGTATTCCTTCTCCGATCTCTGTGAACCCTGGAAGAGCCAAATCGTCGCCGTATACGGCGACTAATCTGTCCAGGTTAACGCTCACTATTGTTCCCGCTGTGTTTCTTGCTATCGGCCCCCAAGTCTTACCGAACGTTCTGACATCCTCTTGAAGCTGCCCCGATAACTGTACCCTCCATTCTCTGGGAGGGGCATTCCGACTGTACGCGGCTATTCTCACTCGCTCATCCATCGCTGCATCGCCTACCAAGGGCCTTAGCGCTTCTGCCACATTATCTGAGCTGTAACCCCCCGTAGGTAGTATAAAGCAGGTGCCTCCTTGGTTGACGAAATTAGCTCGTATGATGTTTAGCAGCAGTCTCATCCAGTGCGGTGGAACATTGCTATCAACGTCAATGAGCAAGAGTGTGCTCCTTTCTACTCCCCCTCCAAGGATTCGGTCCAAGTCGGAGATTCCAGTTGAGTAGGCTTTTTCATTGTGGGCAATAGGAACTAATCGCTCTGGTGTTTCTGGAGCTTCATTGTCGGGCCCCGAGGGCAGAAGTGTAAATCGGCCCTTTTCCAGAGTGAATAGACCTCTCAAGGTTGACACCTTGAATCCTCGAAGTTTTTTGAGCTCCAGTAACCGTGTTCTCCTACCTTCTAGCTCTGACTGGGAAAGACTGGCTATTCCATCGACCAGATAGTCCAGATGATCGTGTTTTTCGGTTTCAGTGACTATTACGATGCTGACTCTGCTCTCGTCGAGTTCAGACAGGAGAGCCGACTCGAGCATGTTCCGTCCCTCTTCCTTCGTGTTTCTCACGGCACCCTCCCAACTGTCGAGGACTAACACCGCCTTGCGCCTCGAATGCTTTAGCCTCAACACTCTGTTGAGGACACTGTCTGGCTCGGTAGAGCGAATGTCGTGGAGCTCGTCCAGCCAGCTTGCCCTTGCTGTCCTGCCCGACATGGAATCTATTACTTCGTCTATCCAGGGAAAATGCTGCCTGAGTCTCGCTGGAGAAACTCTGCTGGAGGCGTAGACCTTGTGTGTGTTCTCCATTTGGCTTAGTATTTCCAGAGCTAGGCTGGTTTTACCTGTCCCGGGGGCGCCTTCGATAAGCAGGACTTGTCCTGGGACGTCAAGAAAGTTTAGGATCAGGCTCATCATGTAGCGGAGCTTAGGCTGTTCCGAAGCCTTTGATGTTGGCGCGCCCGCCATAACCTGTTCAACTGCGGGACCAGGGTCCTTCACTTCTCTCGATGAGGAGACGTCGATTCTAGTGGTTTCATCGCTAGGGTTGATTTGAGCTTCCCCGCTCATTCTTGCTCACTATTTTACCATAATCCCAGCCCATATTCGATTTTGTTACTGGCGAGTGAGAGTAGTAGTCTTAGTTTCCGTATGTGTGTGCGTGTGTGAATGAATCGTTCTATTTGTGACGCTCGAAGCAAGTGCTCGACCAGTTCTCGTCAGCAAGTCTTACATCGTGGCACGATGAGTTTCATCCTTGTTCTTTCATTCGCCCTAGAAGCCCGATAGATGCTTTTGTCACAGGCTAAGCACAGGCTAAGCTGCGTAAATGACTCGTTCACCGTCGTCGGGAGGCGGCGAGAGTGGCTAAGCCTGTTGATTTTCTACTGGCCTCAAGATGCTCTTCGTGCCGCAGAGTCCAACCGCGTTTGCGAGCGATACCGACTCTGAGTCTTGCAATCTCGAAGTACTCTTCGCAAGGTTTCTGGGTCGAAGGGTTTCTCGATCGCATCATCGGCGCCAACCTCCTCAGCAAGTTCCTTTGCAGAAAGGACGGCGGTGAACAAGACTATGGGGATATGGCTAACGTCGGGGTCGTCATGGATGGCGCTGAGCTGAGCGCGCAGGTCAAGACCTGGCATGCGTACGTCGTGAAGAACGATGTCAGGGCGTTGTGTTCGCAATATCTCGAGCACTCGATCAGCGTCAGTGCATGTCGTTACATCGTAACCGAAGACTTGCAATAGTTCGGCGGTGGATGTTACGATGTCTCGGTCGTCGTCTACCAAGAGGATGCGCTTCACTGTCTTGTCTACTCTCGGCTAGTCGGCTTCTTGGGAAGGATAATCGTGAACGTTGTACCGGTGGGGTTTGTCGTAAATTGGATGGTTCCGCCGTGCGCGTCCACGATTCGCCGCGAGACTGACAGTCCAAGCCCAGTGCCCTCAGTCTTGGTTGTAAAAAACGGGTCAAAGATTCGAGACTGCACCTCTTTCGAGATGCCTGGCCCATTGTCCTCTACTTTGATTTCTGCACCCGCAGGTGTCTCGTGCAACTGAACCTTGAGCGTGCCCTTGTTGTCCATTGCCTCGGCGCCATTGTTGAGCAAATTAATGAGGACCTGTTGCATTTGCCCCTTGTCAACTTCGAATCCGCTGACGGGTTGGAGGTCTGCCTTCACGACAACTTGGCCCTTGTGTACTGAGCGGAACAGTTCTACGGCGTTGGCCACAACGTCGTGAAGGGCAGAGGACTCGGTCTTGAGTTGAGCACTTGCGAATTGGCGTAGTTGCTGCACTATTTTGTCGGCCCGTTCGACCCCCTCCTTGCTTTTCGAGACGAGTCTTCCAATAGTTTCCGATGTCTCGGCGGGGTCAGTCTCACCTTTTGTCGCTTTTTCAATCTGGATTTTGATCAGCTCGAGATTAGTGTTGATGTACGTAAGAGGAGTGCGTACCTCGTGGCCAACGCCTGATACCATAGTACCAAGTGCTGCGAGTTTCTCGCTCACAGCGACTTGGTGGCGAGACACTTCGAGCTCAGCCTCCCTGGCCTTTCTCTCGGATATGTCGCGGATGCTACTGGAAACCATATCTCCCGCATCCGTTTGAAGGGGGCTCAGGCTGATTTCAACCGGAAACTCGCTGCCACCTTTTCGTCGTCCGAAGAGTTCCAGGCCCACCCCCATTGGTCGCTGGCGCGGGGCCCTGTGAAATTCTCCGCGATGATTCTTGTGCAGATCTCGGAAACGCTGAGGGATGAGGTCCTCAACGCCAAGCTGGAGGAGCTCATCTCGACTGTAACCAAAGATTGTCTCTGTCTGCGAGTTGACCTGAACGATTCTACCTTGTGTATCGGCGATGACCACTGCGTCCGGTGCCGACTCGACCATGGTTTGGAAACGACGCTCCGCGGCCTGTGCCCTGTGCGCCTCCTTCTCTGCGTCAAGTCTCTCACGGACCAGTGCCCCAAGAGCAAGGCCAGTCGTCGCGAGGACCATAATCGAAAACTGGAGTGATAGCAATGCCGTATTGACATCGGCGGAAGTGAAAGGCCCGAATCCTCCCCGCGTGCCCCACACGGCGACGATTGAGAACAGGAACGTTGCTCCTGTTGCACCCCGAGTACCAAACCGAACGCCTGCCCAAACTATGAGCGGAACTATTGTGAAGCTTAGTGGGATAGGAGGTATCGTGAAATATACAGCGGGGGCGAAAACAGCTGAGCACGCAGTCGAAATTGAGAATCCTAATGCTATGAGTTCGCGAGAATTCCCCATGGGGGCTGCGTCGGCGGGACGCAGGAATGATATCAGCAGGGGTGCGATAATCAGGGCTCCCGCAGCGTCTCCAAGCCACCAGGTCTTCCACACGTCTCCATACAGAGGCCAAGAGACAAGCCCGGCGGCGGCTAAACTGGTTACGCCGATTGTCGCGCTGACGAGAGGCGCGATTAGTCCAGCCGTGAGCGCGAAGACTCCCACAGTTCGGACTCTATCGAATGCTCGTACTCCTTTGGCGAGACGACGGACTAGCAAGAAACCTGTCAGGGCCTCTAGCGCATTGCCCGTAGCAATGGCTACGGAGGTAGCAGGCGTGCCCGCGTTCAGCGAGTTTGCGGCAAAAGCACCAAGGAATATTCCTGGCCAGAGCTCTGGACCCCACAAAAGTAAGGCGGCAATCGCGAGGCCGGTTGGAGGCCAGACTGGACTTGAGCTTGCGTTTAATGTCGCGAAAAGCCTTAGGCTACCGAAGGCTACGAAAGCATAGATTGCCGCGAGAACCCCGTTGGCAACCAGGCCTTGGGCATAACGCATGATTGCTCATCGTTGGGCCTTCCCTCAGCAGCAAAGATTGAGGATTGTGTTCTCTCAACTTAGCCGGGATGAGGACAATGCCAATCCAATACATTGATGTTACTCATCGGTCATTCGTGAAGGATGTGACCGCGTTCTCAACGGGGAAAAGACAATTGGCCGTTTTTCAGTAACGTATTCGTAGATTGTCAATCACCATCGGGTATTCACGTTTCGTGAGAAAGAGTGGCGAGTCAACATGGGTACGACCCAAACTAAGGCGCAAAAGCGTGACACACCATTCGTCCACTAGACTTGAGTATGTTAGGTCTAGCGCTAAGACTTCGCTAATACTCGTAGTCCTTGTGGTTGCTTTAGTTCGGACTGGCTTCGGGGCTATAACGAATTCGTCATCCAGCAAGAACGCTTCCATTGCCACTACACTCAAGGCTGGAGCCTGGAACAACAATGTTCCATGTACTCCAATAACCGAAGATTTCTGATGTTACTGCAGGGGCGAAAGGTACTGCATCGTTCAGCAACAGCCCATTCGGTCCGGGCACTACGACTGTAAGTAGGGGTGTGGCCAAGCGCTGACTTACTCTTGGTCCGACTCTGTCGGGCTGGTATTCTCCCGGTCCCGCCTTTACCATCAGGAACATCACAAACCTCCCTTCTCTTCACGAACGGAAGCGTCTACAACGGCCTCGATCCCATGAGGAGCAGAGGACAGCTCTTCGTGAAAGGATAGGAGGAGGAGTGGCGATTGGGCAGGGCCAGCCGATCAACCCTGGACGGGCGAGTTGGCAAGTGCCCATGCCCGGGGGACGCCACTCGTGAGCCTAGTCGCTACTCGAAAACATTCTAAGAACAGCGTAACCGGACTCATCCCCTGGACGGTTACACGGTAA
>WNGG01028847.1_pt1 | contig 10891 bp, 10 predicted proteins | sample 5400661 | NCBI WGS metagenome assembly WNGG01 (sample SAMN13153372, study PRJNA577476) | soil metagenome | isolation source: 100 cm soil or saprolite under Garry oak tree replicate 1 | place: USA:California | collected 2016-06-15 | reverse complement strand
ATTGGCACATGGGTGAGACCGCGATCCGGTTCACCAGCCGTACATCGCGGATTTGGAGTTCGTCAAAAAGTCCTTTCGTTTCGGCCGGTTGGGGCATCTACTCTGTTCCTTCCAATCAATTTGGGCCAATAGATTCAGGTAAATGATCCTCTCAGGCTATCTGGTAATTGGCAAACAGAAAAGCGTGGCTTAGTTTGGGAGGAATAGCGCCCTAGCAAAGACTTCAAATCCTTAGCGACAGCCGGTCCCGATTTAGCTCGCCGAGCGTTTGCATCGCTTCCGCATTGCCTTTTTCGGATCGGCGAGGTCCATTTCCGCGGCTGAAGCGATTTTCCCGGCGGAAATCAGCAATAGCTTGTAAAGGAAATCGGAAAATGGCGTACCGGCCCGCTGATGGACGCGGTTGGGACATTGCTGACGGCGTTTTTGACGTCGCTCGAAGTTAGCGCTATCTCAGGGGCCCGGCGGCTTGATCCAGGAGCGGCTGAAGACGTCGGCCAAGGTGAACGAGACCAGCAGGGCGAGCCAGAAAAATCCGGCCAAAACGACAATTCGGGTGAGCCCTCGGCTGTACCAAAGGTGCATAAAGAAAAGTCCCACCAGAAACATTTTTATAACCGCAATCGCCAGCGCCAGGACCGTATTGAGTGGGCCGAGATCGACATATGCGATTCCGGTGGTCAAAGCAGCCAGGACGAGCAAGGCTACAAACACCAGCGTATAGGTTCGAACCGAAGGGCTTTCTGCGCTCATTTGTAACGTCCGCCGATGAGATAGAGCAAGGGAAATAGATAAATCCAAACAATATCCACGAAATGCCAATAAAGTCCGGAAACCTCGATCCTATCGTAATTTTCCCGCGTAATTTTGCCGCGCCAGGCAAGGATGGCCATAACACTCAAGAGGCCGATGCCGATAATCATGTGCAGGGCGTGCAGGCCGGTCATGAAGAAATAAAAACACAGGAATAACTCGACCGCATTTCCGGGAGCACCGCGCAACTCTTCCAGGGAGGGGTGGAAATTAAGGCCTGGCACCATCTGCTCGTGCCATTTGTGGCTGTATTCGGTGAACTTGATGCCCAGGAAGGCGATGCCGAGAAGAATCGTCAGGAGCAGTAAGATCACTAACATCGTACGCTTGCCTTCGCGCGCCGCGTGTACGCTCATGGCCATGGTAAAACTGCTGGCCAGGAGTATGAACGTCATGGCCGCGCCAAAGTCGCCTTCCAGCCCATGGCTGCCCGCGGCAAAGCCAGAGTAATACAAGGAGCGATACATGATATATGCGGTGAATAAACCGCCGAAAAACAGCATCTCCGTCGCCAGAAAAACCCACATCCCGAAACTGCTGGCGTCGTACTGCTGCTCCAGCTCCTCGAACTGATGGTGCAGTGCAGGGCGGAGATGGCGAGCGGACGGTGTCGCCAAAGGGTTGCTGGCTGCGCTTTCAGACATGTACGTGCTCCGGCTCAGCGTAGCCGTAGGGCTCTCCAGTAATGATGGGCGTCGCTTCGAAATTATCGGTGGGAGGCGGCGATGGCGTCTCCCATTCCAGGCCTTTCGCGCTCCAAGGATTCGATCCGGCTACGGGTCCATAGCGGATGGACCAGAGAAGATAGACGAATGGAATCAAGTAGCCAACGCCGAGTATCGAGGCACCGGCGGAGGACATCACGTTGAGCACCTGGAACTCCGCGGGATACACGGCATAGCGGCGCGGCATTCCCAAATAGCCCAACATGTATTGCGGAAAAAAGGTGAGATTGAAACCCACAAAAATCACCAGCGCGGCGAAGCGAGCCCAGCCATCGTGATAGAGCCGCCCGGTGATCTTCGGCCACCAAAAGTGAATGCCCCCCAGATAAGCCATCACGGCGCCGCCCACCATGATGTAATGAAAATGGGCGATCACGAAGTAGGTGTCGTGCAGATGGACGTCGGTCGCGAGCGAGGCCAGAAAGAGGCCGGTGAGGCCGCCCATGGTGAAAAGTCCGATGAAGCCAAGCGCATAGAGCATCGGCGCTTGATAGGAGATCGAGCCCTTATAGAGAGTCGCGGTCCAGTTGAACACCTTGATCGCAGAAGGAATGGCCACCGCAAAACTCAGCGCCGAGAAAATGAATCCCGCATACACGGATTGGCTAGAGACAAACATGTGGTGTCCCCAGACCAGAAAGCTGAAGAACGCGATCGCCAGGCTGGAATAGGCGATGAAGATATATCCGAAGGGCTTCTTTTTCGAGAAGCAGGTGACCAACTCACTGACCACGCCCATGCCCGGCAGAATCATGATGTATACGGCGGGATGAGAATAGAACCAGAAGAGGTGTTGAAATAAGACCGGATCACCCCCGATAGCCGGATCGAAAATCCCCACGTGAAAGATTCGCTCAAGTCCCACCAGGAACAAGGCGATGGCAAGCACCGGCGTCGCCAGGACGAAAATGATGCTGGTGGCGTACGTGGACCAGAGAAAAAGCGGCATGCGCTTCCAGGTCATGCCCGGAGCGCGCATTTTGTGAATGGTGACGATGAAGTTCAGTCCCGTCAGAATGGAAGAAAATCCGGTAATGAAAACGCCGAGCGCCGTGGCCATCACGTGAGTGTTGAGATAGTGGCTGCTCAAGGGAGTGTAGAAGGTCCAGCCGGTGTCCACTCCGCCGGAAATCAGCGCATAAAGCGTGAAGGCCGCGCCCGTGATGTAGACATACCAGCTCAGCAGGTTCAGGCGCGGGAAAGCCAGATCGCGCGCGCCGATCATCATGGGGACCAGGAAGTTGCCGAGCGTATTGGGAATGGAGGGAATTAGAAAGAACCAAACCATAATCACGCCGTGCATGGTGAAGAGCTTGTTGTAGGTTTCCGGCTGAACCAAAGCGCCCGCCGGCTCGATCAAGTGCAGCCGCATCATGACCGCCGCGGCGCCCCCGATGAAAAACATCAGCGTGATTGAGCCGAGATAGAGCAGCGCGATGCGTTTATGATCGGTGGTAAAGAGCCACGATTTGATTCCATAGTTCGCATTCAGGTAATGAACGCGTGATTCGACCGGGACCTCCGCTACGGCCGTGCTCATGGCGCCTGCGTCCTTTCTCCCGAAGCGAGCGATTTGATGTAAGCGATCAATTGCAGAATCTGTTCTTCGCTGACTTGTCCGCGAAACGTGGGCATCACGGGCCGGTAATTTGGCAGGGGCAGGGAAGCGGGATCGAGGATCGATTGACGGACGTAGGCTTCGTCCAGCACACGATTCTGGCCGTCTCGCAGCGTCACCTGCTTGCCGAATCTGCCTTGCAGAGCTGGCCCGGCGCCCGTCCCGTCTGAAAGATGGCAGGTATCGCAACCAAGGCGCGAAAAGAGCTGCAGGCCCATTTGGGACATGGATTCAGTGGTGGAATTTTCCCGCAACCATTGCGCGTAGCCGGTGGGAGACATCACCTCGATCGTTCCTGTCATTCCCGAATGCAGCGTTCCGCAATATTGCGCGCAGAAGAGGTGATAGCTGCCCGGTTTCGTCGCTTCAAACCATTCCGAGGTGTAGCGGCCGGGAACCACGTCCATCTTGACGCGGAAGGCCGGCACAAAGAAATCGTGAATCACGTCTTCCGAGGTCATCGTGAGACGCACGGGAATATCCACGGGGATGTGCAATTGATTGATCTCACGCGGTCCTTCGGGATGCTGCAGGTGCCACATCCACTGTTTGCCGACCACAAAGACTTCCATGGCGCCTTGCGGCGGCCGGGCGGCGGCAAAAAAGAGGCTGGCTCCCCAGAAAAAGAGAACGACGCAAATCAAGCTGGGAATAACGATCCAAGTGATCTCGAGGGCCATGGACTGCTGCGTTACCGGCGGACGCTCCTCTTCGGAACGACGCCGATACTTGATCATGAAGTAGAAGATCGTCGCGAAGATCAAGAACGTAAAGAACAGCGTGAGACCGGTGAGGAAAAAATACAGATGGTCGACGCGGTCGGCCGAGGCGGAGGCATCCGTCGGCCGAAGCTGCGGCCATTGCGCTATAAAAACTTCGGCGATGAGACTAACGTCCAAGCTTGACGGTTGCCTTTCTTTTCGCCTTCAAGCGTCCCGCCTGGGAAGGCCATACTTCTCACGGCGAAACAGAATTGCGATCACGAGCGCAAGCGACAGCACTGTCAGCGCGCCCGCCGCCTTGATCACGCGCGAGATCAACAGACCATACTTTCCTGTTGCCGGGTCGTAGTGATAGCAGTAAAGCAAAATCTGATCGATGGGAGAGCCGATCTTCTCTTGTGAAGCTTCCACTAATCCCAACCGCAGATCACGCGAGGGATAACTGATGCCGTAAAAATAGCGCGCCACTTTTCCGGCGGGTGTGAGCAGCATAATTCCGCTGGGATGCGCGAACTGGCCGGAGGCGGAATCGTAGGCGTAACGGAAGCCTACCGCTTGCGCCAGCATCCTGATCTGCGCTTCGTCTCCCGTCAGAAAGTGCCATCCCTGCACGCCGCGCTGCCGGCCATAAAGTCCTGAGTAAAGTTCGTGTTTCACGCTCGCGAGGACTGGCCGTTCCGTAGGATCAATGCTCACCGTCACAATCGTAAAATCCCTTCCGATCTCCAGAGGCAATTCCTTTGCGCTGCGCAAGAGGCCGTTCAGGACCTCGGTGCACAACATCGGGCATTGGTAGTACACGAGCGTCAGGATGACGGGCTTTTTTCCAAAGAATTCTCGCAACGCCACCGCGTGACCGTGCTCGTCGCGAAAAGTGAGATCGAGGGGAATAGCGCTGCCGAGTTTCTGATCCAATCCGACGTCGCGCAGCAGCGCCGGGCGCACGCCCGCAGTCTGCACCGGTCTGTCGTCCAGCTGAGCGTGTGCGGAGCTGGCGCCAAAAAGGCTCCCAAGAAACGCGAGCGCGAGAATCGATAAACGGAGAGTTCGCGATTTCATCGCGCAGGCCCTCCTGGCTGAGGAATGCTCGTGGCGTTATTTTTATTTTCAGGCAGCGGCGTATTTTGTGGGTTGGCGGCTGAGCGTATTGGTAACCCTCGCTGCAGAAGCAACTCCATCGCGCGGTCAATCGGCAGGCGCACGATGCCATTCTGGCGATCGATCCAGCCGTAACCGTTGAGAAGATTCTGTTGCGATTGGTAATAGTTCTGCAGATCCGCACCGGGATTTGGCTGAACGCGCGGCGGAGGAGGCAGCGGCCGCTCAGCGGCAAAGGGCGCCGCGACGAAAGATCCCGGATTCTCAGCCTTCTGAAAGTACTTGAACAGCCAGATCAGCGATAGCGAAGTGGCAGCCAGAAGTGCGGCCATGATGAGGGCGAAATAAAGCAAGCCACGCGGAGAGGCATCGCTTTTCTCGTAGGCATGCGAGCGGGTTGCGTGTGGGCTAGTCGCCATGTTCGAGCGCCCCCTCGAATCTGGGGTCATGCATAGGCAGTAAGGGCCGGCTCTTGAGTTCGCGCACAAACGCCGCTATCCAAATTCCGCCCATCCCTACGGGCAAGATGAGCAGAAGATAGAAGGGAATTGCGAAAGAAAAGAAAATCATCATGAGCGCGACGATGGCCCAGCCGCCTTCCGCTCGCGTTACGTACCAGGGGATTTCCTTGGTCAGATTCCCCGCCCAGATGATCAGGAATTGAGAAAAGGCCAGATAAGCCCAGAGCATTACGAACGTGAGGACCAGGTTCCCCAGATCGTTGAAACGCTCCGGCGTGATTGCACCGGCGACGGGCTCGCACTTGGAAAGCAGGCCGGCCACCAGAATGGACAAAGCGAGCGCGCCGAGCAACTGCAGGACCATGAAGATCATGCCGAAAATTGTGGAGAACCAGTGCGGCTCGAGAGACATGATCCAGTCAATGGAAAAGAACGTGACCGTAAGGCCATAAAGCACCAATCCCGGCCCACTCAAAGTTTCCAGACGTCCGGCCAGCGTTGGATCACCGGTGCGGTCCTGCTCGTCTGACCACCGGTTCAGCCGGCGCGCTAAAACCCACCACACCGCGAAATAGATCACATTGCGAATGAGGAAAAACGGCAGGTTCAAATAAGGCTGCTTGAATTTGAGAGCGGTATCCGCAGCGACAAGGGTTGGATGTGTCCAGGAATACAGGCGGCCGAGACCAAGCAGGAGTGGAAGTGCAAAAGCGGTGAGCAGCGGCAGAGTGCGCGTGCCTGCTTCCAAGGGGCGACGAATCGGCAATCCCCAAAGTCCGCCGGTCAAGTGGTGCACCATCAAAAATGCGGCGCAGCCGAGCGGGAAGCCGAGCCAGAAGACAAATGCCAGCAGGTAGGAGCGGAAGAATTGCTCGGGTGCGCGAATCCCGTCGAGTACGGCGAGAATGAGTGCTGCGATCCCCAGAATCAGGGCGCGCTTCTGGATGCCATCGAATCGAGCGCCAAGCGCGTCGGTTGCCGTCATTGTTGCCCCGTGAGCGCGCGGCTCTGCGATTCGGGAACATCTGCCGTCGAGCCATGCTGGCTCAATTGCAATGCCCGGATGTAAGCGGCGATGCGCCAGCGATCCTGCGGCGAAACTCGGGAGGCATAGCTGTACATAAGCCCCAGGCCATTGGTCATCACGTCGAAGAAATGCCCCGCGGGAGCTTGCCGCAGGCGTTCTAAGTGAAACGAAGGCGGCGATGGAAATCCGCGTTGCACGATCATTCCATTTCCGCTGCCGGTGTAATCGTGGCAAGGCGAACAGTAGATGTTGTATCGCTCGCGTCCGCGGCTCAGTTCCGCAGAAGTGATGGGGAAGGGGAAAAGATCTGCGACAACGCCGTTGATCCTGCCGGCATAGAGAAGCTCGTCCGTGCGCAATTGGCCGCGCGCGACGGTTCCCTCGACGGGCGGCCGCTCGGAACGGCCGTCCGCAAAAAAAGTGCTGGGGTCTTCAGGCACGTACTTGGGCTGGACGTGCATGTCCTGGCGGCAGCCGGCGAGCCAGAGGGCAGAAAAGATCACGCACGCCCGGAGCGCTGGCCTCGAGGCCGGCAAGGATTTGCGCGATTTAGACTTCGGCTTCATAGACGCCAAATGGTTTGAGGCTTTCCAGAAATTGTCGGGTAGCGCCCATATCGAATTTCTTGTCCCGCGCCTTGATGCACAGGAAAAAGCGTCCCCGCGTGGCCAGGGCGAAGCGTGGCACATTGAAAAGCGGGTGATAAGGTGTCGGCAAACCATTCATCGCCAGCATTCCGAAGGTCGCCGCCAGCGCCGCGCAGAGAATCGTTAACTCGAAGGTGATCGGAATGAACGCGGGCCAGCTGTTGAACGGCTTCCCGTCCACGTTCAAGGGGAAACTCAGGACGTTCGCATACCATTGAAGAAAAAAGCCGCCTGCTGCGCCGAACATCCCTGCTAACAACACGATCAGAGGAAGCCGCGTGCTATGGAACCCCACGGCTTCCGCCAGCCCTTCTACCGGCATGGGCGAGAAAGCATCGATGCTGCAATAACCGGCCTCTCGCGCGCGGTGGGCGGCTTGGAGAAGCTGGTCCGGGCTTTCGAATTCCGCAACTAATCCGTAAAGGCGCTTATTGGCCATGATGTCCGGTGTTGAGCCATGTGCGTCGCTTGCGTTCAGGTAGCTGAAATCTCCGGGTTCGGATTCCTCAACTTTGCTAGATATGTGGTTCGCGGCCGCGTATTGAGTTCCGCCAGCAGGCTATAATCACGCGTCTGGCGCTTCAGCTTGGAAACGCGGCTGTTCGGATCGTTGATGTTGCCAAAGATGATCGCTTCGGTCGGGCAGGCCTGCTGACATGCGGTCTGGATCTCGCCATCGCGCACGAGACGGTCCTCTTTTTCGGCGTTGATCTTTGCTTCGTTGATCCGCTGCACACAATACGTGCATTTCTCCATCACCCCGCGGCTGCGCACGGTGACATCCGGATTGCGCAGGCCGTAAAGGCTGGGGGTCACCCAGTCGGAGTACAGCTTGAAATTGAACCGCCGTACTTTGTAGGGGCAGTTGTTGGAGCAATAGCGCGTACCCACGCAGCGGTTGTAAACCATCTCGTTGAGGCCTTCAGGGCTGTGAACCGTGGCCCCCACGGGGCACACCAGCTCGCAGGGCGCTTGCTCGCAGTGCATGCAGGGGACCGGTTGAAAGTAGGTTTCCGGATTCTCCAGAGTGCCGCGATAATAATTATCCACGCGAATCCACTGCATATCGCGCCCGGCCATCACTTCGTACTTGCCGACGACCGCGATGTTATTTTCCGCGTAGCACGCTACGAGGCAGGCTTCGCAACCCGTGCAGCGGCTCAGGTCGATGGACATGCCCCAGGCATATCCTTCGTACTTGTATGGCTGATAGAGCGACAGATTCTTGGCGACTTCTTCCTCGGGATCCTTGGCAAATTGCGGATTCTTGCGAAATTCCTCGAGCGTGGCAATGCGCACAAGGTTTCGTGCGAAGGCATTCTCGCTCTCTTCTTCGACCTGCTGATTATTGTGCTCAATGGGATGATGAATCTGCGTCGCCGCCATGAGATAGTTCTGGCCCGTTTTTTCGATCTGAAGGCCATTCGCGATCGCCAGCGTTGAGGACGTGCGCAGAAGATATCCATTCAGGCCGAAGCCAGTGCCCACGTGTCCCGCGCGCCTGCGTCCATATCCCAGCGTAACCGTCGCGGAATTGTCGGCGTGCCCGGGAAGGGCCCACACCGGCCCGGTAGCTTTCCAGCCTGCGATATTCAGATTGACCACGTCGCCGGTCGTGAGGCCGAGGCGCCAAGCGGTTGCGGGGCTGAGTGCCACGGCGTTATCCCAGGTGATCTTTGTGAGTGGCTTGGGTAGTTCTTGCAGCCAGGCGTTATTGGCCCAGCGGCCGTCGCCGATCGTGGGGTCGGGCCGGAAGACTACCTCGATGGATTGTTGATTCAGCGCCGGCGGATCCGGCAATTTGCCGTAATCGAGGCCCAGCTTGGGTGAAAGCGCGGGAAGAGCAGTTCCTGCCATTACGCCGTCGTGTAAAGTCTTTTCCCAGAAATTCTCGAACGGTTCTTTGGAAGACTGCGAATGTTGCGCTCTCCAGTAATCGCGGACTAAATCGTGATCGGATTTTCCGGCGTCGCCTGTGAACAGCGCGACCAGCTCATGGAGCGATCTGCCGCTGTAGAGCGGAGCTATAAGCGGCTGCACGATGCCTATGGTGCCGTCGTACGCGCGAGCATCACTCCAGGATTCCAGAAAATAGGTTTGGGGGACGTGCCAATGACAGAGTTCAGCAGTTTCATCGTCGTAGAGACCGCAATGAATGCGCAGCGGCACCTTAAGGAGCTGCTGCGCAAACTGCAGATCGGCGGGCGCGGTGAAGACGGGATTGCTGCCGAGAATGAATAGTGTCGAGACGTGCCCTGCTTCGATGTCTTTCGCCAGTTCCGGCAGGGAATCGTTTTCGGGGCTTAGTTCGATGGGTTCCGTATAAACGACGGTTTGGCCGCTGTTGCCGAGTGCCGCATTCATGGCATGGGCCAGCGCGTGCACAGCGGCGGATTGCGATGCGCCTGCAAGCACCAGCGCCGCGCCGCGATGGCTTTGCAGGTCCCGCAGAACTGCTTTCAGCCATGAATCCGGAACGGCTGAGCCGGCGCTTGGCACTGGAAGCCCAAGAGCGGCGGCCAGAGCTCGCGCGAAATTCTCGATTTCGCCGCAACGAATGGGGAGCCGATGATCCGCCATCGCACCGGTAATCGAGGGCGTACTCTCGACGACGTAGAGGCGATTCATCTCCGCGCGCGGCGTCTCGATTCCGCGCCAATTCGCAAAATCGCGCGCATAGCGGATACTGGCTGCGCCATCGTTGAGGAAATCGCAATCGAGAGAAACCACGACGGCGGCCTTATCGAATCGATTGACTGGATTCACATTGCGGCCAAAGGCGAGCCGCGCACCCTGATGTGCCGCGTAGTTGCCGCAGGGTTCGTGCTTATACCACTTTGCATTCGGGAATTGCGCGAGCAGGGACCGCATCTGCGCAGCAAATGTCGGTGATGAGGTGGTTTCGGTTAGGACCCGCAGGCCCGCGCCTTTCGTGCTGGCCAAAGTGGCGCGAAGATCATCGGCCACGGCCAGGAATGCCGGCCAATCGCTGATGCGTCCTTCGCGCAGGATCACCTGCGAGCGGTCCGGGTCCCAAAGCGTAAGCACCGAGGCCTGGCAGAAAATGTTGCTGGCTCCCAAACTCCCCGTGGCGTAAAAAAGCGGCTTGCCGGGAATGACCTCTTCAGGAGCGCGTACGTAGGGGACAATCTTCTCGGTCGGTAATTTCGTGCAGGCGGTGAGTCCGGAAAGCGCCGCGGAGGCGGCCATCAGCTTCAGAACCTCGCTCCTGTTCAGCCCGTGTTTGGCGGCCTTCGGTTCATTCTCTGGATCGTTGGGAAATTCATCGTGCAGGAATCTCTGGTATTCGGGCGTGCAGGCAACTTCTTCCAGGCTGCGCCAGAGGCGCCTGGCGCCCTGCCGCTCGAGCTTCGTGGCGATAGCCGCAAAATCCATCGTTCTCGATTCCGGAGGCATGTTGCTTAAACGATTCGATCGCGATTCGCCCGAAGAATGCTTGCCCTCAGCGGTGGCAGGTCCAGCAGTCCGTGAGCGAATAGATTTTGTATTCCTTGACCAGCTTTGTACCGAGCTCCAGTTGATGCGTGGGCGGCTGATAGGAAATGCTGAAAACCTCGGCCCTCGGCCGCACATTATTTTCCGGATGCCGGTGGCAATCGAGGCACCAGGACATCTTCAGCGAGTTCTCCGCCCAGGTAAGGGGCATGGCCCCGATGGGGCCATGGCACGTCGTGCAGCCAATCCCTTTGGCGACGTGGATGCTGTGATCAAAATAGACAAACTCGGGCAGAGCATTCACCCGCACCCATTCGATCGAGC
>WNGG01009062.1_pt1 | contig 10894 bp, 6 predicted proteins | sample 5400661 | NCBI WGS metagenome assembly WNGG01 (sample SAMN13153372, study PRJNA577476) | soil metagenome | isolation source: 100 cm soil or saprolite under Garry oak tree replicate 1 | place: USA:California | collected 2016-06-15 | reverse complement strand
TAGACCTAATGGCATCGCGCCGATGTCGCTTCTGACCTACAAGGAAGCGCGGCCGTGGGCGAAGTCGATCAGAGAGCAAGTAGTCGCGCGTCAAATGCCGCCGTGGAGCCCTGATCCGGCGTTCGGCGAGTTCACAAACGATTCGAGGCTCGCGCAAAAGGACGTCGAAACAATCACCGCATGGGTTGACCAGGGAGCGAAAGAAGGCAATCAAAAAGACCTTCCTGCCAAGCCGCAATTCCTCGAAGGCGGTTGGGCGATCGGCAAGCCGGACGTCATTCTCGCGATGCAAGAGGAGCACACCATCAATCCGGATGATCCGGATAACTACATCAACTTCTTTGTGCCGACAGACTTCAAAGAAGACATGTGGGTGCAGGCTGCCGAGATTCAGCCCGGCAACCAGAGAGTTGTGCATCACGTGATTGCTTTCATTCAGACTCCGCAGATGATTGCTAAGCGCGCTGAAGCGGCGAAGGCCTCCGGTCAGAAGCTTGGCGCTCGCACGGCAAACGGTCCGCTGTTCTATCTCGACGGCTCGTTGCGTCGAGTGAGAATGGACGCGCCAGTTGTTGACAACTCTTGCGAGCAAGGCGCACAAGCGGGAGGCAGACGCGTCGGCGGAGGTGGCGTCGGAAACGCAGAGAATGAAGGCTCGCTGCTCGCCGGTTACGCGCCGGGAATGGGAAATACTGTCTACCCGCCGGGAGTCGCGAAGAAGGTTCCTGCCGGGTCAACCCTGATGTTTCAGATGCACTATTCGTCATTTCGCGGCGCGCTCGCAGGGCCGGTGAAGGACCGCACTCGAATCGGGTTGATCTTCGCCAAGCAGCCGCCCGACAAAATGGTCATCACCAGCGCGGCGGCCAACATCCAGTTCAAGATTCCGGCGGGCGCGGACAATCACGAGGTGGTGGCTTGTCAGGTGGTGCCGGTCGATGTTCAAGTAGTCAACTACATGCCTCACATGCATCTTCGCGGAAAGGACATGAAGTACGATGTGGTCTATCCCGACGGCCGCCGCGAAACTCTGCTGTGGGTGCCGAAGTTTAGTTTCAACTGGCAGGCTGTCTACTGGTTAAAGAAACAAATGTCGATTCCAAAAGGATCAAAGCTCATCGTCACCGCGCACTTCGACAACTCGGCTAAGAACAAGTACAACCCCGATCCGAAGAAAGACGTTCGCTGGGGTGATCCAACTTACGACGAGATGATGATCGGGTGGCTCGATGTAATGGTGGATAATCCGACGAAGGCTCCGAAGCCCGACGCCGCTCGGGCAAGCGGTCAATAATGAAATAGAGGTAGGTGAAAGATCCGCGCAGCAGATCGTGTTAGAATTCTCTTTCAATAACCGAAAGAGAATTGACTATCGACCCACTCAAAACTTTCCACGCTGAAGTCTTCGAGGAGCTGTACAAAAGTAGCGAGCTCGAGCGGCTAACCTCTGGAGTAAAATCGGGTCGCCGCACGATGGTTCTGTCTGGTCTGGCTGGAAGCGCTCGCGCGTTGGTGCTCGTGGCGCTTGAAAAGAAACTCGCTCGTCGAGTCGTGTTCGTCGCTCGATCCAATCGCGAGGTCGAAGAGTTTCAATCCGACGTTGATTTCTTCTTTTGCGCGCTGAACGGCGCCGATACCAGCGAGCAGAGCGTACTCGCAATTCCCGCGGTCGAAGCCGATCCCTATGACGGCACCTCGCCGCACGCCGAGGTGCTTGAACAGCGCGCGCTGTCGCTCTATCGGGCCACCAGAGGCGAGGCCCGCATCCTGCTCACTTCGGTGAGCGCCTTGGCTCCGCGGACGATCTCTCCCGATTTGCTTCTCGCTTCAAGCATCTCGCTGCGCATCGGCGAACAGATGCCCCCCGAGTTGATCGTAGACCTTTTGACCGCCGCCGGTTACGTCCGCGAAGAACCGGTTGGCGCAGTCGGCGAGTTCAGCTTGCGCGGAGGCATTCTCGATGTGTTCTCGCCCGCGCACGAGTCCCCGCATCGTATCGAGTTCTTCGGCGACGAAGTCGAATCGATTCGCGAGTTCGATCCTGACACTCAACGCTCGGTAGGCCGAGCTACAGAGTCAATCATCGTTCCGATGCGAGAGTTGTCCGTGCGACGCGAGGAATTCATGTCGTGGGCAGAAGCTGCTGCGCGCCATTGGTCGGACGAGCGGTTCCGTCGCGATCTCAGATCTCGATTGGGGCATGCCGAACGCGGCGAGGCTTTTCCAGGTTGGGAGTATCTGTTGCCGCTCACTCGCGGGCTGACCGCCTCGGCGTTCGATTATTTCAAAGATGCTGTCATTGTGATCGATGAGCCCGTCACCATCGAAAAGCGAGCTTCTGACCTCTATCGATATCTCGAAGAGCGTTTTGCCCAGGCCGACGACGCCGGCGAGCTGTCGCTACCGCCGGCCAAGCTGTTCTTGACCGCCGAGGAGCTTCGAGCGCGGTTCGAATCAGCAACGCGAGTCGAGTTGCGAGTGCTGGGCCGCGACGCTGCCGCAACCGATGAACAATTCCGAATCGAATCGCTTATGCTCGTCTCGGGCGGCGCTGAGAGCGTGCCGCTGCAATCAGCTCCGAAAGCTCGCGATCTCTTTCTCTTCAATCTTGCCGATGATGTTCCGGACATCTCACTGATATCGCAATCGCCGCGACGTTATCACGGTCGCATCAGCGAGTTGGCTGCCGACCTCGATGCTGAGACGCGGATGACGTTATTTGCTATGCCAAGCCTCGGACTCGCCGAGCGCGTAACCGAGATGCTCGCCGAGTACTCGATCACTGCTCAACTCCTTCCCTCACTGAGCAAGAAAGAACGCGATGCTTCCACGCTGGCCAGCGATCGAATCGTTACCGTGGGCAAGCTCGCTAACGGGTTCACGCTTCCGGCCGCTGACCTTTCGGTGTTGACCGAAAGCGATGTCTTCGGCCAAGTCGAACGCGCCGCCCTGCAGCGCGCGGTCCCCAAGAAGGCGCGCAAGAGGCGAACCGCCGCAGCGTTTTTATCGGACCTCGGAGACTTGAAAGTCGGCGATTACGTCGTGCACGTGGACCACGGCATCGGCCAGTTCCAAGGGCTCGTTCAGATGACGACCGCGGGCGGACCAACGGGCAACCTTGCGGCAGGTTTGGAACGCGGTCGCGGCGATGTGCGCGAGTTCATGCTGCTCACTTACGCAGAGGGCTCTCGACTTTATGTGCCGGTCGAGCGGTTGGATCTCGTTCAGCGATATTCGGGAAGCGAGGGTCACCGTCCCCAACTGGACAAACTTGGCGGGCTCGGATGGCAAAAAGCAAAAGCGCGAGCCAAGCGGGCAATGCGCGACATGGCTGAGGAGTTGTTGAAACTGTACGCCGAACGAAAGCTCGTTCAAGGTCACGCCTACGGGTCGGACACCCCGTGGCAGCACGAGTTTGAAGACGCGTTCGAGTACCAGCTCACTCCCGATCAAGAAGGTGCCATCGAAGACGTGAAAGACGGGATGGAGAGCCCGCAGCCGATGGACCGCTTGATCGTCGGCGACGTAGGTTACGGCAAGACGGAAGTGGCTATGAGAGCCGCCTTCAAGGCGGTCATGGAAGGCAAACAAGTCGCGGTGCTCGCACCGACAACCGTTCTGGTCTACCAGCACTACAAAACTTTTCAGCAGCGCTTCAGCCCTTTTCCGGCGCGAGTCGAGATGCTTTCGCGCTTTCGAACCAACAAAGAGCAGAAGGAAGTCGCTAAGGCGGTGCAGGCCGGAGCGGTCGATGTGGTCATAGGCACTCACCGGTTGTTGTCAAAGGACATCAGCTTCAAAGATCTCGGGCTGCTGGTCGTCGACGAAGAGCAGCGTTTCGGAGTTGCGCACAAGGAGCGAATCAAACAAATGCGGAAGAAGGTCGACGTGATCGCGATGTCGGCAACGCCGATTCCGCGCACTCTGAACATGTCGCTGGCCGGGTTGCGGGATATGTCGGTGATCGAGACTCCTCCACGAGACCGATTGGCGATTCAAACTCACGTGGTGCTGTTCTCGGAACCTGTCGTACGCTCGGCAATCGAGCTCGAGCTTCAACGCAGCGGCCAGGTTTTCTTCGTTCACAATCGGGTCGAGACGATCTACACGATTGCCGAGCTTGTCCAGCGTCTTGTTCCGCAAGCGCGCATCGGCGTGGGCCACGGCCAGCTGGCTGAGAAGAATTTGGAAGACATCATTCTCAAGTTCATCCGCCACGAGCTTGATGTGCTGGTCTCGACTACGATCATCGAGAACGGCATTGACATCCCGCTTTCGAACACGATCATCATCAATCGGGCCGACATGTACGGGCTGGCTCAGCTCTATCAACTGCGCGGTCGAGTGGGTCGCTCCAACCGCCGAGCCTACGCGTATCTTCTGATCCCATCCGAAGAAGGCCTGACTGACGTGGCTCGCCGGAGATTGGCAGCGATTCGCGAGTTCTCAGATTTGGGCGCGGGCTTCCGAATCGCCGCTCTCGACCTGGAGCTTCGCGGCGCGGGCAATTTGTTAGGCGCTCAGCAATCAGGACAAATCGACGCGATCGGATTCGACTTGTACACGCAGATGCTCGAACGCACGGTGCGCGAGTTGAAGGGCGAGCCCCCCGAAGACGAGGTCTCGACAGCGATCAATCTCGGCGTGGACATTCGAATTCCTGAGGACTACATCTACGACATGAGCCAGCGACTGCGTACCTACAAACGCATTTCGTCTGCTGAGAGCGAAGAAGAGTTGGCCGACACTCACGCAGAGATCGCCGATCGCTACGGCCCGATCCCTGAAACTGTAGAGAGCCTGTTCGAGTACTCGCGCTTACGTCGCGAGGCTTCGAGGTTGGGAATCGTCTCAATCGACCGCGAAGGCGATAGGCTTGCGGTGAAATTTACAGAGGAAGCCAAGATCGATCCGGACAAACTGATCGCCTTGGTGTCGACCGGTTCAGCGAGCTTCGCCCCGAGCGGCGTGCTGAAGATTGGATTGGCGTCACAAGACGATGCGGGGGTATTTAACGAAGTCAGAGAATTGCTCAATGCGTTGCGGTGAGGTCGTCAGTCAAGTCCCTTTCTTTTCGCGATAGAAAACCGGAAAGCTGTGGATCGTTCGGAAGCCGCAGGACTCGTATAGACGAACAGCATTCACGTTTGCGCTCGTCACGGCAAGCGTGACCGATTTGAAGCCTAGAGTGCGAAACTCTGACAGCGCGCTTTGGAGTAACCGACGTCCGATGCCTTGAGCCTGACTGGCCGGATGTACGGAAATCTGCCCAACGTGGCCGACTCCGTGCGATACACGCGACCCGATCAGCACGCCCACCAACGAGCCAGACGGACGCAGTGCAACTCGTGAGACCTGAGGCACGAAATCTCCGCACCATACGCTGTCGGTCAGGATGGATAACAGGTCAGCGCAGCCTTCTTCGGTTCTGTATTGAGTGTTGATGCTGCTGTCGTGAGTGTCGTGGTAGGAGCGATGAATGACTCTGGCAGCCTGCGAGAAATCGTTCTTCTTCCACGGTCTGATTGAGACGCCTCCCGGATCGATGCTCAAACCATCAGCACTTGAAACAGCGTCGAGATCGACCAGCATGTAATTGCGTTCAAGTCGCTGGAATCCTCTAGCCTGGAATAGAGCGTCGGCTTCATAATTCCCGACTCCAACGTATTGACTTTCGATGCGGCGTACTCGGCTCACACGATCGAGCCTATCGAAAACCGCGGCAGCCAGTTGCCCGTCGATGCCAACGCCACGGCAAGCGCGAGATACGTAGACGTCGCCGATCGAGCAGCGCGATCCTTCGATCAGATAATAGGCAAATCCCACGGTGGTGGCGCCGCGCGTCGCAACCAAACCGGTGAGCTGCCGCTGCCGCGCGACATCGCGTATCAGCATGCTCGGGCCCTTGAAGTCCCACTTCAGCAGCTCGATCCACTCAGCGCATTGTTCATCGAAGAGCTTCTCCAGGCTCGCAAGGTCTGAGTCTGCGATTGCAGTGATGCCTATTTCGCGGTTGATGAGCGCGGCCGTCGCCATAGGTTGGAAAAGAATCGAAGAGCGGTTTACTGACGAAGCGTTAGATCGCTATCCTCGAGCCCCGCATGGGTGCGCTTGATTATCATAAGAGTCATATCGTCTACCGGCGCTGCCGTCCCGACGAACCGCGACAAGGCTTCGTCGATTCGGTCGCGGATACCCGACGCAGAACGGTTGAGGCTGTTCTTCAAAACTTCGATCAGCCTGTCCTCATCGAACTCTTCATCCCGCTCGTTGACTGACTCCGTAATGCCATCGCTGTAGATGACAAGCACGTCTCCCACATTAAACTCGACCGAGCCTTGCTGATACTTGACACCTTGCATCATTCCTATCGGAAGTCCTCCCTTGTCGAGTCGTTCAACTTCGGCGGTGTTCCTCACCAGCATCGGCGCATTGTGACCGCCGTTGGAATAAGCGAGCGCTCCGGTCTGTGGGTCAAGCTCGCCGTAGAACAAGGTGAGATATTTGTTGGGCGGCGAGTTCTCGAAGATGTATTCGTTTATCTCGCTCATCACTTCGCTGATCGTCGAGCGGGTTTGTGATTGCGCTCGAACGGCGGCGTGGACCGAGGACATCAACAGCGCCGCGCCGGTTCCCTTCCCGGACACGTCGCCTACCGCGAGGACGACGCGGTTGTCGCGCTTGCGGTGAATAAAATCGTAATAATCACCACCGATCTCGCGACATGGGAACGACACGCCGGTCATATCCCAGCCGTCAATCTTGGGAGGCGCGAAGGGTTGCAGCCGCATCTGAATCTCGGATGCGACTTTCAGCTCCTCTTCCATCCTGCGTTTTTCAAGACGCTCCTCAAGCAGACGCTCGTTTTCGATTTTGATCGAAGCCACCGACGCGATGGTCGTGAGCACTTTCAAATCCTCTTCCTTGAACCGATTGTGGAAGGGATTGTCTACGTAGATCATCCCAAAAGTCTCTTCGCCTGAAGCGAGCGGGACAGCCATGACGGATCTGATCTGGCTGAGCACAACCGACTGTTGCGCTTGAAATCGCGGATCGTGCATCGCGTCAGACGTCAGCACCGAAGCTCCCTCGCTGATGACTTTGTTTGTGATTGATCTGCTGAGCTGCACCTGCGACGACGAGGGCAAGGCTGATTCGCTCGCGCCGCGCGCGATTTTGCAGCTTAGGTCCCCGCCCTCTTTTAGGAACAAGAAGCCGCGCTCGGCTGGTATCGCCTGAAAGACCAGGTCTATGGTCATCTTCAGCGTGTCTTCGAGAGTCGTCCGAGGCAGCAACGCTATGCCGACCTGAGACACAATGCTGAGCAGATTGCGGCCGGGCGTCTCCGCCTGTCTCGCGGCGCGTGCACCAGAGCTGGACTGGGATTCTCCGGACATCGCCCCGGACCTTATCGAAGAGATCAAGTCGTTCGTAGAGCGCGATGGAATCGGAGACGTTATGGTGTCGGCCGGGAGCGATGCGCCGGCGGGCCCTGCGAGATAGACGGTCGCTCCCGACAGTAAGTCTTGCTCGCCCGAAGTATATTCGATTTCGGTCTCGCCTATGCGAACCATGTCTCCCACATTGAGAAGCACTGTTCCGGTCACACGGCGCCCGTTCACAAACGTGCCATTCGCGCTGCCGTTGTCCATTAACAGCACCTGATCGTTCTCGCGTCTGATCTCGGCGTGAAGACGAGAGGCGAAAGGATCGCTTATGCAAATATCGTTGCGAGAGGAACGGCCGATGGTGAGCTTCATCCGTTCGAGCTTCACGATCGAAGGTTCGTAGTCTTTGGGGCGTATGACAAAAGTAGCCATAGTTAGAACTGATGAGTGATGCGTGATCCGTGATTCTCACGCGTCACGAATCACGTATCACTCCTATTTCGACATTACCACAACGGTGCGCGCGATCTTGTCGTGCCAGCCTTGTTGCTGCGGGTCCCACAACATCCAGAGAAACCCCAGAAAGAATGCCGCGGTCGAAAGCGGATATCCGATCAAGTGTCGCAACGCTGCTTGCTTCATCGTGAACGGCCTGCCGTCAACTCGCACGATATAGATGCCGAGAATTCGCATGCCGGCTGTTTGACCGCCGGCGCCGGCCAGCACCATGAAGTTTACGACAAAAAGAATGACAGAAAGGCCTGCTACAATCAGCAGGTCCGTGTTCGAGCCGACCACGGACTTCCGGCTGGCGGCCGTCACCGCAAACGTGAAAACCATGATTCCGATAAGCGTGATCAAGAAATCAAACATCCACGCGCCGTAGCGCAACCCGAATCCAGCCTGCTCAAACGCTCCAATCATAGCGTGCGTGGGCGGCGCATAACGTTTCACCGCGACACGCGCGCCACCATTCCGGCGGACTATCGAGGCCGTCCGCGCTCGTTCAACGGCGGGAAGCGGCTTCCGATCTGTGACTGAAGCACCCTCGTGCCGCTGAAGAGGGGACCGCTCAGCCGCAGGTAAGTCACCTACCGCAACGTTGGCGCTGCCCGGAACTTGTCGCTGGCGCTCGGGCTTGCCCTTGCCGCAGCGCGGACAGAACTTCGATCGCTCGCTCAGTTGTTTGCCACAGTATGGGCAGAACTTTGTCATAACAAGCAGGCAGGATGCCTGCGCTCCCAGGTCTATGCCAGCATGAATTTCAACACCGTTCCGCCAATCCTCAGCTCGTCGCCGGCCGAGAGCGCCCGCGGCTGCTTGGCGGTGAGTTTTATCGAGTTGACGATGGTGCCATTCACCGACCCGAGGTCCTGTATCAAAAACTGCTCGCCCTGCCGGTATATCATCGCGTGCTTGCGAGACACTTTCGTCTGGGGGTCGTGCATCGTCAGATCGACTTCCGGAAATATTCCAGTGTGCGGGTCGGTGCGACCTATCAGCACGCTCTGTTTATCAATCACAAAAGGTTTGACCATGTCACTTGTGCCGACGACCACCAGCTGGGCGGTGACGCGGGCGGGCGCCGGCGCGCCTGCGTAGCCTGCTTCGGTGCTTCCCGGTGGCGGCTGGCGGTTTCCGCAGTGAGCGCAGAACACATCGTCGGCGCCGATCTCCTGACCGCAGTTTCCGCAGAAGACCCATTCAACCGCGGGCGCGCTGCTCGGCAGCGCCTGAATCGAATAAGGCCGCTGCGTGCTTGCGGGCCTGGCAAACTCGGGTCTCGGATTCGCGACCAGGTGGGCGCTGTGCGCTTCGAGCGTCCGCATGAACTCGAGTGCCGACGCATGCCGGTCTTCCGGTTTGTGCGAGACGGCTCTCATAAGGATTTGCTCCATCTCAGGCGATATTGCACGGTTTATCTGAGTCGGTCGCGGGTTCTTGCTGAAATCGAAAATGAGCAACGGATTGTCCTGCGGGTCAGAACCCGTCAACATATGAAACATCGTCGCGCCGAGCGAATAGATGTCCGAGCGCGGCTCGACCTTGCCGGCGAACAACTCAGGCGGCGCATAGCCCATTGTGCCGATCGCAGTCACACCCTTTTCGGTTGGCCGCACGATGCGAGCGATGCCGAAGTCGACAAGCATCACGCGGCTCGTTTTGTCATCGAGCATCAGGTTTGCGGGCTTGAGGTCCCGATAAATGATCGGCGGCCTCTGCGAATGTATGTAGTGAAGCACATCACAAATCTGGCTCGCCCACTTGCAAACCTTGTGTTCTTCGACGATGCCGCCGCGCATTCGCATCTGTTCGGCGAGGTCGCCGCCGCCGATCCACCGCATCACAAGGTAGTAGCGCCCGCCTTCGATGAAGTAGTCGAATACGGTCGGGATCGAAGGGTGATCGAGCTGCGCAAGCACTTCAGCCTCGCGCTTGAAGTCGTCGACGGCCTTGGCCCGCTGGTTCTCGTCGGCAAACATCTCGATCATCTCTTTTACGGCGCACAGTCGGTCGGCGAGTCGTTTGTCTCGCGCCTGATAGACTGATCCCATGCCGCCGCCGCCGACGCGGTTGACGATCGAATATCTGTCGAGCAGCAGCGTTCCCGGTTCGAGCTGCTGGCTTGGAGCTTGTTTTGATTTTTTCAAATCAGGCACGCGATTCTCGACGGCGCCGCTTCGCGCCTCTATTACGACCGGCAGAGGCGCGGCCGGCATCGGGTCTTGTCCGGCCCCACACTCTCCACAAAACGGGTCTCCTGGTTGCACGGTACTGCCACATTCAGGGCAAAACATAACGACATAGTTTCTGGTTCCCGGTTCGTAGTCTCCGGTTGGATCATTAACACTTCAGTCTGGTGAGGTGAAGAAGGCTTGGTGGTTCCCGTCATCCCCACCTCACTGAAGTGAGGTATTAATGGATCAAACAGAAGAGCAAGGAATACGACTTTGTAATCAACGCCAGAAACCAGAACTTGTGAACCGTTCTCTATCTTAGAATCTGAAACTTCAAAAAAGTCTTTCCGACAATTATTTCGTCTCCGTTCTGAAGCACGTGACGCTTGCCGGGCAGCAGCCTGCGGCCTCGGTTGACGAAAGTGCCGTTGGTCGAGCCAAGGTCCTCAATGAAGTACTGACTATTGTGATTTACAATACGTGCGTGTCGGCGCGAGACCTTGGCTTCCATGTCATCTTCGTCCAGATCGACGTCTGGAAATATTCCGCTGTCCGCGTCCCAACGTCCTATGTTTGTCTCGACCCCGAGTATCGGAAACTCCTTTCCCACTCTCCCGCCGCGCTCGATAACCAGTCTCGCCGACACCCGCGACGACCCGACCGCGCCGCCCGATGCTAAATTCGAATCCAGCTCGCCTGTCGTCGGCGATGAAGATAACGCGTATGTTTGCGGCGGCGCGCTGGCTGGACGTTTGGCGCGCCGCTCGCCCGGTTTGAACGCCACCGAACGTTCGTTCGTTTGTCGGCGCGACGCGTTCGAGTTGCCTG
>WNGG01009061.1_pt1 | contig 10895 bp, 5 predicted proteins | sample 5400661 | NCBI WGS metagenome assembly WNGG01 (sample SAMN13153372, study PRJNA577476) | soil metagenome | isolation source: 100 cm soil or saprolite under Garry oak tree replicate 1 | place: USA:California | collected 2016-06-15 | reverse complement strand
ATCAAATCTGTTTTTCAGATGACACTCGGGCTTGCGAAGGATGCGAAGCTCGGAAAGGGTTTTGCCGCTACGGCCAATACGCCGTAATTTTTCACGGCTCCAAGCGCGACGTTACAGTCGTTCAACGCTGTGAGCGCTGAGGCGTCTTCTTCCTTTGGCCTTTCGGGAAACCGCGCGGGGTATTCCAAGAGGCCGTCTCGGACTTGACGATGACAATCGGCAGGCCGTACGTCCTCGACTCTGTCGATGGGAGGCGCGGAGGTTTCGCGACTTCCGTTTGGAGCCGAAGGCCGTCGAATCGCTGATTCCGAACGATCGAAGCGTGTCCCGCTCGGAGGCGGGCTGCAAGCAAACGCGGCCCAAGAATTCTGGGAAGCCGGATCAAGCGCGCAGGCCGAGTTGTAGGAACGGCCCTCCCTCATAGCTCAATCTTCGAGGCGGAACCGAGACCGTCCTTCTAGTAGGCGCAATAAAGCCGCTCCCTAGCTGTTCGGGGGGCTGGTCGACGCCGGCCTGTGCGTGGGTCACATTTCCCGCGCTGCACGAGGAATCGTAGTCCGCGGCTACTTCCGAGAGCCCTCCGCAGCCAGGGGGTTGCAGGGAGCGGGGTGCGGGTCGATCTTGAACGGCCTTAGGAAGCCCGCAACTTTATCAGTCGTAAGTCGGCCGGGACAGGCGAAGGACACACCCTCGTCCGTTCGGCGCACGGGCGTACGTGAACCCGCATGGAGTGACTGTGTACCCCTCCGGGTCTGTACCAATCCCCTGTAGTCAGGTTCAATCACGGGAAGGTGGCTTCAGAGATGCCCACAGAAAAAACGTTCCGACTTAGCGGTCTCGCAGTCGTACGCGAACGTCGTGTTCCCCGCGGTCGCTTTGTTATGCGCTCACCTCCAGTTCCCGTTCTTGTCGGAGCCGTTTCGCGTGCCCGCCGTGCCGACCGCGATGTCCCAGAGCTGGTCGTCCGGCGTCAGCATCGTTCGGGATCGCAATCACGAAGAGATAAGCCCCGATGAATTACGCAGTTTCTTCGTTCCGCTCCTCAGGAACAGCGCACCCACAGTCATGAGGCTTAGGACAAAGACGATGCTCTCGGCGAAGTACTCCGACGAAATCCCCTGGATGGTTTCCAAAACAGCGCCGACGAGAGCCCAGCCGCCAACGAACAGGACCGCACCTCCGATAACAATTCTGGCGACACCCACCGACCTTGGTCCCCGGGACGCGAATGCGCTTGATGGTACCTGGACGAAAAACGGGTAAGACGACATGAGGAATATTGCCACGAGCACCACCGCGCCTGCGAGATGGATCCAAGATCGTTGGCTCGCGGCAACCGCAGCAAGGATGATGCCGTCGATTGCACCGAAGAAGGTCGCGAAGATCCGATACGGCCTAGGGAGGTGTCGCCACCTTTGAATGAGGGCCATGTTTCGACCATCATCGCGGGCGTACTGCAAAACCCTTGCGTAGCGGGACCACGGGGGAAGCTCGATCCTCTATGCGACCTGCACCACGACCGTAATCGTGGTCGAGTGAGTGATCGAGCCGCTCGTCCCGGTGACCGTCACGGTGTAGGTCCCTGGGGTCGTCAAGACCGAGGTCGAAACCGTGAGGGTCGACGTCGCAGTTCCGTTGGCCGTCAACGTCACGCTACTCGGGCTCACCGAGGCGGTCGGCCATACGATGACCAGGCCCGACGATGCGATCGTGGCGCCCATGTTGACGGTTCCGGATAGCCCGTTGAGGCTCGTCAGCGTGATCGTGGAGGTGCCGGACGACCCGATGACGATCGTCAGTGCGCTTGGATTGGCACCGATGCTGAAATCAGGGGGCGGTGGAGGAGGCGGAGGCGGAGGATTCGTCAGCTTCCACGCCGCGAGCGGATGGAGCTCCCAGTGATTCTCGTCCCAATAGACGAAACCCTGGAGGTTCAGGGAGATCGTGCCAGGCGACACCTGTTGTGCAATCGCGACGTTGTTGCAATACGAGACCGTCGATCCGCAGTACCCCTTGGCCAACCAGTCCTGGTCGAACTCGATGTGGATGTACCCGATCGTCGTCCCCATCGCACGAATGTCTCCGGTGTTGTCACAGAACGTCTGATTGTTCGGGTAGGGACCACCACCGTTGATCTTCTTGAAGCCCTTCGAGCAGTCGCCGGAGGCGAAGAGGTAATCGTACAGGTAGACGCCGTCAACCTCGACGAACGTCGACACGATGTTGTTGTGTTTGTTCTTGATTGTGCACGGCGGGGAAAGGGCGCGCTTGTCCGGGATGCCGCCGTCGGTCGAATTCACTTGGTACTGGCTGCCCGCAAGGGACTGAGCCGGATACGCGGTACCGAGGATCGTCTGGACGGTGACTAGGGCGGGCACGCACGAGACGTTGGGATTCCAAGATGTCAGGGTCGCCGATGGGGTCACCGAGCTCCGATCCAGAGCAGGCGAGGTGACCGTGCTCATCAGGATGAGCGCGGCGGCTACAGAAACAATCATGAGCGACGCTTTCCAGTTTCTCGAACGCATCAGAGCCGCGATGTTCTCGCCACCGACCGAGGCTCATGGCGCCCGGACGTGGATGAGCCGTATGTTTACACCCGGTCACACGTGACCACTATCGGTTTCGAAAGCCACGCATCTGATTCGCGCAGCCAGGATCGGCGCCATGAAACCGCCGCACTAGGATTCGCGAGGCACAGGGGCGCCCCGCGAGGGGCTGCCAAGGTTTGAGAGGTCCTGCCTCTCCGCATGAGGAGGAGGTGACGGGCCAAAGAAGATATCGGGGTGCTCCTTGCCTTCCCTACTCGGACAGGAGCGAGCGCAAGGCGATGACATACAAGGCATACATAGACAACATCAAGACCAAGACTGGCAAGGATCCTGAATATTTCCAGGCATTGGCAAGGGAGAAGGGCTTGGTCAAACACGCCGAGTTGCTTGCGTGGTTGAAGTCGGACTGCGGCCTGGGGCACGGTCACGCCAACGCGATGATCCTGTACATCCAGAACCCCGAACTCGCAAGAAGGAAGATACGAGAAGATGCAAAGCAAGAAAAAACCAAAAGATGACCGATATTGCTTGCCCCGGGTCAGCTCGCCTCGACTGCGTCGATGGCTCTTTCGATTTCCTTCTTCAGTTTGTCTCGCGCCGCGGGCTTCTTCCAAAGATCGTCGAGATCGGGCCGGGTCGTCCGGCAGATCGAGAGGATTTCGTCGAGGCTCGTCTTTCGCAGGGTCTCGATGACGACCGCCTTGTAGGAGTGGAGTTCGTTTCCGTGGCGTTGGATCACGGATGGATAGAGCCACAGTTCGCATCCCATCCATCGCTCGACGTAGGAACGCGCGAGGGGCCGGACGCGCTTCGCGACTTGCTGACGGAACGCCTCTTTGGCGAGTTCCAGAAGGAGCCGCGTCTCCGGCAGTTCATCCACCATGCCGAGGGGACGGACCCGCATCCTCATAAACGCGAGGTGTCGAACCATGCGCGGATCAGCAGCGGCGATCGCGAACATGCGGGAAACGGGCTTTGCAACTCGGGTGGGGCGCAGGGCACACTCCTTAAGTAACGCTCCGCGGTTCCGCGGCTGAGGGCCCGTAGCTTAGTCTGGTGGAGCGTCTGGCTCATAACCAGATGGTCGTCGGTTCAAAAGGTCCCGCGGCCTCCGCGTGACCGGAAATTCCGGCCGGGCCCATCGACGACCGCGGTCACGGCAAGCCGGGGAGTCCGCGGAACGGCCGGCCGTTCGACTTCAGGAGGTACTCGCGGATCAAGTCGCGGGCGCCGACGACCTTGTCCATGTCGCCGTCCCACTTCTCGAGCACGCCCGCGTACGCGGCCTCGATCTGGGTCAGGACCCACCGGACCCGCTTCTTGATCACGGAGGCGCCCTTCCCCGAGTAGACGACCGCAAGGTAGAGGTTGTGACCCCGCTCGATCATGATCCGGTAGTCGCCGAAGTCGAGCTGGTGCAACTCCCGGTGCTCGCCGTACACGAAGGCGTCGCGAACGAACTCGGTCACCGCGGTCAACATGCCGCTGAGGACGTCCTCGTCCTTGTCCTGGGACAGGCTGCGGGACAGGTGGTACAGGAGGACACCATCGCGGTAGACGAGGAAGACCTCCTCGATCTGCGTGCCGAATCGGCGGATCACCACGAGGACAATCAGCGCGGCGAGGCCGGACCCGGCGAGTCCGATCCACATATACGTGATGGGGTCGGCGTTCACTTTCAAGGTCACGTCGACCCGAGCATATCCGATCACAGTATCCGCACTGTTCGTGTACACCGCCTCGAAGACGATGGGGAGCGTGAGGCCCGTGGGAGTACCGTCTCGGATCCGCAGATCCAGGGTGATAACGAGGGACTGCATTGGCTGGACGTCCGTGAAGGACCAGTTCAGCAGGAAGGGATCGGGCTTCGCCGCTTCGACGGAGGACGAGTAGGTGATGAGCTCGAAGTGCGAGTTGTTCGTGTACACGAGCCATACCGCGTGGGCCACGGATCTTCCGACGTTCGAGATATTCAGCGTGTACTTCAGGGTCTCCCCGACACGGGATTCGGACGCGGGCGCTTCGAGCTTCAACTTGATCTGTGATGCGACGAAGTTCGCGATCGCGGCGGCATCGGAGGACCGAATGTTCCCGTTCAGGTCCGTGTAATCCGCGTGGAACGTGAGGTTCGCCCGGGATCCGTCACGGGCCGACGGTTTCGCCTTCAGCTCCAAGGAAAACGATTTCGAGCCGGGCGCAACATTCGTCCAGCTCCAGGTGTATGTGGAGCTCACCGTCGTAAGGGTCGCGTCGGACGTGTCCGTGATGTACAAAAAGCTGGCAGGGAGCGGCAGAGAAAGTTGGACATCGCCTGCCACCCCGCTCCCTGCGTTGACCAGATAGATGTTGTAAAAGACAAGGGCGTCCGCTTCGATCGAGGTCGTGGTGGGGGACACCCGCAGGACGATCCTCGGGACCGACGCCTCGATCAGGTTGGACGCCATGGGGATCCTGGGAAACACGTTCCCGTAGGCGTCCGTGTACGTCACGCTGCCGTTGATCGTCATCGGCCAATGGTCCGCCACGCCGGGGTCCACGGACGCGTTCAGGAAGATCGTCGTCAGGCCGAGGGGCACGTTCGAGAGGGCGAAGTGGACCTCGCCCCCGTTCAGGAGCGGCACGAGGGTCGCGTTCAGGTAACCGAGGCCCGGGCCGAGGGTCAGGTTCACCCAGAGGTCTCGGGCGGGCTCGCTCCCCAGGTTCGCGAAGGACACCGTGGCCTGGACGATATCGGCGGGCGTCACTTGCGTCCGGCCGATCCCGATGGTCGCTGACCGGATGTCGGGGGCGCTCACAAAGACCGCCCAGGTCGTGACCCTGGGGGGGAGGAGGAAGCCGTTCAAGTTCGTGTAGTTCAGGGAGACGACGTTCACCAGGGTGGATCCGGGCACGAGGTTCGTCGCGGCGCTCGCGATCACGTTGAAGGACCACGTCTGGAGGCTCGGCATGTCCCCGAGCCGGAGGGAGAGGGAATTCCCGGAGACCACGCGGCCCCGGAAGGCGCTCCCCAGGTCGTTGGCGGTGTCCGAGACGTACGTGAGGCCCGCGGGGAGCGTGTCATTGACCCACAGGTCCTTGGCGGGATCCCCTGTGTTCTGCATCGTGATCTGGTACGCGATCGTCTCCTTCGAATGGACGAGCGTCTTGCTCGAGGTCTTCGCGAGGCTGATCACGGGACCGCTGAACGAGACGTCCGCGAAGGCGACCTTCGTCGGCCAGGAGAAGCCCTTTTCGTCCGTGTAGTTCAGGAACGCCGTGTTCCGGAAGTACGGGACGGGCGGAATCGCGGACCTCACCTGGACGTCGATGCTGAGGCGATAGTTCCCGACTCCCTGGGCGGTCCACGTCCAGTTGTAGCTGCCCGTCATCGCCCCGGGGTCCGAGGAACCCAGGAACGTGAGTTCGCTGGGCAGGCTGTCGTTGATCCAGACCCGGCCCGCGGGTCCGGATCCTGTGTTGTTGAACCACAGATCGTACGTGTACCGGTCACCGCTGCGGACGTTCGAGCTCGTCGTCGTCTTGGCAAGCGTGAAGGAAGGCGCGCGGACCAACGCGGACGCCTCGGCAATGTCCAAGACCCCGTTCGATTCCCTCGCGGTCACGACGGCGTGGTAGGAGCCCTGGGCGAGGGGCGGGAAGAGGGTGAATCGGAACACCTTCCATGCGGACGGGCTCGCGGGGTCCGTTGCGAACAGGGCCATCGCGGTGTAATTCGCGATGAGGGCGCCCGACGGCGCGGTGAGGTTGATCCTCGCCCCCGCGATCTCCGAACTGCTAAGCGGGTCGGATACGTTCGCTTGCACGACGAGCGCATCCTTTGGAGACCAGGCGGTCGCCGGGCCGACCGCGTCGCGCATGTCGAGCTGATCGATCCGCACGTACGTCGTCGTCCGGACGTCCACGAAGGAAGCCGCGAAGCTGGAGTTCATTGCCAAGATGGCGTCCGCCTGACTCGCGCCGAGGTTCCGGACCGTGAGGCGGACCCGGACCCCGGCGGGGAACGTGTGGTCGAAGGCCGGGAAAGGGAAGGAGAACGGCTGGTAGTCGGGGAACTGGTTCGTCGTGATGAATTGTTCGGCATAGGCGACCGGGATGAACGTGACCCCGTTCCAGTCGGTCAAGGTCAGATTCAATTTCAGGACCTTCACGTCATGGGTCGCCGAGTCCAGGAACAACGTCGCGTTGGCGCCGAACACATGGAACGGACGTGCAAGGACCGGGTCGAGGTCGAAGTCATGCGTACTCGCATCCTTTCGCAACGTCTCATTAAGTTGGCTCGCGCTCCCGCCTGTTGGCTTCGCCGCATCCAGTCGCTGGGCCAATCCGACCGCCGCCGGATCCAGGTAGAGTTGCTTGCTCTGGGCGCCGACGAGGACCGACGCCTGCGCCGAGGGAGGCGTCCTCGTCGTCCCGGCGTCGTCGACGTAGACGAAGGCCAGGGCCTTCGTCAGGATCGTCCCTGGTTCCGTCCCGAGGTTCACGCGGCACGTCAGGTCGAACGAGCGCGCCCCGTTCGCCAGGTCGGCGAACGTGAACGAGGGCCAAGGCGTCGTCGAACCGGCGGCGGCCGCGGTGTCGGAGACGTACGTCAGGCCGGGCAGGAGCGTATCGTTGAGCCAGGCGCCGAGGGCGGCATTGTTTCCGGTGTTGTTCAAATAGAGACGGAACGTGACGGTGTCTCCGGGATTCGGCCCTCCGCCGAGCGCGCGGAGCGTCGCGGTCAGATTCGAGGCGGTCTCGCGTCCATACGCGACGAAGTACATGTCCGTGACCGGTGAAGCAGGGGTCCAACCACCGCCACCGAAGTTCGTCATGGCCTGTCCGTTCGGGTACGTGTTGGCGTTGCTGTGATGCCACTCGTACGGATTCACGATGGAAGTCGAAGAGGTCGCCACGATCCAATAGCGCACCGCGGCCCCGAGGCTCGGTGGGGACGGGAAGGTGACCACGACGTTCGCGAGCGCCGTGTTGGTGATGGCGAACGTGACTTGGGCCAGGATCGTGTTGGAGGGCTGACCCGCGGCGTCGGTCTGAATCGCGATCTTGATCGTGTTCGAGCTGCCGCCGGAGTTCCGGAGGCGCAGCGTGAGGTTCAGGAGCCGATATGACGCGGACGTGAGGAACGATTGTGCGACGCTGTCGCTCGAGTCGACGGAGAGATGGTTCGTCCCCGAGATCACCGTGTTCGATTCGTAGACCCGCTCGCCGAGGGCCGCGGCGGGCGTCGAGAGGAGAGGGAGGAGGGCCGCGCATACGAGGAGGACGAAGAACGTCACCGTTAGGGGTGAGGTGGGCAGGCGACGACTCACTCTAGAACCTCAGGAGCTTATCCTGCCCCGACCCCGGTAAGACCCCAGCGCCCCCGTTATCCACCCTGATAATTTTTTTCACGGGACGACCTCGCGGGACGGGGTCCCGAATTGGTTCCCCGGGGAGCAACTTTTAGTCCGAGGAGCCCTTCAAGCGACCTTCATGGAGTCCCTGGGCCTCGATCCCCCGATCCTCGACGCGGTCCGGGCCCTCGGCATCGACGAGTTCACGGAACCGCAGGTCCGCGCGATCCCGCGGATCTTGGCCGGGGCGAACGTGCTCCTCGTCGCCCCGACGGGGATCGGAAAGACGGAAGCCGCCTTCCTGCCGATCCTCCAACACCTGCTTCGCGAGAAACCGGCGCCGACGAGCGCCTTGTACATCACGCCGCTCCGCGCCCTGAACCGCGACATGCTGCGTCGCATGACGTTCTTCGCGGAGCGGCTGGGCGTCCGCGTCGCCGTCCGGCACGGGGACACGACCCCGCAGGAACGGGCGGCGATGACCCGCCATCCGCCGGACGTGCTCATCACGACGCCGGAGACGTTCCAGATCCTCTTCACCGGTCGTCGCCTGCGGGAACACCTGAAATCGGTCCGGTGGGTCGTGATCGATGAGATCCACGAGCTCGCCTCCGACGAACGGGGCGCCCAGCTCGCGGTCGGCTTGGAGCGGCTTCGGGACCTCACCGGACGCGAGTTCCAGCGGATCGGGCTCTCCGCGACGGTCGGCACCCCGGACGAGGTCGGTGCATTCCTGGCGGGCGTGGACCGGCCGGTCGAGGTGATCCGGGTCCGGATGCCGAAGGGGATGCGGATCCGCGTCGAGATGCCCGAACCGGGGAAGGAGGATGCCGACATCGCGGACCGCCTGCGGGTCCAGGCTGGTCAGGCGACCGCGCTCCGACGCTGTTACGAGCAGATCAAGGAGCACCAGTCGACCTTGTTCTTCGTCAACACCCGAGACACGGCGGAGTTCCTCTCCTCGCGCCTCGCGGCGTGGTACCAGGATCCCGGGATCGGCGTGCACCACGGGAGCCTGTCGAAGGACGTCCGGGTGCAGATGGAGGACGAGTTCAAGGCGGGCCGGTTGCGCGCCCTCGTGTGCACGTCGTCCCTCGAACTCGGGATCGACGTCGGCGGCGCAGACTTCGTGCTGCAGTACAACTCCCCGCGCGAGGTGTCGCGACTCGTCCAGCGGATCGGGCGTTCCGGCCACGGCGTCGGCGAAGTCTCCGACGGCGTCATCCTGGCGACGCACGAGGACGACGTCGCGGAGGCGTGCGCGATCACGCGACGCGCGCTCGCGGAGGAGATCGAGGACCTCGTCGTGCGGCAGGACAACCGGTCCGTCCTCGCGAACCAGCTCGTCGCGATGGCGGTCTCGGAACGGTTCGCGTCCCTCGACGAGGCGTATGCGACCGTCCGCCGGAGCTGGCCCTTTCGGGCCCTGAAACGGGCCGACTTCGACGAGGTCGTGAAGCAGCTCGCCGACCTCCGGGTGCTCTGGTCCCGGGACGGCCGCCTGGGCCGGAGTTCGAACTCGTTGCCCTACTTCTTCGAGAACATCTCCATGATCCCGGACGTGAAGACGTACCGGGTCGTCGACATCTCCTCCCGCCGCGCGATCGGCACGCTGGACGAGTGGTTCGTCGCGGAGAACGCGAAGCTCGGCGAGAGCTTCATCATGCGCGGGACGGCCTGGCGGTTCGTCGACTTCAAGGAGGACCACATCCTCGTCGAACCGGTCCGGGAGATCGGGGACGTGCCTTCCTGGGTCGGCGAGGACATCCCCGTCCCCTTTGCCGTCGCCCAGGAAGTGGGACGTTTGCGGAGGGAACGGGACCTGGCCGCATACCCGGTGAACGGCCGTGGTGCCGCGAAGTTCCTCGAGTACCTCGCCTCCGTCGGCGACGCGCCCCTGGGGACGGACCAGCGCATCACGATCGAGACCGCGCGGGACGTGATCATCGTGAACGCCTGCCTCGGCTCGAAGGTGAACGAGACCCTCGCCCAATTGATCTCGTCCCTCGTCAGCGCCCGGTTCGGGCAGAGCGTCGGCCTGCAGACGGACCCGTACCGGATCGTCCTTGAGATGCCGCGGTCCGTGAACCCGCAGCAGATCGTCGAGATCCTGCGGCCCGAGGACCCGGACGCCCTCGAACCGCTCCTCCGGGTCATCCTCAAGAACTCCGCGTTCCTGCGGTGGGCCTTCGTCTACGTGGCCAAGAAATTCGGCGCCCTCCGGCGGGACGTGGACTGGGAGAGCGTGTCCATCCCGCGGCTCCTGAAGACGTTCGAGAACACGCCGCTGTTCGAGGAGGTCCTGGACAAGGTGTTCTGGGAGCGGATGGACATCCCCCGCACGGTCGACGTGCTTCGGAGGATCCGGGCCGGAGAGATCGAGGTCGTCGTCACGCGCATGACCCCGGTCGGGAGGGCCGGCCTCGAAGGCGGTCGCCTGCTCGTGACGCCGTCGAAGGCGGACCACGCGACCCTGATGGCGGTGAAGGCCCGCCTGGAGAAGGAGTCGGCGACGTTCCTCTGCCTGAATTGCAAGATGTCGTGGCGCGACACGGTCCGGGATTTGCCGGCGAAGATCCGCTGTCCGCGCTGCGAGGCGCTCATGGTCGCCGTCGTCGCGCCGTACGAGAAGGACAAGGTGGCCAAGCTCGACTTCGGCGGAACGGACAAGGAGAGCCGGTCGAAGGCGAAGCGGCTCTTCACGAACGCGAGCCTGGTCATGGCCCACGGCAAGAAAGCCGTCGTGGCGTTGATGGCCCGCGGCGTAGGCGAGGACACCGCGGCGCGGATCCTCCGCGGCTACCATGAGACGGAAGAGGACTTCCTGAGGGACCTCCTCGCGGCGGAGGTCACGTACGCGAGGACGAAGCGGTTCTGGGATTAGTCCGACGTCTGAATCCTCTCAGGCCAGAAACCCAAGGCGATACGTTTATCGACTTCATGGCGTCGTTCGACCCGAGCGATCTGTGAGCGAAGACGCCGACGTCCCTTGTCCGGTCTGCGGGTCCGC
>WNGG01019805.1_pt1 | contig 10896 bp, 10 predicted proteins | sample 5400661 | NCBI WGS metagenome assembly WNGG01 (sample SAMN13153372, study PRJNA577476) | soil metagenome | isolation source: 100 cm soil or saprolite under Garry oak tree replicate 1 | place: USA:California | collected 2016-06-15 | reverse complement strand
CTTCTGCGCCAGCCTCTTCGGCGCGGGCCGCAGGTTCGACCTCGTGCCGACGCGAGCCAACGGCCAGCCGGCGTTCGGCGCCTACCTGCGCCCCCCGGCCGGCATCCGCCACGGAACCGGCCTCTACGTGCTCACCCTCGCCGGCGACCGGATCTGCGCCATGACCCGCTTCGACAACAGCGTGCTCCCATGGTTCGGGCTGCCGCGATCGCTCCCGAGCCGATAGCCAGCTTCCCGCCGGACAGCCCCTTGCCCGATGCCGGGCTCGCGGCGCCGGGCCCGGATGGCTTACGCGGGCAGAGTGACGCGCGGGGGCACCTTCCCCGTGTGCACCTGCGCGTGATGGATAGACGGCTACCTGGTGTAACTGATCATGCCGGGACGTAGAGTGTGCCGCTGGAGATCGGGTCCGGCGAGGCGCCGATGCTGTGACCGAACGCATCCGAGATGATCGTGTTGGAGTAGGTCACCGACTGCAGGAACAGGGTCTGGCCCCGGCGGGCAGGCAAAGCTCCCCGGACCGGGCGGGCCCGCGGACAGGCTGCCGGCGGCGTTCCCGTTGCGCACCGGGAAGGTGCCCGAGGCCTGCAGGTGGGTGCGCACGGTTCCTCGTTCAATCCCTTGGGTGGTTGCCGCCGTTGTTGAAGCACTGGCAGCGCCCCGTGGCGTCAGCGTTGAGGGTGATCACAGCCAGAGCTGCGCCGAGTCGGGGCGTCACAGCTGGCCGGCATGGCGTCTGGCCGGTGCAGGTGAGCTGTGCACCGATGTCGTCGCCGGCCGGGGGAAGGGATGCCCCAGATCAGGTGCCCGCAGGGGGCTGAGGGCCTGGCGGATCAGGTTGAACGAAGTTGCGGCGTAGGGCCGTACGGCAGCTTCTCGCTTCCCGCAGTCCTCGCGTGTATAGTCACTTGATGGCTATACACGCGATGATGGCGAGGCGGAGATGGCGCTGCGAGAGGTGCTTTGCAGCCTGCTGCTAGACGGGCCGGCGCACGGCTACCAGCTCCAGGTGACGCTTGAGGCCGAGCTCGGCCCGCTGTGGGTCACGCGCGCCAGCCAGGTGTACCTGACGCTGGGCCGCATGCAACGCGACGGGCTCGTGGTCAGCCGCCGGGTGCGTCAGGCGACTCGCCCGGACCGCCAGCTCCTGCGGCTGACCGCGCGGGGCCGCGCTGTGGCCACTGACTGGCTGTTCGCGGCTGGCCCGGCCGAGGAGATCGTTGTCCGGCTCGCGCTCGGGCGGCTGGTGCTGCCCGAGCGGTTCGCCGAGCTGGTCGCGCTGATCCTCGAGGAGCGCACCCGGGCGCTGCGGGCGCTGCGGGTGCTCCGCGACGAGGCCGAGGGCGGCTTCCAGCGGGAGGCGGTCGAGGCTGAGCTCGCCCGGGTCCACGGCGAGCTGCGCTGGCTCGCCGGCGTGCGCGACCGCAGCGGGCAGCTTGGCGCGATGCCCCGCGGGGCGAGGCCGAGGAGCAGCGGAGGTGGCAAGGTTGCCGGACTCGACTGACCGCCGCGTACCAGCAGAGACGCGGGCAGCCGCAGCACGCGGCCGGCAAGGGCAACGGGCCGTCGGCGGCGCGGTATCCGCCGTGCACCTCGCGGCTGTCTCGCGGAGCTATGCGACCGGCGCGGCCGAGGTCCGCGCAGTTCGGGAGGTGACCATGACGGTGCCGGCCGGGGCCGCCATCGCGGTCACCGGCCCCTCCGGGTCCGGCAAGAGCACCCTGCTCGACCTGATTGCGGGCCTGGACCGGCCTACCTGCGGGGAGGTCACCGTGCTCGGGCAGACGCTGTCGGCGCTCCGCGAGCATGAGCTGACCGCCTTCCGGGCCCGCCACGTCGGCTTCGTTTTCCAGGACCCGCACCTGTTGCCCGGCATGACCGCGCTGGAGAACGTGGTGGTGGCGCGCCTGCCGTGGCGTTCTCGTCGCGGGCTGGTACGCGAGGCGCGCGATCTGCTCGACGCCGTCGGCCTGGCCGGGCGGGTCGACCACCCGCCAGCGCGTTTGTCGGGCGGGGAGCGCCAGCGGGTCGGGATGGCCCGAGCGCTGCTCGGCGGCCCGACTTTGCTGCTGGCCGACGAGCCGACCGGTGACCTGGATGCCGCTACGACCGAGGCGTTGCTCGAGCTGCTCGGACGGCTCCGTGCCGAGCTGACCCTCACCTTGGTCATCGCCACGCACGACCCGGTGGTCGCGGCGGTTGCCGACCGCGTCGTACGGCTGGTAGACGGCCGGCTTCTAGCCGATCACGGCACCGTCTCCGGCACTGACATGATCACCGCGCCGGACCTGCCCACCCACACCCTGGAGTGACGCTATGCTCTGGCTCGCCGTCCGTGAGCTCGCCAGCCGGCGCACCGCCACGGCCCTCGCCGCGCTTGGGCTGCTGACCGCCACGCTCGGCTTCATCACCCTGGTGGGCACCTCGCAGACGACCAGGGCCGTGCTGCACGGCGGTATCGCCCGCACCTGGAACACCCCCTACGACCTGCTCGTCCGGCCGCCCGGCTCGGTTACGCCGTTGGAGGCGCGGCAGGGCCTGGTGCGGCCGAGCTATGTCAGCGGGCTTGCCAACGGCGGCATCACCCGGGTCCAGCTCGCGGCGATCCGGCGCATCCCCGGCGTGTCGATCGCCGCGCCGGTGGCGATCGCGGGCGCGGTGAACTGGACGACCGGCGGCTTCGGCGTGCTCCTAGACCGAAAACCCGCCCGCGGGCACCTGGCCGTATACAAGCTGGTGATCGACTCGACCACAGATGCCGGGCTTTCACGGGCGACGGTCGAGACCCATTACGTCGTGGTGGCCGCAGAGGGCACGGTGCGCTACGTGGCGGGAACGCGCGACGCCACGCTGCAGCTGCGCGGCCGCACGATCGACTGCCGCTACCCGGTGACCTGTTTCGCGCCGGTCGAGTGCGACAACGGGCAGTGCGGCCCGCCGGCCGACCCGCCCAACCACGGCGTGGAGATCCTGCAGCCGGTCGTCATCGCGGGGATCGATCCCGCCGCCGAGAATTCCCTGCTCGGCCTCGACCGCTGCGTGACCCGCGGCCGCGCCCTGCTCCCCGGCGACAAGCCCGCCTACGCCGGCGGCCGCGACCCGCCAGGGACGCGGATCCCGGTACTTGTGAGCACACGCTCGTTCGTGGACGAGACATTCGCTGGCCACCTCTCCCGCGCAGCGGACGGGGCGGCGCTGCTGCGCGGCGCGCAACCTCGGGCGCTGGCGTCCTGGCAGCCGGTCCGGGAGGTCCAGAGCACCGTCGACAAGCTGTACCGTGCCTACCTGCCCAGAGTCGGCCAGGAGGTCGACGAGTGGCCGATCTGGTCGATCGGCGACGTCAGCTACCGGGAGCGGCCGGGTGGGCCGCACCTCGAGGCCACCACCAGGCCTCCCGACCCGTCCATCTACGAGCGGCGCAACACCAGCTCAGCGATTCCGCTCAGGGTGACCACCCCGCCCGCTGTGCGCGACCGCTGGTTCCGCACGGTCACCCAGCACGGCTATGACCGGGCCGACGGCAACCGCTACTGGGCGGTCGCTGGCACCTACAACCCCGACTGCCTGCCCGGGTTCGATCCGCTGGCTGGCGGCATTCTTGAAACCTACGCCGCCCCGACGGTGCGGCTCGCCGACGGTCGCGAACTGCGGCCAAACCGCTCGCTCGCCGGCTACATCAACCCGCCGCCGCTGCTGTTGACCACCCTGGACGGCGCCGCCTGGCTCTCGGACCCGAAACGGTTCGACGGGCGGCCAGGCGCCGCGTTCATCAGCGTGGTCCGGGTGAAGCTGGCCGGGCTCGGCGAGCCCGGCCCGCTCGCCGAGGCCCGGATCGGGCGGGTCGCCGCCGAGATCCGCGACGCCACCGGCCTGCGGGTCGACGTCGTCAAGGGCGCCTCCACCCGTGACGTCCAGGTCGACCTGCCGGCTGGGCGGTTCGGCCGGCCCGCGCTGACCGTGCGCGAGCCGTGGTCGGTCAAGGGAGTTGCCCTCCGTTTCATCGAGGCTGTCAGCGCCCAGAACCTCGCGCTGTTCACCGTTGCCCTGGCCGGCGCGACCATCCTGGTCGGCGAGACCGCCTACACGGCAGTGCGCCGTCGCCGCGCCGAGTTCGGCGTGCTGCGCGCTCTCGGCTGGCCAACGCGTCGCGTCGCCGCGCTGGTCGAGCTGGAGATGCTCCTGCTCGGCCTCGCCGTCGGCGTGGTCTCGCTGGCGCTCGGCGTACCCCTGGCCGCCGCGGCCGGGGTGCGGATCCTCGTCTGGACCATGGTTGCCGCGGTGCCGCTGGCGGTGGCCGTCGCGGCGCTCGCCGCGGTGCCGCCCGCGCTGGCTGCCGCGCGCGGCACCACCGCTCGCGCGCTGACGATCGGCAGCCGCAGGCGGGTCCGGCGCAGCCGCCCCCCGCGTTTCGTGTCCACCCTCGGCCTGCGTGACCTGGCCGGGCTCTGGCGCACGGAGGCGCTGCTCGGGGTGATCGCGATCACCCTTGGCGCGGCGATGCTCGGAACGGTGGTGCTGGTCGCCGCGGCGTTCCGAGGGCAGCTCGACACCACGGTGCTTGGGCTGTATCTCGGCGAGCGCGTACGCCCCTTCCACGTGGCCGTGGCCGCGCTCACGCTGGCGATCGGGGCGCTGGCGGCCGGGCAGATCGTCACCCTCGGCTACCTGGAGCGGCAAGCACAGCTCGCGGCGCTGCGGGCGCTCGGGTGGCGGCGGGCGCACGTGCTGCACCTCCTTGCGGCCCAAGGCCTCGCTCTTGGCGCAGTCGGCGGGCTGGCCGGCGCCCTGGCAGTGTGGGCGGGAGGCGCCGCCACCGGCGCCTCGCCAGGCGCCACCGCCCTCGGCGCGCTTGCCAGCGTGCTCGTCGCGCTCGTGGCCTCGGCGCTCGCCGTGCTCGGCCCGCTGCTACAGGCCTCCCGATCCCGCCCCGCGGAGCTGCTCCGTGGCGAATGAGCCTAGCCAGGACCCCGCACCGGCCAGAGACGATAAGCGCCCATCCCGCGCTGATACCGGAGTAGCGAGGCAGGATCGGGTCGTTTCATCACAGGATCGACAATTGCCCGAGGGAGGAGTGCGGGAGGTGAACCAACCTGTTCCAGGCGCGGCGGGGAGGCGGTTGTGGTTCATCGCAGCCTGCGCGCTGCTGCTGGGAGGCTGCACGACCGGTGCGCAGAGGCCTCCCTCGCAGGCGCCGGTGACCGCCTCTGCAGCACCCGTGCCATCGGGCCCTTCCGCCCCCCCGGCCGGGGGCATCCCGGGAAGGATCGCCTACAACACGGGCGTCGGCATCTGGGTGATGGATGCCGACGGAACCCACCGTCGTCAGCTCACGCACTCCGGGCCCGACGCCCACTTCGATCCGAGCTGGGCCCCCGATGGCCGGCGCATCGTTTTCCGAATCTCATCTGCTAGCGATCACGTTCCCGATCCCGACGGTATCGGCTTGGACTCGATCGGGGTGGTCGACGTCGCGAACAGGCGCCTCACGCGCATCCAGCCTCCGCTAGGCGGCCTGTTCCCCGACTGGTCGCCTCGCGGCAATCTGCTGCTGCTCAGCACGGTCGACGGCGGCCGGCACACCGCAGACACCGTGCACACCATCCGGCCTGACGGGTCCGGTCTCCGGACTCTCACCCACCGCATGGGGGAGTGCGGCGAGTGGTCGCCCGACGCATCCAAGATCCTCTTCTGCTCCAACCCGGGGAACGGCGACTTCGAGACGTGGGTGATGGACGCGGATGGATCGCACGCCCGGCAGCTGACCTCATCGCTGGGCAAGGACCAGGGCGCGATCTGGTCGCCGGACGGCCGTCGCATCGTCTTCACCTCAACGCGGAACGGCGACGGTGAGCTCTGGGTGATGAACGCCGATGGGTCGCACCAGCACCCGTTGCTGCGCCTGCCCGACACCAACGAGATACCTGATGCGTGGCTCCCGCAAGGGATCGTGTTCGCTTCGTTCGTGCCCGATGCCCCCTTGCCCAGCTGGTTCATCGTGCGGCCGGATGGAACTCGCATGCGCTCGCTTCCGCAGCTCCAGGGAGCGGCGGATCCGATCGACTGGATCCAGCCGTAGTCTGGCACACTCTTGCTGACCCCATCCGGCCGAGGTGAAGTCCAGTTCGACCCTGCGGTCCGGGGTGGCGTCCTGGCCCTCTCGATCACGCCCACGCCTGTTGGGACGTTCCCCACGTCTGGCTCCAACCGACTATCCGGCACCCGCTGCGATGATCCCGCCCACCGCCGCGCTCCCGACGACCATGAATTCCAGCCGCCGATTGCCAGGTAGCTGCGATCACGAGCATCAGTGACGTTACTCTGAGTAACCAGGAGTGCGGGTGGCGTCACAGGCTGACAAGGTCGCGCTTTATGCGCTGATCCGTCGGGAGTCGCGGGAGGGCCTGCCGGCGTGCCAGGTGAGAGGCAAAGCGCAGCGAGGGCTGATCCGCCCAATGCAGATCATCCACCGCCAGCAGCAACGGCGCCCGCTGCGCGATCCCGGCGGTCAGCCAGTACAGGCCATGCACGACAGAAAACGGATCCTCGTCACCTGACCCGCGCCGTGGCGCAGCGCCGGAGCCGCCAGCGCCACGGCGTCGCCGGCCAGCCGCCGCCCGCCATCTGCCCCCATCTCGGGCTCGAACAGGTGCCGCACCACTCCCCACGCATAACCGCCCCCGAACTCCGCGGCCCGCGCGGCCAGCACCGTCATCCCGGCCCGGGCGGCCTGCTCGCACCGCGTGCGTCAGCAGACTGGTCTTCGCACCATCTCAGCATCCGCTCCAGCTGACCGCGGCAGCCAGGCTCAAGCCCGAGTCACCCGCAGCACCCTGCGGGTGAACCTCCGACGAGCGCGCCACGGGCCGGCGCACCACCCGAACGCAACGGCAACCCATCCTCTAGCCCCGCTTACAGGCGTCACAGCAGCCAGCCCCGGTCTGCGCAGCTCCCGCCAGTCCGGCCGTCTGCGCACCGTGACCGCGCAAAGCGGCCGGGTGCCGGCCGCGCCGTGTGCACCGCGGCCCCGCCTCGCGCGTCAACATATCGTCACCTGCTGCGTCGGGAGGCGCATATGCATACACGCGCCCAGGCCCGGCACGCAAAACCCGGCGACTCCAGGGAGGATGCCTATCCCGGCTTCGGCCAGCCGTTTTCGATCGGGCCGGCCGAGGACGGGGAGTTCGACTTCAGCCGGCCATTCCTGGTCGACATTGGCCGCGCGGCCGTCATCGCCGAGTACCTGCGCGAGGCCGGGTATCCGCGGTGCACGGCACACCTGGTGACCGACGAGCTGGCCAAACCGGAGCGGGACCGGAGCAGCATCGGGCACTTCGCCGCCGACCAGCTACGAAGAGCCGGGTGGCGGCCATAAGCCTCCCGGCATTACCCTGCACCACGCACTCCGCCGTTCTGGAGCCGCTCCTGACGGCTCGATGGGTGCGCAAAGCGAAGCGCCGTTATTGTCCTGTTGCCCGGTTCAGAATGGTGATTCTGGGCGCTCTGCGACGCTAGGGCGCGGTCAGGGCGGTCATCGTGGGCCGCCGCATCGAACCGCACGGTCTCGTCGGCCGCCGGGCCGCCATCCAGGTCGTCTTCGGGCGCGAAGGTGACGGTCCGGTCCATCTCGACCTCCGCTAGCTGAGATGGGGTGCGTGCACCGGCCCGGCAGCCGTCACGAGCCGCCGGGCATTGCCAGCCCACGCTCAGGCTTGCCGGCCGCGTCCCGCGGCAGATGACGGGGGCGTCCGGTTCGCAGAGCATTCAGCGATACCGGATGGCCGGCTGCACGTCGGAATCGCTATGTTGCCGAAGACGCCGGCCAGCAGGACCAGATTGGCCGACGCGCCGTCTGCGCACAGGCTCGGGTCGCCGGCACCGGCTCGCATATCGGCATCGAATCGGCGGACCGGCCTCGCGCACGTCCACCCCCGGGAACGACTCGGAGAGTTTCTTCAGCCCAGGAGAGTCCTGACTGCCGCTGATCGCGGTCGTGCCGATGGGAGGCTCACCAGTCGCCGCACCGCCTCGGGATACCCTGCGATGGTGCGACTCAGCTGGTCCCGGGCCCTGGCCTGGCGTATGCGGCAGCAGCTACTCGACCCGGTCGGCACCGAATCCGTCGCAGGCGTCGTGCGCCGCGTGGGCGCCGTCCCGGCCCAACTCGACGCCGCGGCCGAGCTTGCCGTCCGCACCAGGCGCGAACGTTCCCGGCCGGGCGGGGTCGCTCGCGCTCTGGCCGAGGGCCGGATCATCAAGACGTTCGCGTTTCGCGGCGCCACCCACCTGTTGACGCCTGAGGACGGTGGCGCCTATCTCGCCTTGCGCGCTGCCAGCCGGGATGTGGGAGCTCCCCAGCTGGCAGAGCTTCTACGGCCTGACGCCGTCGGACTGGCCAATGCTTCGCGAGGCGGTCCGAGACGCCCTCGGCGGCGGGCCGCTGACCCGCGAGGAGCTCGGGGCGGCAGTCACCGCCCGGCCCAAGTTCCGCCATCTGGGTTGTGCGTTCGCCGACGGGTCCGGCACGCTGCTCAAGCCGTTCGCGTGGCAGGGAGATCTGAGCTTCGGCCCACCGCGGGACGGCCGTGCGACCTTCCAGCGCCTGGATGTCAATCCGCGCTGGGCGGGCGTGCCTGACCTCGAGGCTGGAATGCGTGCGGTCGAGGCCTACTTCCTGGCGTACGGGCCAGCGACGCCCGACCACGTACGCTACTGGCTCGGCCATGGCCTGGGCGCGGGCCGCAAACGAATCCAGTCGTGGATCGCGGGTCTCGGTGACCGCCTCACGGCGGTCGACATCGACGGGCAATCCGCCTACCTCCTGCGGGAGGATCTCGAGGAACTAGCCACGACGCCCACCACGACTGCCGTACGGCTCCTGCCGCGATACGACCAATGGGTCCTCGGTCCGGGCACAGCCGACGCCCACGTCGTGCCGCCCGCCACGCGGACCGTGGTCAGCCGCGGGGCAAATATCGTGATCGTCGGCGGAATCGTGGCAGGCACGTGGTCGCTCATCGATAACCAGGTCGTCGCTGCCTGGTCCGCCGAAGCAGAGCCACCCGCGCCGGAAGCGCTGGCAGAGGAGGTTGCGCGGCTCGCCACTATCCTCGACCAGCCCCTGCAGCCAGGAGTACGAACCGCATGAGAGCGTCGCCCAGACAAGTGAGTGTGGGCGCGGTGGGCCTGGCACAGTCCCGCCGGTCCTTCTGAGTCCAGCCCGCACTCGTGAGAACGGCACGTCGCTGTCCGCGGCAGCGGCGGGCCACCGCCACCGTCGGCGATCCACGCTGCCCGGTCCGGCCGACCGCCTGCTCCCACCTGGCGACGTGGGAATGGCACAGGCTGAACTCGCAGCGAGCGAGGCGGCACGACGCGACCGGGCACTCGGGCGGCACGGTATACGTCACCGGGGAGAGCCAGGGAGTCACCTCCAGCTTTGACTACGCCACCGTTGCCTACGGGGCTGACTGCGCAGCCTGCGAAGCAGGCGCCCAGGTGGCAGCTGCCATGGTGCCCGGCATCAGCTCACCCGCAAGGCGGCACAGCGAATGCGGGCTGGCAGGGAACATAGGGTCGCGCGCCCTTCGCCCGGCCCGTGAGCCGTTCACTGACCAGACGCCGCGAGATACCCGCGTCCCGGAATAGTCGCGGTTCTCCGCCAGGACGCCCGAGTCCCGGCATCACCTGACCACGCCGCCGGCCGGTCCGGCGGCCGGCCGGTCCGGCGCTCTGCGCGCATCGCCGACTCCGGCCGCCTAGCCGTTTCAAGATCACCGACGGTGATCGGGAGGCACTGAGGCTCAGACATCGGAAGGCTCGTTATATGCTGACGATCAGCCCTACTTGTTGACGGTCAACGCTGCTCAGAACCGCTGTTATGCGCGACCTTGTGACAGGGATAGCACCCGCGCAACCTGGCGATGCTCCGTCACAACACCCCGGCCCGGAGACGGACTTTCCAGCCGAGGTGACTGCGTGGGCTTACTGGCCGACTCGCCCGTCGATGCGCTCGCGCAGGAAGTCCGCGTGGCCCATGTGCCGCGCATACTCCTCGATCATGTGCACCAGCGCTTCGCGCACCGAGATGCTGTCCTGCTCGCCCAGGCCGTTGTCGAAGCTGACGGTGGCGCCGAGGTCCTCCTGGGCGGCCACGAACTGCTCCTCGATCATGTGCACCAGCGCTTCGCGCACCGAGATGCTGTCCTGCTCGCCCAGGCCGTTGTCGAAGCTGACGGTGGCGCCGAGGTCCTCCTGGGCGGCCACGAACTGCTCGGCGAAGGCAACCTCACCTCGCCAGGTATCCAGGCTTCCGCGACGACAGCGGGGTCGGCGACCGCGCCATCGAACGCCTCGTTACGGCCGTCGGGGAAGCGGTACAGCCGGGGCGCGCCCTGGCCGCCCAGTACCCGGCGGAACCAGAAATGCTCGACGGCGGCCAGATGCCGCACCAGGCCGACCAGCGACAGGTCGGACGGCGGCACCGACTGGGCCGCCATGGCAGCCGCGTCCAAGCCTTCGCACTTTGCTGGAGCGTCAGGCGGTAGTCGCGCAGGAACCGCGCCAGGGTGTCGCGTTCTCCGACGGAAGGGTCGCCCTCTTCCCGCGGATCGGACTCCCGCATGGCGACGAACATGTTCGACCAGCCGAAGGTGCGCTCGGGGAGTTGTTCAGTCATCACCAGGAAGTATCGGCTGGAACGGGACGTATGCGCTACCGATTTTGTCGGCTGCCGCCAGGTCGTCCAGCCGCTCCAGGTGAGGTAGGCCCAGTCCGGCGAGCAGGAAGCTGTTGGGGGTCAGGGTGCTCAGGCCAGCCGGCCTGGGCGGTGTGGACGTGCCAGGCCGCCCGCCCGCCCCACCGGTAGATGTGCAGGTCGAACGGCAGGTACACCAGGCG